>Ga0256405_10000225_pt1 | contig 192032 bp, 145 predicted proteins | sample RumenRJG_02DNA_FD_189096 | JGI IMG/M metagenome (GOLD analysis project Ga0256405, IMG submission 189096) | Bovine rumen microbial communities from Lethbridge, Alberta, Canada - RJG_02 | ecosystem: Host-associated > Mammals > Digestive system > Stomach > Rumen | place: Canada: Alberta... | reverse complement strand
ATTATCAATTACAGCATCATTGCTGCAATTGATAATGTCTTTTTCATAACCGTTATTCTCTGTTTGTCTACCTATATTATACTCGTTCCACGCCACAGGTTAAAATTCCTGGCCCAGTATGAAGTGTACCTGGCTTCCGCCATAGCGTCTGGAACCCATGATCGGATCAAATCCGTAAGCCCAGTCTATACCCATCAGACCTACCATCGGCAACATGATGCGCACACCTGCTCCTGCAGAACGTTTCAGGTCAAACGGGTTGAACTGGCTGATTTTGTTCCAGGCGTTTCCGGCCTCGACAAATCCCAACGCATATATAATGGTGGAGTTCTCCATAAGAAGCGGATAACGCAACTCGGCCGCCATTCGGGTGTATGCATAAGCGTCCATGATCGATCCGTTCTCATAACCGCGCAGGCCAATGGTCTCGGTGGCATAGGTGTACGAACCGCCCGTCATACCGTCACCTCCCATATAGAAGGTTTCAAAAGGTGATCTCTTGTACTTGTTATAGTGCCCCAGCAAACCCAGGTCAAAACGTGTCATAAGCACCAGTCTCTTCTTTACACCGTTAGTAAGTGATGTGTATGTGCGACTGCGGAATTTCCATTTGTTATACTCAATCCATTTGTGCTTCTGGCGCAACTCATCCTGATAGGTTTCTGATGTCTTGTCCGAAGCCAGGTGCTCATAATCAACTCCGTCCCAAAGAGAGTAAGGGGGAGTCAGGTAAACTGAAAAAGCAAACTCCGAACCCGTACGCGGGAATATAGGATGGTCTATGGAGGTTCTGCTCAGGGTCAGTCCCAGGTTGATGTTGTTGCAGGTTCCGTTGTTGATAAGGAAGTATGACCACTGATTCAGTTTGTATCGGGTGTACGACAGTTCCGAATAGAAGGTAAAGTTGTAATCAGGCCAACGGAGTCGTTTTCCCCAACCTACACTTGCTCCGAACATTGTAATGTATTTGTCGGGATCGTAGTACGACTCGTAGTTGTCATAGTACATACCTCCGTAATTGCCGTAATAGTTTCCGTATCCGTACATGTAGTTGTACATGTTCTGATAGTAGGTGGAATTGTAGTAGTTGCTGCTTATGTCAGTCTGCTTGGAGTAGAACAGGCTTACGGAGAGGGAATTGGGACGTTTTCCTCCAAGCCAGGGCTCCATGAATGATACGCTGTATGACTGATAATAGGTTCCGTTTGTCTGTGCACTGATGGAGAGCGTCTGGCCATCTCCCTGGGGAAGCAGCAGACGGTAGTTGTCACTCTTGTGGAACAGGTTGTACATACTGAAATTGGTGAACTTCAGCGCAGCGCGTCCGATAAGACCGGTCTGTCCCCAACCCATAGAGAGTTCAACCTGGTCGTTACCCTTGCTCTCAAGCTGCCAGTCTATATCCACCGTTCCGTTTGACGGGTCAGGCCTTACATCGGGATTTATTGCGGTCTGTTCAAAATGACCCATGTTGGCAATTGTACGGTAAGAGTTCTCAAGCGCCTCATAAGAGAATATGTCACCGGGACGGGTGTAGAGTTCCCTGCGTACGACATTCTCATACACACGGTCGTTGCCGTGAATCATGACACGGTTGATTGACGCCTGCGGACCTTCTGCCATACGTATCTCCAAATCTATCGAATCGCCGATTACATTTGCTTCGATGGCATCCATCTGGAGCATTACGTAACCGTTGTTGTAATACATCTTGCTGATGGCGTCCTCATCTTCTTTGGTGCGCTGGTTCAGTTTCTTCTGGTTATAGACATCGCCCCGCTTCATGTTAAGCATAGAGGAGAGTTGATCGCTGTTATATACGGTATTACCCACCCAGGTGATGTTGCGCAGATAATACTTCCCTCCCTCATCCAACTTGAGCCAGATATCCACGGTATTGTCTTCAGAGTTGGTTGAGACACTGTCATAAACGATATAGGCGTCACGGTAACCCAACTCTCCGTATTTCTCCATCAGTTTATCCTTATCGGATTCAAACTCTTCATTCACGAATTTCTTGGTACGCAGGAATTCACTGAGTCTGCCCTTCTCATTGGTCTTTTTCATGATCCTCCTGATATTCTTGTCGGTAAGGGCTTCATTTCCTTCCAGGTGGATAGTACGTACTTTTACCTTTTCCTTCTTGTCAATGTACACATCCACATAGGACAGTCCGTCTTCATCAGGTTCAGAACGCTGCTGCACGCGCACATCGGCATCCTTGAAACCCTTTTCGCTGAAATAACTCCGGATAAGTTTCTCGGACCGGTTAAGGACGTTCTGTGTAATCTGGCTTCCGGCATACAATCCTATCTTGTCCTCCAGCTCGGATGCTTCGCCCTTGCGGACTCCATGGAAGACAACTTCCTTGATTTTGGGATTCTGTTCCATGAAAAACTCCAGCCAGATCCTGTCGCCGGTAGTCTTCAATGCCCTTATCTTGATATTGGCAAAAAGACCTGTTCCCCAAAGCCGTTTCATGGCATCGGTGATATCCGGTCCGGGCACCGACACGCGTTGTCCCACACTGAGACCTGATAGTTTTATGAGCGTCTTGTGGTTGTTCTCTTCTATACCTGTCACGATAATGTCGGCAATCTCATATCTCTTGGGTGTCCCCGAATAGAGGATTACAGGATTCTCCTGCCCCTCGCCGTCATCTGTCTGGGCCGACAGTGACAGACCTGCCGATATCAGCAGTGAAAAGGCTATTATGTATCTAAGTCTGAACTTCATCTTCATCATTCGGTCTTGTTCTGTTTCTTTTCAGCAACCTGGGCTCCCGTCATTCCGAAACGGCGTTCCCTTTGCTGATAGACATATATGGCTTTGCACAGTTCCTCCATATTGAAATCCGGCCAGAAAGTATCACAGAAATAGAGTTCAGTGTAAGCAGACTGCCAAAGCAGGTAATTGCTGAGCCTCAATTCTCCTCCGGTACGGATAAGCAGTTCCGGATCAGGCATGAATTCGGTAGTCATGCAGGCAGAGAGGGCGGCCTCATCAATATCATCGGGCGAAATCTCTCCCTTTACGGCCCTGTCAGCCAGGATTCTTGCGGCCCTTGTTATCTCCCAGCGCGAGGAATAGCTGAGGGCAAGCACCATGCATGAACGGTCAAATGAAGCGGTATGCTCAATGCATTCGTTCAGTTTTGCCTGAATCTCTGCCGGCAGTCTCCCAACGTCTCCTATCACGCGGAAACGGACCTGGTTCCTGATGAATACATCCTCTTCAATATTCTTGAACAACAGTCCCATCAGTGCCGTCACCTCCTGCTCCGGCCTGTTCCAGTTCTCAGTTGAGAAAGTATAGAGCGTAAGATATTTAATGCCCAATTCAACGGCATTTTCCATAATCTTACGAACCACCTCAACACCACGGATATGGCCCTCTGTGCGCTGTTTTCCCTGCTGTTCCGCCCAGCGTCCGTTGCCGTCCATTATGATTGCCACATGCTGAGGTATCCTGTTTTTATCCAACTGCTCCTGATATGTCATGATCCTTTAGTTTTCGTCATTACAGTTACAGGGACGTCTGAACACGTCGAATGTGACGTACAGCATAGTAAAGCTGTAACTGTCCTTGTTCTTTATCCCCTTGCCTTTTATCATAAACGGGTTCTCCAATGCCGTACCGTACTGCCCGGTAACATCCAGACGGTCGGAGGTGGAAAACCTCATTGTCCATTCCAAACCTATGTTTACCCTCTCTGACAGCTTGTATCTCAAGCCCAGCCCGATTGGAAAACATGCTGCAAAATCGTTTTTCTCGGGTTCTGGCGCAAACGTCAGACCCAAACCCATCAGTCCGTATGGGGCAAGCCGGTGGGTATCGTTCCAATTCTCAGTTCCGTATCCGCAGAACCCCCACTCCAACTGCACTCCAAAATCATATAGCGTACGGCTGAATACGGTTTCATCACCCGGTAATGTGCCGTATGCATTATCTGTAGAGCCCGAAATGCCCGCTGCTGCCAGGTCTGCCTTAAGGGACAGTCTGGAGTTGACATTATACCTTGCCAGTACCGAAAGCACGCCGTTGGAGTTTCCGTAAAGCCGGGTGTTGGCATCACCCATATAGAAACTTGCTCCTCCCCCAAGTCCTACTTCCATGAGATAGCCGTCTTGCTGTGCCGACGCAGTGATGCAACAGCACAACATGACAGTTATTGAAAGGAGACCCGGTTTTCTCATCTGATCCTTAATATTTCTTCAGTCTTACTATGGCGCCGCGCCAGACACGACCGTCCTCTGACATTATCCAGATACCGCCCTTGCCGTCAGTGACACAGCCAAACTCCACATCCGATTCCATCAGGGCATCCGGCAACTGCATGTAACGGTTCCATGAAGAGTAACTGTCTGCATATCTGGTGCATCTGTACCATGTAATACCATTGTCGTTTGACTGGCGGAAACCGCCCAGACCACGTCCCAGACAGAACAAGTCATCGTCATATCTGATTACAGACATTCCCTTTGATGCGGGAAGGCGCAACTCCGTTTTGGCAGGTGAGTCAATCTCTGTCCATATAGTATCGCTTGACAGCTTTGTCCATATCCCGGCCTTTTCTGTATCCCGGGTCAATCCCACAAGTACCGACCTGGAGATGTTGATGTTGGTTTCCAACGGGTAATTGAACACGGTTGATACGGAATCAGGGAATCCGTCCGGCATGTGTTGAAACGTAGTCCATGACGACATGTCATCAGTCATTATTATATCACCGTCCTGGCTTACCGCCCAAAGTCGCCCCGAATCATTACCGTCTACTACGATGCTCCTGATACCCGTACGGACATTATTCCATGTCAAACCGTCCTGTGAGCCGTAAAGAGTACCGCCCGCAACTGTAAAGAACTCTCCTCCGCATACGGTCACCCTGGGCTGCCAACCTGAAGCAGGAATCCCGGTCATCGGATTCTTTCCGTTCCAGTTCCCGCGGTCGATATCACGGAAAGAGACTGAAGGTACTCCTGTCGCGTCTGTCCCGAAGCAGTATAACGTGTCATTCCTCATTGCAGGGCACAAGCCGGTCAGGAGCGGAAAACCTGTCGTATCCGGACCGGACCACAACAATGAATCGGGGAACACCTTACGTATGTTGACATCAACTTCATAGGTCCTCTCGTAAGACTTGTCGGTTGAAGCCACACGGAAATAAACCTTTCGGGTGAAATCTATTGAATCATATGCCCTCCATACATAAACCACATCCGGATTCTCGGCATAGAAGTAACCGACGACACCTATCGCGTAAACATTGGTTGTCACACGACGCAAATCCGAACCGAACGCCATGGAATCAGCATTATAGATACGGTTGGCAGTCTGGTCTATGGTCATGGGATACATGTAGCCGTTTTCCCTCACGTAGGCGACTGTGTCCCTTCCGGACAGGTTGTAGTCATGGATCCTGACACTATAGTTGCCTATCACAAATGATGTTATCGCCGCCTGCGGCGTAGTGGCGACCTCGTCTTCCTTAAGACACGATACACAGCAGAATAACAGTGACAGCAAAAGAATATATCGGCCTTTCATCTAATTGCGCATTATAATTAAACCGCGCAAATTTAACAACAAAATCCTTAGGGGCGTGTGTAATAATGTTGTTTTATATTAAAGATATGCTATATAAACCATTATTTTGTAACTTCGCGCCATTGAAAACCATTAACAAACTTCAAAAAAATGGACAACATAAAGAATATGGTGGCCCGTGAACTGCTCCGCATTGAAGCAGTAAAAGTACAGCCTGACGCCCCTTTCACATGGGCATCGGGTTGGCGTTCTCCCTTCTATTGTGATAACCGCAAGGCGCTTTCGTTTCCCGAGGTCAGGACTCTGGTACGTGATTCGCTCTGCAATGTCATAACCCGTGATTTCCCCGAATTCGACGTGATAGCAGGTGTTGCTACAGGCGCCATAGCACAAGGAGCCCTGGTTGCGGACAGGATGGGTAAGCCTTTTGTCTATGTCCGTTCGGCACCAAAAGACCACGGACTGGCAAATCTCATTGAAGGTTATCTGAAACCCGGTAGCCGTGTTATGGTAGTTGAGGATCTGGTATCGACAGGTCATAGCAGCCTGAAAGCCGTTGAAGCAATCCGCAATGCAGGATGCGAGGTGGTAGGTATGGTGGCATCATTCACTTACGGATTCCCCGTTGCCGAGGAGGCATTCCGCAATGCCGGAGTCAGGCTGTCCACCCTGACTGACTATCCGGCAATGCTGGAGACTGCCGTAACTTCCGGATATATTAAGGTAGAGCATCTTCAGACACTGAACGAATGGCGGCAAAACCCGTCAGAATGGGGCAAATAACACGATGAAAAGGATAGAAAGCGGTATAAAGCACATCCCGTATCCGCAGGAGTCGGTCTATAACAAGGTCTCGGACCTGAGCAATCTCAAGCACCTTACCGACCGCATTCCCGAAGATCAGAGACAGGGTATCAATCTGGAGAATCTGGAATGTACTCCGGATAAGGTGACCACCACCGTCCAGCCGGTCGGACAGATTGAGATAGGCGTAATTGCACGTGAACCGTTCAAATGCGTCAAGATGGAGACATTGCGCTCACCCATTAAACTCACCTTATGGATTCAGATCGTTTCCACCGGTGATTCCAGTTGTAAAATAAAACTCACTGCCGATGCTGACCTGAATATCTTTATGGCCAAAATGGTAGAGAAACCTCTTACCGAGGCCATAGAGAAACTGGCAGATATGTTATCCGCATTACCATATTAAGAATTGAGACACATGAAACCGATCTGGGACAAGGGTAAACCCGTTAACGAACTGATTCAGAAATACACTGTAGGACGTGACCGTGAAATGGACCTTATGCTGGCCAAATATGACGTACAGGGTTCTTTGGCCCACATAACCATGCTTGAATCCATCGGACTGCTGGAAAAAGATGAGCTGAAAGCTCTCTCAGCCGGCCTGAAAGATCTGCTTGATGTCATTGAACGCGATGAATTCATTATTGAAGACGGAGTTGAGGATGTACACTCACAGGTTGAACTGATGCTCACCCGTCAACTTGGCGACATGGGCAAGAAGATACACAGCGGACGTTCACGTAACGACCAGGTGCTGGTGGACCTTAAACTGTTTACCCGTGACCGTCTGCGCGGTATAGTAAATGCGGTCAAGAGTCTTTTTGACATACTTGTCAGACAGAGTGAAAAGTATAAAGGCGTACTGCTGCCGGGATACACCCATCTCCAGATAGCGATGCCTTCATCGTTCGGACTCTGGTTCGGTGCATACGCCGAAGCCCTGACCGATGATATGATTCTGTTGCGCGCCGCCTTTGACCAGGCCAACCGCAACCCGCTGGGTTCGGCCGCAGGTTACGGATCGTCTTTTCCCCTGAACCGTCAGATGACCACAGACCTGCTGGGTTTTGAATCCATGAACTACAATGTGGTCTATGCGCAGATGACACGCGGCAAGATGGAACGCAACGTGGCATATGCATTGGCATCGGTTGCAGCTACAATCAGCCGTCTGGCCTTTGACGCCTGCATGTACAACAGTCAGAATTTCGGGTTCATAAAACTGCCCGATGACTGTACCACAGGCTCCAGCATAATGCCTCATAAGAAAAATCCGGATGTATTTGAGCTGACCCGCGCCAAATGCAACCGCCTGCAGGCCATTCCCCAGGAGATAACACTTATGACCAACAACCTGCCCAGCGGATACTTCCGTGATATGCAGCTCGTCAAGGAGGTGTTCCTTCCGGCCTTCCAGGAGCTGGAGGAGATCATAACCATGACTGCCTACATGCTTGACCATATCAAGGTCCGTGAGGATATCCTGTCCGACCCCAAGTATGATGCCATATTCAGCGTAGAGGAGGTTAACCGTCTGGCCCGTGAGGGAATGCCTTTCCGTGAAGCCTACCGCAAGGTCGGTGCCCAGATAGAGAACGGTACTTTCAAGGCTGACCATAACATACACCATACTCATGAGGGAAGCATAGGTAACCTTTGCAATGACCGTATTGCAGAGCGTATGGACAGGCTCGTCTCCGGTTTCCCGTTCGGCAGGATTGACCGTGCAATAACTGAATTGACAGCCAGATGAAGCCCTTTCATCCGATGAAAAGGTCTGTTTTGCTATTGCTGTCTCTCATCTTGTCGGCCTCGTGTGAAAAGGGAGACAGTTACAGCACATACTCTCAAAAATACAGGGTCTTTTTCAGTTGTGAAACATCAGTATCCCCATATAACCAGATAACAACACCCGGTCGCTTTATTTCAGTACGCAAGAATCAAGGCAAGCTCTATCTTGCGGATTCTGACGGAAACAGTTTCGACATGGAACTTACTGCCATACAGAACGGTCATTTTGCATTCGGATTGGCAGGCCTGATAATAGGGACCCCCACTTTCAATAACGACAATATGTCTGTTTGGGCTTATGATTTGGGATGTCCTGAATGTAACAGCCCCACAACAAGGCTCAAATTCGATCTTCATGGAACAGCGACCTGTCCCAAGTGTGAAAGGTCATGGAGTCTCAATTCGGGCGGTTATCCGGTAAGTGACAAATCAAGGCCGTTATACCGTTATCCCGTAACTTTGAACTCGGGGTTACTTACCGTTGCCAACTGAACGGACTCCCCAAAAAAGAATGCCGACCATTGTGGCCGGCATTTCTTTTGATTTCATCGGGTATTTACTCCCAAGGAAGCTTGGTGATTGACTCGCCGAACTCTGAGTTCTCAACGTCGTTCTCATCCAGCTTGAATACCATGAATCCGGGGTTCTCCTTGGTGCAGGGTTTCCACTCGCCGCCCTGAGGACCGTTAGGATCGCTGTACTTGGCAAAGTTGGTCCAAGCGGTAAGCATCTTCTCTGACAGATCCCAGTCACCCTTGGTCCAGGGACGCCAGCAGTGCTGAAGTGACTTGAATACGAACCACAGGTCTGATGAGTGGAAAGCACCGCGCAGACGCTGTGTTACCTCGGGATGTGAACCGTCATCGGGCAGAGGACGGGCAAACTCATAAGCGTATGCCTTGCTGCCGTTCTTGGTCATCTCCTCACGGTTCTGGCAGAATGCTGCAACACCTGCAGACATGTTGCCCATATCGTTCAGGGTATAACCGCACATGTAAGGAACATCGGCCAGGGTGCCGTCCAGAGCAGCCTCGTCAAAGCTCTTCTTTGATACATAACCGTCAACCATCGGCATACCGGTAATGCTGCCGGGGTTACCTGTGGCATTGCTGTATATGCTGGCTACTGAGTAGATAACCTCTGTATCGGCGTTACGCATCTTCTGGAGGGTATTGTAACCGGCCCAGTCCATGATAACCTTGGTGTTGAACTCGGCGCGCTGCAGAGCGTTCAGACCTTCGGGAGCCTGGGGAGCCTTGTAAGCGGCAATACGCTCGGTGTTGTTGCCACCGCCCATACCGAATCCGCCGAATCCGCCCATCATACCCATGCCGCCGCGCATGCCACCCATACCGCGACCGCCTGCCGCATTGTTATTGGGAACGGTAAGACCGCCGGCGCTCATGATGATAGCCTTGTGGAACAGACCGCGTGCCAGAGGAGACTCGCAGAGAGTACGTACACTGCCGCCGCCTGCTGACTGGCCGAATATCATTACGTTGTCGGGATCACCGCCAAACTGGGCGATATTCTTCTTGATCCACTTGAGTGACTCAATCTGATCCAGGATACCGTAGTTACCTGATACTCCGTGCTCGCTTTCAGCTGAGAGGTCGGGGTGTGTCATGAAACCGAAAATACCCAGACGATAGTTGATTGAAACCAGGATTACATCCTTACCGGCCCACTCCTGAGCATCGAACTCAGGCTCTGAGCCCCAACCCTCGCGGTAACCGCCGCCGTGTATCCACAGGGCAACCGGAAGCTTGGCGTTTACATCACCCGGCTTCTTGGTCCAGATGTTCAGATAGAGGCAATCCTCACTGAAGGGAGCCTCATCGCCATAACCCCACTCTGTGTAGTAGCCACCCTTGTACTGGATGTGCTGATAGCTGGGATGGTCAAAACGGTTGCAGAGTTTAACGCCCTCCCAGGGAGTAACGGGCTGCGGAGCCTTCCAACGGTTCTCGCGGATAGGAGCTGCTGCATAAGGTATGCCACGGAATACGTAAACACCCTTTACGTTGTCAGCGCTTACACCCTGAACCTGTCCGCCTTCGATGCTCAAAACGGGGCTGAGCTTCTCCTGATTGCACTGGCAGCTGGCCATCAAGGTCAGAATGCCGGCCAAAAACAAAAGTTTTTTCATAATGATTGTTGATATTGGTTTGAAGTTAGCGATAAATTCCGGCTATTGTAAAGACCCACAAATGTAATATATTTTATGACTTGTTAAAAAGCAGAACTGATTTTTTCCTTAATTTTTGGCAAATACCCCAAAACCAAGTACTTTTGTACCCCGAACAAAACCGTTCACATCTTTTTTTCGAGATTATGGGCTGTTTTTGGATGGATGGCTTATCGAGTCGAGGGAGTGATGGGGTCCCATCATGACCGAGAGGAGAGGAGGCAGACGCCAAAAAGAGACCTTAAGATCAAAAAAAGAGGCTCGAATGGTGGAATGGTAGACACGAGGGACTTAAAATCCCTTGGCCTTTATCGGCTGTGCGGGTTCGAGTCCCGCTTCGAGCACTCCTATAATAAGGATATTACGCAAAAACATTCGTTGAAATGGTTGGCGTCAGACATTCAAGACTTTCCATTTGCGCTCTCCTTCTGCTGGGAGCCCTGCACGTCAGCGCATCCGATTACAGATTCAATCTCTACCTGGGTATAGGTCCGGTCAGGATATCGGCCGGAACAGCACATCTGTATGACACCGAGGTGTTATATAATGGCCGCCCCGCCATCCGTACCGCCATGGAGATGAGCACCAACTCCACCGCCGACAAGGTGTTTGTCCTGAGGGACACCATAGAATCTTTCAACACACGGAACGGAGAGAGCCTTTATTTCCGGAAAACAGTGAACGAGGGTAGTAAACACAACGTTGAAACCGCGGTTTTTTCAAAGGACAGGGATAAGTTCGTGGTCAATATGGCTACAATGGACATGAATACCGGACAGCAAACCGGACGCTCCACGGAGTGGCGCCCCACACGCATATTCGATCTGATGAGCATGATAGCATTCACCCAGGGGTTTGACACTTCCGACAGTGAACCCGGCCGTACCGAATCCCTGCCTATGGTTAACGGCAACATGGTGGTCCAGCAATATCTGGTCTACACCGGGAACAGGAAAGTCAAGGCTGATGACGGCCATACTTATGACTGCATGGTAATCTCCATCAGGGATTACAAGGAGGGTAAGGAACGTGAAACGGTCAAGGCCTACGTGACAAATGATTCTAAACACACGCCGATACAGCTGGATATCATACTGGGAACAGGGACATCCATCAAGGCTGTGCTAAAATAAAACCGATAATGAAACTGACAGAAAACCGCTGGCTGACAGGAAAGGGGTTCGGAGTTCACTCCCCCTGGGCATATGACCTGATAGAAAACGTCATCAATGAGCGTCATCCCTATTATGCATATGAGGACCTGTATCCTTTCTGGGAGAAGGCCCCTCAATATCTTCCGCAATACCCCCAAAGCCGTGACGAGCTGCTGTTCCGTCTGGTCAACCGATTCAATCCCAGGTTCATCCTGGAGGTTGGCACGGGTGCCGGAGTGAGTACGGGTTATCTGGCATCGGTCTCCAGACAGTCCAGGGTGGTTACAGTTGACTATAAACATCCTGCCGAAAAGGAGGTGCGGCGTAACCTTAAGAAGATACCCAACATAGAATATGTTACTGCCGATGTACTGGAGACCGTTCAGGAGATACTGGACAGCGGCAGCATACCGCAGTTTGTTCATATAGCCCACACGGCGCTTTGGCGTCAGGTCATAGATATGATCCTGCCCTATGCCACACCCGACATGGTGATTGTGGTGGAGGATATGGGCAAGAAACAGAAAAAAGAGTGGTGGGCAGATCTTATAAAAGATGAAAGGATAGGAGTGACCTTCCAGATGAAAAAGCTGGGGCTTCTGTTCTTTAACCCCAAGATGACCAAACAACATTACGTGTTATGAGCAAGATATATACCCGCACCGGCGATAAAGGCACCACCAGTCTGGTGGGCGGCAAGCGCGTAAGCAAGACAGACCCGCGTCTGGACGCATACGGAACCATTGATGAGCTAAACTCGTTCATAGGACTTATGCTATCCGTTATGGACGGAAAGGCCGAAAGTGCCGAAAACATCCGGTGGATACAGCAGAAACTGTTCAATATTGGCGGTTGCCTGGCTACCGATACCACATCGTTCCAGCTACCGGACAGCTGCAAGATCCTGACACCCGATGTGGAGCGTTTGGAGCATATGATAGATGCGCTTACGGACGGACTGCCCGAGCAGCGATCGTTCATACTCCCGGGCGGAACCCAGGCCGCATCATACGCCCATGTGGCCCGCACCGTATGCCGCCGTGCAGAGCGTCTTGTCCTGGCGCTCCCGGATGATGCAAAAGCGCCCTCGGAACTGCTCCAGTACATAAACCGGCTGTCGGATTACCTGTTTGTACTGGCACGCAGGATAAACTTTTTTGCAGGGGTCAGTGAAAATATATGGTAGAACTTTTGGATTACATATTTTTTTATACTTTTGCACCCCTATAAAAGCAAACCTTAAAACACCGTTTTTACTATGTATTGGACATTGGAACTGGCATCAAAACTTGAAGATGCACCCTGGCCCGCAACCAAGGATGAACTGATTGATTACGCCGTCCGTTCAGGAGCCCCGCTTGAGGTCATTGAGAACCTCCAGGAGATAGAGGATGAGGGAGATATTTATGAAAGCATAGAGGACATCTGGCCCGATTATCCCAGCAAGGAGGACTTCTTCTTTAACGAGGACGAGTATTGATATTCAACAGTTTACATATTATAACAACAGGAACGACCGGATGTGACTCCGGTCGTTCCTGTTGTTATGACTGTATCAGCGGTATTGTATCTTACGGGTAATCTCTGCAATCTTACGGGGTTCTGAGTCGTATGAATTACGGCTGTAACAGGTGCATTTTATCCAATTCCCCTTAGGGTCATACTCAAAATCACGGAAATCCCGGGAATTCCATTCCGTATCCTGATATCCGAACTCTGATCCTGCGCGGTCTCTCCTTATAGCATAATATCTTCTTGTGGCAGTCCCTTTAGTATCATAAGTATATTTGACTATGTATCTTTCATCTCTTTCAGAGTGCGTTGTAACCATCAGGGGCCTGCCTTCCTTGTCAAACATTACCGTATCCACCGCACAATCATCCCAGTAAAGCATGTATCCGCCTTTACCTTGGGGTAACTGTTCCACAATTACAGTTGTGCCCAGTGTATCATTGTCATAAGCCTTGAACATCCTGATTGAGGAGAGTCTGTCGGACTTGTCATATCTGAATTCCCTTTCCAGTTTATGTGAAAGCATCTGTCCGCTGGGCTTTTCACCGGTCCACATCTCATATATACTGTTATCTTCGGGCTGCATCTCTTCTATGGTCTGTCTTACCAGCCTGTTATGATCATAGCTGTTTTCAAGCACATACATGATCTGGCCGTCGTTTCTTGAGTCTTCAAACAACTTCACTGCCTGCTCATAAGATTCAAAATCCCTATTCATGATGAAGGTTGAATGGTAAACATCCCTTCTGGTTTCATTCCCTTGCCTGTCAAAGGAATAAACCCTGCGAATACGGGAAACTGTTCTTTGCTGATATAGAGACCTGTCGTCAAAAGCGCTTTTTAACTCCTGGGGGACGGGAGAATCCCAACTCTCCTCATAGGACAGAACCTTACCATGTGGCTTGCCGAATATCTCGATATCACCTACATACCTGCCATACATATCATAAAGATTCCGTATGCTATAGACGGTGTCAACTATACCTCCCCACAATTCAATCCCCGGAAAACGCCGCTTAAGGTCCTTCACTACGGGGATGGTCAGGTTTCCGTTGACTCTTAACTCCTCAAGATTGAGAGAATCCACCCACTCCGGAACCACAACATCACCGTTAAAATTCAGTGACAGTTTCTGCAGGCCTTCAACCTGCATTATCTCCCTGGGTACATCAACTACGTTAAGGGTCAACTCCTTCTTGTCAAACAATTCCTCTGTATGGTCCTGTAACAACTGTACTATATCGGCCGATGTGGTGGCCGTGCGGACCATCCAGCCTATACGGGGTTTGAGGTTAAAGGTCTTCCTGTCCTGTTTTACACCTACAATACCTGCCCACAGCTCCATATCCTGCTCCTTAATGACTTTGAGGCCGTCAGATTCCTGCAGCTTGAAATCAACTGAGACCATCCCCGGCAGAACATCATAGTCGTAACGGACCTTATCGGGAGTCCTGTTTCCTACGGCATCAAACGGGAACAGTCTGATGAACCACCCGTCCAGCAACGGCGGCTGGCCCAGGCAACCTCCCTTGAGATTGAAATCCTCAGGACGGTCCCTGACTACCATATCCATCCAGAACTTATGGTCAATATTACCCATTGATGTCTCAATGAACTGTTCCAGTATCGGGTCCAGGTCCTTAAGCCACCAATCCATCCCGAACTGTTTCAGGCATGATGCCTTTTGACGGACCTTGCGCCAGTCATCAGGAGAACCTTCAAGAGTTATCTGCGGAATTCCGCATATCATACGTGACACCACATACTGAAAGTAGGGCCTGACGGTTTTCATCAGCACAACCCTGGATGCCGTCCTTTCTACAGAGCGGGTGGTGGAGAAATCAGCCTCAATGGTCCTTGCTATGTCACTTTTGGTATTTTGGGCGATTTCATCGCTGAATCGCTGCATCAGCAGCCCCCAATTGAATCCTGGCCGGAACGGATCTTCAGTTACATTAAGAATCAGCTGCTTTACTCCCTGATGGTCCACCAGCCGGTCACGATACTGGTCTGCATGCATGTATATCTGATGAGACAACGCCTGGCTTATTGCCATCCAGACAACATCAGGAGTGAGTGTTATGGGCCTGTGGGTGGCGTATGCCTCGGTTATCATTGAAAACAAAGGGTTCCTGCCCATCTCCACCAGACTGTCGCGGTCAAAACTGGTGGCAATGACAGACTCAGGATCCGTGGATTTACCCTCCTCCTCGGTCCAGTGTTCAGCAACTGCCCGGCCTGACATGACAAACAGGGGTTCATCAGGAGGCGTAACCTTCTCGACGCTGAATGTTATCCCGCCATCCTCGCCGAAAACCAGTTCATTTAGACTGTTTTGTGCAACGGTAACGACAAAAGCATTAATCAGCAAAAGTGTCAGAGATATGTTTTTTTTCATAACAATATATTATTTGTCTGCTGGCAAAAGTATCTCTCAAATCAGCAATGCACAAGAACTTGTCGTTGCAAAACCGTTGCAAATAAAAAGGACGGCCGGATTGCTCCGGCCGTCCTTTCTTATTTTGGCTGATTGGATCAGTCGCTCAGCTTGGCAGCGATGAACTCGCGGTTCAGGCGGGCGATATTGCTGATGCTGATGCACTTGGGGCACTCGGCCTCGCAGGCGCGGGTGTTGGTGCAGTTACCGAATCCCAGCTCATCCATCTTGGAGAGCATAGCCTTGGCGCGACGGGCAGCCTCTACCTGACCCTGCGGGAGCAGAGCAAGCTGGCTTACCTTGGCACTTACAAACAGCATAGCCGAACCGTTCTTGCAGGCTGCTACGCAGGCACCGCAACCGATGCATGATGCAGCGTCCATAGCCAGGTCGGCCTTCTCCTTGGAGATAGGAATTGCATTGGCATCGGGCACACCGCCGGTGTTGATTGATACGTAACCGCCGGCCTGCATGATCTTGTCATATGCACGACGGTCAACCATAAGGTCGCGTATTACCGGGAAGCCGGCTGAACGCCAAGGCTCAACGGTAATGGTCTCACCATCCTTGAAACGGCGCATGTAGAGCTGGCAGGTGGTAGCACCTGTGGCAGGTCCGTGCGGATGTCCGTTTATGTAGAGTGAGCACATACCGCAGATACCCTCGCGGCAGTCGTGGTCAAATACCACGGGTTCCTCACCGGCATTGATGAGCTGCTCGTTCAGAATGTCAAGCATCTCAAGGAATGAAGTATCGGTGGGGATATCCTTCATTTCATACACCTTGAACTGGCCCTTCTCCTTAGGACCTCTCTGGCGCCATACTTTCAGTTTGAAGCTTATATTCTTTTCCATAGTGATGCTTTTTATCAGTTCTTGTAATTACGTGTCTGAACCTTGATGTACTCGTAGTTGAGAGGCTCCTTGAGCAGCTCAGGTGCCTTGCCCTCGCCCTGATAGTTCCAGCAGGCTACATATGAGAACTTGTCATCATGACGCAGTGCCTCACCCTCAGGTGTCTGATGCTCCTCGCGGAAGTGACCGCCGCATGACTCCTCACGGTTAAGACCGTCATAAGCCATCAGCTTGCCTATCTCAATAAAGTCAAGCAGACGCAGAGCCTTCTCAAGTTCAACATTCAGTGTCTGGGCATCACCCGGAACACGCAAGTCAGTCCAGTAGGTCTTCTCTACCTCGTCCAGTTTCTTGAGAGCGGTCTCAAGAGACTCCTTGGTACGACCCATACCAACATACTCCCACATGATGTGGCCAAGCTCCTTATGGATGGAATCAACGGAACGCTTACCGTTAATGCTCATGATCTTGGCGATCTTCTCCTTGACAGCCTTCTCGGCAGCATCGAACTCAGGCAGGTCTGTGCTGAAGCGCGGAACCTGGATCTGGTCGGCCAGATAGTTCTGGATGGTGTAGGGGAGTACAAAGTAACCGTCGGCAAGACCCTGCATAAGAGCAGAAGCACCAAGACGGTTGGCTCCGTGGTCTGAGAAGTTGCACTCACCGATGGCAAACAGACCGGGGATAGAGGTCTGCAGCTCGTAGTCAACCCAGATACCGCCCATTGTGTAGTGGATGGCGGGGAATATCATCATGGGGTTCTCATACGGATTTACATCGGTAATCTCCTCATACATGTCAAACAGGTTTCCGTACTTATCTGCTACGGCCTGCTTGCCAAGACGCTGGATAGCGTACTTGAAATCCAGGAATACGGCCAGACCGGTATTGTTTACACCGTAGCCCTTGTCGCAACGCTCCTTGGCGGCACGTGAAGCAACGTCACGCGGTACCAGGTTGCCGAATGCGGGATAGCGGCGCTCCAGATAGAAGTCGCGGTCCTCATCGGGTATGTCGTTGGGGTTAAGTTCACCCTTCTGGAGTTTCTTGGCATCCTCAAGTTTCTTGGGAACCCAGATACGTCCGTCGTTACGCAGAGACTCTGACATCAGTGTCAGCTTGGACTGCTTGTCACCGTGTACGGGAATACAGGTGGGGTGGATCTGAGCAAATGCGGGGTTGGCAAACCACGCACCCTTGCGGTAGCACTGCATGGCGGCCGATCCGTTACTGCCCATAGCGTTGGTGCTGAGGAAGTATGTGTTTCCGTAACCGCCTGTACCGATAACTACGGCGTGGGCTGAGCAGCGCTTGATCTCACCTGTTACCAGGTCACGGTAGATGATACCGCGTGCACGCTCCTTACCCTCATCATCCTTGATCATGACCAGGTCAAGCATCTCGCAGCGGGTAAACAGCTCAACGTTACCCTGATGTACCTGATAACTCAGTGCAGAGTAGGCACCCAGAAGCAGCTGCTGACCGGTTTGACCGCGGGCGTAGAATGTACGCGATACCTGAGCACCGCCGAATGAACGGTTGGCCAGAGTGCCGCCGTACTCACGGGCAAATGGAACACCCTGTGCAACGCACTGGTCAATGATGTTGTTTGATACCTCGGCCAGACGATATACGTTGGCCTCACGTGAACGGTAGTCACCGCCCTTGATGGTATCGTAGAAGAGACGATATACAGAGTCACCGTCGTTCTGATAGTTCTTGGCAGCATTGATACCACCCTGTGCAGCGATTGAGTGGGCGCGGCGGGGTGAATCCTGGATGCAGAAGCACTTTACCTTGAAGCCGAGGTCACCAAGTGTGGCGGCTGCAGATGCGCCTGCCAGACCTGAACCTACAACGATGATGTCAAGCTTACGCTTATTGGCGGGGTTGACGAGTTTCTGATGAGCCTTATAGTTGGACCATTTTTCGGCCAACGGGCCTTCGGGAATTTTTGAATCTATAGTAGCCATATTCAAATACTTTTACCGTTTAACAAAGACTCTTGAAGAAGTAGAAATAAACTACGCTCAGGAAACCAAGGATTACCAGTGTAACGTAGATGTTACCGATAACCTGCCAGCGGCGCTGCCATTTGCTGCCGCTCCAACCGACAGTCTGGAACATGCTCCAGAATCCGTGTGAAAGATGGAACCAGAGAGCGGCAAGCCAGATTGTGTAGATAATTACGTAATACCACTGTGAGAACGTGTACTGAATCAGGAAAGCGCCATCTGTAGGACCGTTCTGTCCTGCAACAAAATTAGTGCCGTGAATGAGTTCCTGAAGCTGCATTTTTGACCAGAAATTGGCTAAATGCACCAATAGGCCCATAAGCACGATGATACCCAGAACCAGCATGTTCTGTGAAGCCCACTCTACGGATTTTGGCCTCTCTGTAACAGCATATCTCTCACTGCCGCGTGCCCTCCTGTTCTGAATTGTCAGAATAAAGGCATAGACAAAATGGAGAGCCATGAGTATGGCCAAACCATAAGTACCTACCTGTGCATACCAGTTTGCTCCCAGGAATTCGCAGATGACATTGTATGCATCACCCGATATGAGGGCCACGCAGTTCATTGCCATGTGGAATGTCAGGAACAGGATCAGAGCGGCACCGGTGACGCTCATCACAACCTTACGTCCGATTGATGAATCGATTAACCACATAAAAGTTTAGTTTTTTGATTATGAATGTTTTAGTTTTGTGCGCGAAGTAAACAGACTGCAAATATACTTAAAAGTGTGTATTAATCCTTATCTTTACGGCCACAAATGATTTTCCAAATGAAAACTATGACTAACCTTTCACTTATGCTTATGTCTGTTCTGGGACTTTTTTCATGCAGTCAGGACGGTTGGACAGATGCCGGCCCCGATGAATTCCAGGTAGCCGCCTACTCTCAGGGCACTTGTCTGATTGATGTGCGCACGGCACAGGAGTATGCTGAAGGTCACTTGCTGAATGCCATCAACATTGACTGGCAAAAAGACGGATTCACCGATGAAATTGGCCGAAAATTCAACAAAAACCTGACGCTTGCCGTATATTGCCGCAGCGGAAGGCGTAGCGCCGAAGCTGCAGCGGCACTAACCGGCGCCGGATACAAGGTGATTAACCTGAAGGAGGGTTATCAGAGCTGGACCGCCGCCGGCAAACCTGTTAGCAATTATGAGGTTGAATGTTTTATGGACGGCAGTGAACCCGTAATAATCACACTTATAAAACACGGCACGCTGGCGGTTCTCTACAAGGGAGCATACATTCACCTTGACCCGGTAGGCGGTTACGGCAAAGCCACAGACTATGCAACAGAGTTTCCCAAAGCCGATGCCATTCTGGTTACACATGAGCACGGCGACCATCTGGACAAGAACGCAATTACCGCGCTTTCATCGGAAAATACCATACTTCTGCTCAACGCCAAATCGCAGGGACAGATAGGTATGGGCAAGAGCATTGCCAACTATGAGAAGGCCGATCTTCCACAGGGAATCAGACTTGATGTGGTACCTGCGTACAACACTACTCCCGGACGCGAGCAGTTCCATCCCAAGAACAACGGAAATGGTTATGTGCTTACATTCCCCGGCGGATTCAGGTTATATGTGGCCGGTGATACCGAAGATGTTCCGGAGATGGCCGACATCAAGGATATTGACGTGGCGTTCCTGCCTGTGAACCAACCGTACACAATGACTGTCGAACAGTGTGTAAAGGCAGCTAATGTCATCAAGCCAAAAGTGTTGATTCCATATCATTTCAGCCAGACAGACCTGAAGGAGCTTCCGTCACTCCTGCCCGGAATTGATGTGAGACTCAGAAACATGCAATAAACAAATACCGATCAGCATATGATGCAATTCAAGAGAATCTGCGTTACGCTAAGCGTAGCCTTATTTACCGGCATAGCATTTGCCCAGACCGAGAAAGATACCGTTTACGTATTTCTTAAGGATATGCCAGATGCCGGCATCTACCTGCCGCCACCACCCGATATGCTGAGCCCGCAATATGCCGATGACTTTGCTCAGTGGCAGTGGGGCAAGAGCGTACGTCCCACACAACGCGGTCAGCAGGCCAACGATGATTCGCAGTGGGGTATAGACGGAATGATAAGGATACATCAGGGTACTCTGGGTTTTGAGATCAGCAAGGAAAAGACCCCCGCCATCTACAAACTGCTGTACAATGTGCTTTGGACCGAGAACCAGAGCACCCATAACGCCAAGCGCAAGTATATGCGTACCCGCCCGTTTGCACAGTACAACGAGCACACCTGGGGCAGGTTTGACAATGAACGTGAACTGCGTTTCAACGGTTCGTATCCATCGGGACATACCGCCCTTGGATGGAGCACCGCGCTGGTACTCTCAGAGATGGTCCCGGAGTTGCAGGATACCCTGCTACGTACCGGATACCAATATGGTGAGAGCCGCGTGATTGTAGGAGCCCACTACCAGAGTGATGTTGATGCAGGTTATCTTTGCGGAAGTACCGCAGTGGCTGTAATGAATGCCAGTGAGTTTTTCCGGAAAGACCTGGAGGCCGCCCGTAAGGAATACTGCAAGATAAAGGGTATCAAGAACGTAAGCCAGACAGAGGGATTTCCCGATGGAAACAAGGTTTTTGACGGTCCTGTTACAGAGGATAGCCACCGTTTCTACGGAGATATAATCAAGTACTACGAGACTCTGCCCGAGCGGGAAACAGAGCGTGGCGAGCAGGCCAAAGCCGACGCAGACAACAGCGTTGACGCTATGATGAAGACTTTCAGCACTCCTGCGTTTGAAATAAGCCGCGAGTCCAATCCCGCCATTGCAGCTCTTATGGATTATACAAGAGACAACCTGATCAAAACCGCCGGTGAATTGGGCGGTACCACATTCCGCGAGCGCCCCTATGTAAAACTTAATCCCCGTAGGAACAAGACACTGATCAGTGAGTTTGAGGATTCCTTAAAAGCAACAACCAGCTATCCCTCCACACATTCAGAGATTGGATGGGGACTTGCCTTGCTGCTTGTAGAAATAGGTCCGCGTGAGGCAGCCAACGATATACTGAACCGCGGATTCGAGTACGGCCGCAGCCGCGTGATTGCCGGCTACAACTACCCCAGCGATGTCCAGACCGCCCGCCTGTGGGCATCAGCCACCCTGGCTCACCTGCATACCATACCTGAATTCCAGAAACTTCTGCAGGCCGCCAAGGATGAACTAAATCCTCCAGCCAAAGGCAAGAAGAAAAAGAAATAAATGTTGAATCTTTCCTGAACTTCTACAAGGATGTTTTTTCTAAATCAGGATTGGAAAGACTTACTGGCATCAATCAAAAACAACTTTGGCACTATGCATCAGGAGGCCGTAAGCCAAGAAGAGAGCAAGTTCATAAAATAGAGTCAGCCTTACATCATCTTGGAAAGGAACTTTTATCAATCAGTTTCTAAGATTCATTATGAAGAACAGGAAGAAACAGATCGGGACGCTGGCAGACTATGTGAAAGCCAATAGGAAAGCAAGCCGAGAGGAAGAGATCCAGGCTCACGGAAAGCAGGTCTCAATGCGCCCGGCTGTATTCAAATCCAAGAAGGTCTATAACCGCAAAAGACATAAAAAGGCAGGGTTCAACCCCGATGACCTGCCTTTATAACTTGTTGCGGATTGTTGCACAACCTCTATTTGAAGGTAAATACTACTAGTAATGGATTGGATTCTTCGGTATAATCCTTGATGGCCTCCCTGAAGAGTTCATTATTCGGGCTTCGGCCATATTCTTCATATAACCTTACAACACTGGGATTAACCCAACACACAAGGCTGTGTCCATCATCCATAATGGCCGGTGTATAATTGTAAAAAAGAGAGAACATACCATCGCTTCCTGATTCATCCAATGCAAAGGTCTGCTTTTTCTTATGGTCATAAAGCAACATCGGAAGATATTCATAATGAAATGTGTATCTGACTAATGTATAATCATCAAACTCTATGAAAGCGCCTCCGAAATAGGGATTTTCAAAATAGGTTTTCATCCAGGTCATCATATCTTGATCTCTGTGGATCTTTTCATCCCACACAGGAACCAAATCGTCAGGACGCAGCTTAAGATTATATTTGGGAACCATTGTTCCGTCTTCTGACAGTTTGTATATTGTATTGTTCTCAAGCAACGTAAAGAATACTGATCCACAAAACCTGTAAACCTGGTTAAAAGTCATACCATAATTACTCTTGCCTGTCTTGAAATACATATCTTCACCGTAATATCCGATACCGTTCTTATTACGGTCAGCAAGAAATATCTCACAGCTGTTTATCCTGTCATCCGTACTAAAGCACTGTGCCGCCACGTCAAAGACCACAGTATCATTGTTCAGGTATTCAACTTCGGTAGGACCACATTCAAACGGGAATGATGATACATACCTGCCGTCAACCGAAAATTCAAGCATTCTCTGTTTCTGGGTATCTACAATTGCTATATTGCCGTTGGGAGTTATACAGACGTCCCTTATATCCAAATACTCATGAGGACCATTACCCAAAGATGATATCCTTCTGATGAAATTACCGTTTTCATCAAATGTCTGAACTAATTTGTTTGCATCATCAAATACTACAAAAACACCGTTGGTATATAACAACTCCCTAATTTCACCTATCATGCCGGCATAACCGTCAGACTTGAGCTCGATAACCTTGGTAACTTCAACCACATCATCCAACCTGATAGTTTCAGTGCTGTCCGGATCATACAGGATTGTCTCTGCCTCAGGACTATTTAAAGAGACACTTTTAGTATTGCATGCCAAAATATATAACGCTACTACCGGAAGGACTGAATTGAAAATTCTTTTCATTTTTATTCATTCTATATCTAAACCCATGATGTAATCGTTCATGTAATAGCCGTTGCCTATCGGAAAATCTCCCTGGCGTAGAATTCTCAAGCCCTGATTCCTGTAGAATCCTACAGCCGGATTGTTGCGGTTCACGTTCAGTTCTATCCTGGCTTTACATGCTGATTTATTGTCCATTACATGCTGCTTGGCCGTTTCCATAAACAAGTGTCCCAAACCGGAACCTTGTGCCGACGGCATGACGTAGATTTTTTCAAGATGCCACACCTCTGTCCCATCCGCATCCATGGAGTCTTTGCGAACCGATACATATCCCTGAGGTTCAACACCGTTCCAGGCAATGTAATAAGTATGCCCCAAGGCCACCTGTTTCTCAAGGTTAGGCAGAGAATACATCCAATCCATCATATAATCCATCTGCTCCGGTGAGAGAATAGTCTTATACGTATTACGGAACACCACCTCCGCCATCTCATGAATGGTTTGAAGGTCATCCCTGCCAGCGCGTTTTATAAAAATATCCATTACCTGAAAGTTTAAGGCAAAAGTACAACAAAAGCACAATAAGATAATAGGAATGCCTCTCTTTGCACCATCTTTCCAGTTGCAGTAGCAGAGTATACGGTTTGGGGACCATCAGTGAAGGGCGTAAGCGGAGCGCCATGGAAGCCCCGTTAAGAACGGCACTTGTCCGCGCCCCGTTAGACACCTTCAGGTGGCTAAAAGGGGTAAGTTTGCCGTTTAGGGGCTGTAGTGAGCGCGCAGTAGCCCGGAACGTTGCGTCCTCAAACCGTATACTCTGCGGTGTTTACAAAACAAAGAGACCCACCCCTATTATCATCCATTCCAAGAATTTGCAGTAAATTTGTAGTTTGTATGGACTTTAAGTATGATGTGATAGTTATAGGCGCGGGGCATGCAGGTTGTGAAGCCGCCGCCGCTGCCGCTCAGATGGGTTCCAAGACCTGTCTGATAACCATGGACATGAACAAGATTGCCCAGATGAGCTGCAATCCAGCCGTTGGTGGTATAGCTAAAGGCCAGATTGTCAGAGAGATAGACGCTCTGGGCGGACACATGGGACTTGTCACTGACCGCACAGCCATACAGTTCCGCATACTTAACCGTTCCAAAGGCCCCGCCATGTGGAGCCCTCGCGCCCAGTGTGACCGGGCCAAATTCATCTGGGCCTGGCGTAGTGTATTGGAGAACCAACCCAACCTGAACATCTGGCAGGACACAGTGACCGAATTGCTGGTAAAAGACGGTCAAGTAATTGGTTTAAAGACACTTGAGGGAGCCCAGTTCTCTTGTAAATGCGTAGTCCTTACAGCCGGAACGTTCCTGAACGGACTGATGCACATAGGCCGTGTTACCATGCCCGGCGGACGCATATCGGAACCCGCATCATACCTGCTTACAGAGTCCATAACCCATCACGGAATACGTACCGGCCGCATGAAAACCGGCACACCCGTGCGTATTGACAAGCGCAGCGTCCACTTTGAGGATATGGAACGCCAGGACGGCGAGAACGATTTCCACCGTTTCTCATTCATGGGCCAGGAACGCCAACTCAAACAGATGTGCTGCTGGACCACTTACACAAATGAACGGGTTCACGATGTACTCAAATCCGGATTGGCCGACTCACCCCTGTTTAACGGACAGATAAAGAGCATCGGTCCCAGATACTGCCCCAGCATAGAGACCAAACTGGTGACATTCCCAGATAAGGACCAGCATCAGCTGTTCCTGGAGCCCGAGGGCGAGGATACAAATGAGATGTACCTGAACGGATTCTCATCATCCATGCCGATGGATGTCCAGATCCGCGCACTCAAGGAGATTCCCGCGTTCCGCGACCTGGTAATCTACCGTCCCGGTTACGCCATAGAATATGACTATTTTGATCCCACCCAGCTTAAGCACACACTTGAGTCAAAAGTGGTATCGGGTCTGTTCATGGCCGGACAGGTAAATGGTACAACCGGTTATGAGGAGGCTGGCGGACAAGGTATTCTGGCCGGCATAAACGCTCATATAAGTTGCCACGGAGGCACACCGTTTACCCTTGCCCGCGATGAGGCATATATAGGAGTCCTGGTTGATGACCTGATAACCAAAGGTGTTGATGAGCCTTACCGTATGTTTACATCAAGGGCCGAATTCAGGATTCTGCTACGGCAGGACGATGCCGACCTGCGCCTGACCGGGCGGGCTTACGACATAGGCCTGGCCACCAGGGAGCGGTACGAAAAGATGTGCTCCAAACGCAACGAGATAAACCGCATTGTTGATTTTGCCAAGAGTTTCTCCGTAAAACCTGCACTGATAAACGACGCTCTGGAACAGCTGGGAACTACACCGTTGCGTGAAGGATGTAAGCTGGCCGACCTTATTGAAAGGCCCCAACTTACACTCAACAACCTGTCAGAACATATCAAGGCTCTTAAAACCGAACTTGACAAAACCGAGCCGGAACGCAGGGATGAGATAACAGAGGCAGCTGAGATATTGATGAAATACAGCGGTTATATTAGCCGCGAGCGGCTGATTGCCGACAAGATGAAACGTCTGGAGGACATCCGAATCAAGGGCCGTTTTGACTACAACTCACTGCAGTCACTATCCACAGAGTGCCGGCAGAAACTGATAAAACATGACCCCGAAACCCTGGCCGAGGCAAGCCGCATACCCGGAGTTTCGCCCAGTGACATCAACGTATTGCTGGTTTTATTAAACAGATAGACCCAAAATGTTCCACGTGAAACAATTTTAATAATATGAGTAAACAAACACTTATCAGCCACCTCAGAAACATTCCTGATTACCCAATGGAGGGTGTACAGTTCAAGGATGTAACATCATGGTTAATGAATCCCGATGACATGAAAGAGATTGTGGATTCAATCTATGAGATGTACAAGGATAAAGGCATTACAAAAGTGTGCGGCGTAGAATCAAGAGGATTCATAATAGGTGCTGCACTGGCTTATAAACTGAATGCCGGCTTTATTCCGATACGCAAACCCGGTAAGCTGCCATACGAGAAAGTAAGTATAGAATACAAGAAAGAGTATGGTTTTGACCGCGTTGAGATGCATAAGGACTCAATAAATAGCAATGACGTTGTACTTATACATGACGATCTGCTGGCTACGGGAGGTACACTCACGGCATCATACGAGCTGGTAAAGAAGTTCAACCCCAAAAAGGTGTTTATCAACACCATTATAGAGCTGACCAACTTCCACTCTAAGGAAAAATTCCCTAAGGAGTGTACCATAGACAGTTTTATTGCTATTGACGAATTTGACGGAATACAGTAATTGAAAGGCAGGGAAGCATACGAGAAACATCTTAAACTGATTGTCCAGAACCTGCCCGAGAAACCGGGTTGCTACCAGTATCTGGACGAGCAGGGTACCGTTATATACGTAGGTAAGGCCAAAAACCTTAAACGCAGGGTCTCATCATACTTTATCAAGGAGAACCAGACGGACAAGACCCGTATGCTTGTTAGCAAGATATCGGACCTTAAATATATTGTTGTAGAGACGGAGTGGGACGCATTCCTTCTGGAAAACAACCTGATAAAACGTTATAAACCACGTTACAACATACTTCTTAAAGACGATAAGACTTATCCGTCAATCTGTATTACCAAAGAGGAGTATCCCAGAGTATTCAAGACACGCAAGATAATACGAAACGGATCGGAATACTATGGCCCTTACAGTCATGTAGGAACACTCAACGGATTGCTTCAGATAATATCCGAGGCATACAGGATAAGAACCTGCCGGTTACCGCTTACAGCAGATGCAATAAAGGCCGGAAAATTCAGGGAGTGTCTGGAATATCATATAAAAAAGTGCCCTGCACCATGTCTGGGCAGAATTTCCAAAGAGGACTATAACGCTCAGATTGCCGAAATAAGGGAGATCCTGAAAGGCCGTAGTCAGGAACTTACGCGCCGGATGATGCAGGATATGAAATCTCTGGCATCGGATATGCGTTTTGAAGAGGCTCAGGCTATCAAGGTCAAGTATGACACCATAATGGAGTTCCGCGAGCGTAGTCGGGTAGTTGATACCGGGCTGGACAATGTTGATGTATACAGCATTGATCAGGACGAGGATGTTGTATTTGTTAATTATCTGCACGTATCGGGAGGATGCATAAACCAGGCATTTACTTTTGAATACAAACGCAAGATGGACGAAACGCTTGAGGAGATGCTTATGCTGGCCATAGTTGAAATGAGGGGCAGATATCACAGCACCGCCCGTGAGATAATAGTTCCGTTCATGCCCGAGACGGAATACAACGGAGTGACCTGGACTGTACCACAAAAGGGTGAAAAGAAAAAACTGCTTGAGCTATCTGGACTTAACGTGAAACAGTATAGGGCCGACCGGCTTAAACGCAGCGACAAACTCAATCCGGAACAGAAACACACCAGGCTGATGAAAGAACTTGGAAACCTGCTTGGAATGGACAAAACTCCGTTCAGGATAGAGTGTTTTGATAATTCACACATTTCGGGAACCGATGCTGTGGCTGCCTGTGTAGTATATGAAAACGGCAAACCCTCCAGAAAGGACTACAGGCTGTACAATATAAAGAGCGGAGCAGGGGGTGACGACTACGGATCCATGTACGAGGTGATGATGCGCAGATGGATGCGTACTTTGGATGAAGGTAATCCTATGCCTGACCTGGTAATAGTTGACGGCGGTAAAGGACAGATGTCTGCTGCAAAGGAAGTGATTGATAACCTGCATATTAGCATTGATGTAGCAGGTCTTGTCAAGAATGACAGACACAAAACAGCGGGACTGCTTTACGGATTCCCACAACTGGAAGTTGGAGTAAAGCCGGACAGTGAACTGTTCAGACTCTTGGAGCAGATGCAGGAAGAGGTACACCGGGTGGCTATATCGTTCCACAAGAAGAAACGCAGCAAACGCCAGACTCACTCGGAACTTACTGATATAAAGGGAATTGGAGAGAATACTGCCACTGCACTGATCAAGAGGTTCAAAAGCGTGAAGAGGATAAGAGAGGCCCGTCTTGAAGAACTGACATCCGAAATCGGTAAATCCAAGGCAGAAACAATCTATAACTGGTATCACAAATGAGAGCGGTAATACAGAGAGTTGCAGAGGCCTGTGTTAAGGTGGATGGTCGGGTTACGGGGTCTATAGGAAAAGGTCTGCTTATACTTGTCGGAATAGAGGATGCTGATACTCAAGAGGATATAGACTGGCTCACCAAAAAGATAGTCGGGCTGAGGATTTTTGACGATGAAAACGGGGTTATGAACCTATCAGTCATGGAAATAGGAGGCAGTATCCTGGCTGTGAGCCAGTTTACACTCATGGCCAGTACCAAGAAAGGAAACCGCCCATCGTACATACGTGCATCCAAAGGAGATTTTGCCCAGCCTATGTATGAAAAATTCTGCCAGGCGCTTGAACAGGTATCAGGGAAGAAAACAGAAAAGGGTATCTTTGGGGCTGATATGAAGGTATCACTCCTGAATGACGGCCCGGTAACTATTATTATGGATACAAAAAATAAGGAATAGATATGGAATATTACGATGAATTGGAACAAAACCAGGTAAACGAACCCACAACGGACAAGTTTAGCCAGGCTTTCAGCAAGTACAACATGAATGTTGACTCTGCATGGGTCAAATCTGTTGTTGAAAAGGCCAAAAAGGAGATTCTCTCAGGCGGAGACAAGGAGACCCTGAAAAAGATATTCAGTTGCATTGACCTGACAACACTCAAGCCAACAGACAATGAGGATACTGTACTGGCTTTTGTTGAGAAAGTAAATAAAATGGAAGACAATTACCCCGACATTCCATCGGTTGCATCCATATGCGTCTATCCCTGCTTTGCTCAGATAGTAAGCCGTTCACTTGAGGTTGAGAGTGTCAGGACTTGCTGTGTATCGGGAGGTTTCCCGTCGGCACAGACTTTCTTTGAGGTCAAGGTTGCCGAGACATCACTTGCTATCCATGACGGAGCCGATGAGATAGATATTGTACAGAACGCGGGCCGGATCCTTAATGAGGACTATGAAACATTGGCCGAAGAGACAGATGAACTTAAAGCTGTATGCGCTGACAAGACCCTTAAGGTTATTCTTGAAACAGGAGCCCTTGGAACACTTGACAACGTAAAGAAAGCTGCTCTTATAGCAATGTACTCAGGAGCTGATTTCATCAAGACATCCACCGGCAAGGAGGTACCCGGAGCAGATCCTGAATCATTCTGCGTTATGTGCAAGACGGTGCGCGAATATGCCGATGAAACCGGACGCAATGTAGGTGTAAAGGCCGCCGGAGGTATAAGTACTGTAGATGATGCTCTGCTTTACTGGACCATCGCCAAGATAGTACTGGGTAAAGACTGGCTCAACAATACCCGCTTCCGCATAGGTGCCAGCCGCCTGGCTGACACGCTTCTGAACGAAATCACAAAATAAAAACCGTAAAAATTGAGTATATAGTCTCAAGAACCGTCGCCACCCTCGGCGCGTCAGAGGGAGGGGCCCGCCACGTAGTGGTGGGAGGGATAGGCCCGAAGGGCCGTAGTTCTGGAGACTATATACTCAATTTTTACTAGTGCAAAGGGAGACTTCTGTGTTATTTGGAGCGGTTTATGATTAGCTCCAGATAGGCGGTGAAGGCAGCTCGGAGGGGTTCCTCCATTTGGGTGGAGAGGGCGTTCAAAGCTTTGGTTTTTAAGTCTTGCATCTTTTGGATGGCGTAGTCTATTCCTCCGTTGGAAAGGGTGTATTCGGTAACTTCACGGATCTGCTGCGCGGTGGCAGTGAGGGAACGGATTGCTTTTATATGAGCTGTCCAGTCGCGGTTGCTGTGAGTCAGGGCGTAGATGGCCGGAAGGGTGAATTTGCCTTCCTTAAGGTCATTTCCTGACGGCTTTCCGGTCTCCTGGCTGTCGTGGTAATCCAGGATGTCGTCCATTATCTGGAAGCATAGGCCTGCTATGGTGCCATAGGTACGGAACGATTCAACCTGATCTGGCGAAGAACCGCTCAAAATGGCTGAGAGAGTTGTGCAGGCTGCAAAAAGACTTGCCGTCTTACCGGTTATTATATCAAAATAAGCTTCCTCTGACAGGATATCACTGTTCAGAACATCCAGTTGGGTTATCTCCCCTTCGGACAAGGTCCCTATAAGTGCCGAGATGGCGTTGATACACTCAAGATTCCGGGTTGCAACAACTTCCTGAAGTGATTTAGACACAATATAATCTCCCAGAAGTACGGCCAGACGATTGTCAAAAGCGGCGTTGGCAGAGGTTTGACCGCGACGGGTCTCACTCTCATCTACCACGTCATCGTGTATAAGGCTTCCCTGATGAACCAGCTCAACAGCAGAGGCCAGATGGTAAACGCTGGCTGGAATATTCTTATTAAGACATTTGGCTACAAGCAATACCAGCACAGGACGCATCATCTTGCCGTTGCGCTTAAGAAGGAACTTGAGCAGAAGGTCAACGGCAGGATTGGGACTTGAAAACAGCGATGAATACTTGGATTTGAATTCACCGAACTCAGCCTCAATAGGCAACATTATCTGCTTTCTGTTATCCATATCTACCGCAAAATTAACAATAAATGTCCGTTTCAAGGAAAAAATTGTAATTTTACGTATCAATATTTTGCTTATGGACAAACTGTTTCTGCTTGATGCTTATGCACTTATATACAGAGCATACTACGCTTTCCTGAAAGCCCCCAGAATAAACTCAAAAGGGTTTAATACATCTGCCGTATTAGGCTTTGTAAATACCCTCGAAGATATACTCAACAATGAGAAACCCACGCATATAGGTGTTGCTTTCGATCCCAAGGGAGGAACCTTCAGACATGAACTGTACAAAGAGTACAAGGCCCAGCGCGAGGAGACTCCGGAAGTGATACGCGAATCAGTTCCTATCATCAAACAGATACTGCAAGCATACCGGATTCCTATACTTGAAGTGGCCGGTTTTGAGGCTGATGACGTTATAGGTACATTGTCCAAAAAGGCCGATGAGAAGGGCATAACCACCTATATGATGACGCCTGATAAGGACTATTGCCAATTGGTAACAGAAAGGGCACTGATATACCGTCCCCGATACGGCAACAACGGTTATGAGATAATGGGCCCTGAGGAGGTAAAACAGAAATACGGACTTGAAAATACCAGTCAGGTAATTGATATGCTGGGACTGATGGGCGACAGTTCGGATAACATTCCAGGCTGTCCCGGCATTGGCGAAAAGACAGCTGTCAGACTGATCTCGGAATTTGGAGGAATAGACGGTCTTCTGGCCAACACGGATAAACTGAAAGGAGCACTCAAGGAGAAAGTTGAAAATAACACAGATCAGATAAAGTTCAGCCGACTTCTGGCAACAATAAGGACAGATGTTCCTATCGAACTTGATATGGAGTCTCTCAAATATCAAGGACCCGATGAACAGAAACTCTACCCGATTTTTGAGGACCTTGAGTTTCGGACTCTGATGAATAAGGTAAAAAACAAACAGTCACTTTCACCTACCCGTACTGAAGACGGTGAAACAGAACAGACAGTTCTGCCTAAACAGTCCAGAAATGACGGATTTCACGGCGATCTCTTTGACTTATTCCAGCCGGATGCACAGCCTGCTCAGGAATTTTCAAATCTCAAAGACATAAAAAACACTCAGCATAACTACTATCTTATTGAGACTGAAAAAGATGCCGAAACGTTAGCCCATAAAATAGCTGCACAGGATTTTTTCTGTTTTGACACCGAAACCACCGGAACCGATGCAATTCAGGCACAAATCGTAGGATTAAGCATAGCATTAAGGGAACATGAGGCATGGTATGTCGCAATGCCATCGGAGAAGGAGGGTAAGCAGCGGATGCTTGAGATTTTCCGTCCGGTATTTGAAAATCCGTCAACTCTTAAGATAGGTCAGAACATAAAATATGACATACTGATTCTGGGTAACTACGGTATCAGGGTTGAGGGGACACTCTTTGACACCATGATTGCACATTACCTGCTTCAGCCAGAACTCCGTCACAATATGGATTACCTGGCAGAGATATATCTTAACTACAGGACAATCCATATTGAGGAACTGATAGGAGAGAAAGGCCGTAACCAGAAGAATATGGCAGACCTCAGTCCCGCTTCTATATACGAATATGCATGCGAAGATGCCGATGTCACTCTCCAACTTAAGAACATACTGGAGAAAGAGTTGGATAAAGACGGAACAACACCTCTTTTCCGTGATGTCGAGATGCCTCTTGTACAGGTACTGGCCTATATGGAACGTAATGGTGCCATGATAGATCCTGCTGCCCTTGCCGAAACTTCAAGGCATTTTACAGAAAGGATGGAGGTTCTTGAAAAACAGATATATCAAGAGGCCGGGGGAGCACAATTCAACATTCTCTCACCAAAACAGGTTGGCGATATTCTGTTTGACAGAATGAAGATTGTAGACAAACCCAAGAAAACCAAGACAGGACAATATGTAACATCCGAAGATGTTTTGGAATCATTGAGAGCAGAACATAAGATAGTGGATCTTATCCTACAATACCGCGGACTTAAAAAACTGCTGGGTACATATGTCGATACACTGCCCGGGCTGGTAAATCCCGCTACAGGTAAGATTCATACATCATACAACCAGACAGTTACGGCAACAGGCAGGTTAAGTTCAAGTAACCCTAACCTTCAGAACATTCCGGTACGTGATGAAGACGGTAAGGAGGTTCGAAAAGCTTTTATCCCCGAACCAGGTTGCAGATTTTTCAGTGCCGACTATTCACAGATTGAACTAAGGATCATGGCTCACCTCAGTAAGGACCGGAATATGATTGAAGATTTCAGATTGGGACATGATATACATGCTGCAACTGCCGCCAAGGTTTTCCATAAACCGATCGATCAGGTAACCAAAACTGAACGAAGCAAAGCCAAGACAGCCAATTTCGGCATTATATACGGTATTTCAGCATTTGGTCTGGCACAACGGATGGGAGTGAGCCGCACTGAGGCCAAGGAACTCATTGAAAACTATTTCAAGACATACAGCGGAATAAAGAACTATATGGACCATTCAATAGAGGAGGCCCGTACCAAAGGTTATATAGAAACTATTCTGAAACGCAAGCGTTATCTGCCCGATATAAATTCACATAATGCTACAGTCCGCGGTTTTGCTGAACGTAACGCAATAAACGCTCCTATTCAGGGAAGTGCAGCCGACATCATAAAGATTGCCATGATTGCCATTTACAGGAGATTCCGCCAGGAGAACATAAAATCAACAATGATACTGCAGGTTCATGATGAACTCAATTTCAATGTAGTTCCGGGCGAAGAACAGAAGGTTGAAACTATTGTAATAGAAGAGATGCAGAAAGCCTGGCCGATGTCAGTACCGCTTATTGCTGATTGCGGTTGGGGCGCCAACTGGCTTGAAGCTCACTAGAAAATTTCCTTCAGCTGACGGGCAAATTCCCATATAACCAATCCGGCACTCACTGATACGTTCAGCGAGTGCTTTGTTCCATATTGGGGTATTTCAAGAGAGAAACTGCAGATATCAACAACTTTCTGGTTCACACCTTTTACCTCATTACCAAAAACTAGTGCATATCTTCTGTTCCTGTCAACTCTAATATTATCCAGTTTTGTGCTACCTTCAACCTGTTCTACGGCAACAGTAATATAACCCTTATCATTAAGGTCTTTGACAATACTGACACAATCCTTACAATATAACCATTCTACACTCTCTTCTGCACCTAAGGCTGTTTTATGGATTTCAACAAGTGATGTATCAGGAGTAGCTGTAATGCCACATAGAATTATCCTTTCTATTCTGAAAGCATCCGAAGTACGGAATACCGAACCTACATTATACAAGCTGCGTACATCGTCCAATATAATGGTTACAGGTAGTTTATTGCTGTTCCTGTATTCTTCTATATTAATTCTGCAAAGTTCAGTAACACTAAGCTTTCTCATTACACATTCAATTTAATCCGGTGTAAAATTAGTTTATTTAAGTGACTATTCCGGTTGAAAACAGTGTAAATAAGTGTTCAAAAAAATAAGGTAAAAAGAGAATAAAAAAATTGGTATTTCAAAAACAGTTACGGTATGTACTTTATTTTGAAATAATGCTGTTGATAGCGTTTTTTATTCTTTTATTTTTCAAACACTGTATTAACAGACAACATCAGGACATATAACAGTTGATTATTTAAACAATTATATGAACTGCTTGTTAATTACTAATTATAATACAGAATATCAATAGTTTAAGTTGTTTATTAAATTGTTATGAAATAGTCGTTCACGTTTAAAAACAGATGATTCTTCAAAAAAAGAAAAGATATCAACAGTTTCAACAGTCTATAAAAACCAATTAATCAAAAGAAATAAAGAAAAAACATACATATATATTATAAGCGGATACCTGTCGTTTCCTATCTTATTACTGTAACAGATACGCTTTCACTGTGTTTGTTTTCCTGATTGGTAATAACGGCGTGATAGACTCCTGACGGTACAGCCTTTCCATTCATATCTGTAAGATTCCAACTGTAGGAACCTCCGTTTGAGGTACCAAGATTTACAAGATTACCAGAATTCGACAATATTCTTACCGTACTCATTTCAGTTAGTCCTGTAATGGTAACGAATCCGTCAAAATCAGGCTTTACAGGATTGGGATATACAATAATATTTGATTCTGAAAGACTTTCTTCAGGGTCCCTGGCTGTACCACCATATTCTACCATTCCCTGGCTTGTACCAAAGAATAATGAGCCATTCTGACCGTTTTCTGTAATACTCAGTATATTGTTTGACGGAAGTGGACTATTATTGACGGTAAAATGCTCTAATGTCTCTGTTCCGTCAGCGCTCATAAGAAATACTCCGTCATCAAGTGTACCTATCCATTTCCTGTTTCCCTGATCTATATAAATTGCTGTAGTCATTACTCCGTTGAAAAGGTAATCGGCTAAACCTGAACCGTCATTTCTGGATATCTTTACTCTTTCAAACACAGGATTTGTATTGTTTATGAAAGAATCAGGATCCCTTAAAATGAATATTCCTCTGTTTGTGCCTATCCATATATCACCGTTAAGGTCAAACTCATAAAAGAACACATCATAAATCTCTTCGGTTGTTCCATCCTGATTTTTCCAAATGTTACCTGAGTATCTTATTTTATCATCTTTGTTGTTCTTGAGTGTTCCGTTTATATCTATGCAGAATAACCCGGGTTTCAATCCTCTCGATGAATTTATCCAGATATATCCGTTGTCATCAAATCTGAGTTGTTTGAAAGTAGGCAAACCAGCCATTTCACTATAATATAATCCGAACCATTTTCCGTCAGGCTGTAAAACCTTTATGATGGTATCAACCTCATTGTTAGCCATCCAAAGATTGTTATCCTTATCATACTGTAAGGCACTTACTCGGACATAATCATATTTATGATGATCCAGAATACTTGTAAGTCCACTGTTATCCCAAGTATGCAGTTTTTCTAACTTATTGTTTCTGAATTCATAGAGACCTTGGCCGGCTGAACCTGCAAAGATGTGGTTCCTGTCAAGAGGATCCTGTGCCGCTTCTGTAAGATTTATGAATTTGAGACCGGTTTTTTGAGATACGTCTTCATCCACAGATATCCACCTGTCGTTTTCATAAATCATCAGGGTTCCGGGATAATCGATACCTGAATAATTATGACATCCGCCAATTGCCAGCAATCTGCCTTTTTCGGGCCATGATACAGAATGAAACCAGTTTCTTCTGGGGCTGTCAGGTTTTATACCGGTTGACTTACATATTATGTTATTATCATCATTTACATAATGACAAAGACCTTCGAATCCTTGGCAAACCCACCAGTCATTCCCGTCTATAAGTATATGGTTTATATGAGTATGAATATTATAATGGGCATAATCAGAATAGGTATTATAGACAGTTACTACCGAATCGTGTATCAAAACCAGTCCGTTATCTCCTGTCAATGTAAATTTTTTTACATGATCCATGATATTTGTCAAATAGGCGGTGGATCTGTTAATAGTCCACATCCTATTGTCATATGAACGCCCTGACAGTTTTCCGTCAAACTCAAACAGGTCAAGAAACTCAATATTCCTGAATAGTTTCCATTTGGTATTATCCAACAGGTTATCGGTCATGAGACCAAGATATATACCGTCCTTGGTTCCGCAAAGAAGGGAGTCTGAAAGAATTACAGAAGTGTTGACAGCTGAATCAAAACGGTATGTGTTCTTTATTACCTTACGTTTTATATCAAAGACTACAAGTCCGAAATTGGTTGATATATATGCATCAGAACCAGAAATCTTAAGTTCGTTTACCGATATGTCTCCAATACTGTTGTTCTTGAGTTCTGTAAAATTATAAATAGTAAAATCATCATACAGAATGTCAATGTTTCCGTTTGAGTATAACAGAAGAATTGCTTTTTCGGCATTACAGTATTCCAATTCAGTTATATCAGTATCACTTAAACCTCCTGTTTTGTCAATAGTGTAAATACCTTCATCTGAAGGATCATAGAAATATACTGCTCCTTCACTCAATACAAATATATACCCGAAAGCTTTTATAGCATGAATTGCATCGTTATATGCCGGATGTGATCTCCAGGTACCTACCGGTATACCGGCCACAGCCTTATTAAAAGGCAAAAGGAGCATTACCGCAGCTATTGCGATAATGGCTCCTCTTGTCAGTTTCTTTATCATAACGTTTTCAGATAATCTGCCAGTTTCCTTACGGCTCGTCCACGGTGACTCACCTGATTCTTGTTTTCAGGACTCATCTGGGAGAATGTCTCGGTAAAGCCGTCCGGTATGAACAGTGGATCATATCCGAATCCTGACTCTCCGTAATGACGCTCGGTTGCTATCCTTCCCGTCACTATTCCCTCAAACAGAACTTCCTGTCCGTTAAGTATTAACGCAACAACTGTCCTAAATTGTGCGCTACGGTCCTGTTTTTTTTCAAGTTCCTGCAGCAGTTTGGTCATATTTGCCTCCGAGTCATGGTCTCCTGCGTAGCGTGCGGAGTGGACTCCGGGTGCTCCGCCAAGGGCCTTCACCTCAAGTCCGGTGTCATCGGCAAAACAGTCATAACCGTAGTGCTCCTTGACGTAACGGGCTTTCTGCAGGGCGTTGTCCTGGAAGGTATCGCCGGTTTCGGGGATATCCTCATGACAGTTTATGTCACTGAGCGACAGCACCTCAAAGCGGTCGCCAAGTATCTGACGCACCTCTTCAAGTTTGTGGGCGTTATTGGTGGCAAAAACCAGTCTCATACTGCTTAGAGAACTATGTTCACAATCTTGCGCGGTACCACAATCACCTTACGGATGGTCTGGCCGTTTATGTACCCTAAAGCCTTCTCATTGGCCAGAACGGCATCCTGAATCTGCTGCTGGGTGGCATCGGCCGGGAAGTCCATTGTAAAGCGGGTCTTGCCGTTGAATGAGATGGAGTAGGTTATGCTGTCCTCCTTTAGGTAATCCTCGTTGAACTTGGGCCATGCGGCATCACAAACTGTGGTTTGGTTGCCAAGTGCCTGCCAGAGTTCCTCGGCGGTGTGGGGAGCAAACGGTGCAATCACCTTGGCCAGGTCTGTCAGTACGGCGCGCTTGTTGCACTTGAGTCCCGACAGCTCGTTTACGCATATCATGAATGCGGCAACCGATGTGTTGAATGAGAAGTTCTCTATATCTTCGGTTACCTTCTTAATGAGCTTATGGATTGACTTGAGCTCATCCTTGGTGGGAGCGTCATCGCTTACAGCCAGCTTGCCGTCACGGTCAAAGTAGAGAGCCCACATCTTGCGGATAAAGCGGTGACAGCCGTCAATACCGTTGGTATCCCAGGGCTTGGACTGCTCAAGGGGCCCTAAGAACATCTCGTACATACGCAGCGTATCGGCTCCGTATTTCTCGATTATGTCATCGGGGTTGACTACGTTGAACATGGACTTACTCATCTTCTCAACAGCCCAGCCGCAGATGTACTTGCCGTTCTCCAGTATGAACTCGGCGTTGTTGTACTCAGGGCGCCATGCCTTGAATGCCTCAACATCCAGCACATCGGCGCTTACAATGTTTACGTCAACGTGGATGGGAGTGGTGTCATACTGGTCCTTGAGTCCGTATGATACGAAAGTATTGGTGTCCTTGATACGATATACAAAGTTACTGCGGCCCTGTATCATACCCTGGTTGATGAGCTTGCTGAACGGCTCCTCAACCTCGCTTACGCCCAGGTCCTTGAGGAACTTGTTCCAGAACCTTGAGTAGATAAGGTGACCGGTAGCGTGCTCGGAGCCTCCCAGATAGAGGTCTACGCACTTCCAGTAGCTGTCAGCTTCCTTGCTTACCAGTGCTTTGTTGTTATGCGGATCCATGTAACGCAGATAGTAGGCCGATGAGCCTGCAAATCCGGGCATGGTGTTGAGTTCCAGGGGGAATACGGTCTTGTTATCTATGAGTGACTTGTCAACAACCTTGCAGTTCTTCTCGTCAAAGGCCCAGACCTTGGCGTGGCCAAGTGGTGGCTCGCCTGTCTCGGTGGGTTTGTACTCACTTATCTCGGGGAGCTCCAGCGGCAGGCACTGCTCGGGTACCATTGTGGGTATTCCGTTCTTGTAATATACCGGGAACGGCTCGCCCCAGTAGCGCTGACGGCTGAATATGGCGTCACGCAGACGGTAGTTAACCTTTACCTTGCCCAGTTTGTTGTCCTGTACGTATTTCTTGGTTGCGGAGATGGCCTCCTTGACGGTCAGGCCGTTCAGGTTGAGTCCGCCCTCACGGATCTGGTCGGGACGGGGTGAGTTCATCATCACACCCTCTTTGGCGTCAAAGCTCTCCTCGGATACATCGCAACCCTCAATAAGCGGTCTTATTTCAAGTCCGAAATGCTTGGCGAATGCGTAGTCACGGCTGTCGTGAGCGGGAACGGCCATGATGGCGCCTGTACCGTAGCCGGCCAGCACGTAATCACTAATCCATACGGGTACATCCTCGCCTGTCAGGGGGTTGATGGCGTATGATCCGCTGAACACGCCGGTTACACGGCGGTCAGCTATACGCTCGCGCTCGGTACGTTTCTTTACGGCTGCTATGTATGCATCCACCTCTTTCTTCTGTGCGGGTGTGGTGAGCTGTGCCACCAGCTCGCTCTCGGGAGCCAGCACCATGAATGTTACGCCGAATATGGTATCGGCACGGGTGGTGAATATGGTGAATTCTATATCTGAGTCCTTTACGTGGAACTGCATCTCGGTACCCTCGGAGCGGCCTATCCAGTTGCGCTGGGTCTCCTTGATGGAATCGGACCAGTCTATCTTGTCCAGGCCGTCAAGCAGACGCTGTGCGTAGGCTGATACCCTTAGGCACCACTGGCGCATCTTCTTCTGTTCTACAGGGAATCCGCCGCGTACCGATACGCCCTCAACCACCTCATCGTTGGCAAGTACGGTGCCCAGTCCGGCGCACCAGTTTACCATGGTCTCGCCCAGGTAGGCTATGCGGTAGTTCATCAGGACATCAGACTTCTGCTTCTCGTCCATGGCTTTCCACTCGGCGGCGGTAAAACTCAGTTCCTCGCTCTGGGCTACGTCAAGATTCTCGGTGCCCTTCTGCTCAAAACGCTCAATAAGTTTCTCAATGGGCTGTGCGCTCTGGCACTTATTGCAGTAGAAACTGTTGAACATCTTCTGGAATGCCCACTGGGTCCAGTGGTAGTATCCGGGCTCACAGGTGCGTACCTCGCGGTCCCAGTCAAAAGAGAATCCTATCTTGTCCAGCTGCTCGCGGTAGCGGTTTATGTTCTTTTCAGTTGTAATGGCGGGGTGCTGGCCGGTCTGTATGGCGTACTGCTCGGCGGGTAGGCCGTATGCATCGTAACCCATGGGGTTAAGGACGTTGAATCCGCACTGACGCTTGTAGCGGGCGTAGATGTCCGATGCTATGTATCCCAGGGGGTGGCCTACGTGGAGGCCGGCGCCTGAGGGGTAGGGGAACATGTTGAGTACGTAATACTTGGGTCTGGAGGCATCCTCAGTTACCTTATAAGTTCCCTCCTTGGCCCACTTTTCCTGCCATTTCTTTTCAATTGCTCTGAAATCGTATTCCATCTTACGTTATTTTGACGCGCAAAATTACATATTTTCAGGCAAAAACACTATAGTGTTTCTCATTCCTGCTCACCTTAGGGAGAAAATAGGCCGTACCTGCGTTCTGCTTCCCTAAGGTGAGGGGGTAACGCAGGTTCTGGCGAATTTCCGATTCACCTTAGGGAAGGAAATGGCTCTACGTGCGTTGCAGTTCCCTAAGGTGTGGGGGTAGGATGCACCGCAGGACTATAGGGGTTGGGGACACAACGTTACGTGGCTACTCCGGACCATTCGAGGCCTAAACATCAATCGCCTCCCTTTTAGTCCCCTACGGGGCCTAACGGTCGTTGAACGCAGTGATGTTCTTAACGGCCTCTCGGTGGTCCTACGCTTAACGCCACTTCACTGATGGTCCCCAACCCCTATAGTCCTGCTCCTGCAAATGGACACTTTGGTGCACAAAAAAACCGCGCAGCAGATGCCTTGCGGTTTCATTTGGTTTGATTTTATTTAGATTGAATCTTGTGCGGGTTGGGTGATGACGTTGGGATCGGGGCCGTATCTGTTGGGTCCTTCGGTTCCGGGCAGGGCGCAGAAGATTATCAGTATGATGAATCCTACAAAGGAGAGGATCACAAGGAAGGACATGATTCCTGCTGTTCCGTAAATGAGTTTCTGCTCGCGATTAATTTGTTGAGTATGTGCTGTCCTTGCTACAGGAGTGAATACACTTGGATCAACTGCAATGGAGTCACCATTGGCCTTATAGTAGAAAAATCTCTTTCCGCTTTGCACCTGCTCCATATAGTCGGGATATATCCTGATGGTATCTCCGTCTGTATCAGTATATCTGTTATAGTATTCTTCCGGGTTGAAAGAGGTTACAGTTTCAGTTTCCTTAGTCTCTACATTAAAGTGAAACATTGAGTATATCATTGTATTCACGGCAATAATCATGGGTAACAGATATGCCAGCACCCATGCTCCTTTACGCTCCGAATCGTGAAGTCTGCGTACGGTTATGCTAACCAATGGTATTGTCAGTATAAAGGCAATAAAGCCTACAATCATCAGACTGGCTTGAGGTGTGACAGGGATTTTTGCCTTTAACATGACAAATGGAGTAAGGAAAGATAGTACTATTCCCAGTGTATAGAACACTATGGCATAAAACAGTATAAAATACCAGAATTCAGTTCTTGATGCGCGTCCTGTGAACTTGAACATGTTTCTGAAGCCTGATCTGATGGCTTCACCGAATGTGATCTTTTTTGTTTCCATAACTTTTGCGTTTGATTGGTTTTGACGCAAAAGTATGTCGGCCTCATCGGCCCCTGAAATATGTTGCGTACCATTATCGTAACATTTCTGTGTTACGGTTTTTGTTACGGTTTCTATATCCGGAAACACCTGATCGGCCCAGAATGGAGTTAGTTTTTCCTTGATACGTTTTCTCCTCATTCTAAGGCTTTCTTTCGATATGGATATACAGTCAGAGATAACTTCCGGTTTAAAGCCCGCTGCAGCAAGCGCGCAGAATATAAGGTCTGACTCTGAAAGGGATGGTGACTCGGCTCTCATGTCCAGAAATACCGGGGCAAAAGTCTTTTCTATACAGCGCGTTACGGCCATTCTGTCATCAAAGGTCAGGCGGTTCTGGCGGCTGCGGTATTCTATCAGCATGCTGGCCTCGGGCATCTGGCGGAATTGTGCCAGGCAGGATTGCAGTTTCTCAATTCTTGAATCCATAATCAATCAGTGTAGTTTGACGCAAAGATACGCCTTAAACCAGTAGCAAATGTGTAATAAACCGTAGCAAAAACGTAACATTCCAACGTTATTGACTTATAAAAGCACTATCTTCGCTTACAGAGAAATGTGCTTATGAAACAGTTTATTGCTTTTTGCGGATTGGATTGTGAGGGGTGTCAGGCCCGGTTGGCTACCGTTAATGATGACGTTGAACTGCGCAGGAAAGTGGCTCGGGAATGGTCGGAGCTTAATAAGGTTGAGATTACTCCTGACATGATTAATTGTACCGGATGTCGTGTTGAAGGGGCTAAGACTCCATTCTGTGATTCGCTCTGCCCCATACGCAAGTGTGCCCGGGCTAAGGGTTTTGAGACCTGCGGTGACTGCAGCGATATGGAAAACTGCTCCAAGCTGGCTATGATTACATCAAACAATAAGGAAGCGTTATCAAATCTCAAAATGTAAGGTGACGTGACGCAAAGTGGTATTTCTTTCAGTCGCTTCGCTTGGTGAAGGTTTAGCTCGACGGCCCCAGAGGGGGAAAGTCAAAGCGTCCCTTCGGGTTGAGCGCGTTTTGCGTCGTTTCAACTCACCTTAGGGAGAGAATAGGCCGTACCTGCGTTTTGCTTCCCTAAGGTCAGGGGATAACGCAGGTTCTGGCGTATTTCCTGCTTACCTTAGGGAAGAATATGGCTCTACGTGCGTTACAGTTCCCTAAGGTGTGGGGGTGAGGAGAAAAATAGCGGATTTTATGTATTTTTGTGGATAAATATAGACAGTTATGAATATAAGACTTGAGCGTCCGGAGGACTACAGGGTAGTGGAGGAACTTACCCGTGAGGCATTTTGGAATGTATATAAGCCGGGTTGCGTGGAGCATTATGTGTTGAATCAGTACAGGAACAATCCTGATTTTATTCCGGAGTTGGATTTTGTAATGGAGGAGGACGGGCTGATTATCGGCCATGTTATGTTCTCAAAGGCGGAGCTTGTGTTGGCCGATGGCACACACAAGCCTTCCTGGACTTTCGGTCCTATCAGCATTCATCCGGATTACAAGCGTAAGGGATATGGGCTAAAGCTGCTGAATTATGCTCTTGACAAGGCGCGTGATATGGGTGTGGGCTTTCTCTGCATGGAAGGAAACATTGATTTCTACAAGCATGCGGGTTTTGTCCTGGCCAGCAAGTTGGGCATTCATTACCATTCGGAGCCCAAGGATGCAGAGGTACCGTATTTTTTGGCTCAGGAGCTTATTCCCGGTTGGCTTGGCGGCAAAGAGGCTACCTACTGTCCTCCGCAGGGTTACTTTGTGGCCGATGCTAATCCCGATGCGTTTGAGGCATACGATGCAACGTTCCCCAAGAAGGAAAAGGCTTTCCGCGAGGGGCAGCTGCCGCAGTTCTGCCAGAGTTGCGGAATGCCGCTTACCCGTGTGGAGGATTGCGGCACCAATGCCGACGGCAGCACCAACTTTGACTACTGCAAGTATTGCTATAAGGATGGGCGTTTCCTTCAGGACATGACGATGGACCAGATGATAGAGCACTGTGCCCAGTTTGTGGATGAGGTAAGTAAGAACATGCCCAAGCCAATGACCAAGGATGAGTACAAGCAGATGATGTACGGTTTCTTCCCGATGCTTAGAAGATGGCGGCGTTGACTGATGAAATGTTGAGGACCGTGAAAGGTGAGGCTGATGCGCAGGCTGTTTACAGGGAGGTAAAGCAGACGGGTGATTTTGCGGGCTTTACGCGCCGGTTCATGCATAGCGATGACGGACGTGTGGCTCGGAATGCGTTCTGGGTGCTTACCAAGGCTACGGACCAGGAGCTGTCTCAGTTGCAGGGTATGCTCCATGAACTGATGGACCTGGCGCTCAAGACGGAACACTCGGCTGTACGAAGGCTTTCACTCAATATCATTGAGCGGCTCAAGATGGAAGAGGATGACCTGCGTACCGATTTCCTGGATTTCTGTCTGGAGCATATGGCCGATGTGGATGAGCTGCCGGGTATCCAGTCCATAAGCATGAAACTTGCATACCGTATGTGCAAGTTCTACCCGGAGCTTCTGGCCGAGTTCAAAGTGACTCTGGAGTCTATGGAGACCGAGTACTATAAACCGGCTGTGAACTGTGTCCGCAGCCGGATACTCAGGGGGAAACTAAGTTAGTTTTTTATCCTCAATCAGATTCTGATGAGCTTGTAGTCCATTGAGCCCAAGCCTATCTTCTGGGCGTGCTCAACGCATGAGCGCCAGTTGGTATCGGGGTGGATCATGTGCCAGTGGTCTCCGTGATCATGCTTGTGATGCTCTATGTTGTGTGAGAGCACATTTTCCGATGGGATAACGGGTGCCTTGTTGACCAAATCGGCGCTGGCGCAATCCAGAGCGACGGGATCGAATGATGCCAGCATTCCGATATTGGGAACGACAGGAGCATCGTTGTAACCCCAGCAGTCGCACTCGGGTGATACATCCATGATAAGGTTTATGTGGAAGTTAGGCTTGCCCAATAGTGTGGCCTTGGCATACTCGGCAATCTTGCAGTTAAGGATATCCACCTGCTCATCGTTATCAACTACGGCACCGTTGAACTGGCAAGTGGCAACGCACTGGCCACAGCCCACGCACTTATCATAGTTAATCACGGCCTTGCGCTCTACCAATGATATGGCATGACTGGCGCAGTTCTTTACGCAGAGCCCGCATCCGCGGCACTCCTGCACGTCAATATGCGGTTTGGATGCATTGTGCATCTCCTTTTTGCCGGCAACACTGCCGCAGCCCATTCCCAGGTTCTTGAGAGCGCCTCCGAATCCGGTCATCTCATGTCCCTTCACGTGGTTAATGGACACCACTATATCAGCTTCGGCTATGGCTGTACCTATCTTAGGAGCCTTGCAGTACTCACCGTCAATGGGTACCTCCACGTAGTCCAGTCCTTTCAGTCCGTCGGCAATGATTATCTGGGCACCTGTGCTGAACGGAGTGTAACCATGCTTCATGGCGGTGTCCTGATGGTCTATGGCATTGGACCTCCATCCGGAATATAGGGTGTTGCAGTCAGTCAGGAACGGCTTGCCTCCCAGCTCCTTGATAATCCTGATGATAACTGCGGCGTAATCCGGTCTCAGGTAGGCCATATTCCCGAGTTCGCCGAAATGTATCTTGACGGCGGTGAACTTGCCGTTGAAATCTATCTTGTCCATACCGGCCTTGCGTACCAGTCTCTCCAGTTTCTGGAGCAGGTTGTGGTTAGGGTCAGCGTTGAGTGTCGAGAAAAATACTTCCGATGCCATATAAGTAAGATGTTTTGGTTAATTGTTCTTGATTTTTCGCGAAGATAGTTTTTTGAATTGTATAATCACTACATTTGCATTCACAAAAATGCTAAATGAACTGTTATGCTCCACTTTGATTCTGATTATATGGAGGGCGCGCATCCCACAGTGATGCAGCGGCTGGTTGAGACCAACCTTGAACAGACCGTAGGTTACGGTGAGGATGAATATACCCGTCGTGCGGCCGACCTGATACGTGAGGCTTGTGGCTGTCCCGATGCGCTGGTACGTTTCCTGGTAGGCGGAACCCAGGCCAATGCCACAATCATTGACGGACTGCTTCATCAGTATGAGGGAATCATGGCGGCCGAGACTGCCCATATCAACAATCTGGAGGCAGGTGCCGTGGAGTCATCGGGCCATAAGATACTGATTGTGCCTAACCATCAGGGAAAAGTGGCAGCCTATGACGTGGAGCGTTATCTTACGGAGTTCTATGACAATGAGAACCATCAGCATATGGTTTCGCCCGGAGCATTGTATCTTTCATTTCCTACAGAATGGGGTACACTCTATTCACTAGGTGAGCTGGAGGCTTTGAGCCGCGTCTGCCGTAAGTACAATATCCCTCTCTATATGGACGGCGCCCGTCTGGGTTACGGCCTTGCTGCATCAAAGGATGTCACACTCAAGGATATAGCCCGTCTGTGCGATGTGTTCTACATAGGCGGAACCAAGGTTGGCGCCATGTTCGGTGAGGCTGTTGTTACCGCCCATCCGGAGCTTCTGCCCCGTTTCTTTACCTTTGTAAAGCAGCACGGCGCAATGCTGGCCAAGGGCCGTCTGCTGGGCGTTCAGTTCAGCACCCTGTTTACTGATAACCTGTATCTGGAGATATCGCAGAACGCAGTCAATCAGGCTCTGCGTCTCAAGAAGGCCATGATTAAGAAAGGCTTCTCACCATATGTGGATTCACCCACCAACCAGCAGTTCTTCTGCCTGCCAAAGTCTGAGATAGAGCGCATCGGCAAGTTTGCATCGTTCGAGATCTGGGCCCCCTGCGGTCCGCAGCAGAGTGTGGTGCGCTTTGTAACCAGCTGGAACACATCGGCTGCCGATATAGACGAATTCACCAGCAAGCTGTAAGTTCTGAATCAAAACCTGACAGATGGCGATTGATGATGCAATCCTGCGCCGTTCGGAGCTGCTTCTGGGCGCAGAGTCTATGGAATGCATAAGCCGTAAACGCGTAATCATATTCGGCGTGGGCGGCGTGGGCTCCTGGTGTGCTGAGAGCCTGGTCCGCAGCGGCATAAGGCAACTCACGATAGTTGACAGTGACCGTGTCTGCATCACCAATATAAACCGCCAGCTTATGGCTACCACAAAGACTGTGGGGCAGGTTAAGGTAGATGTACTCAAGGAGCGCCTGCTCAGCATCAACCCGAATGCCCAAATCACGGCGTTACAGAAGATCTTTACCCGGGAAACAGCCGATGAATTCGATATTTCCGGCTATGACTACATAATAGATGCCATAGACTCCCTTAAGGACAAGGCCCTTCTCATACTTATGGCCACCCGGACCAAGGCCAAGCTGTTCTCATCAATGGGTGCCGCGCTCAAGCTTGATCCCACACGCATAAGGATAGCAGAGTTCTGGAAGGTACAGGGCGATCCTCTGGCACGTGCTCTCCGGAAAAAGTTCAAGCAGATGGACGAATATCCCAAGCGCAAGTTCAAGTGCGTGTATAGTGATGAACTACTGACAAACAAGGGTTGTAATGCCACGTGCGGAACCGGGCAGTGCGTATGTCCCAAGGCTCAGGCCGGTCCCGGCGACCCGTCGCTGCTTAATCATGAGTGGTGCTCTTCCAAAGCTCAGATTAACGGTACCGTGGCGCATATTACCGCCATATTCGGATTCATGCTGGCAGGACTGGTCATTCAGGATGCTGCATCCGATAAGGCATAAAACTGCAGAAAGGATTGTCATCGGGATAAAAAATCCATTATCTTTGAGTTTCCAAAAGATATCGTTATGATTCTATCAGCAAACGGAATAGCAGTGACATCGTTCGCTGCGCCTGAGGTGTGGGATACACTCATTCAGGTGTTCATCATTGCCCTGGCCGTACTGGCCGGAAACATACTCCGCCGTAAAGTAAAGGTGCTGCGCCGCAGCCTCATTCCGTCGGCTCTGCTGGGCGGTCTTATAATACTGCTGTTTAAGATTTGGGCCGATTTCAACGGCGTTATCGACAAGCGTTTCATGGAGACCGTCACCTATCATGCACTGGCTATAGGATTCATCTCAATGTCACTGCGTCCGTCAAAGGAGACCGACAGAGCCAATACCCGTACGGTCATAGATACCGGTACGCTGACCATCGCCACATACATGATCCAGGGCATAATAGGTCTGCTTATCACCATCCCTATGTTCCTTTGGTGGCGAAACCCGTCGGCCGGGCATGACATATTCTACTCCGGTGGTCTGCTGCTGCCTATGGGTTACGGACAGGGTCCCGGTCAGGCACTGAATTTCGGTACCATATATCAGATGGCCGCAGCCGATCAGGAAATCACGTTCCACGGCATAGATTTCGGCCTTTCCATCGCGGCTATCGGATTCCTGGTTGGCAGCGTTGTGGGCGTGATATATATGAACATCCTTAACCGCAAAAAGAGACTTACGATACATGAGAATGTTTCAGAGAGCCGTCATACCCTTAAGGACTATGAGCAGGAAAATGACCTGCCGCATTCAGAGTCCGTGGATAAACTGACCATCGTGGTGAGTATAGTGTTGCTTACCTATTTCCTGGTCTGGCTGCTCATGTCACTGATAGGCAGTCTGGACTTGGGTAACTTTGGCGAGAAGACTCTCAAGCCGTTGGTTTACGGATTCAACTTCTTCTGGGGCATACTGTTCGGATCACTGGTCAAGATCGTTATCCGCGGTCTGCGCAAGCGTGGCTGGATGACCCGCGAGTACCTGAACGAGTTCCTCCTGAACCGCGTAAGCGGATTCTCATTTGATGTCATGATTGTGGCCGGAACCGCCGCCATCAGCTTTGAGAACCTCAAGTCCATCTGGCTGCCGCTCACACTGGTCTGCATATTCGGCGCCATAGCAACATTCGTGTATGTGAGATGGGTATCGTTCCGCATATATCCCGATTACAAGTACGAGGGTTTCTTCTCAATGTTCGGCATGCTGACCGGAACCGCCAGCAACGGTATGATACTGCTGCGTGAGATAGACCCGCGCTACCAGACTCCAGCCGCCAACAACCTGGTGCTGCAAAACATCCCCGCCATGATAATGGGATTCCCAGTGCTGCTCTTGATGGGATTTGCACCCAAGGGTATGAATGCCACACTCATTACGCTGGGTGTTTTGAGTACGCTGTTTATTGTAGCAACCCTGTTCCTTTTCCGTAAACGCAAGAAATAAATGTCACAGAGCAAGCCCGATGAAACGCCCATGATGCGGCAGTTCTACAGCCTCAAGGAGAAACATCCCGATGCCGTACTGCTGTTCCGATGCGGAGATTTTTATGAGACATACGCACAGGATGCCGTCCAGGCCAGTGAGATACTGGGCATAACCCTGACCCGCCGCAATAACGGCAAGAACGGAGCCGCCGCTCTTGAAATGGCCGGTTTCCCCCATCATGCTCTCGATGTCTATCTGCCCAAGCTGATACGTGCCGGCCGCCGTGTGGCTATCTGTGACCAGCTGGAGGATCCCAAACTTACCAAGACACTCGTAAAACGCGGCATTACCGAACTGGTTACGCCCGGTGTAGCCATGAGTGACAATGTGCTGCAGAACAAAGAGAACAATTTCCTTGCAGCTGTTCACTTTGGCAAGGGAGCGTGGGGCATATCGTTTCTGGACATATCCACCGGTGAATATCTCATAGCCGAGGGCCCGGCCGACCATATAGACAAGCTGCTTTCCAATTTTGCACCTAAGGAGACGCTCATTGAGCGTGGTCGCCGGCAGCAGTTTGAGCAGTCATTCGGCCCCCGTTACTGCCTGCGTGAACTTGATGACTGGGTCTTTACCCAGGATTTTGCCCGCGAGAAACTCAACCGCCACTTCCATGTGCGCAACCTGAAGGGATTCGGTGTGGACCACCTGCAGAACGGTAAGGTGGCCGCCGGCGCCATACTGGAATATCTGGCAGAGACCCTGCACAACAACATCGGCCACATATCATCCATCCGCCTGATTGATGAGGAGCGTTACGTGCGTCTGGACAAGTTTACGGTACGCAACCTGGAGCTTATATCATCAAACAATGAGGACGGAGTGTCGCTGCTGCAGGTCATTGACCATACGTCATCGCCCATGGGAGCGCGCCTGCTGCGCCGCTGGATGCTCTTCCCGCTCAAGGATACGGCAGCCATCAACAACCGTCTGGATGTAGTGGACCATCTGTTCCGCTATCCCGATACGGCCGATGCCCTTACCGATGCCCTACAGCGCATGGGAGACCTGGAGCGCCTGGTATCGAAGGCTGCCGTGGGCCGAATCAACCCGCGTGAGGTACTCTCACTTGGTATGGCACTCAAGCAGCTGGAGCCCATCAAACTGATATGCGATGCCTCCGAGAACCCGCAGCTGCGAGAGGTGGGCCAGAAGATAGACCTGTGTGAGACCCTGCGCGACAATATCATCCGTACCATCCGTCCCGATACCCCGCTGCTGATAAGTAAAGGCGGTGTAATAGCCGATGGAATCGATGCCCAGCTGGATGAATTACGCAGCATTGCCTACAGCGGCAAAGACTACCTGATGCAGATACAGCAGCGCGAGGCCGAGCAGACCGGAATATCCAGCCTTAAGATTGCATACAACAACGTTTTCGGCTACTACCTTGAGGTGCGCAACACATTCAAGGACAAGGTGCCTGCCGATTGGATTCGTAAGCAGACGCTGGTAAACGCCGAGCGTTACATCACTCCGGAACTTAAGGAGTATGAGGAGAAGATCCTTGGGGCCGAAGACAAGATTCTTGCGCTGGAATCGCAGATTTTTGCCGGTCTTGCCCAGTCTATTCTGGAGTATGTGCCCGCCATACAGGTCAACGCCGCACAGGTGAGCCGCATAGACTGCCTGCTATCCTTTGCCCGTGTGGCACGCGAGCACCGTTACGTCCGTCCGGTGGTTGACGAGAGTCAGATAATAGACATCAAAGAGGGTCGTCATCCGGTCATTGAGACCCAGATGGCACCGGGTGAGAGTTACATCTCCAACAATGTATATATTGACAGCGACAAGGAGCAGATACTTATCATAACCGGTCCTAATATGGCGGGTAAATCGGCCCTTCTGCGTCAGACCGCACTTATTACCCTGCTTGCCCAGATGGGCTGCTACGTCCCGGCCGACAGCGCACGCATCGGCCTTGTGGACCGCATATTCACCCGCGTGGGAGCCAGCGATAACATATCGGCCGGAGAATCTACCTTTATGGTCGAGATGACCGAGGCCGCCAGCATCCTGAACAACCTGACCGCCCGCAGCCTGGTGCTCTTTGACGAACTTGGCCGCGGCACCTCCACATATGACGGCATATCCATCGCGTGGGCAATCGTTGAATATATCCACGAGCACCCATCGGCCCACGCCCGCACGCTGTTTGCCACCCACTATCACGAACTCAATGAGATGGCGCAGTCGTTCCCGCGCATCCGCAACTATAACGTATCGGTAAAAGAGACCGATGGAAAGGTGCTTTTCCTGCGCAAACTGGTGCCCGGAGGCTCGGAACACTCGTTCGGTATCCATGTGGCCGAGATGGCCGGAATGCCCCGCAGCATAGTAAAGCGCGCCGGCACCATACTCAAGGAGATGGAGGAGAGCGGAAGCGACAAGAGCATATCCCGTCCCAGCGTAGAGACCGGTCAGCACCGCGAAGGCCTGCAGATGAGTTTCTTCCAGCTGGACGACCCCGTGCTCTGCCAGATCCGCGACCAGCTGCTCTCTATCGATGTCAACAACCTCACCCCCATCGAGGCCCTGAACAAACTCAACGACATCAAGAAGATCCTGAAAGGAAAATGATACAAAACGGTACAAAAGGGGTCTGTCCCCTTTTGTACTATTTTTATAAAACGGACTATGAGTGAGTATAAGGACATTGATTTGAGCGCTTGGACCCAAGTTGGGCAAGGTGGCAACGGATTCACGTATGAGAATCCGTCTCATCCGGGTTTGATTCTGAAAGTAGATAGAAAGCAGATTAACACCCTGGAGTTTGTCAAGCATGAATTTGAAGTTTCCAGGGCTGTGGAGAGGTTGGGGTTACCCACTCCCAAGATGCATGAGATGGTACGGGTGGGTAATCTGTACGGAACCATATCGGACCGCATAAAGGACAAGAAATCCCTTTCACGTATCTGTCACGATGAGCCGCAGCGCATAGAAGAGATGGCACAGGTCATGTGCAGCAACGGCAAGATACTTTTCAGCACCCAGTGTGACACGGATTTCTTTCCCAGCCGCAAGGAGCAACTCATGAGAGCCCTGGACAAGGTACAGTTCGTAAGCCGCAAGAACCGCCGCATACTCAAAGACTTTGCCCGGACCATACAGGACATAAAGACCTGCAGTCACGGTGATTTCAATATGGGAAATCTTGTACTCTCCGGTGACCGGCCCATATGGATAGACCTGGACCGATTCGGCTATGGTGACCCGATGTTTGACCTGGGCCATCTTTATCAGATCTGCAACGTGTATGCGCCCATGAAACAGGTCCAGGATATTTTCCACATGACAGAGCCACAGCTACATCTGTTCTGGGATGCTTTTGCAAAGGCATACACCGGTCAGGATGACCATACAGAGTTTGACAGCCAAGCCGGCAGGTTTGCCTGTCTGGATATGATACTTAGGTATGAATTCCAGAAATGCAGTCTCCCGGAGAAGATGTTCTTTGGCGTATATATAAGTCGCCTTATAAAGTCATTCTATCTATAGTACAAAAGGGGACAGACCCCTTTTGTATCATTTTGTGTCATTACGGGCAGACGGGGCGGACAGGCAGTTGCCAGTTGCGGTAACAGTAGCCTGTTTTAATATTGCCCATAAAATCAAACCAAAGACTGGCAGCACCGCCATCGGGGCCGACATCTAACGAACCGGACCAGTAAGCCACATCACCCGAAGTACCGCCATAGTAATAAGGAAGGAAAATGGAGCGGTCAGTGTAACGGCGCTTTTTACTTGTTATCAGGAAACCTATCTCACCTTTCACTGAAGCCCAACTCCATGTACATTCTTTTATAAGTTCATTTATCTCTTTAGTTGTGGGCATACGCCAACTGCCACCAAGTCTGGCGTGAGCTATGTCATCTTCACTCCAGGAAAAAAATCCACCTGTTTGTTCCGGCCCTGCAGCACCGACATTACGTGAGGCCCATTTTACGCTCAAACCCAGATCAACATACTCTGAGTTACCACCAACCATATCATAGGAGACATCCTGATAATACTCTATTATAATTTGTGCGCCTTGGATACCGTCTGTCCTTTCCTCAATTTGCACAAAAGCAGTACCACTGTTCAGCTTAGTATCATCTGTATAAATAAGACCAGATGATGAAAACGGTGCTGCTTTCAGTTTGGTGTTATTTGTATAATATCTCTTACGGGAAAATACAGGTAATTCATTGAAGAAAATACTGCTAACAATCTCTTTCCCTTCTTTTGTGACTAATCTGCCCAAAAAGTTTTTTTCAATGCCAGGCAGGCCGAATATCAGTTCTTTAAATGTTATCCCATCTGGTAATTGATATACATTTTGGGTATAATCTTCTTTCCCTTTCGGTCTTGCCATTGTCTCTTCCGATATATCTCCTATCTCAATGACATACCGGGCCAAGACTTTTGGTTTCACATAAGCCTGCTGGGCACAGGCTGGAACGCAGAGTGACATCAGCACGGATGTCAATGCAAGCAAAAGGACTCTATTTCTCATAATGCCAATAATTTGGTTTGTTCACTATCTAAACTGATTTATAGTGAAAATGCGTCTTGTGTTAAAGGCGCATTTTCATAATGAATGTCAAGAGAATATTGTAAGTTTGCAATATCTGATACCAAGGGGTGTTCCATTAGGCATAAGGTGTCAGATTGGGATACCCCTTGTTGTTTGCAGACACTTATTATACCATCAATAAATTAAGCTTATGAATAAAGAAGTCCGATTAATTGGAAATGCAGTAAAAACACGAGCATTTCCTTGTAATCAATTCGTAGTTTTACTACATTTGCATCGAAAACACTTTAACCTAACTGTTGTATTATGAAGAATCTACAAGTAATAGTGGAATATGCCGGCGATAATCTGAGCGCGTATATAAATGATCTTCCTATTGTTGCGGTAGGCAAGAACCTGAACGATATCAAGCGAGATATCACCGAAGCCATACAGGTCTATAAGGAATCCTGTGCTGAACTGTGAGTTGAAATATCGGACCTTGTAAAAGGTGAATATGAATTGTCTTTTGTCATTGATGCTACAACGTTCATAAACTACTACAGCAATATCTTTACTAAAGCAGCCTTGAGCCGAATTACAGGCATCAACGAGCGTCAGTTGTGGCACTACGCTGCAGGTTTGCACAAACCCAGAAAAAGACAGTTGGAGAGGATTCAGCGTGGAGTCCAATCTTTAACTGAGGAACTAAACTCAATCTGTCTGCTTTAATAATTGTTACGGGTAGACGGGACGTACGGGCCGTGGCCAGGTGCGGTAGCAGGAACCGGACCACGCAAGATCTGAGTACAAATGAATCCAAAGACAGGCTGCACGGTCAGGATTGTCGGGATCTGTAGAACCGGACCAGTAACTCAGGTCACCTGAAGTGCCGAAAAAGGCATAAGGAAGGAAAATGGAGCGGTCCGTGTAACCTGGTTTATTACTTGTTACCAGGAAACCTATCTGGCCGTTCATTGACGCCCAGCTCCATGTGCAGTTGTAAATGAGTTCATCTATCTGATCTGTTGTGGGCATGCGCCAACTGCCACCCCATTTGACGTGAGCTATGTCATCTTCACTCCAGGAATATAATCCACCCATTTCATCAGGTCCGGAAGCGTCAACATTACGTGAGGCCCATTTTACACTCAAGCCCAGGTCAACATACTCTGAGTTGCCACCAACCATATCTGGGGATACATTCGGATAATATTCTATTATGATATCTGCCTCATCTGTCAACTCTTCATGGTATATCCGTTGCTTTATTTGTATATAAACAGTTCCAGTGCTCAGTTTTGTATCATCTTTATAAGTGAGACGACTGAAATTTCTTGATGAATCACTTATTGACTGTATAGGGTCTGTTACCAGTTTAATATCATTGGTATAATATGGATCATAGGAATCATTAAAAAGTACAATTTGATTATTGAAACCTATATGGCTTACACTGCTTTTCCTTTCTTTTGTGATAAACCTGCCCGCTTTATCTATTTCAATGCCAGGCAGGCTGGTGATCAGTTCTTTAAAGGTTATCCCATCTGCTACTTTATAGGTCTTTTTGGTGTATTTTTCTTTGTCTTCACGTCTTGCCCTTGTTTTTTTAGAAATCTTTCCAATCTCAATGATATACTCAGACTCTATTGATTTCCTTTGTAATTCGCGATATTCCTCATGGGTCATACCATAATGATATGGCCTGACCTTTTCAATCATATCGGCTGTAAGTTGCGAAAGGCTAACTGTGGAATCACTTTGTGGCTGCTGGGCACAGACTGGAACACAGAGTGACATCAGCATGGATGTCAATGCAAAATAAAGGAATCTGTTTCTCATAATGCCTTTTCTGTTAATGACCGGTCTGACGTGTATCGTCCGGGCTATGACGGATAATGAATGAAGCGTCCTTGCCGGGATGGTAGTTGATACGGATTCTTGCTGTCCCTTCGGTGGGATCGCCGGGCAATGGAGACCATGATCTCTCCTTGAAATAATCCAAATCAATTATCTGGATATGAAGAATACCTTCCTCCAGTTTATAATCATCTGTGTATATGGGATTGTTGTTTTTGGGATATAACATTTGATCATCAAAAACTATGCTGGTAACAACCTCTTTCCCGTTTTTGGTAATCAGTTTGCCGTCTTTATCAGTTTCAACATCGGGCAGCATGGAGAGCAACTCTTTCACCGTAGTACCCACAGATATTATGCTGGTTTTTACGCCATCAGGATATTCCTTGTATTCAGGCTTAGCACCTGTTTCATACGATATCGGCTCAATCTCAATGACATACTCCCCTTTCTCCAGTTTATAGTAATAGTTATCATAGGCCTTGACCTTCAAGATCATCTCGGCTGTGAGTTGTGACAGAGCAACGGGCTTGTCATCATTAGTTTTCGAATCAAGAATAAGAATACTGGTATCACGCTTTGATGGCTCCGAAGGTAGGTCTATAACTAAATAATCCAGGGATATTAAAGAAACTGGTTCACCATTTATAGTGGCATTACCTTTATCGTCTATTACAAGTCCCGGAAATTTTTGCATCATTTCTTCTTTTGTTGCTCCCTTAGGTAACTTGTATTCATTAGCCCTTTGACATACGGGACGGACAGGTAATTGCCAATGGCGGTAGCAGTAGCCTGATCTTATGTGGCCATCAAAACAGACCCAAAGGCAGGCAGTAGCATCAATATCATTGGAGCTGGCATTGAATGAACCAGACCAGTAGCCCACATCGCCCGAAGTACCGCCATAATAATAAGGAAGGAAGATGGAGCGATCAGTGTAACCTGGCTTATTACTTGTTATCAGGAAACCTATCTTACCGTTCACTGATGCCCAGGTCCAAGTACAGTTTTCTATGAGTTCACTAATCTCATCTGATGTGGGCATGCGCCAACTGCCACCCAACTTACTTTCAGTTTCACTCCAGGAATAAAATCCACCTATTTCTTCCGGTCCGGATGCACCAACGTTACGCGTAGCCCATTTTGCGGTCAAACCCAGGTCAACATATTCTGAGTTACCACCAATCATATCATAGGGCACATCCTGATAATACTCTATTACAATATCTGCACCATGACGCCGCCGGCTGCTTGACCTATTCTTTATTTTCACAAAGGCAGTTCCACTGTTAAGTTTAGTATCTTCTGAATAATTCCTACAAGGGGATTCTGTAGCGTACGGTGATATTTTGAGTTTAGTATCATTTGTATAATACAGATGATCAGTGTTATCAGGAAATATCCATTGACTATTGAAATGAATACAGCGTATAGTCTTTTTACTTTTTTTTGCCACAAGCCTGCCCAAGATGTTTGTTTTAATGCCCGGCAGGCTTAGAATCAGTTCTTTGACAGTAATCCCTTCTGGGACTTGGTAAGTCTTTTTAGTGAATTCTTCCCTGTAAGCAGGCCTTGCCCTGTTTTGGTCTGATATCGCTCCAATTTCAATGACATAACAATCAGATATTGTCTTGTCTTTTTGTGCACAGGCAGGAATGCAGAGTGACATCAGTATGGATGTCAATGCAAGCAAAAGGACTCTTTTTCTCATAATGCGATTGATTTGGTTGTTATCTGAACTGATTTACTTACAGACGGGACGGATAGGCAGGTTATAGCAGCGTTGGATTTTTTGATCTTTACAGACATCATACATCTCACCAAGCTTAAGGATGTACATAGCGTAAGCTTCGGTTGAGCCGGGATAATCACCTACATCCATTATTGCTTCATTCAGATTGCTGGACCAGTAGTAACTGCACATTTTTATTATGCCGTATCCCTGATCTGTAGTGGTGTTGATGGGAAGGAATATGAAACGGTCCGTGTAACCAGGCTTGTTGCTTATCACAATGTAACCGTACACACCGTTCATGGAGGCCCAAACGAACGTACAGTTATCAATCAATTCATTACACTCATCTCGGGTGGGCAAACGCCATTTTCCGCCCAAGTTCACGTGAGCAGCGTCATCAGACCGCTGCAGGACGGTACGCTTATCAACACGTCCCAAATCACGGGACAGATTATATTTGGATAACTGCACTTTCCAGCCGTCCTCCATACCGTTGTAGAATTTGTAGTTCTCCCATGTGTATTCAGACTTAGTTGTTGTCTCGCCCCACGCATACAGATCACCGGCAACATAGGGCTCATCGGCCCCCATATTACAGGTGGCCCACTTAACGCTCAGACCCAGGTCCACATACGCATAGCCGTTCTCCTTATTGTAATAATAATCCTCAGGCAATGCCATGATATGCTTTATCCCGTTTGAATCAACAACAATGTCAAGTCCTGCAATGTCCACCGGCATAGGAGCGCCCGGTTTAACCTTGGGGGTATTAGGAGTCAATGTAAAATCCGTCCCTGATGGCATAGGACGCGCCTCAGGTGTGGGAACATCGGTCTTACGGCACACGGGACGTACTGAGCAACCCAGGTCGCGCGATGTAAAGCCACGGTCTTTATCGGGTTCTTCATCCAAACCGAATACACCTGCAGAATAGGAATAGCAGAATTCAAAACCGTACAGTGTATTGTACCAGTATGAGCCTTTAAAACCTGCAAAGCGGAATCCCTCACCATAATAATGACCGGCTGCCGGCAGGAATATGAAATTATCGGTATATCCAGGTTTCCTGCTCTGCACCTTGAAACCGGCTACGCCGCCAAACTCGCTGTTGCCTATTCCATACCAGGTCCAGATGGTGTTGTCAAGGTTTGTAAGTTCCGATACCTCGGCCGCACTGGGCATACGCCATTCACCGCCCCAGTTTACAGATGCGGCATCATCGGCCGGTTCAAGGATATGCTTGTTGTCCACCTGGCCCAATTTGCTGCTCACACAGTATTTTGTCATAGTTGATTCAGAGCCTTCACAATAGCTGTATGAGCCCCAAGAGTAACCACGCTCCTTGCCCTTTTTCCACTTTGTTTCTTCAGCTCTGGCATAACCAGGCTTATAGTAAGGCTCAGTCTCACCCCACGCAAAATAGTCACCATACTCAACCGGGTTGTCGGCACCCACGTTACAGGTGGCCCACATGGTGCTCAGACCCAGGTCAACATACCCGTGACCATTCTCCATACCCGTATAGTGGTGCCCCGGCATAGTGGTTATAACCTGCTTGCCCGTATTCACATCATAAACCTTTTCTACCAGAATCCCTTCCCACCACTCCGGGTATATTACTTCAATCCCAGAGACTTGGCCGGCATCCTTTCCCGGATAGTATGTCAATCTTATAAAAGCAGTACCTGGAGACGGGGCGTTTCTATCTTCAAGCACTACTCTGTGTGAGTTATCGTAGTAGTCCTGGTCTATTATCCTTAGAAAAACAGTTCCTTCTTTCAGTTTAAGATCACTATTATTGACTGCAATCTGGTCTGTGGAGTATAATAAAGTATGGTCAAATACAATATCAGTAATTACCTCCTTGCCGGTTTTTGTAATCATCTTTCCGTCTTTGGCATATTCCACACCTGGCAGTTTTGACAGCAGTTCCTTCACTGTAGTACCTACAGGCACTCTACTGGTCTTATCCTTATTCAGATTATTGTTGGACTTGCTCTTCTTTGATAAAGATCCAATCTCTATGATATACTCATTATTCCCTATCTTCATGGGGCCGGGCACATATGGCTTGACATTTGCAATCATATCGGCCGTAAGTTGCGTAAGGTTCACAGTGGAATCAGCCTGTGGTTGCTGGGCAATGGCTGGAATGCAGAGTGACATCAGCATGGATGTCAATGCAAGCAAGAGGACTTTCTTTCTCATAATGCTATTGGTTGGCTTGTCTGTTATCTAAACTGATTTATAGTGAAAATGCGTCTTGTGTTAAAGGCGCATTTTCATAATAAACCATAAATGAGAGTTTTGCGATACTCCTAATGCTGTTATTTGAAGAATTGTTTAACGGCCTGTTCAAGGCAGTCGCGGAAGTGCATCCATGTCTGACCAGCCTCAGGGCCGTAGAATGTATGTTTGATACCGACACTGGTAAGATACCTGTCAAACATATCAGACAACTGATACAAAGTGTCATCCTTTCCTGTTCCGATGAACACGAACTTAATCTTTTCCTTCACCTCAGTTGCGGGTTTGAACGTACCGTTCCTAAAATTGGCATCAATCTCATTGTTTTGCCCGTTAATCTGTGTCGGCGCAAAGGCTCCCACATAGTGGAACTTGTCAGGATTGCTGAATGCTAAAGCCAAAGACTGACGGCCAGCTTTTGTATTACCAGCTATGGCACGGCTATCGGCATTCTTCAGGACGTTGTAGTTCTTTTCTATAAAGGGAATAACATCATCCAGGAGATCCTTGTTGGAAAGCGTATAATCATCAATGTTCTCCTGGGTTGCCTTGCCCTGGGCTATCATTTCAGGATAAGGGTTGGATTCAGGCATAACCACAATCATGCGCTTGGCCTCACCCTTGGCTATCATATTGTCCAGAATGTTATTTATCCTGCCAAGCTTGAACCAAGACTCATATGTTTCCAAACCGTGAAGGAGATACAGTACGGGCAGTTTCTCATTGCCGTTTGGATCATAACCTGCAGGGGTATATACGCATAGAGGACGCTCCAGGCCGCATGCCTTTGAATAGTAGTAACGGTATGCAACCTTGCCGTGAGGCACATTCTGGATGTCTTTAACACCAGGTTCAGCACCACGCACGTCAACCAAGCTGCTTTTGAAAGCCTGACTCGGGGCAATATGCATATTATTGGGGTCTGCATACGACCTGTAATTTACCGAAAACGAGTAACGATAAACATCGGGAGCAGGAGGCGTAAGGGTAAGTGTCCATACACCACGGTCATCTTTTTCCATGGCTTTTGTTCTGTCACGGAAGGGTAACATATCGCAGCCGAGTTCAACACTCTCTGCATCGGGAGCCTGGAAACGGAATGTAACGGTACCGTCAGCATTGTACTCCGGTGATTTTACACCTGCGGGGAACAGGCTTGACATGAGTGAGCCTGTAAGACGTGAGGGCTCTGTACCACCCAGTTTCTCCAGACGCACCTTCTCGGCTTCTTCAAGACTCATGCTCTCGGCTACGGCCTTGTCTATAACCTTCTGGTCCTGGAACAGCAGAGGGAATGACTTCTCCAGCCAGTAGCGTGCGTTCATCCAGGTGTGGCCGTACTTATCATGAGTGAAAACCTTTACGTTCTTGATGTTGTGCTTGTCAAGCATTTGCATCAGATCCTTTGAGTTTCCGTACAGGAAATCATCAGTACCTATGCCCAGCCAGAACAGGTGTACCTTCTTGTTGAAGGCCTCTGAATCCTCAAACTGGCTGTCACGGACTTGAGTGGATGAGCTGTATGAGCACAGATAAGAGAACTTGTCAAGGTTGGCAAGGCCGATGGCCATACCTTGGTTGCCGCCACGTGAGAATCCGCCTATACCACGATGGTCGGCATCATTGATGGTGCGGTAGTTCTTCTCCACAAACGGCATCAGTACATCGGTAAAATCCTGGTTGAAGTTGAAGCCTCCACCCATGCCGCCAAAGCCGCCCATTCCGCCTCCTTGGCGCTGAGGCTCACGCTCGGTCTTGAGCAGTGTAGGGTTACCGTACGGAAGAACAAGGATCATATCCTTGGCCTTGCCCTGGGCAATCAGGTTGTCAAGGATAAGGTTCATCTTACCTACCTTGAAATAGACCTCCTCAGTATCGGTAGTACCGCTAATAAGGTACATAACGGGATACTTTTTGTCCTTGTTCTTGGGATCGTCATAGAACGGCGGTGTATAGACAATCACCGGTATGAACATACCCAGTCCGGGTGACCAGTAGTTCAGGTAATCCACACTGCCGTGGGGAACATCCTTGAGGGCGCTCAGCTTGTCAGCCCGCATGTCAAGAAGGCTGTTCTTGAAGGTCTCGTTGGGGAAGAAATCGGGACACTTGGGGTCCATCTGGCTAAGGCCGTCCACCTCAAAATGGTAAGGATAGATATCGGGCTCTACGGGACCGACCGTTACTGACCATATTTCATATTCACCCTTGGTCATTTCAACCGTTTCACTGAACTGGGTCCATAGCTTTACGCTTTTGGCGTTAGGGTCCTGGTACTTGAAAGTCACCGTGTTGTCAGGATTGACGACTGTGGACTGGAAATCAGGCCCGAAGAATCCAACCCTAGGGTAAAATGGCGTTCCTGTCGTGGGTGCACCCCAATTACCACCATTTATAGAAGAAATGATACCCTGGGCAGATACCGTTCCTGTCATGGCTGCAGCCAGCAGGAGCAGAGTAAAATCTTTAATTCTCATAATACATTTATCTATTTTGTTGATTAAACCTATTTATTGCTCTTTGGATTTCCTGACTTAATGCAGCAGGATTCAATGGTTGTTGTCCATAATTGATTTCTAAGCCTGAATTATTGGTTACCTTGGACTCTTCAACCACAAGGAAAGCACTTGGACCTATCTCCTTGACTGATGAAGGAATTGTTATATACGCACTGCATCCTCTGAAGGCATAATCACCTATACGCTCTACACCTTCAGGAATTATTATCTCCGGTATTTGAATGCAACCATCAAACGCGGCATAGCCAATCTCCTTGATGCCTTGTGGAATTACTGAGTTTGGACAGCCCTGAATAATGGAACCTGTAGTCTTGTCAATCAGCACATTGCTTCCCTCGGGTGATTCATACCTGCTGTTGCGAGGATCTACTTTTATTGAAGTAATGGTGCGAGAATTATAAGGAGAATTTCCTATCTCTTTGACGCCTGCCGGAATGAATACTTCTGTTATTCTACGGCAATCCGCAAAAGCTCGATCACCTATATATTCAAGTCCCTCAGGCAATTGGAACGGTTCCAGCATTGCGCATCCAGAGAATGCATAAGATTTAATCCTTTTAAGTGTTTTGGGAAGTGATACTTTAACCAGCTGATAGGATTGGAAAGTATAACTCTCTATGACCTTCACGCCCGATGGAATTTCTATCTCTTTCAATCCGGTATTCTGAAATGCTCCAGTACCTATCTCTTTCAAACTTGTGGGTAATGAAACCGATGTCAAATTATAGCAATCACCAAAGCAGAAGTTTCCTATTGTCTCAACTCCGTCAGGAATGACTACTGTCTCAACATTCTCCAGCCCTTGAAATGCGCCAATTCCGATATGCTTTACCCCCTTGCCTATAGAGATTGTTTTTATTCCTTCCGAGTATTCGAATGCATGATCACCAATCTCTTTGACCTTTCCGGAAACAACCAGATCCGGAGCCATCTTGCACTCTACAAATGCACTTGCTCCAATGAATTTGACTGTCGATGGCAGGCTGAGCGGAGCAACAGATACATAGTTTGCAAACGCCTCTTCACCTACATATTCAAGTCCTTTGGGCAGCACAATCTCTTTATTGCCCTTGAGACCTTTGAATGCCCCGTCACCTATGGCCTTTACACTTTGCGGAATGAAAGAATTCTCACATGCCAGCAGCAATGTATTGTCCTTGGTCCTGATCAGGGCATTGCAGTCTTCACGTGAATCAAAGTATTTGTTGGCAGGATTGACCTTAATTGAGGTAAAGGTAGGCTTGGTATTCTGACCTCTCATAGCCATAACAGCCGAGATTCTAAACGTCATATCAACCTTTTTCTCACTAAAGACATCCTTGCCTAATTTCTTTAGACTGGCTGGCAGGACTAGTTCGCTATAACCGGTGCAACCGGCAAATGCCTCATCGGCAATCTCCTCTATACCCTCTGGCAAATTCAAACCGTTTGTAAGGGTGCAATGATAGAATGCACGGTAGCCTATCTTCTTTATGCCATTAGGTATTTTTGTAGAGGCGCAGGCCAATATCAACTCACCGGTACGGGTATTGACAATGGCATTGCAATCCTCCCTGGAATCAAACGCCCGGTTACCCTGAGCCACCTTGATGGAGCGGATTCCCGTACACTCAAAGAATGCACCGCTTCCGATACTCTCCACGCTGGCTGGAATAGTGATGGATGTCAACCCGCTGCACCCTTCAAATGCAGACTTGCCTATTGTTTTTACACCCTCGGGGATAACTATTGATTCAAGTCCCTTGCATGACTTGAAAGCATTATCTGCTATTGAAGTGACACTTGAGGGAATTACAGACCCCTTACGTCCTACTATAAGCGTATTGGTGGCTGTCTCTATAATTGCGTTACAGTTCTCACGTGAATCATAGACCGGATTGACGGGATCAATCTCTATCCTGGCTGGATTGGTGTATTCATCTCCCAACAGGTTGGCGGATATCTTGGTTACACTCTTGGATATATAGATTGATTCCAATTGCGGAAGACCGCTAAAAGCAGAATTACCTAATTCCTTAACACTGGACGGGATTACTATACGTTGTATTCTGTCATACTGTCTGGTCATGCCCAAGGAGAGTTCGCCTATCTTGACAACAGGCCATGTTTTCCCTTCATGCTCAATACTTGACGGGATAATAAGCTCACCGGGACCGTTATAGTCAAATGATTTTACTACACCGTTCTCCACGGGGCGGCATAGTACAGCCCCGTCATTCTCAATGTAGTACCAGAAATCGCCGACTTTGAATACAGGATTAATCTGATCACCATAGACCGGTTCTTCTGACTTAGTTCCAGATTCTGATGCCGCATTCATATCATACGCAACATTTGCGGTAAGCACAAGCGATATGCACATTACAAGCGGTATGTAGAGGAACCTGAGCATCTGGCGGCGACCGGACCTTTTGCGGTTCATCATGTCAATGCGGCTCTCTACGCCGTTGCCGTTGAAACTTTCCACTATATTGAATGCCAAGCCGCCTAGTGACTGGCTGAGCAACATCAACTGGTACGGTCGGGCATCGGACACGGATTTCAGGACGTCGGCATCGGCCTGCTGCTCATGTACAAGGCACAGGTCACGGCGCAATACCCATACGGCGGGGTTGAACCACTGGAACAGCGACATGAAATCAAGCAGCATGAGTTCCAGCGGATGACCGTGTGCTATATGGGCCTTCTCATGCTTAAGGACGTTGCTGTCAATGCCGGCATAATCCTTTTCACTCAGTACTATGGTTCCAAGCCAGCTGAACGGGCTTAAGCTCTTATCGGTAACTACAATCCGATAGCCATTTCCACGCTCTACAGTCTCTCCACCTCTTACTATGGCCGAAACCTTGAGGATGGAGCGTACCCTGAGCAGAAGCATAACAATGAGACCGGCCAGATATGCAGCCAGCAGAATCCGGAGCAGCACAGCGGTGTAATCCTTGCGTACTGCAGGTGCCTGGACTGTAGCGCTCTCTGAGGCCGATACGGATGGTGCAGGGGCGATTGTTTGTGCAACAGGAGAGAAAGGTTGGATCTGATTTACAGGAGTAGCAGCGGGCTGAGCGGATGCTGCGGTCTGGGCAACCGGGCTCTTGCTGATATCACGATGTACTGTAATGACAGTTACAGGGAGAACATAGGAGAGTACAAGTGAGAGCATCAGGGCTCCGCGCTTAAGGCCGTGGAATGTCTCGCGGCGCAACAAAAGGCGGTACATAAGAACAAAGGCAATGGTTAGCAGAGCCGCCTTTCCAAGGAATAAAAGGACTTGAGTATTCATTTGCGGTTTTCAATTTTGTCAATAATACGCTTGAGGTCATCAACTGACAGACGCTCCTCCTCAACAAGTCCAAGGACTACGCTTGAGTATGAGCTGTCAAAGTATTCGTTTACCAGCCCGTGGAAACCGTCCAGACTGTATGCCTTGCGTGATACGGTAGGCGAGTACTGGTAGTTGCTTCCGTAGGCCTTGCGCTCCAGGAACCCGTCTTCCATCAGAGTGTGCACCTGATTGGATAGTGTGTTGAAATTGGGACGGGGTTCCTCATAATGCTCCTGCAGTTCACGTACAAACATGGGACCATAGGTCCAGAACTGCTCCATAATGATTTTTTCCTTTTTGGTGAGTTGTCTCATAAGCAAACACAAATTGATTTTGACGCAAATCAAAATATTTTTGATATGCCTCACAAATCTTTTGTGTTAATAATTGTTATCTCACCAAAACAGTACAAAAGGGGACTGTCCCCTTTTGTATCATTTTTTGCGGGAGTGGAGCATGAGCCAGATGCCGGCTATGATGAAGGGGATGCTCAGGAGCTGACCCATGTCCAGTGACATGCCCTGCTCAAAATCCACCTGGACCTCCTTGCAGAACTCTATGAAGAAGCGGAACGTGAATATGGTGGCTATGCAGAACCCGAAGTAGAATCCTGAGCCTACCTTTTCCTTGTGCTTGCGGTAGATGAGTATGATGGCGGCAAAAATAATCAGGTAGGCGATGGCCTCATAGAGCTGGGCGGGATGGCGTGCAAAATCCTCGCCGTTCTGGACAAAGATGAATCCCCAGTCGGTGCCGGTGGGCTTACCCACAATCTCGGAGTTCATAAGGTTTCCGATGCGGATGCAGGCTGCAGTGAGGGGAGTAGCTACACAGACCATATCGATGCACTCCAGCAGTTTGACCTTGTATTTGCGGCAATAGAGCCACATTGCAATGAATATGCCGATGGTACCGCCGTGACTGGCCAGACCGCTGTAACCAACCAGTTTCCAGCCTCCCTGCGGCATGAACCGGATGGGCAGCAGCATCTCTATGAAATGCCTGCCGCTGGTCAGATAGTAGTCTGCCTCATAAAAGAGACAATGTCCCAGGCGGGCACCGATAAGAATACCCAGAAAGCAGTACAGGAACAGAGGTTCATAAATATCCTGTTTTAAGCCGCGGTCCTTGTAGAATCTCTTGACAAGCAGGTAAGCGGCCACAAGACCGATCACCCACATGAGTGAATAGTAACGGATGGGCAAACCCAGCAGACGGCAGAGTTCACTGTCGGGGTTCCATACTACTGCAAGAAAATTCTCCATAGTCCCTTATATTTATTACACGTTAAAGCGGAAATGCATAATGTCACCGTCCTCTACCACATAGTCCTTACCCTCCACGTAGAGCTTGCCTGCATCGCGGACTGCGGCCTCGGAGCCCAGTTCCACATAGTCGTTGTACTTGATGACTTCGGCGCGGATAAAGCCCTTCTCAAAATCGGTATGGATAACACCTGCGCACTGAGGTGCCTTCCAGCCCTTGCGGTAGGTCCAGGCCTTTACCTCCATGGGTCCGGCGGTGATGAATGTCTCCAGGTTGAGCAGGCTGAAGGCCGATTTCACCAGACGGTTTACGCCCGATTCCTCCAGACCCAGCTCCTCGAGGAACATCTGACGGTCCTCATAGCTCTCCAGCTCGGCAATCTCGCTCTCGGTCTTGGCGGCAATCACCAGCAGCTGTGCGTTCTCGTCCTTGATGGCCTCACGCACCTGCTCCACGTATGCATTGCCGGTCTTGACGCTACCTTCATCCACGTTGCATACATAGAGCACGGGCTTGGAAGTTAGAAGGAACAGGTCATGTGCAATTTTCTCCTCATCCTTGGATTCGAATGTAACGGTACGGGCCGATTTGCCCTGCAGCAGGACGTCGCGGTAGGCATTGAGCACATCGCATACTATCTTGGCCTGCTTGTCGCCAACGGCAGCCTGCTTGGCCACCTTCTGCAGACGCTGATCAATGGTCTCAAGGTCCTTTATCTGGAGCTCGGTGTCAATTATCTCCTTGTCACGCACGGGATTTACGGTGCCGTCCACATGTGTCACGTTCTCATCGTCAAAGCAGCGCAGCACATGAATGATGGCGTCGCATTCACGGATATTGCCCAGAAACTTGTTGCCCAGACCTTCGCCCTTGCTGGCGCCTTTTACCAGTCCTGCTATATCCACAATCTCAACGGTGGCGGGAACTATCCGGCCCGGATGAACCAGCTCGGCCAGTTTATTGAGACGCTCATCAGGTACGGTTATTGTACCTACGTTGGGTTCGATAGTGCAGAAAGGAAAGTTTGCCGCCTGCGCCTTGGCGCTTGACAGACAGTTGAAAAGTGTGGATTTGCCTACGTTTGGCAGGCCCACTATGCCGCATTGCAATGCCATTTGATGCTAATATTATGTAAGTGTATGCAAAGATACTACAAAAAACATTGGCGTTGGCGTTGGCGTTGGCTTTTTCACTTAGGAAGGAAGCCAATGCCCAAGCCAATGCTAAAGTAGCGGCGCAGCCGCTTCATAGCATATCGTTGTCTATCATCCAGATAATCTCCTCAATCATGGCATCCTCCTCATCATGTTCAGGATCATACTCTTTCTTGAGCGATGCACCGAACAGGGATGCGAAAGTCTGGTAGAATTTGGCCTTGAAACCGCCGATAAAAGCCTTGATAAGATCATAACTGGTCTGGTTACATTCACGGTCTATGAGTTTGATGAGGAGTTTTCCCTGTGCCAGGGTACATCGTTTCATTATCGGAAGATACTGGTCCCAGACACCTTTCTCCACTTTTTCCAGATGTTCCTGACGTGCCTTGTCATCGGGGAGCGTCTGCAGATAGAGATATGTTTCAACAAGGATGGCCTTGACTTCGAGCGCAATGGGGTACATTTTCTGTACATTGCGGGTAAGTTTATCGTATTTCTTCTGTTTGCGGGCGGTGGGATATTCACGACGGCCGTATATGGTAACCTCCATGATTTCAAATGTGGGGACTGTGTCTCCGTCAATGATAGTGGCCAATGCCACAAGTATGCGCTTCTGCTTGTCGTCGTCAGATTCGGGCGTCATGCAAAAGGCAGGAATGCACATCAGGAAGGCCAGTAACAGTAAGGTCGTACGTTTCATGTCTGCAAAATTATCAATTCTCATAAAAATGACATACTTTTGGGGCACTACTTTGAAGAACAAATGTCTCTAATACTATTATACTATGAATTCAAGATTGTTAATACCCGTGATTGCGGGGCTGTTGTCGGTCGGTAACGCCTTTTGTCAGAACGATCCGCCGGGAAGATGGGAGAATGTACTGGAAATGCTCCTGTCTGATGAAGACCTTTCGCAGGAATCCCGTGATGAGATGTCGGACATGTATGAGTCAATGCATGATTCACCCCTTAACATCAATACCGCCACAAAAGAAGAGTTGGCCATGCTGCCGTTTCTGGATTATGGACAGATAGAGGATATCCATGCATACATCTATATGCACGGCCCCATGCTTACTCTGGGAGAGCTGCAACTTACAGGCAGCCTGGATTTCAGGACCCGTCAGCTTTTGCGCTATTTTGTCTATGCAGGCGAAATCCCGTCTGAAAGGAAGAGACTCAAAATCGGGGATGTCCTGAAATACGGACGCAGCGAGTTGGTGACACGCATGGATATTCCTCTCTATTACAGAGACGGTTTCAGATACCATTCTCCCGATGAATTAAAGCGTTACCCCAATAGGGCATATTTGGGAAACCGTCTTTCAAATTCAGTGCGTTATTCGTTCAACTGGCATAACCGTATAAGGCTGGGACTAACGGCCGATAAGGATGCCGGTGAGCCGTTTCTGGGGCGTAACAGCACCGGTTATGATTTCTGGTCGCCTTATCTGTATATAAAGGATATGGGAAGGCTAAGGGAACTGGCTTTGGGCAGATTCAAGGCTCAGTTCGGATACGGACTGTTGATGGGTTCGGGTTTCAGTACCGGCAAGAGCATGGCCCTGTCATCTGTCGCCCGAAACAACCAGGGAATCAAGCCTCATTCATCGACACAGGAATACGGTTATTTATGCGGAGCTGGAGCGGCTGTAGGATGGGGGCATACCACATTGACCCTTTTGGGAGCGTCCACGCCTTCTGATGCGACAATTAAAGGGGATTCGGTGATAAGTTCTTTCAAGGAGGACGGCTATCACAGGACAGAGCTGGAGTGGTCTAAAAAACATAATGTGTCAATCATTACTTTTGGCGCCAATCTCCGATACAGTTTCCGGGGTCTTAATTACGGATGTACGGTCCTGACTGAAAGGCTGTCGCTGCCTTACAAGTTGACTGACACCTATAATGGTCTTTCGGCCGACTGTTCGATCCATCGCCCCCGATATGCATTGGCGGCAGAATTATCGGTCCTGAACAGAAAGCATGCATTACTGATATCACAGACATTCAGGCTGTCAGGGGGATGGGTATTGAACAGTCTGTTCCGTTCATACAGTCCAGGATATACGGCAATTCACTCAAACGGAATTGCGGAGGGAAGCGTTCAGAACGAGACCGGTCTGCTGAACGGTTTCTCTTACAGTCGCCGGAACCTGAAGATTAACGGGTATCTGGACCTGTTCAGGCATCCCAAACCCAGGTATGGGGTGAGCACTCCCAGTAACGGGATGGATATCAGATTGGAGACCGACTGGCGTGTGGGCAGCAGGGATAACCTTTTTCTGACAGGCAGGTTCAAATCCAAGCAGAAAGACTGCAAATACACCGGCCAGCCTGAATACTGTATTACCGGCCGTTACCGGCTACGATGGACGCACGGTTTCAGGAACGGGGCGGAACTAAAGACCCAGTTTTTATTTGCCCGATATGATTTCATAGCGGAACCCATATCGAATGGGTGGGCGTTGGCGGCAAATTACTCATCGGGTTCAGGGAATGGCCGGTTGGATATGGACCTTACAGCCTCATTATTCTCAACAGACAGTTATGACAGCAGCATATCGGTATATGAGTCGGGGTTGAGGTATTCATTCAATTACATCTCACTGTACGGCAAAGGTGGACGTCTGTCGGCAACAGTCAGATACATGTTCTCGGACAGTATCCGCTTGAATATCAAAGCCGGCGGAACATACTATCTGGACCGGGATGAGATAAGTTCGGGCCAGCAGCGGATAGCATCCTGTCACAAGGAGGATATTGCGGTGCAACTTATAGCCAGGTTTTGATTTGGAAAACAGCCTGCGATTGAGTATTTTTGCATCTTTGATTTAAAAGGGATAACAATATGTCAACAGTACTGTATGATTCACCGGTTTTCGGTCCGGTCCACAGCCGTCGTTTAGGAGTTTCGTTAGGGATAAACCTTATGCCTTCGGACGGTAAGATATGTACTTTTGACTGCATTTATTGTGAGTGCGGACGTAACAGCGAACATCATCCCAAACACCACCGTCCTACCAGGAAAGAGGTCCGGGAGTCGTTGCGCGCCACTTTGGTAAGGATGAAATCGGAGGGGCCTGAACCCAATGTGCTGACTTTTGCCGGAAACGGAGAGCCTACCGCAAATCCGGAATTCCCGGGAATTGTAGATGATGTCCTGGGTCTGCGTGATGAGTTTTTTCCCGATGCCAAAGTCAGCGTACTCAGTAACGGAACCCGCGTGACAGATCCCGCCATATTCCGGGCTCTTAAGAAGTTGGATAACAACATACAGAAACTGGATACGGTTAATCCAGACTATATAAGGTTGATAGACAACCCGGTAGGTCATTATGACCTGGATGCGGTCATAAAGGCTTTGTGTGAGTTTCAGGGTCATGTCATTATACAGACCATGTTCCTGACCGGAACCCTTGACGGACGTAATATGGACAATACTACCGATGAGTATGTGATGCCATGGATAGAAACTCTTGTAAAGATAAAACCCAGTCAGGTAATGATATATACAATAGATCGTGAGACACCGGTCCCAACTCTGTGCAAGGCCAGCCATCAGGCGCTTGACCGTATTGCCGCCCTTCTGAGGGAGAGAGGTTTCAATACTACAGTATCTTATTGATATGAACATATTCAGAACACTTTGCCTTTCATTGCTGCTTGTCGTATCATTGCCTATAGCAAGCACTGACCTTGATTCGGTAACCGAGTCTATAGACAGGATCATTTATGAGGAGTTACCGGAGGGGACAGACATAGCCCTTATGGTATATGACCTTACAAATGATACTACGCTTTACGCTTACAGGGAAAAGATCATGTGCCGCCCCGCTTCTGTGCAGAAGGTAATCACTGCAGTAAGCGCATTGTCATCGTTGGGGCCTGACTACAAATTCAGGACAACGCTCAGGACTCAAGGCGCAATCGGCGATAACGGAGTCCTGGACGGAGATCTGTATCTGGTAGGTGGCCTTGATCCGGCACTTACAGAGCAGGAACTCCGCAAAATGGTAGATGATCTTCAGAAAGCGGGGGTTAAGCGTATTAACGGTACGCTCTATGCAGATGTTTCCATAATGGATTCTACCTATTGGGCCTCAGGGTGGTGCTGGGATGACGCACCCGCCAGTTTCCAGCCATATATCTCACCGTTGATGGTACATCAGGGTTTTGTAGGCGTAGAGGTGAAACCGACTTCGAAGGGTGAAGCACCCCAGGTGAATATCTATCCGTCCAACGGTTTCATTAAGGTAGTGAACAGAGCCAGGACTCAGGATAACTCCCTGGGACCTCTTACCATAACCCGCGACTGGATGCATGGTGACAATACAATCATTGTGGAGGGTAATTGCAAACGCCGTCAGTCTACAGACCTGAGTGTTGTGGGATCGGCCGACTTTACATTCGCCCTGTTCCGTCAGTATCTGGATGAAGCAGGGATAAGCTACGGTAAATACGGTTTCGGTGCATGTCCTGTCATTGCGAGTGACATATCGGAGGTATCACATGCTTTGCCCGCTATAATCAAGGAGGCGCTCAAGGAGAGCAACAATCTGTTTGCCGAAGCAATGTTCCTGCAGATGGGCCGCATCAAATACCCCAAGGAGATTAAGTTCAAGGACGCCGCCAAGTTCCTTCAGGATTTCGTATCCCGTAAGTTCGGTTTGTATACGGCTTCATTCAATATCGTGGACGGATGCGGACTCTCCATGTATGACATGTGTTCGCCCATGTTCATTGTCGATATGCTCACTCTTATCTACAGGGATACGGACCTTTTCCCGATATTGTATAAGAGCCTTCCGATATCCGGTGTTGACGGTACTCTCAAGACACGTCTCAATGACAAGTCTACGCTTAACAAGGTTCATGCCAAGACAGGTTCGGTGACCGGATACTGCACTCTTGCAGGATATGTCCACACCGCCGATGGCCGGGACCTGGCATTCTGCATAATGAATGAGGGTGCCGTTAAGATGGCACCCTCAAGAAAAGTTCAGGATAAGATATGTTCCGTGCTGTGTGAGTTGGGCAGATAAAACTAAAGCTGCTTGAATTCATATCCTTGCTCCTTAAGCCATTCGATGGCTTTAGGCAACACCCAACGCAGGTTTTTCTGACTGCGCAGAGAGTCATGGAACACAATTACCGATCCGTTGCGCGTGTATTTCTTTACAATCTCAAGAACCTTTTCAGGCTTGAGTTTTTCATTATAGTCACGGGTTATCACATCGTAGAATATGATGTCAAAGTCATCTTTCATGTATCGGTATGTCCAGCGACGCAATACTCCATGAGGCGGGCGGAAAAGCCGGGTTGATATCAGTGAGTCACATTTCTTCACGTTATCAATGTAGTCATGGTTACGCATACGCATACCACGGACGTGATTGAAAGTGTGGTTTCCTATATGATGTCCCCTTTCCACAACCATCCTGTATACGTCAGGATGCTTGCGGACATTATCGCCCACTACAAAGAAAGTGGCTTTAACCCCGTATTGGTCCAGTATGTCCAGAAGCCATGGGGTAACTTCGGGTATAGGTCCGTCATCAAAGGTAAGATATACCGCATGTTCATCCGGATTTTTCCGGAATATGCCCTTGGGGTATATCTTACTCAATATAGATGTAGGCTGCTCCAGTAACATCCTTATTTCATTCGTCTGTCAAATTCATCACAGATTTCGTTGTACTGCGTATTGATTGATTCAAACGACTGTTCGTCCAGACAGTATGAAAGCAAGGGGAATACAAATGACTTCAGCCGTTTCCTTATCTCTGTGAAATCTGCCTCGGAATGCCTGAGGTTCCTGTTGTTCATAGAGAGATACCAGTACATCTGACTCATCAGGTTCTCTGTGATTGATGTCAACATCCTTCCACCTTTCTCCACTTCTCCCAATACCAGATAAAGGTTTGCTGTCTCAACACAGAACAGGTCATTCTGAGGAAGCAGTTTGTCGGATATGCCGGCTTCAACCTTGTTGAGGATCTGAAGAGCCTTCTCTTTCTGCCCCTCCTCATACAGTTCTGATGCAAGTTGAGAAAACAGACGGCGATGTGAGATGCACATACGGCGGACGGTCTCATCAAGATAGAGGTCGGGATTGTCTGCACCGCCAAACTTGAAATTCATCATGTTTGCGTACATCTTTTCGGTATCCACCGGGCTTTCTTTCAGAGCTGTCCAATTGAATGGAGTGATACGGAAAGCCAGACCTTCAAGCAGGAAATAATCCCCAAGGTTCATATAACTGCTGGAAGGAACGGTTGTTGCCATGTAAAGAGGCCTTTCCCAATTGCAATGTGCAATGAGGTCAAGCATCATTATCTCATTCTTGAACAGACGGGACTTGCCCTTAAGTGAGATAACCATCTTATCCGGCAATTTTGCCTTGGTCTCCTCATCAGTAGCTCCGCGGAACTGATCGGGTATTTTCATACCGGAACGGATAACGGCATCCTTGTCAATCTTGAACCATATGGTATCGGTAGGAATTACGTGATTCTGTCTGATCCAGTAATCGAGAACGTTTTTGAGTTCAAAAGAATTCTCTACCACCTCCCTGGAGTTTCTGCTCAACAGGGTCTCCTTGGCTTCGGGTCTGATAGGAACGACGTCATTGGTTCCTGTCTGGTAATCAATTCTCTCAAATGATATCGGCAATGCCGGTGAGTCATATGCAGGCCTTTTCATCTGGTCAATGTACCAGTCGGTCATGAGATAACTCAAGTTGCAGCAGCGTGCATCGGTACGGAATCCTTCGGTTTCAAAATTGTACCAGAGGGGGAATGTATCGTTGTCTCCGTTGGTGAATATGATGGGATTGCCTTTTTCCTGAAGTGTGGTAAGGTAGTTCTGACCGAAATCCCTGCAGGTATAACGTCCGCTACGGTCATGGTCATCCCATGTCTGGCTTACCATCTGGATGGGAACAAGCAGGCATAACAGTGATGCCACTATCGGGGCTATCTTCTTTCCGGCAAAATATTTGATCCATTCGGAGATGGCAGCCACACCCATACCTATCCATATGGCGAAAGCGTAGAATGATCCGGCATAGGCGTAATCACGCTCACGGGGCTGACGCGGGGTCTGATTCAGGTAAACCACGATAGCCAGTCCTGTCATTATAAACAGGGCAAGTACCACAAAGAACTGTTGTGTACCTTTCTTGCCCTTGCCTACCTGCCATAGCAGACCGATCAGTCCCAGCAGCAGAGGCAGGCAGTAGAATACGTTATGTCCCTTTCCCTTGAATGCCTCAGGCAGCATGGCCGGGTCTCCACCGGTAAGTTTGCGGTCAATGAAACGGAATCCGGTTATCCAGTTACCGTTCTCCGGTTCTCCAAACTGGTTCTGAGAGTCATTCTGGCGTCCGGCAAAATTCCAGAGGAAGTATCTCCAGTACATGAAATTCACCTGATAACGGATAAAGAACTTAAGGTTCTCTGCCTGCGTGGGGATAGTTACCTTTATATTCTGTCCGAACTGGTTATAGGTGTATGTATGTCCTTTGATTCCGCCGCACCAGTTTATATACTCGCGCTTGTGATCGGGATCCGAACTGTACATGCGCGGGAACAGCATGTTCTGGGCATATTTCCACTCTCTTTTCTCATCCATTACATAGTAACGGTCTTTCTCATCGGCTGATTTCTTTTCAAGACGGCCGTATGATTTACCTGTCACCTCATATTCAGGCTCGTAATATTTGCCTTCAGGGTTGTAGTTGTACTTATATTCCGAACTGTAAGCCTGTCCGTAAAGCAGAGGTCTGGAACCGTACTGTTCACGTGCCAGATAATCGCCGAGAGAGAAAATGTCTTCGGGGGAGTTCTGGTCCATCGGAGGATTGGCCGTGGAGCGTATTACAATAACGGCATATGATGAATAGCCGATTGTGATCATCATGACGCAAAGCATTATGGTGTTCAGGAGACTGGCAGTGGGCTTGACATTCTGAGGTACACCTTTTGAGAAAAGATAGAATGCGCATGCACCCAGTATTACAAGACCCAGGATGATACCTGATGCCTTGTGTCCGTAAAACGGAATTCCGGCAAAAGCTACGGTAAGCAGGAATGAAAGGTACATCAGACCTTCCCTGTCGCCTCGCTGAGTCTCATATACACCCCAGATGAGCAGTCCGGCCAACAGGATGATATAGATTATCAGTCCTGTATTGAATGGCATGCCCAGTCCGTTCACGAACAGAAGTTCAAACCATCCGCCCACCTTCACGATGCCGGGAACTATTCCGTACAGTACAGCGGCTATTATGACTCCCGAAAGGACAAATGCCAGAAGGCCGCCTTTCCAAGTGGGATTTTCGGACTTCTTGAAATAATAGACAAGAACAATGGCTGTGATACAAAGCAGGTTCAGCAGGTGGACACCGACAGAGACACCTATCAGGTATGCAATGAGTACAAGCCAGCGTGAACTGTGCGGCAGGTCTGCATTCTCCTCCCACTTGAGTATAAGCCAGAATGTAACGGCGGTGCAGAATGATGAATATGCGTAGACCTCACCCTCAACGGCACTGAACCAGAAAGTATCGCTCCAGGTGTATGCCAGGGCGCCTACTATTCCGGAACCGAAAATTGTAATCATCTGCCACATATCAGGATCCTTGGTTCCTGCCACCAGTTTCTTTACAAGCATGGTTATGCTCCAGAACAGGAACAGTATGCATAACGCGCTGAGCATGGCCGACATGATGTTAACCATCATTGCTACCTTGCCCGGGTCACTTGTAAACTGTGAGAAAAGGTTTGCTGTCAGCATGAATATCGGTGCCCCGGGGGGGTGACCCACTTCCAGCTTGTAGCCGGTGGTTATGAACTCCGGGCAGTCCCAGAAGCTGGCTGTAGGCTCAATTGTCATGCAGTATGTGACTGCAGCGACAGCGAATACCAGCCATCCGATAATGGTGTTCAGTCTTTTGTAATTCATCTTTTCTATGAATTAATAATCTTTTGAGAGCCTCAAAGATACCTCTTTAATGGTTAAAGGCCGTCAATTGTCAGTTATTATTTGTTATTGACGCAGAGGCTTACAGGTCCTGACCTATGTCTCTGCGGAAATATTTCTTTTCAAATTCAATAAGGTTGGCACCCTTGAATGACAGCGCCAGAGCCTCCTCCTTATCCTTTCCGTATGAGCTTACGGCTATCACGCGTCCGCCTGCGGTTACCACGTTACCGTTGGCATCGAAAGCAGTGCCTGCGTGGAACACCACGCTCTCCCGGACCTTATCTATTCCGCTTATCACATATCCCTTGTCATAGTGCTGCGGATATCCGCCTGATACAAGCATCACGCAAACGGCCGACCGCGGGTCCTGCTCCAGGGTCTTGGTGTCCAGGTTGCCCTGTGCAACACCCTTGAACAGCTCTATTATGTCGCTCTTGAGGCGAAGCATAACGGTTTCGGTCTCAGGGTCGCCCATTCGCACGTTATACTCAATTACCTTAGGATTACCGTCCACATTTATCAGACCAAAGAATATGAATCCCTTGTAGTCCAGGCCATCCTGTGCCAGACCATCTACTGTGGGACGGATTATCCGGTCCTCTACCTTCTGCATCCACTCCTTTGTGGCAAACGGAACAGGTGACACTGAACCCATGCCGCCGGTGTTGAGACCGGTATCATGCTCACCTATACGCTTGTAATCCTTAGCTTCGGGCAGTATCTTGTAGTGTTTGCCGTCAGTCAGGACAAATACCGAGCACTCTATGCCGCTCATGAACTCCTCAATCACAACGCGGGACGATGCATTACCGAACATACCACCCAGCATCTCCTTCAGCTCCCTCTTCGCCTCGTCCAGAGTAGGCAGAATCAGTACACCCTTGCCTGCGCACAGGCCGTCGGCCTTGAGTACGTATGGAGCCTTGAGTGTCTCCAGGAACTTGAGACCTTCCTCCAGGTTCTCACCGGTGAATGTCTGATATGCTGCAGTAGGTATGTTGTGGCGCTGCATGAAACGCTTGGCAAAATCCTTACTGCCCTCCATCTGCGCAGCGGCCTTGGACGGACCGATGACGGGGATGGCTTTAAGTGCCGCGTCATTCTTGAAATAGTCATAGATGCCGTTTACCAGAGGATCCTCGGGACCTACAACTACCATGTCTATCTTCTTGTCAAGGACGAATGCCTTGATGGCGTCAAAGTCACTGGCCTTTATGGCTACGTTCTCACCTACGTTTGCGGTGCCGGCATTGCCGGGAGCTATGAAAAGCTTTTCAAGCTGCGGGCTTTGCGCTATCTTCCAGGCCAGAGCATGCTCGCGGCCTCCGCTTCCTAGTAACAGAATCTTCATTTCCTATTGTTTCTGAACGGTTTCTTATCAGTTTTACGGAAAGGTTTGGCTCCACCTTCACTCTTGCGGAAAGGTTTGGCTCCACTTTCATTCCTGCGTAGCGGCTTCTTTCCATCTGATTTATGGAAAGGCTTTCCGCCTTCAGCCTTGCGGAAAGGTTTGTGGTCATCGGCCTTGCGGAAAGGCTTGTGGTCATCGGCCTTGCGGAAAGGCTTGCGCTCATCGGCCTTGCGGAGCGGCTTATCAGCCTCCTTTGCCTCCTGCTTTTCGGCCAGACGGGCCTTGTGGCGCAGGGTGCTGCTGCGGCGGGTGGGCAGGTCATCCTTCTTGAGACGGCGGTCACCTCCGCGGAAATCATTATAGCGTCCGTCAAATATCTCGTACTTGCGCAACTCACAGGGCAGGGCGCCGTTAAACAGGGGTATCTTGGCCGATGGTTTGAGGCCTATCTTGTCAAAACACTCGTAGTGATAGCTGATAATCCAGGCCTCGCCGCCTATCAGGGCATGTTTTAGCCGCTCGCCTATCATCTCGTAAAGTCCAAGCAGGTTGTCCTCTACCAGACGCTCTCCGTAAGGAGGATTGGTTATGATTACGGTACGCTGTTTTACAGGTTCAAAATCCTTGAAGTCACGCTGCTCAAACCGGATGGTATCCAGCAGACCGGCAGCCTTGGCGTTGCGCTTTGCGGTCAGTATGGCCTTGGGGTCTTTGTCATAACCCCTGATGGTGAATTCAAAATCACGCTCCTGCGAGTCATCATTGTATATCTCCTCAAACAGGTCACGGTCAAAATCCTTCCATTTCTCAAAGGCGAAACTGCTTCGGAACAGACCCGGTGCCATGTTCCTGGCAATAAGTGCGGCCTCTATGGGAATTGTGCCCGATCCGCACATCGGGTCCACAAAATCGCACTTGCCGTCCCAGCCCGACATCAGTATCATGCCTGCAGCCAGCACCTCGTTCAGAGGAGCCTCCATGGCCTCCTGACGGTAGCCGCGCTTGTGCAGTGACTCTCCGCTGCTGTCCAGTGAGAGCGAGCAGTCATCATGTGATATATGGATATGGAACGTAAGGTCCGGATTGGCTACGCTAACGTTTGGCCGTTTGCCGTATTTGTCACGGAAATAGTCGGCTATGGCATCCTTTACCCGGTACGCCACAAACTTGGAGTGACGGAAATCCTCACTATAGACCACAGAGTCAACGGCAAAGCTGTCACTCAGGTCCATGTACTTCTCCCAGTCCACCTTGCGGCAGATTTCATACACGTCATCGGCGCTGTCGGCCTTGAAGTGAAGGAAAGGTTTAAGGATACGGATTGCGGTACGTAGATGGAAATTGGCCTTGTACATCAGGGCCTTGTCTCCCTTAAAGGACACCATTCGGTTACCAATGGCCACCCCATTGGCTCCCAGATCAATAAGTTCTTTTGCAAGAATCTCTTCCAGCCCCTGGAAGGTCTTGGCAATCATTTCAAATTCTGTCATCTACAACTGATGATGTTTCAAACGGCAAAATTACAAAAAAGTAAAAATAAGGAAGGTTCTTTCTTTGTAAAATCTACGATATTAAGGATAACTTTTTGGGGTATCAGTATCTGAAACTACGCGCCTTGCGGCGCTATCCCTCCCATCCCTAATAAGACGCTCTGAAAGACGTGAGTAAACTCCCATCTTCCAGAGCATCTTCTTAGTGACGGGCCCCTCCCGTTAAGAACTACGTTCTAGACCTCCTCCTCGTTCGGTAGAGTAAGCTAGCTTTCTCTACTCTCTCTTCGTTCGTCGGTTCACAAGCCCACGGGCGGCCATGGTTTCCGATACCGATACCCCAAAAAGTTCTGTGCAATCAGGTTTATTTACACAATAGGAAACGCTTGGTTATAATTTTATTGAAACTTTCTTGCCTGAGTAGCTTACGGTTTTGGGCTCGCTCTGCTTTCCGTCCTTGATCAGGATGATGCGGAACTTGCGGTTCTGTATCATGCCATCAAATGAGCCTTGGCGGGCTCCGATGGTCAGGCTGTTCTTGCCGTTATAGCTGAATTCTATGGTTGAGCAGGCTCCGTTCTCATAGTTGTAGTTGTCAAACTCATCCTCGTACAGACAGAATGTTCCGCCGGCTCCAGCATAGACGCGTATCTCCAGGTCATCCCAAGGCTTCTCTGTAGAGTATTGTACATCGGGGCCGATGGGCAGGATGGTGCCGGCCTTGACAAAGAGCGGGATGCTCTTGATGTTTACCTCACGTTCTATCTCCTGGCCGCCGTCATACAGCTTCATTGTCTCAAAGTCATACCACTTGGTACCTGCGGGCAGATAGACCTTGGTGCTTTTGGTTTCCAAAAAGTCCACATCGCCAATTCCTGCGCGGCTCTTGCTCTGTGCTCTCTCAGGTGTGTATTTGGCCTCAAGCACGGGGGCTACCAGCAGTGAGCGTCCAAACATGAACTCGTTGTTGATGTCCCACACCTTACGGTCATTTCTGAAATCCATCATCAGGGCGCGCTGATAGGTGCCGTTGTTGGCATTTACATCGTGAGCCACTGAGTAGATGTAGGGCAGAAGGCTGTAGCGCATCTTTACGGCACCCAGCAGGGCATCAAATACCGGCTCGCCGGCCTGGCCGTAGTAGTAGAGTTCACGCGGGACCTCGGTACCGTGGCTGCGCATCATGGGGCAGAACACGCCGTACTGCATCCAGCGTACGTAGAGCTCCTGATAGAGCGGGTTGCGGGTGGCGCTGCCGTCCTGTGAGCGCTCGTTATAGCTGTTGGCAAAGAATCCGCCCAGGTCACTGTTAAAATTGGGGTTGCCGGTCAGGGCAAAGTTAAGGCCTGCGGGAACCTGATTCCTGAGAGAATTCCAGTTGGACTGAACATCACCGGACCATGTGTTGGAGCCGTAGCGCTGCTGGCCTGCAAACACGGAACGGGTAAGGATAAGCACACGCTTGTCATTACCGTTCTCCATGGCACGCTGGTTGTCATAGACACCGCCCACTGCCATAAGCGGGAATGCGTTACGAACCCTGCGCCAGGGACCCATTGCTGTGGGCAGGTCCAGGTCAGTCTCCTTAAAGTCCATGTGGTCGGGCTCGGTAGAATCCATCCACCAGCCGTCAATGTTAAGGTCATACAGGCGTGTCAGGTGGTTCCAGTATATGTCACGCGCCTCCTTGCTGTAGGGGTCATACGGACGTACTCCCGATGGGTAGTCCCTGCGTGGAGGCCAGTCGGTAAGTCCGCTCTGCGGCCAGGTCTCGATATCGATGAGCAGGTTCTTGGGTTCCAGCTCGCGGTAGGGCTTGGTCATGGGGCCGAACGATGACCAGATGGAGATCATCAGTTTGGCGTTCTGGTCATGGATATGCTTGATCCAGCGCTCGGGATTGCTGAACTCAGGTGCATTGAACTCCATGGCGTTCCAAAGATAGTTGCTGCCCCAGTACTGCCAGTCCTGTATCATCACGTCGATAGGCACTCCTATTGAGCGGTAGCGGTCCAGCACCTCGGTCAGTTCGGCCGATGACTTGTAACGCTCGCGGCTCTGCATGAATCCGTAGCTCCACAGAGGCAGCATGGGAACAGTGCCGGTCAGTTGGCGGATACCGGCTATGACGCCGTCGGCATTACCGCCCCAGATAAAGTAGTAATCCACGCAGCCGGCGTTCTCGGAGGTAAAGTAGAACTTGCCATCCTCAATGCCCAGTGTGGTGGGAGAGTAGTTGTCCCAGAACAGGCCGTATCCCTTGATGGATTGGATTATGTTGCAGTAGTCATCGGTATTGCCCTGAATCATGCGGCGGTAGGTTCCGCTCTTGGCCATCTTGCCGTCCTGCTGTATTCCTATGCCGTAGAGAGGCTCATCGGCATCAAGGTTAAAACCCTGGTCAACGGGTATATCGGCATACTCGGGGCGTGTCATGGCCACGTTGCCGTGACCGTAACCGTTCTCGGCCAGCAGGACCTTACCCTTGCTGTCCATGAATGTTACATCGTTTCCCGATACCTTAACCGTCAGGGCCGAACTCTTGTAAACTTGAGCTCCGTTCTTATCGGTTGATTGGGAAACCTTGACCTGCTGCGGCTGCATCGTAACGGACAGACTCTGTTTCTGGTCAGGATTGTCAGGTCCGGTCTTGTAGATTCTTACTATGGACGGGCTGAAGAATGTAACCTTAGTAGTCCAGTTATCAGCCTCCTGCGCATTGCATATGGCGGAAATACCTGCCAGAGCAACGAATAAGCTCAGTAACTTTTTCATTTCAGATTGATTTTATGATCAGCTTTGACAAATACCGGAATACGGTCAATGGTAACGGGCACCTCCACGTAGGCACCTCCTTTGTAGATCTTTGAGTCTGTGGAGTCAAAGAGTTTCCAGCCTGCCTCATACTTGGGCAGATATACGCGCATGGACTTGATGCCCTGCTCGGTTACGGGGCATACCAGCAGTGACGGTCCGAACATGAACTCTGTCTGCTGTTTCATAGCCTCGGTGTCACCCGGGAAGTCAAATACCAGCGGACGCATCATGGTGTAGTTCTCATTGCTCACTTTCTTGGCGCAATCCAGGATGTAGGGCTGCAGACGGTCACGCAGTTCTATCTGCTTGTGGAAATTGGCCTGTGTCTCTGCCGAGTAGTTCCAGGGCTCAGTGCGGCTCATGTAACCGTGAACACGCATGAACGGCAGGAACACTGCTGTCTGAATCCAGCGCATCATACGCTCCTGATAAGCGGCATCGGTATACTGGTTGTTAGGACGGAAGAATCCGCCTGCATCGTATGTCCACCAGGGCTGTCCTGTGGCCATCAGGCTGAGTCCGCCTGCTATCTGACGGCGCAGTGTCTCCCAGTCATTGCCTACGTCGCCTGACCAGTTGATGGCGCCGTAGCGCTGTATTCCGGTAAATCCGCTGCGGGTTAGTATCATCGGATCGCGGTCAGGCTGGTCCTTTATAAGTCCGTTATAAACGGTATGGTTGACCATGTTGGGGTAGGCGTTGCGGTAGAACTCTCCCGGAATCTTGCCTCCAGCCACCATACGGCCCTTCAGGTCATCGTTTTCAGGCTCGGTTGCATCCTGCCACCAGGCGTCTATGCCTGTGGGAAGCAGACGCTCGCTGAAGTTCTTCCAGTAGGCTGCGGCTGCATCGGGATTGAAGAAATCTATCCAGTCAGTCCCCTTTATGTAATAGCCGGCGGCGTTCATCTGACGGCCCACCTCACTGTTCTTGTCTATCTTGGACCATACGGAGAGCATAAGTTTCATGTCCATGGCGTGAAGCTCGTCGGTCATAGCCTTGGGATCGGGGTACTTGCCCTCGTCAAACTGCATGGCGTTCCAGCCGTACTTGCCCCACCACTGCCAGTCCTGTACAATAACGCTGGTGTGGTAGCCCTCGTCCTTGAGACGGTGTGCGTTCTCAAGCAGCTCTTTCTGGCTGTCATAGCGCTCACGGCAGTGAATGTAACCGAATGCCCAGTCCGGCATGGCGGGAACCTTACCGGTCAGGTTGCGGTATGAACTTACAATCTCATCGGCAGTGCCGGCAAATACGGTGTAGTCAAGTGCCACGGCTACTGGCGAACTGAATGTGGTAACATCGGTAACCTTGCGTACGCCAACCGATGGTTTGTCACCGCGTGATCCGCTTACAAACACCTTATGTGTACCCTTGTCCAGATGGGTTATGGCCGATGATGTAGGCGGCAGCCAGGTGTTGTTGGCGTTGATTATGGTGTCGCCGTCAATTGAGAGCAGATGCTTGCGGGCCATCGACTGGCCTACGTCCAGCAGGATGGAGTAGTCACCGCTCTCCTTTACCTCGATTTCACCGCTGAAATCGTTGAAAACGCGGCGCTCCCTTACGTTACCGGCAGTACCGGTGGCATTTACCGTCACAGCAGTACCGTCCGATCCGCCCTGCTGCAACTCAACCGTAAAGTCCGAGGGGTTGTAATCAGTCAGTCCGTAGTTGTTCCACAGGATTCCGTAACCCTTGTTGGAGATAATCATCGGTATTGAAATCTGGGTGTTCACCTGGGTAAGGCGGCGGGTCAGTCCGCGTATGTTCAGGTAGCCGTCCTGGAACTGGCCGGTTCCGAAGAGGAACTCATCAGGGGCGGTCTTGAAGGACTGGCTTACAGAGAGTGAGTTCAGGTCACCCGTCTTGCCGGCCTGTATGGAACGGACATCCTCTGACAGGATAACCTTTCCTTTTGAGTCTAAGAATCTGATCTGTCCGGTACGGGTATTGACCACGGCACGCAAGCCGTCGCCATGTGCGCTGACGGTAACCTTATTGCCGGACTGGGAATAATTGCATGCGCGGTTTTCCTGTTTCTCTGTATAAATCAGGTTTTCCAGTTGTGGCAGTTCTATACCTTCGGGAATATACTGTACACGGATGGCGTCATCGGCCATAGGGGTTACGTAGAGGGTTCCGTCGGGCATGCCAATTGACAGCATGTTGTCTTGGGACTTGATTGGAGCCTGGCTGCAGGCCGAAAGGGCTAAAGCTGAAAGCAAAACAAATAACGCGGTTTTTTTCATTATGTCTAAAGGGTTTACTTGGTTAGTTCAACAAAAGTAGTGAATCAGTTTTACTTTTTACAATTAATAGGCAAAAACATCCTATTTTTGCAGTCCCGAATAACCAAATATTCATACTTATCCGTTTTTTATGAAAAGGCAATTGCATATTCTCTTTACCGGACTGATAGTTTGTGCCATGGTATGCGTCTCAATTCCAACATCAGGACAGTCTGTACAGCCTGCTCCGCCTTCTGTTCCCCAATCGGTAGTATTTGCGGGTCAAACCGTAAGACTGGACCGTGCAGACCTGAGGGAGCGAATGGACCGTGAACTTATAGCATTCACATATACGCACTCCACATCCACACTGATGATAAGGAGGGCCAACCGGTATTTTCCGCAGATAGAACCCATCCTGGAGCGTATGGGTGTGCCCGATGACCTTAAGTACCTGATGGTGATTGAGAGCAACCTGGACCCGCAGGCCCAGTCGGGTGCGGGCGCAGCAGGCCTTTGGCAGTTTACCCAGTCCACCGGACGTGCTTACGGACTAGAGGTGAATGCCAATATCGATGAGCGTTTCAATACCGAAAAGGCAACCGAGGCTGCATGCCGTTTCCTGAAGGAGGCATACAGCAAGTATGGCAACTGGATGACAGTAGCCGCCAGTTACAACGGCGGTCAGCAGGGCATGGACCGCCGCATAGAGGCACAGCATCAGAAGGATGCCATGGATATGTGGCTGGTCGAGGAGACCTCGCGCTACATGTTCCGCCTGCTTGCGGTCAAGATGATGTTTGAGGATCCCGCCCGGTTCGGATTCAGTTTCAGGCGCGAGGACCTCTATCCGTATATCCCGGCAAAGGAACAGGTCAAGATAACCGATCCTGTTGAGGATCTGGTGGATTTTGCCGAGAAACACGGTGTATCTTATGCCGATCTCAAGCGGGCCAACCTCTGGCTGCGTGAGTCCAAGCTGAACAACAAATCCCACCGCACCTACTACGTTGCCATTCCCGATGTAAAGGCGGAGCATTACGATCCTTCCAAGACCAAGGTTCACAGCCCCGCCTGGGTAAAATAGTACAAAAGGGGACAGTCCCCTTTTGTATCATTTTAAAGATTGAAGGCTTGCTTGATCTTGTCTACGTAGTCAAGTTTTTCCCAGGTGAATAGCTCCACCGTGACGGTCTTGGCCGGCATGTAGTGTGACGTAAAGACCTTGGTTACGGTCTGGGGCTCACGACCCATGTGCCCGTAGGCTGCAGTCTCGCTGTAGATGGGGTTGCGCAGCTTGAGACGGTTCTCAATTGCCTTGGGGCGCATATCGAAAATCTCATTCACCTTATCGGCAATCTGTGCATCGGTCAGTCTGACGTGGCTGGTGCCGTAGGTGTTTACAAATATGTTGATGGGCTTGGCCACACCGATTGCATACGATACCTGCACCAGCACCTCATCGGCCACACCTGCGGCAACCAGGTTCTTGGCTATGTGACGTGTTGCGTATGCGGCACTGCGGTCCACCTTGCTGGGGTCCTTGCCGCTGAATGCACCGCCGCCGTGGGCTCCCTTGCCTCCGTAGGTATCGACAATTATCTTACGGCCTGTAAGACCTGTGTCTCCGTGCGGTCCGCCAATAACGAACTTGCCGGTGGGATTGACAAAATACTTGATTTCACCGTTAAAAAGAGCCTTGACCTTGTCCGATGTAATGGTGCTTACCACACGAGGAATGAGTATGTTCTTAACATCGGCCTCAATTTGGGCAAGCATTTTGCGGTCTGCCTCCAGCTGAGCCTCAACAGTATCTTTCTCAGGGGCGATGAACTCATCGTGCTGGGTTGAAACCACGATTGTATCTATACGTACGGGCTTGCCGTTGTCATTGTACTCAACAGTCACCTGGCTCTTGGAGTCGGGGCGCAGATAGGTCATCTGCTTTCCTTCGCGGCGGATATCGGCCAGCACACGCAGTATGCGGTGTGACAGGGCCAATGAAACCGGCATGTACTCATCGGTCTCATTTGTGGCGTAACCGAACATCATGCCCTGGTCGCCGGCGCCCTGGTTTTCGGGGTCCTCGCGCTCCACGCCGCGGTTTATGTCGGCGCTCTGCTCATGTATGGCACTGAATACACCGCATGAGTCTCCGTCAAACTTGTACTCGGAGCGGGTATAGCCTATACGGTTAATCACTTGGCGGGCAATATCCTGCAAATCTACATATGCGCGGGATTTGACCTCACCTGCCAGCACCACCTGTCCGGTGGTGACAAGGGTCTCACATGCTACCTTTGAGTCCGGGTCAAAGGCCAGAAGTTCGTCAACGACGGCATCGGATATCTGGTCCGCTACCTTGTCAGGGTGTCCCTCGGACACCGATTCGGATGTGAATAAGTATGACATATATCAAAAAATAAAAGTCCCACTGTCTTTTGGACAATGGGACCGCAACGGTTCTCATTCAAAGCGTGTTAAAAGATTGACTTTTAGCATTTTTTTGTGTGGTTGCAAGCTGTCCGGAACCATCAGTTCCGCAAATCTTTCCACATTGTCCGCTGCAAAGTTACAAAAATTATACAAATCAATCATCAGGATCATCAAGAATATAGCTATGACTCAATTCTCCGTTATTAAAAATCCAGGAGGTGCTGAGGTAATCTGTTTCGTAGATGTCATTTTCCAGGGTCTGATAAGCGTCAGGCCTGACTGATGACATGCTTTCGGGTTCAATGGTGCCGCTACAGCCCACTCTAAGGTTTCTGGTTGAAGTCTCAATTATGGCATTGCAGTTATCACGGCTGTCAAAATAGGGATTTTCACTGTCAACGGTAATGTGTGTCAGTTTGGGACAGTAATAGAACGGTTGCTGGGGGATAACATTATCCTCACCTCTGTCTTCCTGCCAGTATGATGAAGACAAGTATCTTACAGAACTTGAAATGAATACGGATTCCAAATCTGCGCAATCCCTGAATGACTGATAACCTAATCTCTCTACAGAATCCGGAATGACAATTGACTTTAATCCGCGTACGTGGGCAAAGGCATTACCGTCAATATACTTGACCGTTGACGGTATGACGGTATTCCTGCAGCCTAATATCAGATTGTCATGTTCAGTTTCAATTATGGCATTGCAACCCTCACGGCTGTCATATACAGGATTTGCCCGGTCAACGGTGATTATTGACAGTTCAGGACAATAATCGGATTTGTTGAAATCTGTCACGGTAGCGGAGAGATGCAACTCTTTCAGGTCCGGACATTGTTCAAAAGCATTATGTTCGACGGTAACCACGCCTTCAGGTATGTCAATCCTTTCAAGCCCTTCACAATACGCAAATGATTGGTAACCGATGATTGTGCATGATGCAGGAATCACTGTATTGCGGCATCCCTGTATAAGCGTACCGGGTCTCCGGCTCATGTATTGTCCCTCTTTAAGATAATCCAGTAAAACCTTGACTTCGGGATAGCGTATAACCCTGATGTCATTTCCGTTTGAGATTATGGCATTGCACCCGGATGGGCTGGAATAACTGGGGTTGCCGCTTTTGACAGTGATGGAGCGGATACTGCCGCAACCGAAGAAAGGATTGTCATCCATGAGCGATACCGATGCCGGAATCTCAATCTTCTGCAACGGGCAGAAAGCAAATGCGCGGTCAAATATGTATTGTACCGATGACGGAATATCTATCCTTTTGAGTCCGGAAGCACCTGCAAATGCGTAGGGTCCTATAGCAACAATATCCTTGGGTATCCTTGTGCTGCGGCAGCCCTCCAGGAGCAGGTTGATATCGGTCTTGATTATGGCGTTGCAGTTCCTGCGGCTGTCAAACACCTTGTTGGCGGAATTGACTTTAATCGATTTGAGATTCCTGCAGTCAAGAGTTATGTTCCGCCCCAAAGAGGTCACAGAGGCCGGAATATCAAGTGATTTGAGAGCGCTCCGGGTAAAAGCGGCTCTACCTATATGCTCAAGTGTTGCAGGCAGTTCTATGCTTTCAAGACTGCTGCAGTATGCAAAAGCGTTATCCTGGATGGCAGTCAGGCCATTGTGAAGTATAACTCGCTTGAGTCCCGAACATTCTGAAAAAGCAGCTTCTCCAATTGTCCTAACGGTTCCCGGTACTGAGACTGATTCTATAGAAGTATTTGACAAGAAAGCATCGCCGGCTATCTCGGTTACGGTATATGTCTTTCCGTTGTAATCGAATGATTGCGGTATGGTGACTTTTGCGGGGGCGTTATCCCATACATGGTAAAGAATGGCCTCCTTTCCGCGCAGCTGGAAATTCATGAATCCGTTTATACTGTCAGCATAAGTGAATCTGACGGATGCAGTCCCGTCAAGCGCCCTGTCTCCTTTCCTTATTATGTTGTCCAGGTTTATCTCTTCCAGATTGGTGCAATTGTAAAAAGCATAATCTTCGATCGTGTTTACCGATTGAGGCAGTTTTATCGATGTGATCTTCTGGTTTGATAAGAAAGCGTTCTGCCCTATAGTGGTCACCCCGTCAGGTATTACGGTGTTGGCACTTCCCATTACCAGTTTTCCGGTTGCAGTCTCGATAACGGCATTGCAGTCATTACGGCTGTCATAAGTCCTGTTGGACGGACTGACCTTTATTTCCGTTATATTGGGGCAGCCCATGAAAGCATTGGGAGAAAACTCTTTCAGGCCTGCACCTATTGTTATCTTCTCCAGATTGGTGCAGTATGAGAATGCACCTGTCATTATTGTAGTCACACCATCGGGGATTGTGAGCTCCGTCAGGCCGTCCTGTTTCATGAATGCGTTTTCGGCAATAGACCTGACAGATTCAGGAATGGTGGTTGACTTGCATGCAATCAGCAACAGGTTGGTGGCCTTCCATATTATGGCATTACAACCCTCACGGCTGTCATAGACCGGATTGGCGGGGTCAACGACAATACTGCTGAGGTCCTTGATGTAATTTGGAGCGTTAACAGATCGGGCATCAAACGGATTCTGAAATATGTATGGGCCTATTTCTCTGACCGATGCCGGAATATTCAGTTCCTTGAGATGACCGCCGGTGAAAGCGTAATTCGATATGGACCTGACAGTGTTGGGAATGACGGTATTGCTGCAGCCCAGAATCAGCCTGTCTGTGGCAGTCTCTATAATTGCATTGCAATCCTCACGACTGTCATATACAGGATTGCCCTCCTCAACTATGATTGATTCCAGATTCAGTTGATAGTTATTCTGATTATTCTGTATTTGTGTGACGGTTGCCGGGATGAACAGGTGTCTCAGATTGGGACATCTGCGAGGTATATCTACAGATGTTGCTTCCGGACCGTAAATAACCGTTTCCAGTGAGTCGCATTCCGTGAACGCGTAAGAAAGCAATTCAATACTTCCGTTTATTGTGAGGCGTTTTATACCTGTGTGCTGAAAGCAACCGTAATCAAGCTTCTGTACCGTACCCGGAATCACGATTGACTGTAGCGAACTGCATTCCGCGAAAGCCCTGTTTCCTATAGTGGTGACACTGGCCGGAATTTCAATGGTTTTCAGTCTGGTGTTTCCGGCAAAAGCCGATTCGCCTATGGCTGTAACTGTTGGCGGTATTACGGTTTTGGAGGATCCGTAAAGCAGGGTGTTGGATGCGGTTTCAATAATGGCGTTGCAGTCCAGACGGCTGTCATAGTACGGGTTTCCTTCCTGTACGGTTATGGATTCAAGTCCTGTACCCGCAAATGCCGCGTATCCTATCTGTCTTACAGAGGCCGGAATGGATATTGACTTCAGATTGCGACACTCTACAAAAGCTCTATCTCCGATACTTCTGACCGATGCAGGGATTACAATCCGTTCTAGTCCTGTACAACTGTAGAAAGAACCCTCCTCAATTTCTCTGATAGTGGATGGAATGGTCACAGACTTTATCTTCTCATCATGGAATGCCATGCTTCCGATTGAGGTGACCGGATACTTTACATTCTTGTAGATGATAGTGTCGGGAATCACTATTTCAGCGGGATAGTCGTGCTTAGTCTTGCGGCTTACCACACGCACCTGATTGCCTTTGAACTTATACCAAAGGCCGTCAATACGGACATAGTTGTCAACTTCAAGGACCTCACTGAGGTCATCGTCATAAACTCTCTCGGCAAACGCGTTCATTGCAAACAGCAACAGGACCGGAATGTAGGCAAGTTTCAAAAGGCTTGTTCTTGCGGAATTTTTTTTGTTGATCATATCGATTCTTCCTTCTAAGGTACTTTTTCTGAATGTATTGGCGGCTCTGAATTCCGTCTTGTCGGTAGCGCAGTCCAGCATCAGGTACTGGTACTGCTTGCGGTCAACCCCCTTTTGGAGCACGTCGGCATCGGCCTGGAATTCATGTATGGAGTAGAGGTCCCGGCGGAAAAGCAGCATGGCGGGGTTGAACCACTGCAGGGCGGACAGAACATCGGTCCAGAGCAGTTCCTGTGAGTGATGATGCGCCAGATGCGCTTTCTCATGGTCCAGGATAGGAGTCTCTCCGGAGGCTTTACCCTCCCGCGGCAATACTATGTATCTCATCCAGCTGAAAGGATGTACTGACTGTCTGGTCTGAACAAGCGTGAAATCACTGTTATTTTCAACCACATCGGCTTTCCGTATTATTCCAATGACTTTAGTGGTGCTTAGGATACGATACACCAGCACAATCAGTAGCCCAAGTAAATATACTCCTGCCAGTACTTTCGGCCAGTCAATCCGTATGGTTTTACGTGGTGCAACCGCCGGTTCGGGGTTATAGTCCCGGCCGGTAACCTCAATCACCTGCGTAAGGTTCTGCCTGTGGTCTGCTTGAGCCGTCTCATCCATTGGGGCCGATGAATACACACTCCCGCTGGTGATGACCGGCTGGTAAGGCAGGGCGACCTGCTCCTGAACGTGTCTTTCATTCACAATCCCGGTTCTTCTGACAGGCACTCCATCCTTGTGTACGGTTATGACCACGAACGGCAGGATATAGGAAAGCACCAGCGATGAAACCAGAACAATTCTGTTCACCCTGTGGAAAGTATCGTGCCGCAGCAGAAGGTGGTAAAGGACTATGAAAACAGCCGACAGGATGGCCACCTTCATTATATATATAAGGAAAGCAGTCATTGGCCGTTCTCAATCTTGTCAATAATGCGTTTAAGGTCATCGACAGATAGTTTCTCGTTCTTGACGAATCCCATTACCACGCTTGAATATGAACTGTCCAGATATTGGTCAATAAGACCGTGAATGCCGTTGTTGCAGTATTCAGTTGCACTTATAACCGGAAAGTAACGGTAGTTGCTCCCGAATGCCTCCCGGTCCAGGAAACCGTCCACCTGGAGCGTATGGACCTGAGTTGAAAGGGTACTGAAGTTAGGCTCCTTTTCATAGCATCCCTGAAGCTCCCTTACGAACATGGGTCCCTTGTTCCAGAAGAACTCCATTATCTCCTTTTCTTTCTTAGTCAACTGCCTCATTTAAACAATATTTGATTGATTTTCGAGGCAAATCTAAAAAATTTAGATATGACCGCAAAACATTTTTCCCTTTTTCTTGAAAATCTTTCAAGGTGCACAGAACTTTTAGGGGTATAGGTTTCTGAAACCGTCGCCACCCTCGGCGCGTTAGAGGGAGGGGCCCGCAGCACAAGAAGATGTCCTGGAAGGTAGGAGTTTACTCATGCCTTCCAGGACATCTTCTTGGGGTGTGGGAGGGATAGCGCGAAGCGCGTAGTTTCAGATACCTATACCCCTAAAAGTTCCCTTAAAATACACACTGATAAAACATTAAAGTGCGCCGTACTTGCGGCCGTAGTCAAGCTGCTGCTTCAGGTAATCGTCGTTATAGACAACCTTGTAGTCAACAATCTTGCCACCCTTCTCAACCGGAACAATGTCAGGGTTGATGAAACCGCCGTAGGGCTTCAGGTTCAGGGCCTCATAACGCTGCTTGACCTCCTTGTGCAGGGTGGGGTCAATGTTGACGGCGTAGGTCTCAATCAGGTACTTGCCGGCCTCATAGTCACCCTCTGACTTGATGCGCTGGATCTCGGCCAGCAGCTGGGCAAAGAGGTCACGCAGTTTATCGTAGTCGTTGACCACAAAATAGGTCTTGCCGTCACGAACCTTCTTCTCTATCACATTGTCCTTACGGCCCTTCTCATAGCACCACTCGGCAATGAGCTTGCGGTTCTGCATGTGGGCCTCGGTGTTGGGACGTCCCAGTTCCACGCGAGTGAACTGCACCATCAGGCCGTTGCGGATATAGTTGGCATACTCGGCCTTGTAGGCATCCTTGTTGGGCATGATACCCAGCTCAACCATCTTGGGATCGGCTGTGAAATAGAGACCGAAGAGGTCGGCACGGGCCTCTTCCAGGGCCGATGCATACTCGCCCATAGCGGTGGTGGCAACACCCGGGAGCAACTGTCCTGAACCATGACCCAGACACTCGTGGAGGTCAGTATGGATCTCATCGGCCCATGAACCCCACTCGCGGTAGAATGCCTTCTCGGCCTCATCCCATGCAAACTCATCCAGAGTGCTGGTGGGAGATTCCTGTGCGGCGTAATCATATGCGTGTGTGATGTTGGCAATGGTCACGCTTTTGCTGCCGTACATCTTACGGATCCAGTCAGCGTTGGGCAGGTTGATGCCTATAGGAGTTGAGGGATATGAGTCACCGGCCAGGCAGACGGCGTTGATGACCTTGGCCGATATACCCTTGCACTCCTTCTTTTTAAAGCGGGGGTCAACCGGTGAGTGGTCCTCAAACCACTGTGCGTTGGCACTCAGTATGGTGGAGCGCTCGGATGCCTTGTGGTCCTTGATGTTCACATAGCCTTCCCATGCACCCTTGCGGCCCAGCGGGTCATTGTAATCCTCTATGAATCCGTTGATGAAATCCACGGTTCCGATGGTATCCTTTACCCACTCAATATTGAACTCATCCCATATCTTAAGGTCACCGGTCTCATAGTACTTTATGAGCAGTCCCAGGGCACGTTTCTGGATATCGTTCTCGGCGCAGGCGGCTGCCAGTTTGAGCTCTTCACATATTTTTTTGATGGCAGGACCGTACATGCCGTCAATCTTCCAGGGAATCTCAACTATGTTTCCGTCCTTATCCTTGGTAACCTTGGTGTTCAGACCGTAGGCAATGGGAGTCTCATCGGTCTTATCCTCGATGGATGCGTAGTATTTCTCTACCTCATCGCGGGTAACGCCCTCATAGAAGTTACCGGCCGACAGAACCACGATATCACCGTCGGTGCTGGTTGAGCGGCGCTGCTGCAGGGTGTTGGGGTTGTAGATTACATCCAGCAACTCGGCGCACTTGCTGCCGTCGCCCACAGCCTCCATGAGAGACTGGAAATATGCCTTGGGGCACTCGGGGAAGAACTTGTCCTCGGCGTAGTGATGGTGTATGCCGTTGGCAAAGAAAAGACGCTTGGCATATACGGTAAACTGGTCAAACTCCTTTGTGGTGCGGTCACCCTTGTAGTTGTTAAGTATATTCTCAACAGTGTGACGTATGGGCAGGTTCCACTTGCAGTTCTGGTCCCAGTGGATGTCGCGGCCCCACTTGGCAGCCTCGGCCAGATGGTATGCGTACTCTTTCTGCTGCAGGGTCAGCTCCTCCCATCCGGGAATCTGGTAACGCATCACCTTAAGGTCGGCAAACTCATCAAGCAGATACTTGAAATCACTCTTTTTCTGTCCGCAGCCGGCTGTTATGGCCAGCACACCAGTCATCATCATAACTTTAAAGATTGTTTTCATCGTTTATTTTTTTGTTTGTTTGTTCAGTCCTTTTTTGTCTTGACTCCCGCCAGTATCACGCCGCCCAGAATCATGGCCGATCCTATTGCGGCGGTAACGGTCATGCTCTCTCCCAGAATGATAATGGCGGCAATGAGTGTGATAACAGGATTCAAATATACATAATTTGTTGAAGTTACGTTCCCTATTGCAGCCATAACCCTGTTCCAGCCTATGAAACAGAATAATGAGGCCAATACGGAAAGGAACAGCAGATTACCCCAGACCTGGATGGCGCTGAATTGTACGTCCGGGAGGTTTGAGTTGTCGCTCAGAAGTATTACCGGGATGATGGTAATGAGTCCGTAAAAGAACACTTTCCTGGTGGCAAAGAACGTTCCGTAGCGTAATGTCATCTGGCTCATGAATTGGCTGTAGAGAGCCCAGCACAGGGCTGCCCCGAATGCCAGCAGGTCTCCCTTGGGCGATATATGCAGTGTGTATCCGTTAAATACCACCAGGAACATACCGGTAAGTGCCATGACCGTGCCGCCAATAAGCGGGAATCCCAACCTTACATCCTCAAGCCCGTCCATCAGCGGCCCCTTGAACAGACGTTTAAGAAGCAGAGTCAGTAGCAATGTAAGTAGCGGTGCGATGCAGACTATGAACGCCGCATTCGATGCCTGGGTATGGGCCAGAGCCGTGTTCTCGGTAAGGAAATAGAGAGATCCGCCTGTTACACCCAGAAATACCATCATCAACTCTTCCTTCAGGTTGCAGGTAAACAGAACCTTGTCCCTGCCGCCTTTGATAAGGCAGACTATCCATATTCCGATATAGGCAATAGTGAATCGGATGGAAAAGATCTGAGCGGGAGTAAGGCCTGAGTTAATCAGAACCTTGGTTGAGATGAACGTTACACCCCAAACCGTAACTATCAGGGTGGCCAACAGATGATAGAATAGCAGACCTTGTCTTTTCATCAAAAACAATTGTCAGTCAATCGTTATTTCCTTTCTGGGAATGTACGTTTCGGGATTGTAGTAAGCTATGTTTGTTCCTTCGTTCTCAAAGGCAAAAGGAACGTTCATCAGATTGTCAAGTGCGTTCAATACGTTCTGACGCTTATCGGGTTCCACATAGAAAAGCAGGAAACCGCCTCCGCCTGCACCCAGCAGTTTGCCTCCCAATGCACCGGCTTTGATACCTTTATCGTAAATTTCATCGATAAAACTGTTGCTTACCTTGCCTCCGGTGGCGCGTTTCAGTCTCCAGGTATGGTCAAGCAACCGCCCGAAATCATTAAAATCAGAGTGCTTGTTCTCAAGGATAGCCTGTGCTTCATCTACAAGCTGAAGCATCTCCTTGAACTGTGCTATCTTGTCCTGCTGTCTGGACATGGTGTCCTTCTGGACTTCGGCCGAATAGCGGGAGATACCGGTATAGAAAAGCAGAAGACTCTCGTTTAGCAAAGCCTTGCGCTCCGGATGTATGATAATGGGAGTGACTTTGAACTGGTTGTCGGCAAAATCAATGCGGTTCAATCCTCCGAATGCGGCAGCAATCTGGTCCTGCCAACCGCCGCTCTCCTTGCAGAGTTCACGCTCCAGATAGATGGCATCCTGGGCAAGCTTGCGTTTGCCTACCATCTTGCCTTTAAGGGCATAGAAAGCGTTTAGCATACCCACGGCAAAGGTGCTGCTGGAACCAAGGCCTGTGCGGGCAGGCAGGTCTCCCTCATAAGACAGACGTATCTCATGAATATCCAGCATACGCATTGCCTCGCGGATAGCGGGGTGCTGTATCTCATCAATAGTGTTCACCCTTTCCATCTTACTGTAGACCAACTCCGAATAATATGGCCTGAATGGCGGCAGGTGACGAACTACCAGATAGCAGTATTTGTCAAATGTCGTGGATATGACAGCTCCGCCATGTTCGTTAAAGAAAGACGGCATATCTGTTCCTCCTCCAAAGAACGATATACGGAAAGGGGTCTTGGTTATTATCATAAATAGTGGAGTATGAATTCAGTGTGCAAAATAACAAAAATCTGTGCGATTATCTTTCAAGAACGTTCCTGAAAGAGTCAACAACCCTATCGGCAGAGTATTTCTCCAGAAATATCCGGCGTGAATAGCTGTTGAACCTGGGGCGCGGATTGTCTATGAAGGAGCGGATGGCCTGAATGAATTCCTGTGCGGTGTTACACTTAGCGCCCATACGCTCATAATCCAGTTCATATCCCTCAAGAGCCTCATCGGTTGCTATTATGTTCTTGCCGTACATAAGGCTCTCGCAGGTCTTTACCTTCATGCCGCTGCCCTTGAAAATGGGCAGAACCATGATATCGGCCTCCTCAAAATAGGGCTTAAGGTCTGGCGCATCACTTATAACCTCCACTTCATCGGGGATCTTATAGTTCTCCCTGATTCGGGACATTCCCTTTCCAACTATCCTCATGCGTATATCAACATGCGGCAACACGTTTTGGGCAAACCATTCGATGCCTTCACAGTTAGGTCCGAAATACGCCCCAAGTATCAGGCAGAGCGGCCTCTTGGATGTCATGCCTTGAGGATAAGAGTCCTGATTGTATTTGTCGGTGAAGGCCACCGGTACCAGAGCATCTGTCTTACGTGAATACATTCTCTCAATCACACCCGCATCACGCGCATTCAGAGCGATTATGCGGTCAGCATAACGGCAACTCCATCCGTCATTCTTCGATGCACAGCGGGTTACTATAAAGCTGCCCGGACGGTGTCCCAACTTAGCCTGGAAATAGAGCTTTTCAACGTTATGGAAGAATGCTATGACACGACCTTTGTATCCGCTTCCTTTGAGTTTCTTTGCTATGATGCCGAACACGCTGCGGTCTATGAATACATAGTCATAGCTCCCGGCCATAGTCACTATTTCTTTGACCCTTTTGGGAGTGATACCGAAAAAGTAACCGAATGGAAACCAGAATGCCCCTTGGATATAGTCCGAAAGGGTGCGCTTGCGGTTCTCATCGTGAATGTAGTATGTAGTGACGTTCTCAGAGCCAAGCAGTCCGGTAAGGACTGTCCAGTTTTTCTGAGAAACCTGCTCTCCGCCCTCCAAGACGTTCGCGGTCTTCTTGTATCTTATGAACAGCAGTTTTTTCATACAGTCAAGTCATTGAATTTGATCATATTAAGAATATACCTTATCCTCACGTCAAAGGTGTGCTCTTTCAGGACCTTCTCCCTAGCCTTCTGTGCATTCCGGGTCATATCATGGGTCAATCCTTTCTCTATAAGGGAGAACAGCTCGTCGGTATTGTGATAAAGACCTATCTCATCAGGGCCGAACAGTTTCTCTATGTAGGGATTGTAGTCGCATATCTGCCAGGCGCCGCTTCCCGGTATCTCAAATGTGCGCGGGTTGGCTCCGTCTTTCTGCAGCTCCTGATGTATGTTCAGTACTACTCTGGCTCTGTTGTAAAGCTCGTTGACCTTGGCCGGTGCAACCAGGTCATTCTTATATATATCCCGATGCTCACGGGTAAGCCAAGTAAGGAATCCTTTATACCATGGTTTATATCTGCCATGGACCTCAATGCGATATTCGGATGCAAAACGCTCTACCACAGCCTGCATGGTTTTCATACGTTTGGGAGAGGTATAAAGATTTCCGATAAACAGGATGTCTATGTCCTTGTCAATATCCAAAGGGTGGTAAATGTCAGTATCACATGCCTGTGGAAGGAAATAGGCCTTCTTGCCTTGTGCAGCATACCATTCCACATCTTCCTGCTCGTAGCAGAAAAGCATGTCAGAGTGGTCAATGTGGGACAATGACTCCTTAAGCCTGTCCCGGTTGTCAAAAAGCCATACAACAACTTCTGAACTCTTGCGCATCAAGTCAAGAGTCTGGTCAGATATAATCTCACCGTTCATGATGAATACCAGTTGAGGGTCAGTCTGACGGAAAACTTCCAGAATATGCTTATTGTAGAGCTCCTTGCTATGTGCCCTGATTCTATCCTTGCGGCCACTCAACTTGTAGCGCCACTTCATGAAAGCGGTATATGGGTGTACAGGCGTATCGTATAGGTCGATGCATGTATTCCAGCCCTCCCGCCTGAAAGCCGATCCGGTAGCCTGCGGAAAGTTGAAATAGTTGGGTCCTATAATCAGTACTGTTCTATCCATGGAATCAACAGTTAAAGTGACACTCCGATGTATCGTTACAGATAAATTTGACGTGGATACGTCGCTCTTCTACAGAAGGAATCTTCATATAATCACCATAGAGGTCTCTTAATCGGGCGTCAGGATTCTTTGGGGCAGGGAACTTATGTCCTTCAAACTCTATTTCACCCAACGGGAAGAACTCTGACAGCAAAGTGGGATATCCGTAAGTGACCCTGTTTATCTGGGGCATGATACGATCCTTCTTGCGGCCTATGCAGATGCACTTCCAGAGCAGGTTATAAAATAGGTTATATGGAGGAAACAGGATGGCACACAGCACATTCTTGAACGTCAGTCTCTGGCTGAAATGAAAGAATGCATGTGATTTGAATATATGCTGGCTGATATGCTTGAAAAGACGCGGCGAAACGGTAGGGTAAGTAGTGTTCCTGAAAATGTCAACACAGATGCCCTTGTTGTAATTCAGACTGAAATCATCAAAAGAGTTTATCATCAGGGATTTTTTATATCTGACCCTTATCACACCGTCTGAAAGGCCGGAGCCTTTGTCAAGTCCTGTCTGAAGTATATAATCAGCCCCTAACTCTTTAGGACAGATTTCCATGAAACGCTCATAATCCGGTGATTGCATTCCAAGGTCCACATCATCATCCCATGGTACGAATCCCTTATGCCGGACAGCGCCCAGCAGCGTACCCCATTCCAGCCAATAGACTATGTCATGTTTCCTGCATATGCGGTCAATCTCCAGCATGATGTCAATCATGATCTCTTGAGCTCTCCTAAGTGGGGTACCGGGTCCGTTTATCTCTTTAAATTCTTCATTCATAATGTGATATATTATAGTATGCGATTATGCTTATTATTGTTTTATATGTCTGATTACCTTCTTTATTCCGCTCATTGCAAGGGCCAGTCCATAAGATACATTGAGCGAAGTCCAAATGATGAGTCTTATTGAAAACACTTTGTTAAGATAATCCTTCCACCTGACACGCGACAGGAAAGAGTATTTTTCCTTGAACTGTTTTTTAGTGAACACCTTGGACTTGATGGCCATATAGACAATGTCCAGATGCTTGCTGTCAATGCCTCTCTCAAATTCCTTGGGCAGCAGTTGGCGGACCATCGTGATGAATCTCTCCTGATGCTGTATGTTGCTGATGGAGATACCTCTTGATGCCGAATCGGGATTCGATGACACATCACAGTGGTAAAGAGCAACAGGCAGATATGTTACCGTTGCGCCTGTCATGACAAACTGAAGGTTGAACAGCTGGTCCTCGCCGAAATTCAAACCGGATACATATCTGATACCATTATCCACATAAACCGAACGCTTGAGCAGTTTGTTGCACGGGCCGTCATTGAGGCGGCAGATCAGACTATTCAGGACACTCTTGGTGTCAAGAGCCGTGGGCTGCTCTTTCCGGTATACGGTTTTAGTCCCGTTCTCAACCAGAAAATCACATATGACCATATCGGCATCAGTTTCAACAGCCTTGTCATAGAGTCTCTCCAGATAATCCGGTTCCACCCAGTCATCGGCATCGGCATGTATGGTATACTCACCACTGGCATGCTCTATTCCGAATTGTCGTGTAGAGCCGATACCTTCATTGGGCTTGTGGAAAGCCTTGAACCTGGAGTCCAATGCGGCATAACGGTCACACACAGAACCAGAGCCATCGGTACTGCCGTCATCAATCAGCAAAGCCTCAAATTCCTGCATGGTTTGTGCCTTAAGGCTGTCCAGTAGCCTGGGTAACGTCTTTTCGGCGTTGAAAATGGCTATGATAACTGATACTCTAGGAGTAGATTCTGTGGCTGTCATCAGTGTATTTTTGTAATGGTGGAACCTTCTATCCTTTGTGATACAGGGACCTTGAAGTGTTTGTCAGGCACTATGCCGCAGGCAATGAAAAGCGATATCGTTTCATTGTCCGGAATATGTATTATTGAACGTAGTCTGGCATCGTCCTTGGGGGAGTCACACCAATTCAACGTACAAGCTCCTATCCTATAATAGTGAAGAGCGTAAAGCATATTCATTGTAAAGATACCCGAATCTATATACCCCAGGTTGCGTTCTTTGACTGAACCGTAAACAGGGATGGAATATGTTATCACCAACAGTTTGTTTACCAGATGGCCAAATCCCCTGTTGCCATTCTGTAGAGCCAGTAAGCTGCTGATTTGTGTCTTGTCTGTTATGATGTGGACTCTGGTTGATTGCCTGTTGCAGGATGAAGGTGCACATTGAGCAAGTTGTATTGCTTCAGTGAGCCGTTCTATGGGAATATCCTTATCTGAGAAATTGCGTACGCTGTGCCTTGAACGGGCAAACTCCGGAAAAGGTTCTCCTGCATTATAGAAGAATTGGTCAGATCCCTCAAAAACAAGTTGTTCCGATGCAGGAATGCTGTCGTTGGCATTAACGAATGATTCAATTTCTGATCTGAAAGGCTCGTCAAATACAAAGCCAAGGATGTTATGCGTCTGATGATACTCCTTAACGGTTTTGATTGCCTGAATGTAGAACGGATCAGCTGTATCAGAAGAGTTGCTCCATGAACGGCAGTTACCTATCAGACGCCTGACTGCTTCTTGTCCGAATCCAGGCCTCATTTCAGGCATCGTAAGGCCCTTCTCAACAACATGAGTGTCCAAGGCTATTTGTGAAAGGGTATGGGCCTGACCATTTGTAGTCAGAGAACGGGAGTATCTGACAAATTTTCTTTTGTCAAATCTGAAGCATTTGTTAATGAAATGCCGTAAGTTCAGTTTTTCAAAGATTTTCATGACAGTATGGATGAAATCAGGAAATCAGATGATTCCTTCTGTAAATCAGATAATCTGGAATGTACCCGGGTGTAATCAATCCTTTCTGAGAAATTGGCAGGAACCGAATCTGTCATCCGGTTCTCTATACCCAAAAGAGTGAGCAGCGAATATACCCTATCAGAATTCCTGTTCATACCCATGGCATAGAATTCCTTGCGGAATTGTATTGACATGGCTACTCCGTGGAATGAAGTGGATATGACATATTGTGCATTCCTGATAAGGGTAACAAAACTGAAAGGACCTGTCACGGAGTTTATACGGTCTACTTTGTAGCTTCCGATATGTCCAATTATGGTAATGACCGGCATATTCAGGATCCGGCCGGTCTCGTTTGCAAACACATCGGCTCTTTCATCACTCATCATCCTGTAGTAAAGGATGTACTTGCCTTTTACAGGAGCATCTTTCAGGCATTTGGATTCCCAAAATGACGACGGTACAAGCAGGGTGGGGTCCAGAACTGTGCAGATTTTCTTACCGGTTAGCGGTTGAAGGACTTCCATCAGTTGTGTTTCACGTACAGATATGTGCGAGAACGCATTCAGACAGTTGGATATGTATCTCTTGTCACTGTCTGTAAGGGAGATTACCCCCATGCTGGCCGCATAAGTGTTTTTCTTAATATTTTTACTTATGAATTCTCCCCAATAAACAGGATCGAATCCGTTTGTATCAAGTCTGGATTTCCACCATATCTGATCGCTACCGTATATTATCAGGTCATATTGTTTTCCAATCTGCTCAAGTTGTCGGACAGAACCGTAAACAGGCCGTTCAGGTATGCCCAGATATTGCATCTGGTCTTTCTTGAACCGTTTGTATCTGGGATATCTCTTATAGGCTAGAAGCAGATTCCTGAATAATAATTTCAGATTTGTGCTGTTGTCAAACAGGCGGTATCTGTTTTTATGTTCTTGTGGCCAGTAGTCTACAAAACCAGCCTCATACCCTAATCCTTCCAAAAAGGACTTGAGAGCGTAAGCTTGCAGAAAAGCGCCATAATTGACAGCCCTGTGATATGTAAGAATACCGATTTTCATATCAACTCTGTTTAAAGTATTTAAATACTGTCTCAATAAAATGCTTCTTCTCAGTTCTGGTCATACCCAACAGAAGAACTGTAATTGCCGAAACCGACAGGCATACCGCTATTTCAGTCAGGGATTGCCAAATGCCGTCTCCAAGCAAGAACTTGGTTCCGATAGCTATTGAAGCCGAGACTGCGGTGACAGAGATGACAGGAACGATGACGCCTTTAATGTATTCCAAAACATCCATGCCGTGCTGTTTCTTCATAAATACGACTCTGAATATTTGGGACAGCACTGAAGTGGCTATGATAACCCCAAAGACTGTTTGGGGTCCCAACTGGCAGAATTTAAGAAGTATGAATGATGCGGGCAGGACTGTCAGCAGGATACCGCCTACCACGATCTGATACCATTTGATATTTCCGGTCGCCTGTATGGCGGTCATGAACGGATATGAGAGCGTGTCAATGAGTGCCACAATAAGGATCAGTCTTGAAAACGGGACTGCGTATTCGGGAATTTCAACCTTCCAAAGCCAGATATCTACCAGAAATGGTGTCTCGATATAGATTGGTAGTATTATAAAGAACAGCAACATGTAAGAGAACTTGGAACTTTGGAACACAAGTTTCATCATAGGCTCCCTTTCATTTTGAGCATAGGATTTGATAATCTGCGGGTTGAACGCCTTTGAGAAGTTAGTTACAAATGTATTTACGTTTATGTAGAAGTTCTGATAAGCGACAGTCCATGCGGCATTGATTGATGGTCCGAAAAACCTGTTCAGGATAATGGTGTTTGTTCCCTGGAAACGGCCAATACCTGCCAATGCTCCAATGATGTTCCAGCCGGTGTAACTTATTATCTCTTTGAAAAGCTGTCTGTTCCAATAGAATTCATACTTGCACTCCTTGTACCTTATTGAGCTGTAAATAACGTAAAACAGACTCAGGGACAGTGCCAGACTGAACATCATGAAAGAGTATAATATCAGTTTGTCTGCATTAACCCTTATCAGCAAGAATACCAATCCCAGTCTCAGCATAGCTTCAATAAGACTGCTTACAGCATAGACGCCCATATGTTCCCGCGAGATTATGATTGCCTGATAGGGAATGGACATCATGCTGATTATGAAAGACAGGATAGAGAACTGATATACCCAGTTTACTGCCGTAGCTCTCTCTGGAGGGAATACCATCACAGAGTTCAGATACCATAGTCCTACGGTTTCGGCCAGCAGAAGGATGGTTGCTCCTATCCCTATGAATATTGTTACGTTCAGGCAGAAGACCCGATGCAGCGCATCATTGTCATTCCTGCCTATTTCTATGGCAAAATATCTGTTGCAGGCCGCAGAGACAACGCCGTTCAGGAAAGAAAAACCTATTACTATTCCTCCAACAGCACCGTACAGGCCGTAATCAACTTTACCTAATGTCTTAATTACATATCGTGAGACAAGCAGCCCGATAAGCATGATAACACCCATCCTGATATAAAGCATGATGGTGTTTCTGGCTATCCTTTTCTGGTCAATACTTGTCATAATACTTAGGCGTTACTTTAAAATGTTATTGTATAGGCCATGCAAGACCTGATATGACAATTCTACCGGATTGTTCTTAAGCCGTACCGGATTGACTGATGTGGAGAGCATTTCAAGCTCCTGTTCCCTGTTGGCGGCAACGGGATTGTGCAAATCCATCCCGGACATCATGTTTCGGAATAGGGCGATGGCCTCCTTGGGGCCGTTGGTGCCCAGACTTTTTGATATGCGGTCAAATATACCGGTCATGTATTCCTTTCCCCTGGAATCTATGCAACCCTCCGGGTGAGCGGTCATGTACTCCCAGATTTCAGGCAGGCATACGGCTACGGCATGTCCGTGAGGCAGTTTGTACATTGATGTTATCTTGTAGCTCATTGCGTGGGCTGCGGTTGTGGCCGATATGTTTATGGCCCGGCCTGCATAGTTGGCAGCCAGCATTATGTTTGCGGCAGCATCGGCATCATTGTCAAATATGTACTTGCGCCAGTATTGGGTAATGAGTTCCACTGCCTTTTTGGCATAGCCCTTGCTCTCATCGGTTGAGTTTACTGACCACCAGCTCTCAATACCCTGACACAGGGCATCCATCATAGTGCATTTTTTCTGGTAGAGGGGTAGTGTGGCCAGGACTTTTGGCTCAAGCAGGGCATAATCGGGCAGGACGCCGTCATTGGTTACGGTCTGCTTTGAGCCCTGATAATACATTACGGCATTGTGGGTTGACTCGCTGCCGGTACCGGCCGTTGTGGGGATGGCAATAAACGGAATACGTGATCCGTCTATATCAAGACGCTTTGATACCAGCGGAGGGATAAGCCCTTCACGTCCTTCACGGGCTAAAACAGCCAGCTTTATGCATTTGGCCACATCAATGGAGCTGCCACCGCCCACGGCCAGTATGGCATCGCACTCCTCCTTGATGAACAGGTCTATGCCTTTGCACACGTCTTCATACAGGGGGTTAGGCCTGAAATCAGAGAAACAGACCTTAGGCACGGTTATCTCCTCAATCCTATCCTTTATGTTAAGGAACGGATATGATGAGTCTATGACCATGAACAGCTTACGGCTCCCTATGGTCCTGACCAGATCCTGCAGTTTGTCTATGCCTTGTATTATCTTCTGCATAATGTCATTTCTTTAGGAACTGCATCAGCGCATCCCTGTTCTCTATGGGGGTCGTGGTGGGACGGCCCAGGTCCTTGCGGTTACCTTTCTTTACCTTTACTTCAATCAGTACCGGACCTTCTGAGAATTGAGAGTTGAGAATTGAGAGTTGAGATTTTAGTTCCTGTATGGTGCTTACACTGAATGCTGCGGAATAACCCAGGGCTTTGGCTACTGCCGGAAGGTCTATGGCAAGTCCTACAGTTGGTTGACCGCCTACGGAATCGTGGGCTCCGTTGTTGAATACCACGTGTATGTAGTTGGCCGGTTTCTTGCTGGCCACTATTGCCATTGAACCCATGTGCATTATCGTGGCGCCGTCACCGTCAAAACACCATATCCTACGGTCTGTCTTCTCTAAGGCAATCCCTAATGCAATCTGGCTGGCATGTCCCATTGAGCCTACCGTCAGGAAATCACGTTCGTGACCCTGCCCCCAGGCTGCACGTGCTTCAAACAGTTCACGGCTTATCATACCGGTGGTGCTTACTATCACGTCTTTGGGTGATAAGGCCGAAGCCACAGTCTGTATAGCCTCCTCACGTGTCATGGTCAGGTCATTGGCATTGACGTTCTGAAGTTTGTACTCATCAAACGTATCCTTCTCTATCACCAGGGCAAAGACCTCGTTGTCACGGAGTGCCGATGCAGCCTTTTCTATCTGCTTTGCAGCCTTGTCCTCTTCCTTGCTCAGGACCTCGTAGTTGACACCCATTACATTGAGCAGACCGGTTGTAACCTTACCCTGCTTTACGTGCTGGGGCTCGTCATGGACTCCGGGCCGACCGCGCCAGCCTATAAGCAACAGCACCGGAATGTTATAGACTTCACGGTCTGTAAGTGATGCCAGAGGGTTGATTATGTTGCCCTCACCGCTGTTCTGCATATATACGCAGGCCGGCTGTCCTGTGGCCAGATAGTGACCTGCGGCAAATCCTACGGCAGCACCTTCATTTGCAGCAATTATGTTATGACTGGCATCAAAGTGGTCTGTTATGTAGGCGCATATGTTCTTGAGCAGGCTGTCCGGCACACCGGCAAAACAGTCAATCCCTTTCTGTCTAAGGGCCTCTATAAAGAATTCAGGTCTTATCATATCGGTTTATTCTTCGGGAATAAGTGTTATTATCTCCTTGATTGACATACACTTGTCATCGCACTCCTTGGCGCGGTGGTTCTCCAGTATGGTGCGTGCCGCATCCTGCATGGCGGGGAATCCTGTGCGGGTCAGCTGGTTGGCATAAATCACCACATTGACTCCGCGCTGTTTGAACTCATCCTCTGTCACGGTGTTGAATGATGTCGGTACCACCACAATCGGGGTTACCTTGTTCTCCTTACGGAACTTCTCCACAAACTCAAATATCTCGGCGGGATCCTTTTTGCGCGAGTGTATCATGATGGCGTCGGCTCCGGCGGCGGTAAACGCGAACGCACGTTTCAGTGCATCCTCCATGCCCCGCTCCAGGATGAGGCTCTCAATGCGGGCGCATATCATGAACTCCTTGGTCTTCTGGGCACGCTTTCCGGCTTTTATCTTCTCGCAGAAGTTCTCAATTGAATCCTGAGTCTGCTTGACCTCAGTGCCGAACAGGGAGTTCTTCTTGAGTCCTGTCTTGTCCTCAATGATAACCATAGATACACCCATGCGTTCAAGTGAACGGACCGTATATACAAAATGCTCGGTCAATCCGCCGGTATCACCGTCAAATATGATAGGCTTGGTGGTTACCTCCATTATGTCATCAATGGTGCGGAAACGGCTGGTCATATCCACAAGCTCAATATCGGGTTTGCCCTTGGCGGTGGAGTCGCACAGCGAACTTATCCACATGGCGTCAAACTGGTAGGTCTTGCCGTCCTGAAGCACGGTAGTCTTCTCAACTATCAGACCTGTGATACCGCTGTGGGCTTCCATTGCGGTTACCAGTCCCTTCATACTGATTAGCTTGCGAAGCCTCCCTCTGCGCATGTCGGGCATGGCCAATTCGGCACGCAGGGTGGAGTCCAGCTGTTTGTATTTGGGGTCCGATGAGTAAGGGTATTCAACCAGTTTCCCGCCGTACTCCTTAAGTATTCCGATTACCTCTTCGCGGATAGGTTTCTGGAATCCCTCCACCCAATCATCACCATGAACTACATAATCCGGTTTGAGCATTCTCAGATTATCGGCATAGCTCAGGGACTTCTGTTCAACCACCTTCTCCACTCCGGCTATGTTCTCAAACAGCGATTTGCGTTCATCAAACGGCAGCAGAGGATAACGTTTGTAACTGGCGACGGCTTCATCGGAAAGGACTCCTATGATAAGCCTGCCAAGACGGCAAGCTTTGTTGATTATGGCAATATGTCCGCTGTGAATGTAATCGGTGGAGCAGCACATGTAGACAGTGCGTTCATTGACCTCCTTAACGCGAGCGCTTACCGTCTCCAGGTCCTGCGGGGTGTCAATCTCGGCACAGAGCATATCCCTGACATCCACAGGATATATCCGGCAACGGTCCGATACCTGGTTGAAAGCATTCTCGGCATAGCATTTGCGGTCATCGTTCTCACAGAAACGCTCTATGGACTCAAGCCATACCAGCCAGTCCTCCTTAAGCAGTTTGTAGAGGGGTTGGGCTGCCATAGCATTGTCAAAGAACTCAATGCCTACTTTCTCTATACGGCCGTCTTTTATAACGGCTTTGAAGTCTTTTTCAGGTAATGGCAGTGTACTGCTTACAGCCATGCAACTGACATCGCTTTTGAGTATTGCTTCCAATACCAGCGGCTCAAACACCAGGTCGCCGTGCATAAGGATTACGTCATCATCCTTGAGCAGGTCCTTGGCGCAATAGATACTGTATATGTAATTTGTCTTGTCGTAAACCGGATTGTTTACAAAGGTGAATCTTATGGGCAGATGCAAGCCGCTGCAGTACTCCTCAAGGATGCTGTTATAATATCCCGTGGTCATTACCACCTGGTTAATTCCGAATGCTACCAGTTTCTTGAGCTGACGGCTCAGGATTGTGTTGTCCGATGAGATCTCAGTCATACACTTGGGATGGGTGTCGGTAATGGATCCCATCCTGTGTCCTAATCCTGAATTCAGTATAATAGCTTTCATAAGGTCAGTTAATTATGTTTTTATTTGTCCTTCCAAAAAAATGTTATGTAATCCTGTTGGGGTTTCTGCTGGTCTAAAGGAGGCAGTGTCATATAATCACCGTACTCCATCCTGAGTAATTCGTCATATCTGTCAATGACGTAGAACCTTGAGTCCTCAAAATCCGTAAGATGGTATCCGTCCATAACCTTGGCGTCAAAGTACTCCTCTTTGGCGGGATATGCAAATTGAGCCAGATGGCAGGTAGACCCGTACGGAGTCATGCCAATGATGTGTTCCATCGCCTCAAGATGGTATCCCGGTTTATGTTTGAATAGAGAGAACAGCCTCTTTTTCAGTGCGTTGAGATTGTACTTTAAAGGCTTGCTTCCGGTCAATGGCCTATATGGCCTGCGTGCCATTATGGACTTGGCATGATGATGGCTAGCCTTGAGATACAGATTGTGGAAAGCATCCCTGTCATCGGGGGCGGCATCGACCGGAAAGATGTCTATCCAGACTCCCAGGTCACCCTGCTGTCTGATCCATGGTTCCATGGTCATTAAGCATGTGGATACTGTGTCACAGACCCTGGCAAAGGGGATATAGCAGTCTTTGCGGTTCTGTCTGGAGACCACCTGATACCCTTGGGCCCGGAATGTGCTGCAGAACCTGTCATAGTCCGGCCTGGGCATGACGATATCCAGGTCATCGTCCCATGGGACAAACCCCTTATGTCGTACGGCTCCTATCAGTGTGCCGTATGCCAATGAGTATCTGATGCCGTTCTCAACGCAGAAACCGTGCACCGTCTTGAGTATCCGGAGCGATACATCCTGAATGTCCTTAAGAGTCATCTCTTTCATAGGAATCCGGTTTTAACGGTTGTTATAATGCTTCATCATCAGGCCTATCAACGTCAGGCTTGGTCTTAAACTTTCCGTGCTTCAGTGATTTCTCCCAGGCGGCCTTGCGCTTGAGATAATCATCATAATGATTCTCCAGATAATTGTCAGCCATAATCAATAGTCCTTTACAATATGCGGAGCTATCTGGGCAAGCGGCTCCATTACAAATCTCCTCTGATACATCCGTGGATGGGGTATAGTCAGTCTGGGGGTATCCATAGTCAGGTCATCGTACAGGAGTATGTCAATGTCTATTATCCTGTCATGGTAACCGTTTGCACCGGTCTTTGAAGTCCTCCCCATATCCTTCTCAATCCTTTGGGTCCTGTCAAGTACTTCCAGGGGCTTGAGGTCCGTCTGTACCAGTATAGCCATGTTCAGAAAACTGTTGGGGCTGTCAAACCCCCAAGGCTCTGTCTCAATCACGCTAGACCTGGCCTTTATGATACCTACCTCACGGGCAATCAGGTCCAGGGCGGTATCCAGATTGGAGCGCCTGTTGCCCAGATTGGTTCCAAGAGAAAGGTACAGTTGTGCCATTGGCGTAAATCAGTCTGTTATCAGCATTGCATCTCCGTAGCAGCCAAACCTGTAACCATCCTTTACGGCCAGGTTGTATGCGGCCATGATCTTCTCATATCCGCCGTATGCACAGGTGAGCATGAGCTGAATGGACTCCGGCAACTGGAAGTTGCTTACCATGCTGTCTGCAACACTGAATGTGTAGGGCGGGAATATGAACTTGTTGGTCCAGCCGTCAAACGGTTTGATCAGGTGGTCTGTACCCACAACGGTCTCAAGGGCGCGATTCACGGTGTTGCCTATGGCGCATATCTTGTGGCCGCCCAGTTTGGCATTGTTCACTATCTCGGTGCACTCCTGGGTAACGTACATCTCCTCGGACTCCATCTTGTGCTTGGTCAGGTCCTCAACGTCAATCTCACGGAAATTGCCCAGACCGCAATGCATTGTGATGAATGCACGGTCTATGCCTTTAATCTCCATGCGTTTCAGAAGTTCGCGGCTGAAATGAAGGCCGGCCGTAGGTGCGGTTACGGCACCTTCGTTTGTGGCGAATATGGTCTGGAAACTCTCTTCATCACAAAAATCCCCGTTCTCTCTCTGGGACATGGGCTTTGTTATAATCTTTCCATCATCGTCAAAAGTCCAGGCGCATGCCTTACGCTTGAGATAGGTTGGTATGGGGGCCTCACCCAATGCGTAGAGGGCCTTCTTGAATTCGTCATGAGGACCGTCATACAGGAATCTCAGTACACGACCCCTTGACGTGGTGTTGTCAATCACTTCGGCCACCATAGAGTTGTCTTCGCCGAAATAGAGTTTGTTTCCGATACGTATCTTGCGTGCCGGATCCACCTGGACATCCCACAGCTGGTTCTCCTCACGAAGTTCACGCAGCAGGAATACCTCAATCTGGGCACCGGTCTTCTCCTTGTTGCCGTACATACGGGCAGGGAATACGCGGGTGTCATTGAATACAAAAACGTCCTTTTCATCAAAGTAGTTAAGGATGTCCTTGAACAGCACGTGTTCTATTTCATCCGATTTCTTGTGCACGACCATCAGTCTTGACTCGTCGCGGTGTTCTACAGGATACTGTGCAATCCTGTCTTCGGGGAGTTTGAATTTGAATTGTGATAGTTTCATTCCCTTTTTTGTATTTATGTTATTGCTAAATTTTAATTTTTCTCCGTCATCTCGATGTCGGCATCATCCAGCCACTCCGTGAATTTTTCAGGGTTCAGGCAATCCTCAACCTTGTAGTCACCCACACGGGTACGCCTTAAGGCAATCAGATGTCCTCCGCTCTCCAGCGCCTGACCGATGTCTCGTGCCAAAGCCCTTATGTACGTCCCTTTACTGCACACCACGCGGATGGTTATATCCGGCAGGTTGCAGTCGGTCAGCTCCAGTTCATCGATGACCAGGGTCTTGGGCTTGAGTTCAACCTCATCGCCCTGACGGGCCATCTTATATGCGCGCTTGCCGTCCACCTTACAGGCCGAGAATGTGGGCGGTACCTGCTGGATGGTACCTCTGAAATGTTCCAGAACCTGTTCCACCATTTCACGGGTGATGTGTCCGGTGGGATAGGTGGTGTCTATGGGTTTCTCCAGGTCATATGACGGGGTTGTCGCTCCCAGACGTATCGTGGCGTAATACTCTTTGGTTCCTGACTGCAGTTCCTCAATGCGTTTAGTGGCACGCCCGGTACATACAATCAGTACTCCCGTGGCAAGAGGGTCCAGGGTTCCGGCATGTCCCACCTTCAGTCTCTTCACTCCCAGGCGGCGGCATATAAGCCATCTGACCTTACCCACCACATCAAACGATGTCCAGCGGTAAGGTTTGTCGAAAGCCAGTATCACACCCTCTTCAAAGTTCATAAGTTAAAGGAACAGAAGAGTTAATATTCCTGCCAGAGCGCAGTAGATGCCGAACCATATGAGTTTGCCCTTGCGCACAATTGATATCATCCACTTGCAGGCGGCACACCCTGAAAGGAATGCGGCCACGAACCCGATGGCCAGAACACCGAAACCGGCATCAGCGCCGGCGGCACTTGAGCCTGCCGATTCAATCAGGTCTTTCATATCCAGCAATGCCTCGCCAAGGATAGGCGGTATAACCATCAGGAATGAGAACTGTGCCAGCCGTTCCTTCTTGTTTCCCAGCATTATACCTGTGGCGATAGTGGAGCCGGAACGTGATATGCCCGGCAGAACCGCTACAGCCTGGGCGATTCCGATAATGAAGGCATGCCAGCCGCTGATCTGTTCTCTCTGACGCGGTTTGGCATAGTAAGAGAATGTTAGCAGGGCAGCGGTCACAAGCAGACAGCAGCCTACAACTGTTGTCCCCGAACCGAATATCGATTCAATCCTGTCCTTGAAAAAAATTCCTACGATTCCTACCGGAATCATGGAGATAAGGATGTTTATAGCATATCGGGTTCCTTCATTGAGTCCGCTGTAACTTTTCCAACTCTGACGGGTGAAAAGGTCACGCAGTATCCATACAATCTCTTTCCAAAGGATCACCAGAGTGCTCAGTACGGTTGCCACATGCACCAATACCGTAAAGGCCATATTCTGCTCTCCGTCTATACCGAACAGGGATGAGGCTATAGCCAGGTGTCCGCTGCTGCTTATGGGCAGGTATTCGGTAAGCCCCTGCAACAGGCCGAGTAAGAGTGATTCAAGCCAGCTCATTCTGTTTTCTCCTCCTCTTTTTTATCGGTTTTGGGCTTGTAGGCGATGGCCACTATTACCGTTATGAATCCGATAAGGGTTACTACCGGGGCCACCTTGACGCGGCGGACGCTGAAAATATCGGGTTCAAAGAAATCATTGGTACTGTTTGGACCGGTCATAAGAAGCAGTCCGATGATGATTACAGCCATTCCGACAGCAGTCAGAATGTAATTGGTTCTTGTAAAAGCGAATTTGTTCTTATCCATACAGAAAAATATTATTTGTCAGACATAATGCAGTTCACCCGATTTCATACGCAGAAAACGGTTCACTGAATGGAGGGCGCATACGCCGGTTATGAGCAGTCCTATCAGCGTGACTATGATGAATACGGGGATAATGATCTTGGGCTCTGAAAGCATGATCAGCCAAGGCTCATATTTGAGTCCAAGCCTGATACCGTACCACAGCATCAGGCAGGTCAGGGCAGATGATGCCAGACCTATCCACAGATTCCTGCTGATGAACGGTTTGCGTATGAAAGACCATTTGGCGCCGACCAGTTTCATTGAATACAGGATGAAACGCTGGGAGTAGATGGTAAGTTTTATGGTGTTGTTTATCAGTGTGAACGAAACCAGTGAGAGTATGAGTGCAAGAATGAGAAGTATGCCGGCCACCTTGCGGATGTTGCTGTTTATTATGTCCAGCAGGTCTTTCTGCCAGGAAACCTCACGTACACCCTCATAAGCGGATATTCTCTTCTCTATCAGTTTCAGACTGTCGCTGCAGGCGTATCGGGATTCCAGACGGATGTTGAGTGAAGCATAGAACGGGTTGTACTCCAGGAACTGTGACGGGTCTGTCCCCATAGCCTTGGTCATGTCCTTAAGGGCGTCTTCCTTTGATATGTAAGAGCATACGGCGCAATAAGGTGAGGCCTCTATGCTGCGCCTGAGTGCCGAAAACTGTGTGTCGGTAATGCTCTCCTTCAGAATAACCTCAACCGTCATCTCCTGTTTGAGATGGCGTGACAGGTCATTGGCCGTTATAAGCAGCAATGCTACAATACCTATGAGCAGCAGCACCAGGGACGTGCTGATGCAGGCTGTTATAAACAGAAGGTCTATTTTCCTTTTTTTCTTTTGTTTAACCATATCACTCTGTTTCTTGTCTTTTTCTGAATACGTAAACCAGCGAACTGCTTTTGCCGCGCCTGGTCAATGAAACCATCCATGAACGGAATCCTACCGCCATGCCGCGAATGAAAGCCATCCTGTGCCTCATGCTCTTCTCGGAGAGGACAGATATGTAGAAACTGTCAAACGGAAGCCTCTCGTGGTGCATCAGCGTAAATCCGTGTCTTAAGGCCAGTCCGCTGATGGAACTCGGGCAGAAATGCCACAAGTGTCTCGGTACATCATAGGCAGCCCAGTAGGGGCCGTAGTGCATCGCATCGGTAGACTGGATGTTGGGGCATGCCATTATCAGTATGCCTCCCGGTCTGAGCAACTTGTAGAACCGGTCCAGAAGCCCGTTGGGGTCGTGGCTGTGTTCAAACACATGCCATAGTGTTATGACATCAAAAGTCCCGTCATGGAGATTCTCCATCTCGGGGATATCAATCATGCGGTGATGGAACATCTCCAGTGAGAAAAGCCTCTCTTCATGATATTTTTCTACCGATGTCACTTTCCATCCGCGTCTCTCCATCCTGTTTGAGAAGAAACCTGTTTTTGCGCCGTAGTTGAGCAGGGAGCCGTTTGTGCGGTAAGCCTGAGTCTCCACCAGTTTTGCCTTGCGTCTGAGCATTTGGTTCCTCACTCTGAAATAGAGTCTTCCGATAAGTCCGCTTGGAGAGTCACCCAGTTTTAGCTTCTGGTTGAGCTTGTCATACCGTTTCATCTCTTCTTCGGAAGGAGGATCCAGGGTATAGACCACTCCGCAGGAGGGGCATCGCATGAGAGTGTATGACTCCTTACTTACCATAAAATCAGTGCAACCGGCAAACGGGGTCTGTTCCGGTGCGCCACATAACGGACAAGGCTTGAACTCCTGATAGGTCATATATGAGTACGCACGCGCTACGCGCAAAGCGACCGCAAAGATAATACCCCGAGATACCCCTTGTCAAGTGTTTTAAGTTTTTTTATTGTATTTCAGTGCCAAAGAGGGTGGCAGAGGTGGCGTCTGATATGCGGACCTTAAGGAAATCACCCGGGTGGTGAGTGCCTTTGTCAAACACCACGGTACGGTTCTGCTCCGTGCGGCCGTAGAGTTGCTGACGGGAGCGTTTGGAGTATCCTTCGGCCAGAACCTCATACTCGTGTCCGATGCAGTTGCGGTTACACTCCAGTGAGAGTTGGTTCTGCAGTTCTATCATCTCGTTCAGGCGGCGTATCTTGACCGCCTCGGGGACATTGTCGGGCAGGTGCTTGCTGGCATAGGTTCCGGGACGCTCCGAGTATCGGAACATGAACGATGCGTCAAACCGGCATTCGCGCATCAGTGAGAGACTCTGCTGGTGATCCTCCTCTGTCTCAGAATGATAGCCGGTAAACAGATCGGTTGTAAGACCGCAGTCGGGGATGATGCGCCTGATGGCTTCCACACGCTCCAGATACCACTCGCGGGTGTACTTGCGGTTCATCAGTTTGAGTATGCGGCTGCTGCCGCTCTGCACCGGCAGGTGTATGTGACGGCATATATTCGGAATCTCTGCAATCACATGCAGGGTGTCATCGCTCATATCCTTGGGATGTGATGTAGTGAACCTTACCCGCATATCGGGGACAGCCTCCGCAACCATCCTGAGCAGTTGCGGGAATCCTACGACGGTCTGTCCGTCTTCAAACTTGTAAGAATTTACGTTCTGGCCCAGCAGAGTTACCTCTTTGTAACCTTTTTTCTTAAGGTCAAGCACCTCGTTTAGTATACTCTGTGGGTCACGGCTGCGCTCACGGCCACGGGTGTAAGGTACTATGCAGTAATGACAAAAATTGTTGCATCCGCGCATTATGGATACAAATCCGCTTATGTGATTGCCGCAGATACGCTCGGGTATTATGTCACGGTATGTCTCGGTTGTGGAGAGTTCCACATCCATTGCCTTGTTTCCTGCTTCCACCTGCGCCATGAGGTCCGGAAGTGAAAGATAAGCATCGGGACCGCACACTATATCCACATGATGATTCTCGGTAAGATCCTCTTTGGTACGCTCGGCCATGCAGCCCATAACTCCGATGAAAAGGCCCTTTTTTTTCTTTTTCATGGCGTTCAGGGCTTCCAGGCGGTTCCATATCTTCTGCTCTGCGTTCTCGCGTATGGAACAGGTGTTCAGGAATATGGCATCGGCCTCATCAATGTTTTCAGTCGGCTCGTAGCCGGCCATGCGCATGATTGAAGCTATTACCTCGCTGTCGGCCACGTTCATCTGGCAGCCGTAGGTCTCGATGAAAAGTTTCTTTGCCTGTTCTTCCATATCCCTTTGTCTAATCGGCTGCGAATTTAGTTGTTTTTGTTTAAGGTATTGTTTACTTTTGCGCGGTTTTAAGCCAAAGAAATCAAACAAGTATAAAATCATATTGCAATGGCTTTCAAAAAAATGACTGCTGCCGAGGCAGCACGCTTTGTCAAGAACGGTGACAACGTAGGTCTGAGCGGATTCACCCCCGCCGGTACCCCCAAGGCCGTAACACATGAGATCGGTTTAATGGCCCATGAGCTTCATGAGCAGGGTAAGGAGTTCCAGATAAGCATATTCACCGGTGCATCCACCGGCGATTCATGTGACGGCATACTGTCACGTGAGCACGCTATCCGCTATCGCGCCCCTTATACCACAAACAAGGATTTCCGCACAGCCGTCAATAACGGTGAAATCGCTTACAACGATATCAACCTGAGTCAGATGGCACAGGAACTCCGTTACGGATTCTACGGTAAGCTCAACATCGGCATCATGGAGGCATTCGATGTAAGTGAGGACGGAAAGATCTGGGTAACCGCCGGTGTCGGTATCGCTCCCACTGTAGCCCGTCTGGCCGATAAGCTCATCATAGAACTCAATGCAGCCCACGCCCGTTGCGCCAAGGGTCTGCACGATATCTACGAGCCCGCCGATCCTCCTTACCGCCGCGAGATTCCCGTATATCAGCCCAGCGACCACATAGGTAAGGACTACATTCAGGTAGATCCTGCCAAGATCATCGGCATAGTAGAGGTAAATATCCCCGACGAGGCCCGCGGATTCACCGCCCCCGATGAGACCACCCTCCAGATTGGTCACAACGTAGCACAGTTCCTTATCTCTGACCTTAAGCGCGGTATCATCCCTTCAACTTTCCTGCCCTTGCAGAGCGGTGTGGGTAATGTGGCAAACGCCGTACTGGGTGCCCTGGGTGAGGATCCGTCGGTTCCCGCATTCCAGATGTACACAGAGGTCATCCAGGATTCAGTTATCAACCTGATGCGCGAGGGTCACTGCAAGTTCGGCTCCAGCTCATCACTGAGCGTAAGCAACGAGACCCTGCAGAGCATCTACGATGATATGGATTTCTTCAAGGATAAGCTGGTGCTCCGTCCTACCGAGATATCCAACAGCCCCGAGGTTGCACGTCGTCTGGGTCTTATCGCAATGAACACCGCCCTTGAGGCCGATATCTACGGCAATGTGAACTCAACCCACGTAAGCGGCGTCAAGATGATGAACGGCGTAGGCGGATCGGCCGATTTCACCCGCAACGCATTCATATCAATATTCAGCTGCCCGTCAGTAGCCAAGGGAGGCAAGATCAGCGCCATCGTTCCCATGTGCACACACGTTGATCACAACGAGCACAGCGTCAAGGTTCTCATCACCGAGCAGGGTATAGCCGACCTTCGCGGCAAGTCACCCGCCGAGCGCGCCAAGTGCATCATTGAGAACTGCGTGCACCCCGACTACAAGCAGCTCATGTGGGATTACCTCAAGATAGCCCAGAAGGGTCAGACCAGCCACGCTCTCGATAAAGCCTTTGCCCTGCACAAGGCCCTGGCCGAGAAGGGCGACATGCACCTGGCAGAGTTCTAATCTAGGCCTTTGTACTATCAACGGTCCGCAGCTTCCGGTTGCGGGCCGTTGTTTTTCTACCCCCTGCGCCCTTTTGCGGCCATACCTGCCACCACAAGCGTTGTAGCCCCGATTCTCTTCAAGTATGGCTCCAAAAATGGCCAAAACCCGGGTTTTCGCTGCCATACTTGCAAAAAACCGCCTTTTAAAGGCCATTTTACGCAGGTACGGCCATTTTAAAGAATACGCAGCACATGCGTAATTGATTTGTCAGCAATTATCCATATATTTGCCAGAAAAGAAACCTGATTACCATACTATGAAAAAAGATCATCTCTTTGAACTGGCCGAGAGTTACATTTCCCAGACGGGAATATCGGTCTTTCTGACCGGCCGTGCAGGTACCGGAAAAACAACATTCCTCAAGTACATTGTTGAGAATACGCCCAAGCGCTGCGTTGTGCTTGCGCCTACCGGTGTTGCCGCCATCAATGCGGGTGGCGTAACGATCCATTCATTTTTCCAACTGCCGCTGTGCCCTTATCTTCCCGATGTCAAGGAACTGGTTACAGAGTATCAGTTGCCCGAGGCAAGGCGTCAGTTGCGCAAGGAGAAAGTCAAGATTATCAAGACGCTGGACCTGCTAATTATCGATGAAATATCGATGGTAAGGGCCGATCTGCTTGATGCGGTTGACTCCGTAATGCGCCGATATCGGCACAACAACAAACCTTTTGGCGGGGTGCAGCTGCTCATGATAGGCGATGCTCACCAGCTTCCGCCCGTTGTTACCGAGCAGGATGAGCCCTGGCTCAAGAAGGTATACAAGTCACCTTTCTTCTTTCATTCCAAGGTGATGCAGCAACTTAAATACGTTACAATAGAGTTGCAAACGGTTTACCGTCAATCAGATACATCATTCCTGGACATACTGAACAGCATCCGTGGCGGAGTGATGGATAACGCCACTTACCGCATGCTCAACAGCCGTCTGGATCCGCGATTCAATCCCGATGACAGCGTAGCGGTATCGGGCAGCCGCTGGATACGCCTGACCACCCATAACCGCCAGGCCGACAGTATCAACCAGGAGAAGATGGAGGCCCTGAAGACCCGGATGCACACATTCTACGCTGAGATAGAGGGAACGTTCCCGGAAAACACGTTACCTGCCGAGAAAGTACTCCAACTCAAGGAGGGCGCACAGGTGATGTTCCTTCGTAATGACTCACGCGAGGGTCGGTATTACAACGGTAAGATTGCCACAGTTACCTCAATAGATTATGACGACGGCATAACAGTGACCGATGAAAACGGCGATGAAATCAATGTTCCTATAGAAAAATGGGAAAACATCCAGTACGAGATAGATAAGGATACCAAGGAGATTGTGCCCAAGGTTGAAGGTACATTCTCACAATATCCGCTGCGGGCAGCTTGGGCTGTGACAATCCACAAGAGTCAGGGCCTGACATTTGACCATGTAATCATTGATGCCGCATCGGCATTCAGTTTCGGCCAGGTCTATGTGGCACTGTCTCGCTGCCGAACCCTTGAAGGTATAGTTCTGAGCAGTCCCATATCACAGTCGTGCCTGTTCAACAACAGCGATGTTTCAGGATTCCATGAGCAGTTCCTGCCGGTATCCGAAATGGAACGTCAGTTGGAGGCATCGCGTGCAGAGTATTTCATGAACATTCTCAAAGAGTGTTTTACGTTCAGCGAACTTGAAAGGCTTACCGGATGGGCAGGCGGTATATTCAACAATCATCTTAAAAACACCTATCCTGAGCAGACCGCCAGGATGGAAGAGAATCGCCGCAAGATCAGGGATATTGAAAAAGTAGCCGAGGCGTTCCGCCGTGAGTTGGACCGAATAGGACTTACCGACAAGGCTCATCTTGATGAGAGGGTAAGCAAAGCGGCCGCTTATTTCCTTCCCATTCTGATAGAAGCGGCATCGGATGTTACCCCTGTTTTGTCCGTTTCCATCGATAATAAGGATGTAAAGAAATCACTTACAGAGGCATCGGGCGAACTCCTGCCTGAACTCTCCATGCATCTGCAAATTATGAGAGAGATACTTGAGAACGGTTTCACAATCGAGTCATATCTCCGGATCAGGAACGATGCGCTGTTGGCACCCGTGTCCAAAACATCGCTCAAAAAGGCAAAGGAACCCAAGCCCGTAAAGGAGAAGGTTGTCAAGACCAAGCCCACAATAGAGGAAATCTACTCCGACAACCGCCACCCCGAACTAATCCAGCCGCTTATTGACTGGCGCACTGAACAATACATCTCCCAGAACATCCGCGCCTACTGGGTGCTCACCCAACGCACCTTACTGGAAATAGCCGATACATGCCCGTCGACCAAAGAGGAACTCCTGGCCGTAAACGGATTCGGCCCCGCAAAATGGAAACAGTACGGTCCCGAAATCCTTGAACTCATTGCAAAACACAGAAAATAGTACAATTGGGGACAGTCCCCTTTTGTATCATTTTAATCTGATAACCTCAAAAACAATATACTATGAAACAAATGATTCACTGTTGTTTCACCTCTCATCACGAGGTGATGTTCCGTTGCCCGCAGGATGTGGGTTTCTTTCTTAACTTGCTTGCACTAACTTCATGGAAGTACGGTGTTGATATTTTTGCCGATACCGAAATGTCAAACCACGTTCATTTGTTGTTGTTTTCATCGGACAAAACCGAGAACAGGCTCACGGTAGGACCATATTCAAAGACCGTTAATAAGGCCGGTTTAGACAGGGATGGCAGTATCCTTTATTCCGATTCAAACCAGTTGTCAGATTTTATTACTGCTTTAAGAAAGCGGTATACATGGTATTTCACTCAAAATTACCAGCGTGACTGCGGCGGAAGAATGGGTGAGAAATATTACTTCTCACTGATTATTGAGGGTAATTATCACATGATTTCAGCATGCAGTTATGTGCTCAGGAACGGCCTTCACCATGGAGTTTCGGGAACTTCATTCATGTATCCCTATTCATCCATCAATGATATGTTCATTCCCGAATTGGGAAAAACGGAGCGCCCATACCAGGGAAACCGTAACCCTGATGAATACCACAAAAACAGGGCCGGTCACTGGATAAAGACAATATCTCCCGGGAACAAATCCACCCATGGATTGGTCTTTCCCAACGGTTATGCTCCAATCACCAGACGCAATGTAATGAAACTCTATCTCCCAAGGTATTCCGAATGGCCCGATAACTGGGTAATGTCACCTTCAGGAGTATTCCTGAGGCCTTGTTTCGAGCATTTGCGTCAAACCGAACTTCTGTTTGTTTCGCCCGGAGCTTTTGAATACAATATGTTCCGCAAGACCGATGAAAAATGGCTTGAAGAGCAGGACCAGGACAGAAACGGTAAGCCCGCAATAAGCATTTCCGACATAGAGCCAATCCACAATGAAGATGCCGTCAAATCCTATATGTACAATGAAAAGGCTGCTACTTTCCGTAACTGTCGAAGCGACATAGATTTGTGCGGCATTATTGACCGATGCATACTCCCTGAATTCAAATCTCCATCCATATACCAGCTCAGCCGCGATAAGCGGGAATCCATCAAAAGGATTCTAATGAATGATTTCCATGTGTCCGACAGTCAGGCTTCCCGCTGCCTGTGGCTGTAACGCAAAAATTGGCCATACCTGCGTAAAATGGCCTTTAAAAGGCGGTTTTCTGCAAGTATGGCAGCGAAAACCCGTGTTTTGGCCATTTTTGGAGCCATACTTGCAGGGAATCGGGGCTACAACGGCTGTGGTGACAGGTATGGCAATTAATTAGGTACGCACGTGCGTAAAACATACGCAGAGCAGAGTTAAAATACGTTAATTCTGTTGTCGGTAAATAATTGCGCCTTATATTTGCAGTGTCTTAGTGAAGTAATACACCGATAAGCAAACAACAACAAACGATACAACAATGATTACAATCAAGAAATTAGGATTCAGCTACGGTGACAACGTCGTACTGAAAGACATTTCGATGAATCTTGAGGAGGGCCGCATTTACGGACTCCTGGGAGAGAACGGAGTGGGCAAAACCACACTTCTGACCTTGCTTGCCGGCCTTAAGGATGTTAGAGAAGGATCAATCGAAGTGGATGGTCAGACGCCGTTTGACCGCAAACCGTCATTCCTCTCCAACATCTATTATCTTCCCGATGAGGTTCCGGCACCGCGCCGTAAGGCAATCGATTATGCAAGTGACCATGGCCAGTACTGGAGCAAATTCAGTATTGATAAGTTTTGTGAGATAATGAAAGTGTTTGATACAGATGAGAATCAGCGCATGGACCATATGTCATACGGTCAGCTCAAGAAGGCTTTCATCAGTTTTGCACTGGCTTGCAACACAAAGTATCTCTTTATGGATGAGCCGACCAACGGACTTGACATACCTTCCAAGGGTCAGTTCCGCAAGGCCGTTTCAAAGTACACATCCGATGAGTCAACCCTGCTCATATCAACCCATCAGGCACGTGACCTGGAGGCAATCATCGATCCCATCATCATTCTGGACCGCAGGGATGTACTGCTCAACGCATCACTCGATGAAATCGCCCGTAAGCTCTATTTTGACTACACGTCCGAAGCTGATCCCTCTGCTCTCTATTCGGAGATGATTCCAGGCGGCAGCATCCAGGTACTTGTAAACAAGGAAGGCGTTGAGAGCAAGGTCAACATTGAAGCACTGTTCAACGCAGTACTGCTCCATAAGGGTATGATAAAGGAAATGTTCAACAAATAAAATGATTACGGCTATGAATAGTGATTTCTTTAATATAAACCGTTTTGGTCGTTATCTTGTGACAGATATCAGGAATGCCATTGCCAGATACGGCATTTCACTGCTGGTCATGGCATCTATCAGTTTTGCAGGTTACCTGTTGACCGGATTCTTCTCAACGTTCCTGGGTCAGGGATGGTACAGTATGAACTTAGTCGGCAGGATTACGCTGTTTGTTATCTCCGGTGTGGTTATACTCATCTCTTCCCCTTCAAAGATATACGGTTTCTTTACCGACAAGAAGGAGGGTTCATCGTTCCTGACCATGCCGGTTTCAACGATGGAAAGGACGGTTTCAATGGTGATAGTATGCTGCATAGCAGTCCCGTTGGCCTTCCTTGCCATATACCTGTCGGTGGACCAGATAGTATGTCTGCTGGACCGTTCGTGCGGCGAATCCATAATAATGGCAGTCAATGACGGTCAGTACTATCTATCCAATGTAATGGGGAAAATGTATTCTGAAATAGGTAGTGTCATGCCCGATTTTGAGGATATAAAGGCCTTCTCCAATCCCTGGTTGTATTATGATGATATGGCTGGTATTCTACTTATCTTCCTGCTTGGTGCCCTGTGGTTCAAATCATCCAAGCCGGCCAAGACAATAGGATTCATGATACTGTTCAGCATTGTGCTCAGCATGTTACTGACTCCGATTCTCACACGCGGAGTCCTGGAAAGGTTCCAGGAGGCGGCAAACAGCGGCATGAGCCCGGAGGAACTGATGGATTCATTCCCTCTTATAACATGGATGGTAAAACATGCAGTATTGACAGATACCCTTAGTGATACAATTGTAAACGTAATACTCTTTATACTGATATGGTTGAGGGTTAAGAAGATGGAACATTAAAAAGGACTTATTATGGAATTCAATCAGAACAAGCCGATATATCTCCAGATTGCCGATGGAATCAGTGAAAAGATACTGAGCGGCGAGCTGAAGGAGGGTGACAGGATACTGTCAGTGCGCGAACTGGGCGGTGAGTTGGGCGTAAACCCCAACACAGCCATGCGCAGTTATGAGAAACTTACAATGGACGGCATCATATACAACCAGCGCGGCATTGGATACTTTGTGTCCGAGGGTGCAAAAGCCATAGCGTTGGAGAAGATGCGGGTTGACTTTATAGACAATGAGGTTCCGATAATCAAACGTAAGATGGAACTACTTCAGCTCAAGGCATCGGACATGGGGCTTTGAATAAAAATCGGAGGCAGCGCATTGCTTCCGATTTTTAATTTGTATCTTCGTAAACAGAACAAAACTATCTCAAAATGGGAAGATCATATAAAGGAGGTGTCCGTCTTAACCGCAGGACAATGACGGACCTTGTTACGGACTGGTTCCGTGACAATCAGGAGAGCAGTATAAGTGTAAAAAGACTGTATGATGAGTTGAAACTCAAGACTCATCCAATGCGCAGCATGTGCCTGGACATCGTTCTGGAGTTGGCCGAAGACGGTTTTCTCAAGGAGAAAGACGGCCAGTTCAGCCTTATGCAGAAAAGCAAGTTCGTTGAGGGTGTCCTGCAGCGCCGTGTCGGCGGAAAGAACTTCCTTGTTCCCGATGACGGAAGCGATCCCGTATTCGTGGCGGAACGGAATTCGGCTGGCGCGGTAAACGGTGACCGCGTAAAGGTAGTCCTGTTTGCACGCCGTCCGCATGCCGGGCCCGAAGGCGAGGTAACGGAGATACTGAAACGCGCCAAAGACACATTTGTAGGTACCCTTCAGGTCAAGGGCAAGTTTGCCTATCTGGTTACTCCCGATAAATCAGACAAGGATATCTATATCCCTATGGCCAGCCTAAAGAAAGGACGGGACGGCGAGAAAGCCGTGGTAAAGGTCGTGGAATGGCCCGATACGCCTGACCGCAATCCGGTAGGCAAGGTAATAGACATTCTGGGTGTGGCAGGTGAAAACAACACCGAGATGCATGCAATCCTGGCTGAATACGGACTGCCATATACCTATCCTGAAAACGTGGAGCAGGCTGCCGAACAGATTTCATCGGAGATTACCGATGCCGCCCTGGCCGGCCGCGAGGATTTCCGCGACGTTACCACTTTCACTATTGACCCCCATGACGCCAAGGACTTTGACGACGCACTTTCAATACGTCCCATAAAGAAAGGCTTGTGGGAGGTAGGCGTGCATATCGCCGACGTAAGTTATTATGTCCAGGAGGGTAGTATCATAGACAAAGAGGCTTTCAAACGGGCTACATCCGTATACCTGGTGGACCGTACCATACCGATGCTGCCGGAGAAACTCTGCAACAACCTGTGCTCACTGCGTCAGGATGAGGATAAACTCACATACTCCGTCATTCTTGAAATGACCGATGCCGGCGTGGTAAAACGCTCCCGCATAGCACGTACAGTGATACGCAGCAACCGCCGTTTTGCTTATGAGGAGGTGCAGGCAATCATTGAGCGTGAGCAGCAGGGAGGCAAGGAGAAACTGCCGGGCGATGAGTTCAAGACCGAGATAATGACCCTGGACAGCCTGGCCAAGATACTGCGCGCCAAGCGTTTCCAGGACGGAGCCCTGAGTTTTGACCGTGTAGAGGTCAGGTTTGAGATAGATGAGAAAGGGCATCCTGTAAGCGTATTCTTCAAGGAGTCCAAGGATGCCAACCAGCTGGTCGAGGAGTTCATGCTGCTGGCCAATCGCACTGTGGCCGAATTCATCGGGAATGTCAAGGGCGGCAATCCCAAGACATTCGTCTACCGTGTACACGATGAGCCCGATCCGGAGCGTATGGAGAACCTGCAGAACTTTGTGGCCAAGTTCGGTTACAAACTCAAGACCAACGGTGATCCCGCCGAGATGGCCAAGTCCATGAACAAGATGTTATCGGAGGTCAAGGGCAAGAAAGAGCAGGAACTCATCGAGACCATCTCCATCCGCTCCATGCAGAAGGCCTGCTATACTACCGAAAACATCGGACACTACGGTCTGGCATTCAAGTTCTACACACACTTTACATCGCCCATACGCCGCTATCCCGACCTGATGGTACACCGACTGCTCACCCGTTACATGGGTGGCGGACGCAGTGTAAGCCAGCCCAAGTATGAAGAGTATTGCGAGCATTGCTCAGGCCGGGAGCAACTGGCCGAGCAGGCCGAGCGCGCCAGCATCAAGTACAAGCAGGTGGAATACATGGCTGACCGCATGGGTCAGGTGTTTGATGCCGTAATCAGCGGTGTCACCGAGTGGGGAATATACGCTGAAATCATAGAAAACAAGTGCGAAGGCATGATAGGCATACGCTCCCTGGGTGGTGACTACTTTGAATTTGATGAGAAGAACTACTGCATCACAGGACAGCGCACCCGCAAGCGTTATCGTCTGGGTGACCATGTCAAGATAAAGGTGGTGCGCTGCAACCTTGAGAAAAAACAGATGGACTATGAGCTGGTTTCGACTGCGGAGTAAGATAACGTTGGCTTTGGCTTTGGCTTTGGCCTTGGGTGCAAGTGCACAGGAACGGACGCTGAGGGTGAATTATACTTTCTCCGGCAACAGCAGGGAGAGCCGGATTTATCTGGATGACCTGAACGTGATTGACGGTTGGGCCGGCCGGCGTGTGAATATGAAAGAGCTCTATCTGGACGGAAACGGTCAGATAATGATGACCGATGCCCAGACAGGTGATACCCTTTACCGGAACGCTTTCTCCACACTCTTCCAGGAGTGGCAGAATACCGAGGAGGCCACGCAGGTGGACCGCAGTTTTGAGAATGTGTTCCTGCTGCCCATGCCACAGCGGAAAGCGATAGTGGAGGTTAAACTTACTGACAACTACAATAAGGTGGTGGCATCTCTGAGACATACTGTTGACCCGGAAGACATACTCATACGCCGAATCGGTCAGAATCCTCCCAAGTGGAGATACCTTCACCAGGGTGGCAGTCCGGAGCAGTGTATAGATGTGGTGATAGTCCCGGAGGGCTATACCACCGATGAAATGGACCTTTTTTACCAGGATGCCGGTGTTGCGGTGAACAGTCTGCTGTCACATGAGCCTTTCAAGACCATGCAGGAAAGGTTCAACATCCTGGCGGTAGAGCTTGCCTCAAAAGACGGTGCGGTCAGTGTCCCGTTGCAGGGCCTTTGGACCGAGACTGCGTTGAGCTCACATTTCAGTACCTTCTATTCGGACCGGTACCTGACCACACTCAGGCTCAGACAGCTTCATGACAAGCTTGCGGGAGTCTCTTATGAACACATAATAATACTGGCCAATACCGATGTGTACGGCGGAGGCGGAATATTCAACTCCTACACTTTGACCACAGCGCATCATGCACAGTTTGCTCCGGTGGTGGTGCATGAATTCGGACATAGTTTCGGAGGTCTGGCCGATGAGTATTACTACGACGACCAGTATGAACAGTATTACAATTCTGAGACCGAACCATGGGAGCCCAATCTCACCACCAGGGTGGATTTTGACTCCAAATGGAAGGATATGATTCCGGCCAAGGTTGAGCAACCTACTCCTGTTCCGGTAAATGACCCTCGGGACAGGATGGATGAAAACCAGCGTAAGGCTGTAGCTAAACTACCGCCTGTAGGTCTGTACGAAGGTGGCGGATATATGTCCAAAGGCGTGTGGCGCGGATCTTTTGACTGCCGGATGCATACCAACACATATCCGGAGTTCTGTCCCGTATGCCGACGCTCGCTGGAACGCCTTATACGGTTCTATACCGAAGAACTTGACGGGGCGGTAAATAAATGATATTTTTGCAGAGACAACAAGGTTTCAGACTGATATGAAAAACGTAAGAGAGGAGATAGCCCAGTCAATAGCAACCAAACAGGCTATACTGGACAATGATGAGATCCTGGCCAAGATAGAGCAGGCGGCACAGATTATGACCCAAGCCTACCGGAACGGGCACAGCGCCCTGCTGGCAGGCAATGGAGGTTCGGCAGCCGATGCACAGCACCTGGCAGGTGAGCTTGTCAATCAGTTCTATTTTGCCCGTCCCGGCATTCCGGCCCATTCTCTGAGTACAGATACATCGGTCATGACAGCCATAGGCAATGACATAGGATACAAGTATCTGTTTTCACGTCAGATTGAGGCTCAGGGAACAAAAGGAGACGTTTTCATCGGTATTTCCACATCTGGAAACTCAGAAAATATTATTGAGGCGCTTAAGACCTGTCGTGCCAAAGGCATCACTTCAATAGGTTTTACAGGCTGCAGGCCCTGCAAGATGGATGATCTGGCAGACTTGTGCATAAAAGTACCTTCGGACTGCACTCCACGCATTCAGGAGTCTCATATACTCATTGGACATATAATCTGCGCAATTGTTGAGGAGAATCTCTTTGGACAGAAGTGATGTTTGACGCAGTAATACTGGCAGGCGGTTTGGGAACGCGCTTACGCAGCGTGGTGAGCGATGTACCCAAGTGTATGGCACCCGTGGGAGGCCGTCCGTTCCTGGAATGGATGCTTGCCTGGATTGAGCCGTTCCGTCCCGGTAAGATAATCCTCTCTCTGGGTTATCTGTCGGAAGTGGTGACGGACTGGGTGGAGACTGTCATGAAAGACTATCCAATCCCTATAGAATGGGTTATTGAGGATACTCCTTTGGGTACAGGAGGCGGAATAAGACTGGCTTTATCGAGGGTCACAGCCCCTCAATGCGTTATACTTAACGGTGACACCTTCTTTGATGTAGACCTTAATGCCCTATGTTCTTTCCGTGAACAGACTGGAACCCCTTTGGCTATGGCGCTTAAACCCATGGAGCGTTTTGAACGCTACGGTTCGGTCACTCTCGATGACAACAGGCGTATCAGCTCTTTCAATGAGAAACGTTACTGCGAGAAGGGTCTTATCAACGGAGGAATCTACTGTATAGACAGACTCAGTGGCCTGCTGGACGACAGACCCGAAAGATTCTCATTTGAAAAAGAGGTCCTGGAGCCGGAATCAACCCATGGTCATCTATCCGGATTCGTATCGGACGGCAGTTTCATAGATATAGGTATACCGGATGATTATGCTCTTGCACAGACATTCCTGCCGGCCAATGTAAAGTTATGATTATTCCCGAAACCATACTTAAAGATTGTGACACGCTGTTTCTGGACAGGGACGGTGTGGTTAACGTGTGGCTTCCAGGAGATTACGTAAAGAGTTGGAACGAGTTCCGTTTCAATGAGGGATTCCTTGATTTCATCGGCCGATATTCAAACCGTTTCAGGCATGTTCTCATTGTGACCAACCAACGTGGCGTGGGTAAGGGCGTAATGACGCTTGAGCAGCTTGATCAGATACACTCACGTATGCTAGAGGAAATCGCCCGGGCAGGCGGAAGGATAGACCGCATCTATCTCTGTACCGCAACCGATGACAGTGACCCCATGCGCAAACCAAATACCGGCATGGCAGAACAGGCCATGATGGATTATCCGGATATTTCGATGGAAAGGTCGCTTATGATAGGCGACCAGCCTTCGGACCGCAGTTTTGCCGATAATTGCGGAATGCGTTTCCTGATTTGGGAATAAAAGCCTGCCCTACTCGGCGGCTTTCCTTACAGACCTTGTCATATTTGACCAGTCATATTGTTTTTTCTCGGATAGGATACCCTGGGAAAACTGGTCCTGCCGTCTGTTTTCAAAGAAGTCAACCAAAGCATCGGCAATCTGATGCTCATCAGGGTTAACCACATATCCTACTTTGCCGTCCGGTACTATCTCGGCCAGTCCGCCAACGTCTGTAACAAGCATGGGTTTCTCAAAATGATAGGCTATCTGGGTCACGCCGCTCTGTGTGGCCGATTTGTAGGGTTGTACTATTATATCGGCAGCACCGAAATAATAACGTACCTCACTGTCCGGAACAAAGTCGCTCTTCCAGATTACCATACCCTCCAGACCCAGCTCTTTCTCCAACTCAAAGTATTTCTCCGATCCGCTGTAGAACTCACCTGCCACTATCAGCTTTACGTTCATATTGCGGAAACGGCTGTCAGCGTATGCCTTGAGCATCAGGTCCAGTCCCTTGTAGTCACGTATAAGTCCAAAGAACAGCATATACCGCTGTTCCGGGTCCAGACCGAGAAAATTCAGCGCCTCATCGCGTGTGGTCCTGGCTCCGAAGTTGTCATATAGCGGGTGACGGCAGAAAACCCTGGGCTTGACTGTGTCAAACTGGCTCAGATCCTCAAGCACTGAATCGGACATAGCCACAAAACCGTCTACCGAGCGGGTGAAATATTTTCCGAAAAGGCGGTCGCCGGGACGGTGTTCATGCGGAATAATGTTGTCAAGTATGGAAACCACCCTGGTCTTGCGGTTACGTCTTGCTATGCGTGCCACCGTACCCAATGCCGGTGCCATGAACGGTAACCAGAACTTGATGACAAGGATATCGGGTGCAAGCTTTCTGATGGCACGTCCGGTCCTGATCCAGTTTAACGGATTGACGGAGTTAAGGCTGCGTACAATATTCAGGCCTTCGGGTGCGGGTTCGGTAGAATACTGTGTCTTGCCCGGGAACAGGAATGAGGGATACTGGAGCGTGAAAGTATGGATTGTCACATCGTCACCCTCGCGTGCGAACTGCCGTGCCAGACGTTCATTGTAGACTGCCAGCCCTCCACGGTATGGCCAAGCGGTTCCTAATAACACTATTTTCATATCCTTATATGTGTGATTCAGACACAAACTTACATAAAAAACGGCCCGAATGGCTGAGATGGGGATAAAAATCGTATTTTCGCATTCTGAATAACTGAAATAGTCATGAACAAGAACCTGATTCAAAAGTATCTGCCATATGTGGCGGCATTAGTGTTGTTTGCAGCACTTTCATGTATCTATTGCGCTCCGGTGTTTCAAGGTAAGGAACTATATGCGGGTGATAACGTCCGTTTCAAGGAGTTGGTTCATGAAAGCGTGAAATATCACGAAGATACCGGAGAATATACATGGTGGACCGGCTCAATGTTTGCCGGTATGCCCAATTATCAGAGTGGAGGAGGCCATTACAAGTCAAATGACCTTATGACTCCGCTTCTGAGATTATTGCATCCGTCACATAACACAAGGCTTCCCATGGTGCTCATGCTCTATTTCTGCTGTTTCTTTGTCCTGTTCCGCTCTGTAGGCATAGACAGGTGGCTGGCAATAGTGGGTGCCCTGGCAACGGGTTTCTCATCCTATTTCTTCATTATCGAGCCAGCCGGACATCATACAAAGGCATGGTCTATTGCGCTTATGTCTGTGGTGATAGCAGGATTTTTCTTTACTTTCCGCAAGAAATACGGACTGGGGGTTGTAACCACCATGATATTCACAGCGATGGGATTCTCACCCCATCCACAGATGGCTTACTACGTCTTCATGCTTATAGGTGTCCTGTACATTGCAGAACTTTATATCCATATTAAGGAAAAGAGATACAGGGATCTTATCATATCAACTGCCATTTTCGGGGCATCGGTACTTGTAGGTATGGGTACAGGTGTTTCAAACATATTTGCCAACAAAGAGTATGTAAAGGAAACAATGCGTGGAGGACATTCGGACCTGGTCACAGATAAATCAACCGATTCGTCCAAGGGATTGAGCCTTGATTATATGACGGCCTGGAGTTACGGTATAGACGAATCGCTCACTTTCCTTATTCCCGGATACATGGGTAATGCATCGGGATATGATGTGGGTACGGACTCTGAACTCTACAGAGAGCTGACCTCCAATGGCGTTTCCAGGGCACAGGCCAGGGACTTTTGCCAGTCAGCTCCCACTTATTGGGGAGAGCAGCCTTTCACTTCAGGTCCTGTTTATGCGGGTGCGGCAGTATGTTTCCTTTTCATACTTGGCCTGTTGCTTGTAAGGGGACCTTATAAATGGGCTATACTGGTTGCGACATTCTTCTCGTTCGCCCTGTCGTGGGGTAAGAACTGGATGTGGCTTACGGAGTTTTTCTACAACTGGTTCCCCATGTACGGCAAGTTCCGCTCTGTATCGTCCATATTGATTGTGGCCGAGATGACGGTACCTCTGTTGGGATTCATGGCTATCAAGCAGATAATGGATGGTAAAGTGGAACGTACTGAGCTGAACCGTTCAATCTATATATCATTTGGTGTGACCGGCGGATTATGCCTTCTGCTGGCGCTGTTCGGCGGTTCAATGATGTCATTCGTATCGTCAAACGATGCCTCCTTACAGGCACAACTGCCTGATTGGGCTTTCTCCGCCATAGTTGCCGAGCGTGCTTCAATCCTGCGCAGTGACTCTTTCCGCTCATTCCTGTTCATTGTATTGTCGGCCGGTGTGATATGGCTGTTTGCCAATGACAAACTCAAAAAACAGTGGATGATTGCCGCTCTCGGCGTAATAGTTGTGGCCGATATGTGGCCGGTAGACAAACGTTTCTTCAATGACAGCAACTTTGTATCACCCAAACAGTTCGACAGCGGATTCACTACTTTGCCGTATGAGAAAGCCATCATGGCTGACACCGATCCCCATTTCAGGGTCCTGAATCTGTCTGTAAACACTTTCAACGATTCCCGTACATCATACAACCTCAAATCCCTGGGCGGTTACTGTGCCGCCAAGTTGCGCCGTTATCAGGATATCATTGATGTTTATCTCTCCAAGGCAGACCTTAAAGTAGTGAGCATGCTCAACGGCAAGTACATAATAACCAAGGGTGAGAACGGAAACGCAGTTCCCATGCGTAACCCCGATGCATTGGGTAACGCCTGGTATGTTACCAACATCCTTCAGGTCAATAATCCCAACGAGGAGTGTGCCGCACTTGGTAAGGTAGACTTGTCCAACACCATAGTTGTGGGCGATGATTTCAAGGAATACGTAGCCGGATTCAAACCTGCCGCCCAGGGCAGTACCATCAAACTGACCAGCTATCTGCCCGATGCGCTTACATTCCAGTCAAATTCATCGGCCGATGGCACTGTGGTGTTCTCGGAGATCTACTACCCGTACGGCTGGAAGGCTTACATAGACGGTAAGCCGGCTGAGATTTTCCGTGCCAACTATCTGCTACGTGCCATGAACATCCCGGCAGGTCAGCATGAAATACGTATGGAGTTCCGTCCGGACAGTGTCAGAAAGGGAAATACCATCGCATCAATTTTTATTGTGATTATGTATGCTACTGTTCTGGGATTGATAGCAGGAACTCTAATAAAGAGAGGTCGTCAGCGTAAGTCAGCTTGATGTTACGTTCGCTTCCGCGTACAATGCCTACCTTCTCGTCTGGAAGGTAACGCAGTACTGTGCCGCAGTCATCGGTAGCGGTAAACTGCGGGTCTTTCAGCGCAATCTCATATGCTTTTGCGATGGTATTCTGACGGAATCCCTGCGGAGTCTGCATGCGCCACAGCAGGCTGCGGTTCTGTATGGATTCCATAACCGCACCGGCGGCATCGCATTGGACGATGGTATCTACCGAAGGTATGGCTACATCCACCGCATTGTATGTCTCTATGGCTTTAAGGGTATCGGTTATGATGCGCTCCGATACCAGCGGACGTGCCGCATCATGAAACAGCATGACCATATCCGGATGGGCGCTGAAATGGCGTACAGCTGCCATACTGGAGTCATAACGCTCCTTTCCACCGGTCAATACAGCCGTAACCTTTGTCCAGTTGTTGGCTTTGACCATATCATGCACTTTCTCCATAAACTCAGGTGCGGTGACTATTACCACCTGATCTATTCCGGGGTGGTTACAGAATGTCTGAACGGAATGTTCCAAAACAGTCTTTCCACCCAGAAGCAGGAACTGCTTGGGGGTGGAAAGGCCGGTTCTTGAACCGGAGCCTGCGGCAAGTATGACTCCGACTGTATTCATATGAGTTGTTTAACAAACTTCGCTACCCGGCTTTACGGGGCGCTGTACTGTTGTTACAGCCAGTGTGCCGTCGGCATCCAGTGCGCTCAGTATCATACCCTGGCTCTCGCGGCCCATGATCTTGCGCGGTGCCAGGTTGGCAATGAAGCATACCTGCTTGCCTACCAGATCCTCGGGGTTATAATGCTGTGCTATGCCTGACAGGATTGTGCGGCCGCCCAGGCCGTCATCGATCCGGAACTGGAGCAGCTTGTCCGATTTGGGCACCTTTACGCACTCCAGCACTGTGCCTACACGGATATCCAGCTTCTCAAACTCCGGGAACTGGATGTTCTCCTTTATGGGCTTGGCGGGCTGCGCGGCAGCTGCGGCCTTCTCATTCTCCTCCTTGCGCTTGAGCAGCTTCTGGATCTGGGCCTCTATTGCATCATCCTCAATCTTCTCAAACAGGAGCTCCGGCTTACCCAGCTTGTGGCCGGCGGGCAGCAGGTCAATTGCACCCAGGCGGTCCCACTGTGCACCCTCCAGACCAATCATGCCGCGCAGTTTCTCGCTCGAGAACGGCAGGAACGGCTCAAAGGCTATTGCCAGGTTGGCTACCAGCTGGAGTGAAATGTTAAGGATGGTCTCAACGCGTTTCATATCGGTCTTGGCCAGTTTCCAGGGCTCGGTATCTGCCAGGTACTTGTTACCTATGCGGGCCAGGTTCATGGCCTCCTTCTGAGCCTCACGGAACTTGAAGTTCTCCAGCAGGGACTCCAGTTGCTGCTTGACATCGGCAAACTCCTTAAGGGTGTCGCGGTCGTAGTCAGTCAGTTCGCCGCAGGGAGGAACCACACCGTCAAAATACTTCTGTGTCAGTACCAGGGCACGGTTAACGAAATTTCCGTATATGGCTACCAGCTCGTTGTTGTTGCGGGCCTGGAAATCCTTCCATGTAAAGTTGTTGTCCTTGGTCTCGGGGGCGTTGGCGGTAAGCACGTAACGCATTACGTCGGCCTTGCCGGGGAAATCCTCCAGATACTCGTGAACCCATACGGCCCAGTTGCGTGAGGTGGATATCTTGTCATCCTCCAGGTTCAGGAACTCGTTGCTGGGGACGTTGTCGGGCAGTATGAATGAGCCCTCGGCCTTAAGCATTGAAGGGAACACGATGCAGTGGAACACGATGTTGTCCTTACCGATAAAATGGATAAGGCGCGTATCGGGATCCTTCCACCAGGTCTCCCAGCTGCCGCGCTCGGGGTGTGCGTCGCAATACTCCTTGGTGTTGCTTATGTAGCCTATGGGAGCATCGAACCATACGTAGAGCACCTTACCCTCGGCTCCCTCCACCGGAACGGGGATACCCCAGTCCAGGTCACGGCTCACGGCACGGGGCTGCAGACCCATATCTAGCCAGCTCTTGCACTGGCCGTATACGTTGGGACGCCACTCCTTGTGCTCCTGCAGGATCCACTGCTCAAGCCACTCCTGATATTGCTCCAGGGGCAGATACCAGTGTGTGGTCTCTTTCATGACGGGCTTGCTGCCGCTCACGGTGCTTACCGGGTTGATGAGCTCGGTGGGAGAGAGGGATGTGCCGCACTTCTCACACTGGTCGCCGTAGGCGTGTTCGTAGTGGCAGTGAGGGCACTCGCCGGTAATGTATCGGTCGGCCAGGAACATGTGGGCCTCCTCATCGTAGTACTGCTCACTGGTCTTCTGGATGAACTTGCCGGTATCGTAAAGCTTACGGAAAAAGTCCGATGCAACCTTATGGTGGGTGGGGGAGCTGGTACGTCCGTAGAAATCATATGATATACCCATACCCTTGAAAGTCTCCTTCATCTGATAGTGGTAACGGTCGATGATCTCCTTGGGGGTCACGCCCTCTTTCTTGGCGCGTATGGTGATGGGCACTCCGTGCTCATCGCTGCCTCCGATGAACATCACGTCCACCTTCTTGAGACGTTGGTAACGGACATAAATATCGGCCGGAACGTAAGCGCCTGCCAAATGGCCTATATGCAACGGGCCGTTGGCGTAGGGCAGGGCCGATGTAACCAGAATCCTCTTGTAATCTTTCATATCGTATCTAAGTTGTTTTCAGCGTGCAAAGATAATAAAAATGATACAAAAGGGGACTGTCCCCAATTGTATCATTTACCCCAAGAGGCGCGGTCCAAGCTGCGATATCCTATTGCTTCGGCGATGTGGTGTGGTTGGATAGTCGGGGATTCATCCATGTCAGCTATGGTGCGGGCCACTTTCAGGATGCGGTCGTAGGCGCGGGCGGACAGATTCAGCCGGTTCATTGCTTCACCCAGCATACGGATTGATGCAGGTTCAGCATTTGCGTACCGGTGCAAAAGCCTGGAGTCCATCTGTGCATTGCAGTAAACCCCCTTTTCATCGCGGAATCTTTCGGCCTGGACAGCCCTTGCCCTGATTACGCGCTCCCTTATCACATCACTTCTCTCTCCCTTCTGGTCGGATGACATATCATCGAATCCTACCGGCAGTATCTCACACTGAAGGTCAAAACGGTCCATTAACGGACCTGAAACCTTGCCCAGATAGCGCTCAATGGTAGTGGGAGTGCAGTGACACTCCTTGGTGGGATGGTTATAATATCCGCAGGGGCATGGATTCATTGATGACACAAGCATGAACGATGCCGGATATTCCACTCTGTATTTGGCACGTGAGATTACAATTGTCCTGTCCTCAAGCGGTTGCCTCAGGACCTCCAGTGCTGAGCGGGTGAACTCTGGGAGTTCATCCAGAAACAGGACTCCGTTATGAGCCAGCGAAATCTCTCCGGGCTGTGCGTTTGTGCCTCCTCCGGTAAGGGCAACATTCGATATGGTGTGATGAGGATGGCGGAAAGGGCGTTGCGTAATCAGCGCCGCTCCGTTTCCGGTAAATCCTGCCACTGAGTGAATCCTGGTAGTCTCTATGCTCTCCTCCTTAGTCAGCGGAGGCAGTATCGAGGGCAGTGCCCGTGCCATCATGGATTTTCCGCTTCCCGGCGGGCCAATCATTATCAGGTTGTGACCTCCGCAAGCTGCAACCTCAAGCGCCCTCTTTACGCTGTTCTGTCCTTTGACATCCGAAAAATCAAACCCCTGACTGTACCTGTCGCTGTCACCATAGCCGGTATCGTTATCCAACGGAACGATATGACCGGGCCTGTCATTCAGCAGGTCAACCACTTCGCGCAGGTTATGCGCCCCATATACTTCAATGCCGTCTATTACAGCTGCTTCAGGGGCATTCTGAAACGGCAGGATAATACCTTTGAATCCCTCGGAACGTGCCTTGATGGCCATTGACAAGGCTCCCCTTACCGGTTGCAGTGAGCCGTCCAGCCCCATTTCACCCATAATGACGTAATCATCCAGAAGTGATGCCGATATATCTCCCACTGATGCCATTATCACTATGGCCAGGGGAAGGTCATATGCGGCACCTTCCTTACGTATATCGGCAGGAGCCATGTTGATGATAATCTGGCAGGACGGAAACTTGTATCCGTTCACCTGGAAGGCGGATATGATACGTTCATGGCTCTCCTTCACTGCACTGTCAGGCAGTCCGACCAGGAAAAACCTGATACCACGGGCCGTGCTGGCCTCAATAGTCACGATGTATGCGTCTATCCCCTGGACAGCCGCACCGGAAACTTTAATAAGCATAATTGAGTTTGTATTAGATTGGTGTTATTTATGTGAATCAGAGATTTAGTGTCAGTTTTTTTGGTGTTCTTACTGTTTGACTTGGTTTTGTGGTTGTTACTTTCTCTTTTATCGGATTTTTGGATAATGTCCTGTTCAATTCTATGTCAATGTCCCTGACAGAATTTGTCTTGTATATAATCCTCTTGGCACCGGTAAACAGGATGAAAGCCGGTACGGACTGAAGGTCAGTACTCTTTATGAACTTGCTCTCCCATCCGTTAGGGTCATTATATGAGAGCCATGAGACGGTGTCTTTTGATATAACCTCTTTCCAGCGTTCGGGATTGACGTCGATAGAGACGTCTGTCACATTGAAATATCTCAACCTGTACTTGTCCAGGAAATACTGCAGGGTGTCTCTTGCCTTTAGAGCCTCATCGCCCATCCAAGACGCCCAGACACATACCAGAAGATGGTTGGACTTACCTCCTATGTCCGCGAACTGGTACCTGAAACCCGCAGAATCAATTACCTGATAATTGTCAATGTAGTTGTTTGTGGCCAGGCTTTTGTTGAACTCTGACTTGAGTGATGTTATGAACGGGGCATCCTGCATGTTGCCGCTCATGCGTTTTATGAGAGGTTCCAGATCATCCTCCCTGGCATGGTATTTGCTCACCATATACTCATATATAAGGTATGGCGTTACCTCCGAGAACGGATCCCTGGTTATGAAAGAGTCTATCCTCGCGGCAGTCTGACGCATTGATGTGTCATTCAGGGCAGAAAGGTAGAAAGAACCGAACAGATCGTTGCACGGTCCTCCCGTTACTCTGAACAGTCCTGTATCAGCGGGAACGGTTATTAGAGATTCCACATCCTTCTCGGCAAAAACCGGATAATGACGGCCGTCCGGCAGCAACAGAATGAGTGTTGTTACGGTGTCCGGCCTGAAAGACCAGCTGAAACTGCCGTTCCTGCAGAAAATGGTGTCAACCCTGTCAAACCTGGAATCAAGTCCGACCACCAGGATTGAGTCCGAACCATCCTGAACGGTTCCCTGCAATACGAACATACCCTTGTCGCGGCTACAGGAAACAGCCAGAAGCGTAAGGGCTATTGTCAGTATTGCAAAAAACCTGGTTCTCATTGTGTGCCCGGGTTATTTGGCGGCGCGTTTACGCTCCAGCTCGTTGAGTATTATCTTACGCATACGCATGCTCTTGGGGGTAACCTCCACATACTCATCGTTCTTGATGTACTCCAGAGCCTCCTCAAGAGAGAATATCACGGGAGGTGCAATGTGGGCCTTTTCATCGGCACCGCTGGCGCGCATGTTGGTAAGCTGCTTGCTCTTGGTCACATTGATGACCAGATCCTTCTCGTGTACGTGCTCACCTACCACCTGGCCTGCGTAAACCTGATCCTGCGGGTTGACAAAGAACTTGCCGCGGTCCTGCAGCTTGTCCAGTGCGTAAGCGAATACGGTACCGGTCTCCATTGCAACCATCGATCCGTTGGTACGGCGCTCGATATCACCCTTGTAAGGCTGATACTCCTTGAATCGGTGTGCCATGACGGCCTCACCCTGTGATGCGGTAAGCACGTTGGTCCTCAGACCGATGATACCGCGTGAAGGGATATCGAACACAATTACCACACGGTCACCCTGGGTATCCATTGATGTCATCTCGCCCTTGCGCTTGGTGGCCAGGTCAATCATCTTGCTGGCAAACTCCTCAGGTACGCTGATGGTGAGCTCCTCTATAGGCTCACAGGTACGTCCGTCAATCTCCTTCATGATTACCTGGGGCTGACCTACCTGGAGTTCGTAACCCTCGCGGCGCATGGTCTCTATAAGTATTGAAAGGTGCAGCACGCCACGGCCCGATACAATCCACTTGCCGTCCTCCTCGGTGCGGCGAACGCGCAGAGCCAGGTTCTTGTCAAGTTCCAGATTCAGGCGGTCCTGAATGTGACGTGATGTGACGTACTTACCCTCCTTGCCAAAGAAAGGTGAGTCGTTTATGCTGAAGAGCATACTCATGGTAGGCTCATCGATAGCGATAGGGGGCAGGGGATCGGGATTCTCTGCATCGCAGATGGTATCACCAATCTCAAACTTGTCAAGACCTACAATGGCGCATATGTCGCCGGCCTCAACGGTGGGAACGCGCTTACGGCCCATTCCCTCAAAAGTGTGCAGCTCCTTAATCTTTACCTTCTCCTTGCTGCCGTCACGGTGAGCCAGAGTGCAGGTCATACCCTCGTTCAGGACACCGCGGTTGACACGGCCCACTGCGATACGGCCTGTGTATGATGAGTAGTCGAGTGATGTGATAAGCATCTGCAGTGTGCCCTCCTCCTGCTTGGGAGCGGGGATATGCTCAATGATGGCATCCAGCAGAGGCAGTATGTTGTCAGTGGGCTGTTTCCAGTCTGTGCTCATCCAGTTCTGCTTGGCCGATCCGTACAGTACCGGGAAATCCAGCTGGTCCTCGGTTGCATCGAGTGCGAACATCAGGTCAAATACCATCTCATAAACCTCTTCGGGGCGGCAGTTGGGCTTATCCACCTTATTTACTACAACGATGGGCTTAAGTCCTATCTGCAGAGCCTTCTGCAGTACAAAACGGGTCTGAGGCATCGGGCCCTCAAAGGCATCGACCAGCAGTATGCAGCCGTCGGCCATGTTGAGCACGCGCTCCACCTCACCGCCGAAATCGGAGTGTCCCGGAGTGTCAATGATGTTAATCTTGGTATCCTTATATGTAATAGATACGTTCTTGGACAGGATGGTTATGCCGCGCTCGCGCTCCAGGTCGTTGTTGTCGAGCATAAGCTCCCCTTTGGCCTGATTGTCGCGGAACAGGTGTCCGGCCAGCATCATCTTGTCAACCAGTGTGGTCTTTCCGTGGTCAACGTGAGCAATAATTGCAATATTTCTTATATTCATAGTTCGTTTGGATGACACAATAGGGACGGTTCCTCCTGTGTCATTTTGAAATAGTAGTCTCAAAATGGTTGAACCTTTAAAAAGACACAGAAGGAACCGTCCCTATTGTGTCATTGCGGGTGCAAAGTTACTGGAAAAATATTAGAAAATTCATTGTGTATTAAAAAAGAAGATATAACTTTGCGCCCGCTAAACGAGTTTTCACATTATTTTTAAGAAAATGTATTTAGACAAAGAGAAAAAACAAGAGATCTTTGGACAATACGGAAAGTCCAACACGGATACTGGCTCACCTGAAGCCCAGATAGCCTTGTTCTCATACCGTATTTCCCATTTGACGGAACATCTTAAGGAGAACCGTAAGGATTATAGCACTGAAAGGGCACTGACCCAGCTTGTAGGTAAGCGCAGGAGACTGCTCAACTACCTCAAGGAGAGAGACATTGAGCGCTACCGCGCCATCGTTAAGGCTCTCGGTCTGCGTAAGTAAGGCTAGTGATGAAGAAAAGGGGTTGACCGGATGGCCAACCCTTTTTTTCGTCCCTAGCCTTACTGGCTTTGGCGTTGGCTTTGGCCATGAGCGGCGCTATGCGCCGAAAGCCACGCACCGGATGGCAGCCAAAGCCAACGCCAAAGCCAAAGTTTTTTACTATCTTTGCGAACCTAAATATAATTACATGAACGAACTTTATTCAAACCTGCCGTACAAGGTGGCAGACATCAAACTGGCTGATTTTGGCCGTAAGGAGATTGAGATGGCCGAGAAGGAGATGCCCGGTCTTATGGCTCTCCGTGACAAGTACCGTGATTCAAAACCCCTGAAGGGTGCCCGTATAATGGGTTCTCTGCATATGACCATTCAGACTGCGGTTCTCATTGAGACACTTCACGAACTGGGCGCACAGATACGCTGGTGTTCCTGCAATATTTATTCGACACAGGATCATGCCGCAGCCGCTATTGCTGCTGCAGGGAGTGCTGCAGTCTTTGCATGGAAGGGTGAGACAGCACAGGAATACTGGTGGTGCACACTCCAGGCCATGAATTTCCCTGAGGGAGGTCCCAATATGATAGTCGATGACGGCGGTGACGCCACTCTGATGATACATCTTGGAGTAAAGGGAGAGAAAGACCCCGAGGCACTGGACTACGAGGCCGGATCGGCCGATGAGCGTGAACTTCTGGCCGCCCTCAAGGAGGTGGCCAAGGTAAAGGGTAATAAATACTGGCAGAATATGGCTGCAGGCATAAAGGGCGTAAGTGAGGAGACCACTACCGGTGTACACCGTCTGTACCGCATGCAGCAGAATGGAGAACTGTTGTTCCCGGCTTTCAATGTAAACGACTCCGTTACCAAGAGCAAGTTCGATAACCTGTACGGATGCCGAGAGTCACTTGCCGACGGAATCAAGCGTGCTACTGATGTCATGATAGCCGGCAAGGTGTGCGTGGTTTGCGGTTACGGTGAGGTAGGCAAGGGCTGTGCCCAGAGCATGCGCTCATACGGAGCCAGGGTCCTTGTTACCGAGATAGATCCCATCTGCGCCCTGCAGGCCGCTATGGAAGGTTATGAGGTCGTGACAATGGAGGAGGCCGCTCCTCTGGGCAACATATTCGTAACCACCACAGGCAATATCGACGTAATTACCACAGACCATCTCAAGGCAATGCCCGATCAGGCAATAGTCTGCAACATCGGCCACTTTGACAGTGAGATTCAGGTGGATAAACTCAAGAAGATTCCGGGCATAAAGTGCCAGAACGTAAAGCCTCAGGTAGACCGTTACTTCTTCCCCGACGGGCACAGCATCATATTGCTGGCCGACGGCCGTCTGGTCAATCTGGGTTGCGCCACAGGTCATCCCAGTTTTGTGATGAGCAACAGTTTCACAAACCAGACACTGGCTCAGATAGAACTCTTCAATAAGGATTACCCGGTTGACGTGTATCGTCTGCCCAAACATCTTGACGAGGAGGTGGCACGTCTGCATTTGGAGCGTATCGGCGTTCATCTGTCCAAACTGACCCAGGCTCAGGCTGATTACATCGGCGTTCCTGTGGAGGGTCCTTATAAGGCGGAGCATTATAGATATTGAGACAAAAGGGGTCAGACCCCTATGCAAATGGAGAGAAAGACTATTGTTGTGTATGGTGCATCGAGTGCATCGGCTGAGAAGGTTTTTGTTGATGCGGCGTATGAACTTGGCGGGCTGATAGCGCGCGCAGGCAAGAGACTTGTGTCCGGAGCGGGAAGTACAGGTCTGATGGCCGCTGTCGAAAACGGAGCGCTTGATGCCGGAGGTGTATCCATCGGCATCATACCTCAGTTCATGGTTGATAACGGCTGGCTCCATAAGGGACTGACAGAAACCATAATCACTTCCGATATGCACGAGCGCAAGAACCGAATGGCCAGTATGGCTGATGCCGTTATCGCGCTGCCCGGCGGCACCGGAACTTTTGAGGAACTTTTTGAGGTCATCACCTGGAAAATGTTGGGATTGTTCGTCAAGCCGATAATAATCCTTAATACTGACCATTATTATGATCCGTTGCTCAGTATGCTGGACCGAACAGCCCAGCGCAGTTTCATGAATCCGTTGTTCCTGAAACTATGGGCAGTAGCCGAAACGCCTCAGCAGGCCATGTCGCTTGTGGACAGTATTCCAGACTGGACAGACCGCACCAGTAAGATCAACGAACTCAAATGAATCCCATTGTCATATTCAGCCTGAACGATCCGGTTCTGATAAATGACTGGTATCTTCTTGTCATGACCGTTTCTTTCCTGCTGACGGTGGCTTTCATAGGTCCCTTTATTGATACCTATTCAAAAGGAATCTCTGTGATGTTCAGGTTCAGTAGTCCTGAATCCGACATCTGTTTTCCCAAATATGCACCCTGGGGTTTCGTGAGCCTGTCGCTGATATCATGTATCAATCTGGGCCTGGCACTGACTGCAGTAAAATGGGATGTGTCCCGCGAAGGAGCTGATATGTTGCTCCATGCACTGTCCGCTTCGGGCGTATTTGGCCTCTCTTGCGCTTTAAAACTGATATTATACCAGACAGTTAACAGCTCTCTGTACAAATCACAGGCTACATCACTCAAACCAACACGCTGGAACGGTTTCTTTGTGATGGCTTTTGCTGTCTTTTCATTGGCTGTCCTTATCATCACCGCTGTTGTCCTGTTTCTGAACCTGCCGGCTCCGGTGCTTGTCATCGGGGCATCCCTGCTTTTGGTTGCGATAGAGACAGGACTGGTTTTCAAGATGAAAACAACCATATTTAAAAATAAGTGCTCATTATTGGGATTTATTTTGTACCTTTGTGCGCTCGAATCAGTCCCCATTCTTCTGATGTGGGTCTTGATTAGCAAAACCTTATGTTGAATTTAAACCGTACAGTTTTGAAAGTAAAGAAGGTTCTCATTTCCCAGCCGCAGCCTACGACAGGCAAGTCCCCTTATTTTGATCTGGCTGAGAAGTACGACGTAGAGTTTGTGTTCAAACCTTTTATCCGTGTTGAACCTCTCTCCGCCAAGGAGTTCAGACAGCAGCATGTCAATATCCTGGATCATACAGCTGTAGTTTTCACGTCACGTCATGCTGTAGATCATTTCTTCCAGCTGTGCGCCGAAATGAGGGTTACTATCCCGGACGATATGAAGTATTTCTGCATAACAGAGACAGTATCCCTGTATATCCAGAAATATGTGCAGTATCGCAAACGTAAGGTGTTCTTCGGCAATACAGGTAAGGTGGACAGTCTCATGGCTCCTATCCTCAAGCACAAGAACGAGAAATATTTCATCCCGATGTCAAACGTCCATACCGGTGAACTCAAGGCTCTGCTGGATTCAAACAACATAGCGCATACCGAGGCTGTCATGTACCGCACCGTCAGTAATGAGTTCGAGGCCGGCGAGCTGGATGTATTTGACATGCTGGTGTTCTTCAGCCCCGCGGGCATAGAGTCTCTAAAACAGAACGCTCCCGACTTTGTTCAGGGCGAAAAGGTGATAGGCTGTTTCGGCGGAGCCACAGCAAAGGCAATCCGCGATGCAGGCCTGCGTCTTGACATTGAGGCTCCGGTTCCCGGTATCACCTCTATGTCGGCTGCAATCGATGCATGGTTCGCAGCCAATCAGAAAAAGTGAATAAATTCTCCAAGCAGGAACGGTTGTGCGGTACCATGTTGATTGACCGCCTGTTCCGTGAGGGAAACCGTCAGATAGCGGTTTTTCCCATACGCTTGGTGTGGCTCATGGCTGATGATATCGATGGGGTACAGATTCTTGTCAGTGCACCCAAACGTAATTTTCATCATGCAGTAGACCGTAACCGTATCAAGCGGCAGATCAGGGAGTTCTACAGGACTTCGGCTGCTCCTCTTAAGGATGTGCTGGCTGACAAAGGCAAGGGTCTTGCCTTGGCTTTCCTGTTCAATGATGTCCGGTTATGGGATACGTCCAATTTGGTGCCGCGTCTTGAGACGGCAATGGACAAACTTATTCAGGCAGTATCGGAATCATGCGCCAATTGTTGAATATTTTTACCAAATTTCTGGGCTGGCTGCTGATGCTTCCCATACGGTTCTACCGGAAGTTCATTTCACCGCTCACTCCACCCTCCTGCCGCTTTACCCCTACCTGCTCGGAGTATGCTATTCAGGCCATTACCAAACACGGCCCGTTCAGGGGAACATGGCTGGCCATCAGGCGGGTTCTGAGATGTCATCCATGGGGAGGGTCGGGGTATGATCCGGTTCCTTGATTTTTTTAATTGGGAATTTTTGGAGCAGTGAGAGGAGAGAAAGTTTACTTTCTATCCCGAATCGCGACAAAAATCATGGAACGAAGTGACATAATTGAGAATTGGGAATTGTCGATATACATACTCATCTTTTGCCGGAGGTGCCGGGGACGGCGTTGGTAAGCATCGGCTGCGGGTCGATACCAAATACCGGGGGAAACTGGTTCAGCGCAGGTATTCATCCGTGGGATGTGACTGAGAACTTTGAAAATCAGATCGGTACATTGGAGGCTTTGCTTGCGAATCCCTGGGTTCTGGCTGTCGGGGAGTGCGGATTCGACTCCCTGAAGGGTCCATCCCATGATTTGCAGGAAGATGCATTCGTCCGTCAGGCTGAACTCTCCGGGCGTTGCCGCAAGCCCATGATTCTCCACGTGGTCCGGGATTTTGATACCGTCATACGTCTGCGCAAAGAACTGAAACCCCGTCAGCCGTGGCTTATCCATGGTTTCCGCGGAGGCCCGGAACAGATGATCCAACTCCTCTCAAACGGGTTTCAAGTCTCTTTCGGGCTGAAGCATAATCCCCAATCCCTTTTACAGGTTCCTGATGACTTTCTCTTCCTGGAGACCGACGGCCGGGCTCAAATCGCCGATGTGATCCGTTCGGCAGCCTCCGTAAGAAATCAGTCAATAGAGACAATCAGGAGCATAATTATGAATAATACTCTAAAGTTCCTGTCTGCGGGAGATTGATTGTCCTTAAATGAGACTGGCCTATTGTCTTTTTGAGCAAAGAATTGTATATTTGCGGACTTTTGTGAAAATCTAAAATCATAACAATGACGAATTTTGTTGAAGAACTGACTTGGAGAGGCATGATCCACCAGATGATGCCCGGAACCGATGAACTCCTGAGCAAGGAACAGGTGACAGCTTATGTGGGCTTTGATCCTACCGCAGACTCCCTTCACATTGGGCATCTGTGCAGTATCATGATTCTTCGCCACTTTCAGCGTTGCGGCCATAAGCCTCTGGCGCTTATAGGCGGAGCGACCGGTATGATAGGTGATCCCAGCGGAAAGTCGCAGGAGCGCAACCTCCTCAACGAAGAGACCCTTAAGCATAACGTAGAGTGTATCCGCAAACAGTTGGGTAAGTTCCTGGATTTTGACAGCGACGCTCCCAACAAGGCTGAACTTGTAAATAATTATGACTGGCTCAAGGATGTAACTTTCCTGGATTTTTCACGTGACATAGGCAAGCACATCACAGTGAACTACATGATGGCCAAGGATTCTGTCAAGAAGCGTCTCAACGGTGAGGCCCGTGACGGACTTTCATTTACCGAATTCACATACCAGCTGCTTCAGGGTTACGATTTCCTTTACCTTAACGAGCATAAGAACTGCAAGCTTCAGATGGGTGGGGCAGACCAGTGGGGCAACATAACCACAGGTGCCGAACTTATCCGTCGAATCAACGGAACCGAATGTTTTGCATTGACATGCCCGCTCATCACCAAGTCCGACGGAACCAAATTCGGAAAGACCGAGGGTGGTAACGTATGGCTCAACCCCGAGTACACATCGCCCTATAAGTTCTATCAGTTCTGGCTCAATGTCAGCGATGAGGATGCCAAGCGTTACATAAAGATATTCACCAATATAGGCAAGGAAGAGTGCGATGCCCTGATAGCAGAGCATGATGCCGCACCTCATCTGCGTCTTGTCCAGAAACGTCTGGCCAAGGATGTTACATGCATGGTCCACAGTGAGGAGGATTACAAGGCTGCCGCCGAGGCTTCGGATATCCTGTTCGGAAACAATGCCGGAACTGATGAACTCCGTAGCATAGACGAGTCAATGCTTCTTACTGTCTTTGAGGGTGTCCCGCAGTTCCGTTTTGACCGTAAACTCCTGAGTCAGAATGTCAAGGCTTCTGATTTCCTTACTGAAATCTGCCCTGTCTTCTTCTCCAAGAGTGAAGCCCGCAAGATGATGCAGGGAGGAGGTGTCTCCATCAACAAGGAGAAGACTTATGACCATTCGCGTGAGATGACCGAGGCCGATCTTGTTGATGACCGCTACATAGTTTTGCAGCGTGGCAAGAAGAACTACTATCTGCTTATAGCGGAATAAACCGGAAAATAACTATATTTGCAGTCCCGTAAGGGAACATAAGGCAATTGTCGTATGGTGTAATGGTAGCACAACAGGTTTTGGTTCTGTTTGTCCTGGTTCGAATCCGGGTACGACAGCTTGAAAGCGGACGTTGATTGTCCGCTTTTTTTATTATGCTCTCAGAGGCATGTCTGAGACTCTTTTATGAAACAAAATTTAATATTTTTGAAACAAAAACACCCTCTGCAGATATCTCATTCCGGGGTGGTGGAACAATTGTTAATCTCATTGGCACGCATTGTTTGCAGCATTCACGTAAAGGGGTGTTACCTTTGCGGCGTAAGTTTTCATGCACATATTTGGTTAGTAATTGACTTTCGTGATGTCTCACCTCCGGTCTGGGAAGATGTGGAGGAGACAAAATAAAGAGATCGTACAGCGGTCTCTTTTTTTTCTTTTAACATTTCGAAAATATCCCAAAAACGCAAAACTGCGTGGTCGTGGGTTTGATTTTATTCTTTTTTTAAAAAAAATGAAGAGAAATCTGTTGCAAAAGACAAAAAAGAGTTAACTTTGGCCGCTAACTTGATTTAAAATAATATAATATTAACCGATAAACTTATGAAGAAACGTTATCTATTCCCCGCCGATTATATGGCAGATCCTTCTGTACACGTCTTCAACGGCAGGGTTTACATTTATCCTTCACATGATTGGGAGTGCGAAAACGTTGAGAACGACAACGGTGACCAGTACGTCATGAAGGATTATCATGTCCTTTCCACAGACGACATCATGAACGGTGAAGTTACGGACCACGGTAAGGTCATAGGCCTGGAGGATATTCCATGGGCCGGACGCCAACTTTGGGACTGCGACGTTCAGGAGTATGAAATTGAAGTTCCGACAAATGCCGAAGAGCAAGCCAAAGGCATGGGATTCAGCAAGAAGAAAAAACGTTATATCATGTACTTCCCGATGAAGGACCGCACAGACGTGTTCCACTGGGGGACCGCCATCGCTGACCGTCCCGAGGGTCCTTTCATCCCCAATCCTGCACCGGTAGCCGGCAGTTACAGCATTGACATGTGCGCTTTCCGCGACGATGCCGACGGCGAGGTTTACGTCTATTTCGGCGGTCTGTGGGGTGGACAGCTTCAGCGCTATAAGGATAATATCCATCTGGAGACTCCCTACCTTCCCGAGGGCAAGGAGGATGCTCTTCCCAGCCGTTGCGTACGTCTTACCAAAGACGGTCTGAATTTTGCAGAGGCACCGCGTCCTATCCTGGTAGTCGACGAGAACGGCAATCCCCTCAAGGCAGATGATCCGCACCGTTTCTTCGAGGCTTCATGGATGCACAAATACAAAGGCAAATATTATTTCTCATATTCAACCGGTGACAGCCATTTGCTGTGCTATGCAACCGGAGACAACCCCTATGGCCCGTTCACATATCAGGGAGTCATCCTTACTCCCGTGGTTGGCTGGACAACACATCATTCAATCATAGAATATAAGGGCAAGTGGTACCTGTTCCATCATGACAGTGTTCCGTCAGGCGGCAAGTCATGGCTCCGCAGCCTCAAGGTCTGTGAGCTGGAGTATGACGCCCAGGGTCACATCAAGACGATCGAGGGTATTGATAAGGAATAACTATACTATATGTATAATATTTTAACAAGTTATATAATGAAAAAATTCAATTCTCTTATGAACCGTTCCGGATTTTTCGGAGTCGTTCTTTCGGTTTTGGCCATTTCGTTCGGCGTAACGTCATGTAAGCCGGATTTTGACCTTGACAAAAGGATGCCCGAATGGCTGGGAACAAGTATTTACGAGACCTTGAAGGATGGTATTACGAATGACAGTACCGGAGCAAAGTACACATTCAATACCTTCGTAAGACTTATCGAGGATCTGGGTCAGGTTGACGTCCTGGCCAAGACCGGCAGTAAGACCATGTTCGTGGCCGACGATGCCGCTTTTGAGCGTTTCTTCCAGGATTGCCCCTTCTATGATGCAAACGGTAACAAGATTACCAGTTATGATCAGATGAGCAAGGCCCAGAAGACTCTGATTCTGAATGGATCCATGCTTAACAACGTTTACCAGGTGGCAATGCTTTCCAGCAGCCCCGGCGGTGAGCAGGCTCCTCCTATTCTCGGAAACTGTATGCGTAGGGTTTCGGCCTCTAACGTATTGGATTCAGTCCCTGTTGTCTTTCCTGCACAGATGCGCGGCGAGAGCAAGTATTGGGCAGCACTCAGATCCAATCCCAAAGGCGCTGTGCTCCTTCAGGACGGAACTCCCAAACCCATTATCTTCTTTGTGAACAAATTCCTTCAGAGCAACAAGATAACTGCCAGGGATTACCAGTTCCTGTTCCGTCTTGAGGATTTCACCCCCTCCGGCCAGCCCAGAAGGAAATATACTCCCGGTGATGCCAGTGTTAACGGTGTAACCATAGAATGGCCCAACAAGAAGTGCTTCAACGGATTCCTGCACGTAATGCAGGATGTGGTATATCAGTTGCCCAATATGGCCGAGTATATCGCCACCAACCCCAAGAGCAAGATCTACAGTTCAATCCTGGACCGTTTCTCGGTACCTGATTACGACCGCTCACGTATGAGGGAGCGTGACGAGCAGGTTGCTTTCCTGGTTGAGAACAACAGGGTAGGCAACAACGTCAAGGAGGCCATGGCTGCTCATGGTGACTCTGTATTTATAAAGAAGTATCTGTCCAAGCGTGCCAAGTCAGGTTCGGGTGACAATGCTATCCAGAACCAGAACTACAAGAGGATGCAGGCCGGAAACAAGGAGCTTCTCAAGTTTGATCCGGGATGGAACAGTTTCACCTCTTCTACTTTAGGAAGTGACCAGAACGTGAACCTGCAGAAAGACATGGGTCTTATGTTTGTTCCTTATGACGAGTATCTGATGAACTGGTGGCTCAATCCTGCAGAAGGCGGATCAAAGCTTAGAGACAGATATGGTCTGCCCCGCTTCAAAGGCATGACAGACCTTCCCGTTGATTCAGTCATCGTTGACATGAGCGGTATTCCATTGGATGTTATCGTTGAGTTGGTCAACAACAATATGCAGAGTTCACTTGTCGGTTCCGTACCCAGCAAGTTCCCCAGCGTTCTCAATGACGCTCAGGATCCTTTCTTCGGAAAGATGAGTCAGGACGCTGCTATGGCAACCATCGACGACGTTGTGATGTGCTGCAACGGTGCAGTGTATTTCACCAACACCATCTATACACCTACCACTTACAAGTCAGTATCATATCCTGTAATAGTAAATGAGAAACTTAAGATAATTGACTGGGCTATCCGTGAAGATGAGCAGCTGGCTTACAAGGCCTATCTGAACTCAACCGTGGCCACTTACAGTTTCTTTGTTCCTCTGATTGACACCGTAGGTAATGAACTTCCGGAATTCAAGGATAAACTGGTTTGGATTGACCCCGCCTCTTACTATCTTGAGAAGGAGACAGGTGACGGCAAATACAGGGCTTTGGCATTCAGTTACGGCAGGTTGGATCCGGATAACCTCCAGGAGGCTGAAAAGGTCATCTGCGACGTCTACATCTTTGACAAGACAACAGGTGAATTCACACCTACCACCATCCAGCTTGTACCGGGCAAGGATAGCCAGGGTAATGAAAACAATGCCACCAAGTTCATCCGCAACCGTATCATGGACCTGATGGATTATCATATTGTGATAGGTGATGTACAGAATTCATCTGTTCTGGATGGAGAGTACTCATATTTCAGGACCAAGGGTCGTGGCGTGATCAAGTTCAAGAACGCTGCCGACTGGCATGACATGGACGTCCAGGGCGGATGGCAGATAGAGAATGAGGGTGAACCCGATGCCATACAGCGTCCGGTCAAGATCGTGGATTATGTTGACCTTTCTCCGACATCCGCATCAAACGGTAACGGTCACACCTATATTATAGACCGTCCTCTGATGCCTTCCAGGAAATCAGTTTATGACATTCTCTCAGACAGCGTAAACTATCCTGAATTCAAATCATTCTTTAACCTGATGTGGGTTTCGGGCTTATTCACCGACAAGTCAAACACCAATGAGATCGGTTCATTCAGGAACGTATCCACGTTCAACACATATCACTATACCGTATATGTTCCCAAGAACGAGGGTGTTGATGCGCTCATAGCCAACAAGACCATCATGCTGCCTGATGACCTTAACAAACTGGTTGTCCTGTATGATACAATCAAGCAGCATATTCTGGCCGACTATGACGGTGAGGCCAATGTTAAGGACAGTGTAACGACGTTAGCCTACAGAGACTCTCTGATAGCACTCTCCGTACAACTGTTCGGTGTTGCAGACTCCGCAGGCGCCGCTATTGCAGCCGCTCCGCAGAAGTCCGGTGAGACAGACGCCACTTACAACGCCCGTCGCGGTGCACGCTATTTCACTGCCAAGAAACTTGAGCAACTCAGGAATTTCGTGAAATATCATATCCAGGATAACTCCGTTTATGTAGGCGCTGAGTTCAATCCCGGTGTAGGTGATGACGGTAAGATCGCTGAAAAGGCAGAGTATGAGACCGCATTCATGAATACCAACCAGCAGTTCGTAAAACTGAGGGTTAAGGGTGGAGCAGACCTGGACATATACGACAAGGCTGACCACAACCGCAAAGTCCAGAAGATTAAGAGTGTCACGAATAAGCCTTATTATAATATAATGTGCCGTGAATATGAGATCAAGCCGATCTCTGACAACGGTGCGCTTAATGCGGATACGTTTGAGGACTTCTCGATAGAGACTTCTTCGTTTGCGGTTGTTCATCTAATTGACCAGCCGTTGTGTAACGGAGAAGTGATTTTCTAATCAGCAAACATATAGAATAATGAAATATACAAACAGATTATTAAGAGGGGCTCTGGCCATGATTATGGCCACTCTGCCCGGTTTGCTACAGGCACAGAAGACAGGCGATATCATCAGCGGTGTCGTTCAGGACGCTGAAGGACCTATGATGATGGTGAACGTGACTGAAAAGGATGCTGCAGACCGTATCATCAGTTTTGCCATTACAGATATGGAAGGTAACTTCTCATTTCGTCTGGGCAATCCCGCCAACAGGCTTGTGATTTCATATGTAGGTTATGAAACGGTAGATATCCCTTTCACCAAGACCTATTATGAGATCAACATGAAAGAAGCTGCTGAGATTCCGCAGGTTGATATCACAGCAGAACGCGTTCAGGAGACTACAGGTCTTCCAATTCCTCTGCGTGAGGCATCAAGCGTTGTACAGACCATTAACATGGAGGATTTCGAGTCACTTGGTATAACCACAGTCGATGAGGCTCTCCAGGGTCAGGTGGCCGGTCTGGATATCGTGTTTGACTCAGGTGACCTGGGTGCCCGTTCAACAATGCGTCTGCGTGGTCAGTCAACCCTTACAGGTGACGGTAACCCGCTGATTGTTATCGACGGTAACATCCTGTCAATCGATGCCAACACCCAGAACCAGTTTGCAAGCGGTCTGAACGACTATCTTGCTGCCGGTCTTGAAGCACAGAATGAGCAGGACCGTCTGGCTGAATTGTTGAGCATCAACCCGTCGGATATCCAGTCTATATCATTCCTTAAGGATGCTGCAGCAACGGCTATCTGGGGTATGCGTGGTGCAAACGGTGTCATGGAGATCAAGACCAAGCGCGGTCAGCGCGGTCAGACCCGTCTGAACTATTCATACCGTCTGAACGCCAACTACCAGCCCCGCGGTTACAAATATCTGACCGGTGACCAGTACACAATGTTTGTCAAGGAGTCTCTATTTAATCCGCATCTGAATGATGAGGTAGGTAGTGCCACGAATATCCCCGAGATAAACTATGTCGGTGTAGACGCATTCCGCGATGCCGAGATGTGGAATAACAACACGGACTGGGTAGACGCTGTAAGCAGGGTCGGTATCTCACAGTCACACAACCTTTCAGTATCAGGTGGTGGTGATAAGGCCCAGTTCCGTATATCTGCAGGTTTTGACGACGAGACAGGTACAGTGCCCGGTCAGAAGATGAACCGTTTCACGACACGTGTCAACTTTGACTACTTCGTTTCAGAGCGTATCAGGGTATCGACCAACTTCTCACTGTCATACTCAAACAACCGCCGCAGTGGTAGCACAGCTGTCAACCAGGCACAGCAGATGATTCCTAACCTCTCTATCTATTATGAGGATCCCAATACAGGTGAATCAACAGGAGAGTACTACCTTATGCCGCAAACCACATCTTCAAGGCTTCCCGAGCAGAGCAACCCGCTGCTGGAGGCCGAGTATAAGGAAAGTTACAACATAGGTCTTAATGTCAACCCCGATTTCAGTATCAGGTATAACCTTTTGGGACTTGAGGACAATAAGACCCAGCTCACTTATGACGGCCAGATCAACTTTGGCGTATCAAACAACAGCAGTGAGAACTATACTCCTCAGGTACTTTCACGCAGAGGTTGGACAGATGCCGCAAACACATCTTCAACCAACTCAAGCAAGAATTCACAAATCAATACCCAGCATGGTCTGACATTGCGTCCTCATCTTAAGAACCGCAACCACAGCATCATGGCTATGGCCCGTCTTACCATCAACACCAGTAACGGCAAGAGCATGGGAACAGGAGTTGAGGGTCTTCCTTCAGGCCCGTTCAAGTCTCCCGGTCTGCCTGCCGAGATCCGTGATATGAGTACCGGTGCAAGCCGTAACCGCAGCGTAGGTATTACATCTCAGATTCACTACTCATACAAGAGTAAGTATTCAATCACATTCACAACCCGTTCCGATGGTACAACCCGTACAGGTAACGCCAAGAAGTGGGGTACATTCCCGGCAGCTTCAGCACGTTGGAACATCTCTGATGAAAAATGGTTTGACAACATCCGTGAAAGCGGTCTTCTCACCATGGTCGGTTTCAACATGAGTTGGGGTTTCACGGGTAATGCTCCGGGCGGTGACGACATGTTCCGCAGCCGTTACTCTTCAGGCAGCTCATATATGGGCATAACCACTATCTATCCTTCCAACATCCGACTCAGTGATTTCCAGTGGGAGGAGTCAACACAGTGGAACTTCGGTCTGAACCTGGGTATGTTCAATGATAAACTGAATGCTAACCTCAACTTCTATCACAGAACCAATGACAAGCTGATTAACAGCGGTTATCCGATACCTTCATCATCAGGTTACACATCACTCAGTGCTGTCAATGACGGTAAGATGATGAACGAGGGTTGGGATCTGAGCGTTTCTGCCGGCCGTCTCTACTCGACAAAGCTGTTGGGTAAGGACTTCAGCATGGGCGGTAACATCAACTTCAGTGACAACACCAACCAGGTTCTTGAGATGAACGAGGTTATCCTTAAGAGCTGGCAGCAAGACTTTGACATGAGCAGTCCTCATGCCAAGTATCTGTCTTACGTTGCCCTTAAGAACTCTTACGGTTCAATCTACGGATTCAAGTGGAAAGGTATCTATCAGTACAGTGATTACAGCGAGGTTGAGGTTCCCGGTGTCAGCGGTCCGAATGCTCCTGTTGTCAAGGATGCCGACGGTAACGTGATTCTCAACTCCAAGGGCAGGACCAAGCCTATGATGTTCGGTTACGGTACACTTACCACACCTTATGAGTTCGTCGGCGGTGATGTCATCTATGAGGATATCAACCATGACGGTAACATCAACGAGCTTGATATAGTATATCTGGGTAGTTCACTCCCCAAGATCAACGGTGGTTTCAGTCTCCGTATGTCATGGGGCCGTCTCTCATGGAACAATAACTTCAACTTCCGTTGGGGTAACAGGATCGTGAACATGTCCCGTCTGAATGCCGAGGCTCCCCGTCAACTCCGCAACGTGATGGCTGCCATCAACTGGCGCTGGCGTGTTGAGGGTGACGTAACCGAGGTCCCCCGTACCCTTTACGACTGGGGTTACAATGACCTGGGTTCTGACCGCTATGTTGAGGACGGATCTTTCCTGCGTTGGACATCCACATCACTCAACTACTCTCTTGACCCCAAGATCACCAAGAAGATTCATCTTAGTGGCGTCAGTTTCAACTTTAACCTGAACAACCTTGCAACCTGGACCAAGTATACAGGTCTGGATCCTGAGGTCAGTTCCGGTCGTGGACGGGTGGCACAGGACGACAGCCGTACCCCGCGTTCACGCAGAGTCACATTCGGTGTTAACGTGAATTTCTAATTCTAAAGACCAAGGATGATATGAAAAATATTAAATCTTTAATAATAGTAGCCCTGTTGGGAACTTCATTCACTTCGTGCAATGATTTCCTTACACTGGATCCCCTGAACGATATCGTTCTGGAGAACTTCTGGACTAACAAGTCAGACGTGGAGAGTGTGCTTCTGGGTGCCTACAGCGCTCTTGAATCATCAGACTGTCTGCTCCGTATGTCAGTCTGGGGCGAGATGCGCTCCGATAACATTGTTGAGGGAACCAATACCGGCGAGGATATTCAGCAGATCTGCCGTGAGAACATCCTTATTACAAACAGTTACTGCAAGTACAACAAATTCTACGATGTCATCAACAGAGCCAACACGGTCCTTCATTTTGCACCGATTGTTGCCGATAAGGACCCCAACTTTGTATATGATGACCTGGTAGCCCAGGAGGCCGAAGCCATAACACTGCGTTGTCTCTGCTATTGGTATCTCATCAGGACATTCCATGACGTACCTTATGTGACAGAGCCTTCTATCGATGATGAAGGCGGATACCGCAAGTTCTTTGTTCCGCAGAGTTCATTTGAGGCTATTCTGGATTCACTTATCGGTGATTTGGAGCGCGTAGTCCTTGATGCACCTAAGCTGTATCCCACAGACGACGCCAACACAGGCCGTATAACCAGAGCAACCATCTATGCTATGCTGGCAGATATGTATCTGTGGCGCGGCACTGACGATGATCTGGACAAGTGCATTGCCGTTTGTGAGGAGGTTCACAAACTCAAGATGACCCAGTATCAGAAACTTAAGGAGAAAGAGGGTAAGGATTGCACCGTAGCTCTGTTCAACGGCTATCCCCTTATTCAGGACGCTCCCGAAGACTATCCCGGCAACTCATACAATGAGATATTCGGAACAGGAAACTCTTTTGAGTCACTGTTTGAACTGCCGTACAGCAATGATGTCAAGAATTCTCTGGTTGGTACCTATTATCTGAGCGACCAGCTTGACCGGAACAGAAGTGTAGGTCAGCTCAAGGCTTTTGAGGATATAGGCAAGGACTTCTCTTCAAGTACCCCCAACAAGGTATTTGAGCAGCAGCAGGACACCAGGTACTATCAGAACATCAGGGTACGTGAGCCGTCTTATGCTATCGCCAAGTACGCTTACAGCAGCATTGACCTGATAATTGACGGTAATGCCGTCAAGTCTTCAAGTACAAACTGGGGTTCGCTCCGCGGCCAGAACTCATCTCAGCCCAACTGGATAGTATACCGTTATACAGAGGTATTGCTCTTTGAGGCAGAGGCCTACATACTGAAGGCAATGAAGATTTCTCCCGAAGGTCAGGACAGTCTTGCCCAGGTTGCCATACTTAAGGAGTACAAGGACAAGGCCTTTGACCTTATTGATGCTGTCAACAAGCGTTCAATAGTTGCTGACAATGACAAACTTGAGAATCCCAGGACTCTTAAGCAGTTGATAAATTATTCAGCACAGACATCCGCACAGGAACTGGAGAACACTCTCTTTAAAGAGCGTCGTCGCGAATTCCTGTTTGAAGGAAAGCGCTGGTATGACCTGGTTCGTATAGCCCGTCGTGACGGAAACCAGAACCGCCTCCTGAATTTTGTGGAGAAGAAATATCAGACTTCTACCTTGAGCGCAGTTAGGATCAAGCTCAAGAACCCGTATGCAATGTATTTCCCCTTGGCTAAGGATGAGGTCCGCAACAGCCAGGGTGTTCTCAAGCAGAATCCTGCTTACAGTGATGAAGAAAAGATTGAGCAGGCTCATTGATAAACACTAAAAGATAGCGATATGAAAAAATATTTATCTATAGGAAAATCCGTTCTGCTGGCTTGCGCTCTTGTGGCCTTAAATTCATGTAAGGACACATGGAATGAGCATTACAGCTTCAAGGAGACGGACAGCAAGTATCCGGTCGCAAAACTGTCCGAGACACTTAGTGATATAGAAGGCTTTGACAAGTTCTGTCAGGTATTGTCAACAACCCGTATGTGTGATAAGAAGGGCAAGCCCCTGAACATGACCTATATGGACCTGTTGGATGAGGACCAGTTCCTGACAGTATGGGCTCCGTCAAACGCTTCCCTGCCGGATTCATTGTGGCAGAGATATACAGCCAGGAACAAGAGCAACGCCGAAAACCAGGCTGTAGGTGAGAAGTTCATCATGAACCACATCGCCCGTTTCAAGCATTCGGTAGGTGCCGGCACTGATGAGAAGATTTATATGATGAACGGCAAGACATATAATTCCAAACCCGAAGCCATTGCCGGCAAGGCATATCACTCCGATGATATGAATATCCGCTGCACCAACGGTGTGCTTCACTGCATTGACGGTTATATGGACTATCTGCCCAACCTCTATGAGTACCTGACTACAGATCCTGTTTACAAGGAACTGTTCGGCAACTGGTTCAGCAGTTTCACAAAAGAGGAGCTGGATCCTTCGCGCAGTGTATCTCAGGGTAAGAATGACCTTGGTGAAACAGTATATCTGGATTCAGTGATGATAGAATCCAATATGCTCATGCGCCGTTATGCCTATATCCACTCTGAGGATAGCACCTATTCAGTTGTGATGCCTACCGCTGAATTGTGGAATCAGGTATATAACAGGATAAGACCTTCATTCAGGTATGCCGAGAAATATCTCAATAATGATTCCCTTCAGGATTTCTACACTCTGACCACCATGATGAGTGACATGTTCTACAACATGAATCCCAAGGTTCAGCGCCATCTTCCCGATTCGGTATTCTCAACATTGTACAATGCTTCGGAGAACAAGCGTGACGGCAAGCCGTACCATGTCTTCAAGAACCCCTATGACAAGCAGACCGGTCTGTTCGGAAAGAGCATTGATTCTGTCCATTGCAGTAACGGTACTGTCTATATCGTAGATGAGTGGCCTTTTGCCGACTCCCTGACATACGTACGTACAATAAAGCTTGAGGCTGAATCATACAGCAACCTTTCAGGTTTCTCATTAAGGCAGAATTCTGTCCAGATTGTCGGTCAAGACACTCTCGAAAAGCCCGTACAGGTTATGAGAATAGCCATGCCGGGAATGGCCGCCTGGACTGCCAAGATCTGGATCGGCGGCCATCTGAGCGGAAAGTATTCAGTCAAGATGGTAGTGGCTCCGAACAATGTTGACAAGATGCCTAACACCATTCACCCCAAGATCACATTCAATACTCCTACCGTGCTTGACTCAGTCCTGGTTGACTCAATCGAGAGACAACAGATTGTGGATAAGCGTGGAAGGATAAGTTGGATTGAGAATGAACTGCTTCTGGAAAACCACATTGACAGGTTGGATACCTTTGACCTTGGCATTGTTAATTTCCCGTACTGCAACTACGATATGAACTCACCGCGTCTGGCTGTTACCATATCAAGCCGAGTTAATGAGTTGAACAGTTCAAAATATTCCGGTGAGCTCTGGCTGGACGGTATAATCCTGACACCTGTTGTAGAATGATAAAAGATAGATAGATATGAAAATATTTGGCAATAAAAGGTTTTTGTCTTTTGGGCTGTCTTGCCTGATGCTTCTGGTGTCAGTTTCAGTCTCAGCCCAGAACAATACTGAGAATTCTATTGTGGTTACGGGTTTTGTGACCGATGCTGCCCTTCAGACACCTATGCCCGGTGTCAAGGTTCAGGCATACAACATTTCCCGTTACTCTGCCATGAGTAAGGAGGACGGATCATTCTCTATCAAGATTCCTGATTTCGTCACTTCACTTACTTTCTCTCTGGATGGTTGCAATACAATTGTTTACCCTCTCAGAGGTCGTACGGAGGGAATAGAGGTAAAAATGTATGATGAGAGTTTTTCGGAGATCTACGGTACCAGCACTGAGTCAACATCTTCTTTCGAGGCAAATGTGGCATCCCTTAATTCGGATGTTTCAATTGACAGCAAGATGCAGCAGTCTCTCCAGGGAAACATCCTGTCAGTGATGCGTTCGGGACAGCTCGGTATCGGTGCCCTGATGCAGATAGACGGTATCAACTCTCTGAACATCAATACCCAGCCGCTGATTGTACTGGATGGTATAATCATGGATATGGGTTATGATAACGTAGCTATGCATGACGGTTTCTACAATAACCTGCTGGCCAACATCCCGGTTGATGACATTGAGTCTGTACAGGTACTCAAGAACGGATACGGCGTATACGGTTCAAAGGGTTCAAACGGTGTCATAGTCATCAATACAAAACGTATCAAGACCATGGCTACCAGAATTGATGTGAACATTTCCGGAAACTATCAGCTGATGCCTAATCTGCCGCTTGTGATGGATGAGCCCCAGTACCGCTCTTATGCATCCGAGTTGCTGGGTTCGACCGGAACCAAGAACACCACGTTCAAGTTCCTGAACACAGATAACAAGTACACCTATTACTATTGGTATCATGACAACAATACCGATTGGAGCAAGATCGCTTACCGCGACGCTTTCGTTCAGAATTACAACATAAGCGTAATGGGTGGTGATGATGTAGCCAACTACAGCCTCTCTGTAGGTTATGTGACCGGTGACGCTATCCTTGACGAGAGTGATTTCTCACGTTTCAACCTGCGTCTTAACTCCGATATCTCTCTGGGAGACCGTCTTTCAATGCGCTTTGACGCATCCTACAGTGATGTTATCCGTGACCTCCGTGATGACGGCGCTCCCGATGACATTGACAATACGATGATCAACTCACCCGGTTTCCTGGCACTTGTCAAGTCTCCGTTCCTTTCACCGTATGCACACAAGTACGGCGGCGGTCTGACCAACTACCTTGCTACCGAGGATGAGTACCTTTCAGAGGCTCTGGGCAACGATGTTTCGCTGGCTAACCCCTTGGCTATCCTCAAGAACGGTGACGGTATCAACAAGAACTATTTCGGTAGCCGTCTGATCACACTTGCCGTAACACCCAAGTTTGAAATCAAGCGTAACAACAGACTTAACCTGTTTGCCCAGTTCACCTACACACTGGCCAACTCTGATGAGAACTATTACATTCCTCTGGACGGTACTCCAAGATTCCGTATTGAAGGATTGGGTATGGTTGACAACAAGGCTGCCGCAATGTCAGCCAAGCAGGACGGATTCATGGGCAACATCTACCTTGATTACAACAGGCGTTTCAATGCCCATAGCGTCAACCTTCAGGGTGGATTCCGTTACATCAACAACTCCATGTACCAGACTTCTATGCTCGGTTACAACTCCGGTAACGACAAGCAGCCTAACATGAACACCAACCTTAAGTACAGGGACACCGACGGTAAGGATGCCAAGGATATCTCTCTTACATGGTGGGGTCAGGCCAATTATAACTTCATGGAGAAGTATTACCTTACCGCAAGTCTCGGTCTCACGGCATCTTCCAGATTCGGAACAGATGTTGAGAGCGGACTGAACATGTTCGGTGTTCCATGGGGTATATTTCCGTCCGTTTCAGCAGCATGGGTCGCTTCATCCGAGCCTTGGTTCCAGGTTGATTTCATCAATCATCTCAAATTGAGCGCAGGCTTTGACATTGCCGGTAACGACGGTTATGACGCTTCGGCTTCCAAGACCTATTTCTCGCCTGTAAGAATACTCGGCAAGTCCGGTGTCGCCATGGCCAATATAGGTAACGGTGCCTTGAGTTGGGAGACAACCCGCAAACTCACTGCAGGATTGGATATGGTACTGCTTGACAACAGGATCGCACTTTCATTCAATGTGTTCAACTCAAATACGGATAACCTGCTTTCAATCGGTTCACTGTCATATGTGACAGGTCTTCCTGAGACATGGAGCAACGGTGGCTCACTGTCCAACAAGGGTTTTGACGCATCCATCAATGCCAAACTCATCAATAATAAGGATTTCAAGTGGGAGGCCGGTGCCGGTATCGGACACTACAAGAATGAGGTTGTCCAGCTACCCACTCAGGGTTATGAGACAGAACTGTACGGTGCTACCGTCAGGACAGAGGAGGGCAACCCGGTTGGAGTTTTCTACGGTTACCAGACCGACGGAATATTCACAACTTCCCAGGCTGCCCAGGATGCAGGACTTTATATGCTGTCTGACAAGGGTGTAAAGACCTATTTTGAGGCAGGTGACGTAAAATTCGTTGACCAGAACGGTGACAAGATCATAAATGACCTTGACAAGGTTCAGATTGGCGATCCCAATCCTGATTTCTACGGAAGACTTACCACCAAAATGGGATACAAGAACCTGTCACTCAGCGCAACATTCACCTATACTATTGGAGGTGACATCTACAACTATGAACGTATGTTGCTGGAGAGCGGTTCACGTTTCATGAACCAGTCTCTTGCCGTTACCAACCACTGGATGGTTGAGGGTCAGGATACCGATATGCCCCGTCTGGATTTCGGTGACTCCCATCAGAACGCCCGTTTCTCAGACCGTTGGGTTGAGGACGGATCATACATGCGTCTCAAGAATGTCACATTGAGTTACAAGATTCCTATTCAGAGCACTTATCTGCAGGGTGTTACAGTCTGGGGTGCAGCCAACAACCTGTTCACCATGACAAAATATCTGGGAGCGGATCCTGAGTTCGTATCCGGTAACAACGTGCTTTTGCGTGGTATCGACCGCGGTCTTGCTCCGCAGTCTACCAATTTCTCATTTGGATTGAAGATTAACCTTTAATATAAGGTACTATGAAACTGAAAACGATATTGACTGTATCTCTTGCCATATCTCTTGCAGCTGGAATGACCTCTTGCGAGGATATGCTTAGTGTTGATTCCAAGACCGTGATGTATGACTATCAGAATACCCTGGATTCTCCCGTTGACACGGTATATTCAGTGTTGGGTATCATCAAGAAACTTCAGGCCGTAGCAGACCGTACACTCGTCCTGGGTGAGATCCGCGGTGACCTGATAGACCTCTCTGACCATGCATCACAGGACCTCAGAGACCTGTATACATATGATTTCAAGTCTCTCAGCCCCGACAACAAATATGACCAGGCAGTTGACTATTATTCAATAATAAACAACTGTAATTTCTTCCTTAACAATGTGGACACTGCTTTCACCCGCAATCAGCAGCACAGTGTAATGAAGGGAGAGTACATCGTGGTATTGTGCTACAGGGCGTGGGCATATCTGCAGTTGGCTCAGGTTTACGGTGAGGTTCCATATTTTGACAAGCCTGTAACATCCGACAACGCTGCCAGCGGTATTACCCTGAACATTAAGCAACTGGCTCAAACCCTTCTGCTTGATTTCAAGGATGAGTACATCTCTTATATTGACAAGTATTCACCCAACTACGGTGAATTTGCAGAGCTTGACCTTGGTGACGGTTCCAAGTCATCAAAGCATAAGACCAAGGAGTTCTTCATCCCGATTCGCCTTATACTCGGTGACCTCTACCTCTGGTCCGAGGACTATGCTCATGCCGCCCAATACTATGCAGACTTCCTGACCGGTGATAACCGTGCTGTAACAACCGGTACAAACGGAGCTTATTGGAGAACCAATGACTTTACCGTAATGGGTTCGGACAACTATTACAGTCTGTTCAATGACAACGGTTACATCTGCTACATCCCGATGGAGGGTGATAAGTATAACGGCACCATCAGTGAGATAGAAGACCTCTATAACTCTACTGCAGAGAACTACTACTGGTATGAACTTACCGCATCCCAGGCATTACGTTCCACAAGCGCAAGGCAGGATTACTGCTATCACGCCAAGCGTCCGGGTGACAACCCGTATGAGTGGGCTGCTTTCATATCAGACAAGTCAAATGAGGAGGAGCGTTACAGGGGAGACCTCAGACTTCAGTCAATTCTTGAGACTGAATTCCTGGAGATGGATGAGGAAGATCCCGAGGCATACAAGTACAGTACCGAAGTCCAAACGTTAAATAAATTTAATTCAGAAAAAATTTGGTTATATCGCAAGGACGTTGTATATTTGAGGCTTGCAGAGGCACTGAATCGCTGTGGACTACCTCAGACCGCATTTGCGATACTTAAGGACGGCCTTTGCAAGACGACCATTGACAGTTTGAGTCAGGGAGAGAAGGACCGTGCTGCAAATATCAACGGTGTTGATTTAAGCAACATTTATGGCGCTAACATGTTTGGCAGTACTACCAAGTACACTAAAGTAAGGACTACATGGAGCGATGTTACCATAAGGGTCAACAATTCAGACCAGGAGTACACTGTTGCATCATGGGATAACAGAGGCAATACCATGGGTATCCACTCCCGCGGTTGCGGCGATGCTTCTTATAATGACAACTACCGTATTCCGGTTGATACTTTAAGCGGAACCCCGTCACTTGAGGATTCAATCCGTGCCGTCGAGGTTGCGCTTATTGATGAGATGGCTCTTGAGACATGCTTTGAGGGTTATCGTTTCGGTGACCTGATGCGTATCTCTATGCACCGTGCAGCAGACGCCACATCTCCGGCATACGGCGGATTTGCAGAGAATGACTTCCTTGCCAAGCGTGTAGCTGCGCGCAGATCAGCCAAGTGGCAGGCCACAGAGGACTATTATGCAGGTAAGGATGAGGCTCTCTACACCACATTGCTGGGTGACGGCAAGTCTCTCAACCCATCGTGGTTCCTGGTACTTCCTGACAAGAAATAAAAGGACACCTGATTCCGTACGGGGGCACCTCCGTACGGACCAGGTTTTGGTGATAGTTAATTATATTATTAATCTATTGAGAAACTGTTTTTTTGAGAGAGTAAAAGAGTTATTTAACCTATTTATTAATTAACATTTCATTTATGAAAAAAAGAGACTTATTATTTGCTGGGTTACTCCTTTTGGGAGTCCCCGTTCTCGCACAGGGAACGTTCCAGTTGAATGACAAGACAGATCCCAAGGTCATTTTTGAGCAGGGATTTGAGGATGACTGGGCTAGCTGGAGTAAAGACTCCATCGACGTCATCGACACTCTGTGGTATTATGCAAACCACACCAGCGGTCAGACCGCCAACATCTGGGAGAAGCCCGAAGAATTCAGTGAGTTGGTTGCCAGAACAGACTCTGTTATTCCTATCTACAGGGGTAATGTGGTTAAGACCGATTCTAAATCAGATGAGGCCAACTATGAGAAGGACACCTATGACATCATCACTGATGAATCTCAGAATAGAAGAGACATCTTCTCCTCTTACGGTCAGGATGGCGGATCCAGGGTGTTCAAGTATGTAGCAGACTCAAACGGTTATAAGGCCTCTTGGCAGCAGAATGCTGACAATCATTCGCCTAACTACCGTCGTAACCTGTTTGTACGTCTTACCCCGGGTACAATCCAGCCCAACACGACCTATCGTATCACTTACTTTGTCAAGGCTCAGGATGCCAACAACGGTAAGGTATCCGCTCCTAGAGTAGACACAGACCTTATGAGAGGTTACTTCCACTCAGAGAAGCCCTTCAGCATGGGTCTCCAGGACGATGCAGATCATTATAAGTACAAAACCACTTTCGAGTGGAACAAGACCTCTTTCAGCAATGATTGGGAGAAGGTTACTTACATGACCCACTATCTGAACGACTCAATCGCTAACGCTTTCGTATACGTAGCAAGTTACTATTGGGACGGTGACTGGACATGGGCAAAGGGCAGAGAAGGCAATACCACTGAGAATGACCTTAAGTTCATACAGCAGCCGGACAAGTTCTTCGTACGTATATCTTTCTCAGGTGATAACACCGAGTACCGCTTTGATAACCTTTCTCTTATGAGAACAAACATCGCAGGTGCTGAGTATTATGACCAGAAGGTTCGTATCGACTTCGGTTTCAAGAACAACATCAAGGACCTTGTTGCTGAGGCCAAGAAGGTCACCGGTATTGACGCAGTTGAGGTTCCGTTTGATGTAGATTCCTATAACTTTGAGGTTTGGGGTAAGTCAAAGACCACCGGTGAGTGGAGTGAGATTTACATCCGTTCAGCCGAGTATCATTCAGACGGTTATCTGTATATGTTTACAGACTATGAGACAATTGGAGGCAGAGAGGTATTCTATAGCTTCAATAACTATAGCGAGATCCGTATCTCTTTCAAGAACCCGACCAATCCCAAACTGCAGCTTAAGTACACAGGTACCGGTAAGGACCTTGCCAACGCATTCCCCAATGCACTTGACACCAACTGGATCAAGGCCGGTAAGATTATTCCTGACCTCGTAAACGAGATTGGTACTCCGGTTCCCGCAGAGTCATTTGCAGGTGTATATTCAATGAAGGACCTTCCTCCTATCCTTACAGGTACAGAGTATGAGGACAATGAGTTCGGTCTTGCTCCCGTTGACCAGTTCAAGTTCGGTTTCTCACGCAGACTTGCTGTTGACAACCAGTTCCAGGGAACCAACACTGACAACGTAGTCGCTCTTGTAAACAATGTTGCATGGATTCCTTCAATCGATCCTACCAACGACACTATCCTTGTAATCACCAAGCCTAACAATGTACCCACTCTGAACGGTGACGTTGAGATCAAGCTCATCCAGCTTTACGGTGGTTCCGAGACCGGTGCCCGTATCACAGGTAAGGGTGAGAACGTAACCAAGGTTTACAACTTCGGTGAAATTGCACGTTCATTCAATGTTGATCCCGTTTACCAGACAGATTGGGATTCAGAAGAGAATAACGGCACAGAGCCTATTCCTCTTGGTTGCGCTGTTGTAGATGATGCCAATAAAGGTTCTGACGCCAAAAACCCGGTTGCTACCATCGGTGATGGTAAGACCAAGGGTAAGGGTAGCCGTCTGTATACATATCCCGAGTCCGGTCAGTTCAACCGCGGATTCTATGTATGCCCGCGTTCTACCAATATTGACGGTCAGATGTTCGTAGGTGTCGGTGACAATCCTGATTACTTTATCAGACTTGAGGCCGGTGAGTACCAGGTTTCATTCTATGCAGTTGGCTGGGATGGCACAGACGCTATTACTGATGTATACGTATATCCGAGACCTGTTGGTCTGAATCCTGCAAAGTTTGATGCCGCCAATAAGGTTAAGATTGGTGAATTCCATCCTACCAAGTCTATCTCAAGTACTGACGGTAAGAACAGCAACCGTCCTGTAACCGAGGCAGATAACTTCAGCTTCAAGTTTACAGCACCTGCTGATACCTCTTATGTTATTGAGTTCTTTGTAAGAAGAGCAGCTGGTTGGCATGGAAACCTCATCAGTGACCTGACAATCACCGAGCCTCTGCCTATCTCTTACGCTCCTGTTACCGCTCTGAACGGTTCTGTTGATGCTGCCAAGGCACGTCTTGCCCTTGCTGCCGCTGATCTGAGCCTCTACAACGGTGTTATCTATCAGGCTACTCTTGATATGGCTACCAAGTATGAGCCGGGTGGTTCATTCGATGCTGAGCACAAGACCAAGCCTTCTATCTGGGCTAAGGCCAAGAGCGATCTTGACAAACAGACAGAGGCACTTAAGTTGCGCATGGATACAGTTGATGCATTCGTAAGCCAGAAGGCTGCTGTTGACACCAAGCTGACAGACAACGAGTTCCTCTACAGCGGACTTGAGACCTATGTCGCTCTGAAGAATAAGCAGACAGAAGCTGAGACATTTAAAGCTGGTATTACCCGTAAGGTTGGTCCTGAGATCTATACATTCAACGATGAGATGAAGGCCGCTATCCAGGCTCTCGATGACCGTATCGCTCTGAACGGTAAGTTCAAGACCCTGCAGACAAGGGCCAAGACCCTCATCAGTGATTCAGCAAATATTACTTATGAGGAGTATGCTGCTCTGAAGGTTGCTTACGCTGCTTATGAGAACTATGACCTGATTGCTGCTACAGACGCAGACATCAACGCTAATTACGATGAACTTCTGGGTGCTGCCAATGCATATGAGTTCAGACTCTTCGGCTCAGCTGCCAAGACAGTCAGAATCAAGGCTCTCAGCGCTCTGGCCAGCAAGCTCGGTTCAGACATCAACGAAAAGGATCTCGTTAAGGAGCAGATGCAGAATCTGGACGAAGATGATGATAATCTTGCTGCAATATTCATGTCTGCCATCAAGATGGCTATCTATGACAAGGCAGCCGATGATCCTAACGCCAAGATACTTGACAGTCTGAACTTGACTCCGTTCATCAAGAACTATAACCTCTATCAGACCGCTAAGGTTGTTGACCGCAACAATCTTAAGGCTAGTGATGCCGGTGCCCGCGAGCCTGATCCTGATGGCGCTCAGATCCAGTATGTACAGCACCAGTGGAACAGCGGTGACCTGCACGGAAAGATGCCTATCTGGGTTATGATTCAGAACCAGGAGTACACCGACCTCTATCCCGGTTGGACCGCTAAGGCTTACACAGACGGTAACGGTATGGTAACCGGTGACAAGAGCTATGAGAAGTATAAGAACGGTATCCCGGTATTCGATGCTATGATCGGTATGGACTGGAACGGTAAGGCCGAGATCTGGACTGAGCTCACTGAACTGCCTGTTGGTTACTATTCAATCGGCGTTGAGTTGACTGAGTACAAGATGAAGAACAACCAGTGGACCACCCTGACTATTACAACTGATACAACTTATGAGTATGTAGCAAAGACCGATGGTGTTCAGATTGTACATATCGACAGCATCAAGGTTGATAATTCAACTCCTGTAGGTGTTAAGCTGCTTGTAAGGTCTGGTGACGGTTGGACTCAGGCTGATAACTTCCAGATGGCTTATCGTCCTGACCTGAGCCTCACAGCTGATGATTATGAGGATATGATTGATGCTGAGGCTACAAAACTCAGTGCTCTGTTCACCATTGTTGACGCTGCAAGCGCACAGGCTAAGAACGTTGAGTTCTTCAACCTGGGTGGTATGAAGGTTGACTCACCGAAGGCCGGTGACATCCTGATCCGCAAGTCAACAGTTGGCGGCAAGGTGGTAGTTGACAAGGTTATGCTTAAGTAATTAAGTAACAACTTATCTATAATGAATCGGCGGAGAGCGTACGGCTCGCCGCCGATTCTCTTTTTGTCCCTATTTTTTATTGTGTCCGTTATGTGGTTTGCATAAAAGTGGGTATCTTTATGGTTCAAAACCAAATATGTATTTATTAACCTCATTATAACTGACAGATGAAAGCAAGATTAACGTTAATGGCAGCTTTTATGCTGGCCGGCATTGCCGCACAGGCACAGAATCCCATTATCCGTGACCAGTTCTCGGCCGACCCGTCGGCTCTGGTTGTAGGCGACCGTGTATATGTGTTCCCATCACATGACATAAAGGCACCGGCAGAATATGCCCGTAAGGATTGGTTCTGCATGGCAGACTATCATGTATTCTCATCCAGTAACCTTACCGATTGGACAGACCACGGTATGATTGTTGACCAGTGGAGCGCTCCCTGGGTTAATGAGAAGGGTTACTCCATGTGGGCTCCCGATTGCAAACAGAACCCCACTAACGGTAAATACTATTTCTTCTTCCCGGCAGGTGCCAAACCGCAACCCAGCGCCAATGGACGTCGCGGTATGGGCGGTAACCGTGTAGGTATATGCACATCGGATTATCCTGAAGGCCCATATACCCCCGAAGCTACTCCTATTGAGGGCGTAGGCGGTATAGATCCTTGTATATTTGTTGATGATGACGGCACAGGCTATCTGGTTATGCCCGGTATCACCATCACCAAGCTTAACCCTGACTGGAAGTCCGTTTCGACAGATCCCGCTGACCGCCATCGCGTAGAGGGTGTTCCCACCCGTGGTTTGGTGGAAGGCCCATACCTGTACAAGCATGGCGGTAAGTACTACATGACTTTCCCGTGGGCACGTGACGTAGAGGAGGTTCTGGCTTATTGCGTAGCTGATAATATCTTTGGACCGTATGAGTTTAAGGGTGTCTTCTTTGAGGAGCATGCCAATAAGTGCTGGACCAACCACCACTCAATTATTGAGTTCAAGGGCCAGACCTATCTGTTCTACCATCACAACGAGTTCTCACCAGACTTTGACAAGAACCGCTCGGTTTGCGCCGACAGTATATTCTTTGATGACGAGAAGGGAGAGATCAAGATGGTTAAGCCTACCCTGCGCGGTATCGGTGTAACCCAGTCAAACACCCAGATTCAGTTGGACCGTTACACTTCACTCAGTGCCAGCGGTGACTCTATCGCTTATCTGGAGCCCAGCAACTATTTTGCAGGCTGGAAGACAGTATTCTATGAGAAGGGTTCATGGGCTAAGTACAACACTGTTGAGTTCAAGAAAGCTCCCAAGAAAGTTACTGTCAAGGTTGTCGCTCCTTCGGCCGGTAAGCTTGAGATCCTTCAGGGTGAAAAGGTCATTGCAACAGTAGATATCCCTGCAGACCGTCAGCTTGTGACTGTAGACGCTCCTGTAAAGGGTGCTGCCAAGGGTGTACACAATCTTAAGGTCCGTATGATTACAGACGGAAAGATTCAGGTTGACTGGCTGACATTCAATTGATAAGATTAACCTCAGATATGTGATATGAAAGCAAAAATGATATTTGCAGCAACACTGACCATGCTATTATTGGCATGGTCAGGTTGTTCTGCCAAAGACAAGACAACAGAGTGTGTAAATCCTCTTACCTATACCGATATTCCTGACAATGACTGGATCCGTGTAGGCGATGATTATTATATGGTCAGCACGACCATGTATTTCTGCCCCGGAGTACCAATCATGCATTCCAAGGATCTGGTTCACTGGGAGATCATAAGTTACGTCTGTGATTACATAGAGGACGATGATGTATATAACCTGAGGGGCGGACGTAACGCATACGGCAAGGGGCAGTGGGCTACTTCACTCCGTTATGAGAAAGGTGTCTTTTATGCGCTGTTCATAGCCAATGACCAGGGTAAGACTTACATCTACAAGACCAAGGATATCACCAAGAGTAATTGGGACCGTTCAGTGATAAACCGCCCATTCCATGATGCCAGCATGCTGTTTGAGGACGGCCATCTTTATGTTGTCTGGGGTAACGGTGAGATCCGTATCATCGAACTTGAACCTGACGGTTCAGCCATTAAGGCCGGAGCCCAGGAGAAGGTTCTGATAGACTCCCCGCGTCAGGGATTCAACCTGCGTGCCGAAGGAGCCCATATCTATCATATCGGCGACTACTATTACATACTTGAGATTGACTGGCCCAGCGGTGGCGTGCGTACAGAGACTGCCTGGCGCTCAAAAGACCTGTTTGGTCCGTATGAGAGCAAGGTTATCCTGAGCGGTGCTTTCGACGGCCGCGGGGACGGCGTTGCACAGGGAGGTATCATAGAGACACAGAACGGAGACTGGTACGCCATGATGTTCCAGGACCATGGTGCAGTTGGCCGTATCCCGACCCTCCAGCCCGTAAAATGGGTTGACGGTTGGCCTATACTTGGTGATGACACCAAGCCTGTCAAGCAGTTTACCGTAAACCTGCCTGAGAGCGGCAGTAACCGTACCTGGGACAATGATGAATTCAATTACAGGAAGAATGAACTGGATCTGGTGTGGCAGTGGAACCATAAGCCCGATAACAGCGCATGGAGTGTTACCGAGCGCAAGGGATGGCTCCGGCTCAAGACCGGACAACTGGCTACAAACGTTATGAATGCCCGCAATACGCTTACCCAGCGTACCGTAGGCCCTCGTTGCTACAGCGAGGTCCTTATGGATGCCAGCGGCATGAAACCAGGCGACAAGGCAGGTATCATTGCTTTCCAGAGCAATTATTGCACAATTGGTGTTGAGGTAGCCGATGACGGGTCAAAGATTCTTGTGGCTATGACACACCGCAATATGGGACGCCGTCGCGGTCCTCAGGCTGAGAATGCTCCAAGTCCTGATACCGAGGCTCTGCGTATTAAACTGAGTCAGGATAAGGTTTGGCTCAAGATACGTTATGTGTTCACTCCCCAGGCAGAAGGTGAACGTGCCGACCAGGCATTCATGAGCTACTCTCTGGACGGGAAGAACTGGACTGATGTTGATGCCACATTGCAGATGTCATTCAGCCTGGATTACTTTACAGGATACCGCACCGGTCTGTACAGTTTCTGCACCAAGCAGGCTGGCGGTTATGCTGACTTTGACTACTTCCATCAGGAGGCTTATTGAGTAAAGTTAAAAATAGATAATGATTTAACTTTCGCACTGCATATTTATATTAAGGATGAAACGTGAGGAAAAGAACATAGTGAACAGCCAAGGATCTCTTTCAGTAAGCGACGAATCCATTGCACGTCTGCTATGTGACGACAATCACGTAGAGGAGGCCGTACGCCTCATCATGAAAAAATACGGCGAGCAGCTGTATTGGCATATCCGCCGAATGGTGGTTGCCCATGATGATGCCGAGGATTGCTTGCAGGAGACGATGATTAACGTGTACAAGTACAGGAGTACATACTCAAACGAGTACCCGCTTTCATCATGGCTCTACAAGATAGCAACAAATGAGAGTCTAAAACTGCTTAAGAACCGTTCCGGTTTTACACTTTCGGTCGATGACCTGGGCGATTCACTTAAGGACAGCGTCAGAGAGGAAGCCAGTCCCGATGCAGATGAGACCCTGATACTCCTCCAGGAGGCAATAGCATTGTTGCCGGCCAAACAGAAGATGGTGTTTAACCTCAGATACTATGATGACAAGAGTTATGAGGAGATTCACCAGATAGTTGGAGACAGCGTCAATACGCTTAAGACCAACTACCATTATGCGGTACAAAAGATAAAGGATTATATATTAGAACATCAGTTATGAAAGATTTTGATCTGGAAGGACTCAGCAGAGAAATGCCCTACAAGATGCCCGAGCATTTCCTGGATGATATGACAGAGAGGGTCATATCCCAGATTGGTAAGCAGCAGCGCAAGCAGCGCAGGGATCACAAGATCATCGCCCTGTTTGCCAGCGCAGCAAGTGTTGCAGCAGTTGCCCTGCTGTTCCTGCATCCGTTTGGGGGCGGTCTTGATATCCCCGATTATGACAGCATCTCACAGTGCGCAAGCGTTGATGACCTGTTTCAGAATATGACTGCCGATGAACTTGGCGTCTATTCTATGATGAGTAACTATTACGGCAACTGATTATGAAGAAACTGTGGACTGCATTGCTCATTCTTGCAGGCTTGTTGCTATACCAGCCCATCATGGCTCAGGATAGGGACGAGCAGATGATTAATGCATCTCTCAGATTCATAAAAGAAAACGCTAATCTCACCAAGAAGGAGTATGATAAGTTTGCCAAGATTTACATTGAATATAATGAACAGCTGGCCAAACTTAACAGGGAACTCAAGCCGGAGTCTCGTGATTACATGAAACGCTGGCAGACTATAAATGATGATTACATGCAGAAACTGGGCAAGGCCCTTCCTGATTCCACCCGCCAGAAGGTAGGTGTGGCTCAGTGGGAACTCGGCCAGAAAGTGTGGGGACAGTGGTCAGAACAGAACCGTCAGAATAACGAACGTCAGTTTCGTATGATGGGTCAGTGGAACCAGATGAACCCTCAGTTTATGATGCAGCCCCATATCTTTGATTTCCAGCGCTTCCGCCAGCATGAGATGCAGCAGGCTGATGAGCAGCAGCAGAAATGGTGGGAGAACTACTGGCGTCAATGGGGTGAGCCGGATACCGCGTTGATTCGTCGTATGCAGGAGAACAGACGCCGTTTCCAGGACAGGGACAGCATTTGGCAGCAGCGTCGTCAGCAGTTTGCTCCAGGACAGCAGTTCGGTCCGGGTCAGCAGTTTGGTCCTCAGTTTGGTCCCGGTCCTCAGTTTGGGACTCCCGGTCAACAACAGTTCGGCCCCGGTTTTGGTCCCGGATATCCGAATCCTTCGCAGAGAGAGAGATAAAACCAGATCATATTAAAAACAAATCCCGGCTTACTGCCGGGATTTGTTTTTATGTTCAGAGTTGTTTCAGGCAACCCCGAGGATCAATGCTGATCCTCGTTGCCTTCATATACACTCTTGGGAACAATCTCAATGAAACTGAACGGATATACGCCGTCCTCCTCCCAAACCTGACGCATACGGATGTAGTAGTCATTGTCTGCCCTGAGATACTCGTTGCAGATAATTTTACGATAGCAGTTCATATCGTTACGTATGGGAGAGCCTGAGTTCTTGTTGTCAGACCAGCTTGCGGTATATGAGTCAACAGCTTTCATATATCCACGTATACGCATGGCTCTGTCGTTCTGGTAAATGGCCTCACTCTTCTGTGCAGCGGTCATATTGTCATATCTTTCATCATCATCAGCTACCATACCGATACGTGCATCGCCTCCACCGACGCGGATATCTACTGGAATGCCCTCCGGTTTCCAATCCCAGTTACGCCACAGACCCATATCGTCTGTTGTCGGGTTGTACTGGTGGAAATAGAATTGTGCTATTCCGCGGTCGTTGTTGGCTGAACTGGCCAGTGAATTGTTCCAGATACGGATTTCATAGTTACCGTCTGTGGGAACAGGAGGCAGTTTGAATGCGAGGTCATAACTACCGCGTACGGTAATTTCATCACCATATACAGTACCGAAACTGGTGTCACGATATCTTACGAAGAATTTGGTCTGATCAGGAACCCATACAAAGTTCTGGCAGAAACCAGGCATGTATGCCATAGCCATCTTATCAATATTGGTAACTTTGGCATCTCCGTTAAGACGGCCACGTCCACCGCTGTTGATGAAGTCAGGTGACAGTGTGCAGCACATGATTCTCATTCTGCACTGCAGAGCGTTCTCACGTGTATCCGAATCGTAAGTGAGCAGCTTGTTGACATAATGGTATTGTCCGTTCACGCAGATGTTTGTCAGACTGCCGGGGAGGTTGTACTCACTTATATCCTCTGCAATTCTGATACCCTCTGCCTGAATACCAATCTCCTGTGTTCCCTTACGGTTAATGAATATACCCAGAGGATTCTCATTGGTTCCTGAAGGATAAGGTGTGCTTATACGCATGACTGAATGAGGCATCAGTGTCTCAAAGAAGTCCTCTACGTCATACTCCTTAAGAGCGAGTCGGCGTCCGATAAGTCCTTTCTGACGGGTGTTGAACTGGTCATATGACAGCCAGCAGGGCAGGATGTGATATGACAGTAACTTGTTGAGTGAACTGCCTCTGACTGTGTCTGGCAGTGCTGCGCCCTCAGGATATACGGTCTTGGCATATTCACGCAGGTCATTCAGGTTATTGATTCCGCCTTTGGATGAGGGCCAGAATTTGTCTGAATAGGTAGCAAGAGCAGTGTCAGGCAGTACAAATATTGTAAACTTGAACTCTCTCTTTTCAGGGTAAGCGATTCGGTCTGCGTTATCACCGGTCTCATACGCTGTCTCATTCTTATGAATGCCGCCGTAGTTGTCACGGAGAGCCTGCTGTGTCCATTCATACTCAATTTCAGGATAGTTGTCATCGTAATATTTCTCAAGGGTATCCTTAAGTCCGGTGGCAAGCAGAGCTGAATAGAATATGGTGAGGTTGGGGTTCTCTTTCATAAGGCCCGGCAGGAACTGGTTCGATGAACGGAGAACCTTGTTGATCCTATGAACCACACCGTTCTGAACTGAGTCGTCGCTGGATATAAGTTCTGCCTGCATGTTGATGATGTACTTAAGTGTAATCAATACAGAATCAGAACCATCGGCAGCCTTGATTACATTTCCGTTGGCATCGTATGCCTTCCTTGATGAGTCAGGTGCCGAACTGTATGTTACATAACGGTCCAGCAGGTTGGGGTGCTGAAGCACACCGTTACCGCTCAGGTCAGATGCATACATTACGTTAGCGAAGATATGGGTTCTGGCAATGGTATCGCAAAGCTTTCTGTTCTGAAGGACTGTCTCCAGACTCTGGAAAATAGGCTTGAGTGAATCTGAAGCTTCAGCATAGCGCATATCAATGTATGCCTGGATAGCTGAATCATCCGGAGCGAAGCATGTGTAGGCACCGTAGGTTCTCAGCTGTCCCCAGAGTTCCGCTTTCTGAAGAATGGCAATGAAATAGGAATAATCGCCATGATACTCAACCCTACCGGTCAGATAATCTGCCACTGTCTCACCGTTATTGGTGTAATAGGTTCCAGGATGCTGTTCGCTCCAAAGGTCAGCACATGAAGTACCAAAGCCCAAAAGGATAAAAGAAGCAACGGCCAGTGCTGTTTTTCTTAATGAGAATTTGTTGATTTTCATAAAGTTGGTTATTAATTATTTAGTTTAAATCAGGTTTGGGGCAATATGCCGGGGCGCGCGTACGCACGCATTACGCGACATATAGCGCGTAAAGATAACAAGAATTTCATAATTAGTAACTCTTTTATACTATATTTTTGAAAAAAATGCATCCGGGTCTTAACGGCCCGGATGCTATTGAAATCTTTTAACCTCTCTGGCTTACCAGTTCATGCGGTAGTTTCCGCTCAGGTGGAGCAGGGCAAAGAGGTAGATGAGTCCGTCATAATAAATATCATAGTATCCGTCCTCATAAGGCTCGTGCTTGAGTGAGAACATATGACGTACCAGCTCCTCGTTGTACTCGCTGTTGCACATGAGTGCCGTGGTGGCCATGGTTCCTACAAAACCTATTGAGTGACGCAGGTTGGGACGCCAGCGGCCGCCGCCCATGGGGCGCTTGGACTCGTCGCCGTTAAGGGCGAACTGGTCCTTGAACTCGGTCACGCCGTAACGGCCTACGATAGCCTTCTGGAACTTCTGTGCGTACTCTGTCTGCCACTCGGCATCCTTATGATACCAGGTAAAGTCCATAGCTATGTTCATAGGAACGCGCCAAGAGTCATAGTGGAACTCGCTTCCGCGGTTGGGTGTTCCGTCAAACTGGCTCTGGTCGGGGTTGATTCCGGTTACGGGATCGCAAGCGCGATGCAGGTATGCACGGGCACTGTCTGCCAGTTCACGATACAATTCCTCACGTCCGTCCTTGGCGGTCTCGGCCCAGATCTCATAGAATGCGGGCAGATGATACGATGGGTCTGTCCAGAGGTTGGAACGGGTATCGGGGCAGAAGTTGATGAGTTTGTGGTCCATGTTGATGATGTTGGTCACACCACCGGTACCGTCCTTTGAGAACAGGTCATTGAGCAGTTCCTGAGCCTCCTTGAGGTAGTCAAACTCCTCATAGCTGCCCCAGCGGCGGGATGCCAGCAGCAGGTCAGTTACATAGTAGAGCTCACCGTCACTGGCTGAGCCCTGTGATGTGCGGCGGCCGTCGGTGCGGCATGACCATGCAAACAGGCCGTGTGAGGGACCCTCCTCATTGTGTCGCATAAAATGCTTTGACCAGCGCCATACCTTGTTGAACAGCTCGGGCTTGTCCATCTGTACGGCAACCATCATTGCGTAAGACTGTCCCTCTGTGCGAACGTCGTTGTTCTTTACGTCAGATATGTAACCCATCTTGACGGTCTTGCCGTCCACCTCAACGTCAACGTCGTGATATGCGGCACCCTCTTTCTCGAATATGATGGAGTAGATGTCCTGAATCTTATCGTTTATCTCCTTCTTTGAGAATCCCAGGTCCTTGAGGTAGTTGCGGTACTTCTTGGTCTCAATGTAACCTTTCTTGGCCGGCTCCAGTTTCTTTGTCGATGAACAGCTTGTAATGGCCATCAGGGCGCAGATAGCTGCCACAAAAATGGCGGTTGTCTTGATTTTTCTCATTTTTAAGTAATTGGCTTTAATTATTGTACGTATGATTTCCAACGCTGGTAGGCCTCATCGTAGGCGGGCATATCGGAAGCCTTGGGCTCAATGACGCGGATCTTCTGCAATGATGCGAATGCCTCGTTGTGGTCATTATAAAGGTGGGCTCCCATGCCTGCTCCCTTGGCGGCACCTATAGAGCCGTCTGTATCATAGAGCTCAATGGTGGCTCCGGTAACACCGGCCAGGGTATCGCGGAACAGCGGGCTGAGGAACATGTTGGCGTTGCCGGCATGGATCTTGTTGACAGGCATGCCCATATCCTCCATGATCTCTATACCGTATTTGAAAGAGAACACAATACCCTCCTGGGCTGCACGCAGAAGGTGTGAGCGGTTGTGGATATTGAAGTTTACGCCGTTGAAACTGCAGCCGCGCTCCTTGTTTTCCAGAACACGCTCTGCTCCGTTTCCGAAAGGAAGTACAGATACGCCACCTGCACCGATTGGTGCCTGGGCAGCCAGGTCGTTCATTTCGGCATAACCTATGCCTTCGGGTACTATGTTACGTTTCATCCAGGCGTTCAGGATCCCTGTGCCGTTGATGCAGAGCAGGATTCCCAGACGGTTGAATCCGGTCTTGTGGTTGACGTGAGCGAATGTGTTGACCCTTGACTTGGGATCATAGCTTATCTCACCGTTCACACCGTAAACAACGCCCGAAGTTCCAGCTGTGGATGCTATCTCACCAGGCTCAAATACATTGAGCGACAAAGCGTTGTTGGGCTGGTCGCCGGCGCGGTAGGTGACCGGTGTGCCCTGGGCCAGGCCCAATTCCTTGGCAGCGGCGGCGGTAAGGCGGCCCTGCTCGGCGAAAGTGGGGACAATCTTGGGTATGAATGTACGCGGGATTCCGTAGTAGTCAAGCAGGAAACCTGCCACATCACCTGTCTGGAAATCCCAGAACATACCCTCTGAAAGACCTGAAATGGTGGTTGCTATCTCTCCGGTAAGACGCATTGCGATGTAGTCGCCGGGGAGCATTATCTTGTCAATTTTGTCAAATATTTTCGGTTCGTTCCGCTTTACCCAGGCCAGCTTTGATGCGGTAAAGTTACCGGGGGTGTTGAGCAGATGGGTGAGGCACTGCGAGCGGCCGAGCTCCTGGAACGCCTCTTCACCGATGCCTACGGCACGGGAGTCACACCAGATAATGGCGGGGCGCAGTACTTTCTGGTTCTTGTCAACGCAAACCAGTCCGTGCATCTGATAGGATATACCGATGGCAGTGATGTCGTTTGCGTCGACCTTGCACTGTGACATGACGTCTGCGGTGGCGGCTTTCAGGTATGACCACCAGTCTTCAGGATTCTGTTCAGCCCATCCCGGGTTGACTGCTTTTATGGGTGCTTCACTCTTGGGGGCGAACGCTGTTGCCACACAACTGCCGTTCTGGGCATCTACAAGACTGCACTTCACTGAAGAGCTGCCTATGTCATAACCTAATAAATACATAAATTTAGCTTATAATTGATTGTAATTATCCTTGCTTTACATTATGGCAAACAAAGGTAGTGAAAAAGTTACAGAAAAATAGTATTTTTGAGGTCAGTTACTAATTTCAACCAAAAATGAGAAAGTTATTATTTACAATCTTAGCTGCAACCATGTTCATAGGTTGCTCTGCCGGAAACGAAAGTCAGCTTAAACTTTGGTACGATGCTCCCGCACGCCAGTGGACCGATGCCTTGCCGCTGGGTAACGGACGCTTGGGAGCAATGGTGTTCGGAACGCCCGCTCAGGAGCGTATCCAGATTAATGAAGAGACTATATGGGGCGGTGGTCCCCACAACAATGTGAACTATGCCGCCAAGGACGGACTGGACCAGATACGTCAGGCCCTTTGGGAGGGACGCCGTTCGGATGCACAGGCTTTGTGCGACCAGTACATATCATCCAAGAGCGCACACGGAATGCCATATCAGACAGCCGGTTCACTGATGCTTGATTTTGACGGAATCACCGATTTCACCGACTATTACAGGGAGTTGGACATAAACCGTGCCGTAGCTCTGACACGCTTCAAGGCAAACGGTGTGGAGTACACACGCGAGTGTTTCGTATCGTTCCCCGACCAGGTCATAGCATTGCGTCTTACCGCATCTGCCAAGGGCGCCCTTTCATTCAAGGCCAGCTACAACCTGCCTTATCGCGAGGACCGGATACTGGGCCGTTCGGCACAGATTGACGGCAAGCAGGCTATAATGACCGTATCCTGCAAAGGCGATGACCATGAGGGTATCGAGGGTAAGATCCGCTTTACAGACAAGACCCTGATCGTTCCCGAGGGCGGCACTATGGCAACGGCCGACAATGCCATAACCGTAAGTGGTGCCGATGCAGTAACCATATATATATCAATAGGAACCAACTTTGTGAACTACCAGAGTGTAAGCGCCGATGAGAACAAGGCTGTCGACCGCTGGCTCACTCCGTTTGTAAACGGTAAGAAAAAGTATGCCACCGTGCTGGCCGACAATATAAAAGAGTATCAGAAGCAGTTTGGAACAGTAACTCTGGACCTGGGTACCAATGACCAGGCCAAGCTGCCTACCGACCAACGTGTGGCACAGTTTGCCCAGACATTTGACCCCCAGCTGGTGGAACTCTATTTCCAGTTTGGCCGATATCTGCTTATAAGCTGCTCACAGCCTGGCGGACAGGCCGCCAACCTGCAGGGTATCTGGAACGAGAGCCGTCAGGCTCCGTGGGACGGCAAATACACTACCAATATCAATGTTGAGATGAACTACTGGCCGGCATTCGTATGCGGCATACCGCAGACATTCGATCCGTTCCTGCAACTGGTCAAGGATTGCGCCGAGCACGGTAAGGAGACAGCCCAGATGTACGGTTGCCGCGGCTGGACATTGCATCACAATACGGATATCTGGCGTTCTACCGGTGCCGTGGACGGTGCATACAACGGCATGTGGCCTACCGGTGCAGCATGGTTCTGCCAGCAGATTTGGGACGGTTACCTGTTCAACCAGGACCGCAAGTATCTGGAGGAGATATATCCTATAATGAAGAGCGCCTGCGAGTTCTTCATCGACTTCCTGGTGGCCGAACCCGTATCCGGTCACAACTATCTGGTCGTTGCTCCGTCATACTCACCCGAGAACGCTCCGCACGTACAGGATGTACTGGGCAAGGGTAACATCACAACCGTATTCGGTGCCACAATGGACAACCAGATGATGGCCGACCTGTTCGGCAACACAATAGATGCCGCCGCCCTGATGGGAGAGAAGGATGCTGATTTCGTAAAGACACTCAAGGATATCAAGAGCCGTCTGGCTCCCATGAAGATAGGTAAGTGGGGACAGTTGCAGGAATGGTTTGAGGATTGGGACGATCCCAAGGATAACCACCGTCACGTATCGCACTTGTGGGGCATGTATCCCGGCCGTCAGATCACAGCCGACGGCACTCCTGACCTGTTTAAGGCAGTACGTACCAGCCTTGAGGCACGCGGTGACGAATCGACCGGATGGTCAATGGGCTGGAAGGTTTGTCTCTGGGCCCGTCTGTTGGACGGTAACCACGCCTATAAGCTTATCCAGGATCAGATCAAGCCTGCCGGCGGACGTGGATTCGGCGGTCGCGGCGGTACATACAACAACCTGTTCGATGCACACCCGCCATTCCAGATTGACGGTAACTTCGGCTGCACCGCAGGTATAGCCGAGATGCTGGTACAGAGCCACACAGGTAAGGTGGTTCTGCTGCCCGCTTTGCCCGATGTTTGGAAGGACGGCAGCGTCAAGGGCCTGCAGTGCCGCGGAGGATTCGTCCTGGAGGAACTGACCTGGAAGAACGGCAAGCCTGCCACGGTTAAGGTACGCTCCACAGTGGGCGGTAAGCTGGATATTGCATGGAACGGCAAGGATCAGAGCATCGACACCAAGGCCGGAAAGACCTACACAATCAACTTCTGAAACAAAATGATACAAAAGGGGACAGACCCCAATTGTATCATTTTTAAATGACAACAATACCTAAATAATAAATAATGAAAATCAGAAAGATTGTAATGCAGGCTTTGATAGTCGGCCTGCTTCCCGTGAGCGTGAATGCACAGCAGAAAGCTTCAATTGACTGGTACGGCTTTGTGGCCGCACAGTCCTGGATTAATACACATGAGAGTGTGGCAGGCGCCGAGGGGTTCCTATACCTCTATCCTACGGATGAGTTGGCAGACCCTGCCGATGATCATGATACGAGAGCAATACCGCAGGGTACATGGTTCGGAACGATGGCACGTCTGGGGTTCGTTCTTCATGGGCCCGAGATATTCGGTGCCGCAAGCCGCGCCAAGGCAGAACTAGAGTTCTCTGGTCATTCCGCCCCTGGCAGTGTTCTGTACCGTCATGCTTTCATCGCACTGGATTGGGAGAGGAGCACCCTCACATTGGGCCAGACCTGGCATCCCATGAACGACCTGTTCCCCAGCACCGTGGGCATAGCCATCGGATCACCTTTCAATGCACTTAACCGCAGCCCGCAGTTGCGATATGAGTACTTCATGGGCGATGAAAAAGATATCAAGCTGACAACTGCCGCTATTTTCCAGGCTGCAAATACAACCATCGGACATGATCCCAGTGATACAACGGCTCTGCAGCTGAAGAGCATAAAGTCATATGATTTCTCAAGGAAGTCAATCATGCCTATGTTCTATGTGGGTATTGATTTCACTTTGGGAAACCTTAAAGTTGGCGGCGGTCTTGAATATCAGCGCATCTCGCCTTGCGTAGATTTGGCCGATAACAACAAGAAATATTACATGAACGGTCTGTGCGGAATGATTCAGGCACAGTACGCCAAGGATAAGCTGTCTATAAAAGCCAAGACACTTATCGGACATAATATGTCACATCTGGGTATCTGCTCGGGATACGGAGTTGTGGATAATATAGATTATCTGGATTTTGCACCGCTTGCAGCATGTTCATCATGGGCACAGGTCCAGTATGGCGGAGCTCTTAAGGTGGGTCTGATGGGAGGTTATATGGAAAACTGGGGAGCCGGCAAGAACCTTAAGAATGTATATGCCATAGGAGGTGGTAACATTGACAATATGTGGAGAGTTGCTCCCAATGTCCAGTATGTTGTAGGTAACATGAATCTGGGTGTGGAGTACGAGCTTACCACAGTTGCATACGCAAACCGCGATCAATATGACAATCCCATCATCAATGCAAACGGCACTGTAACAGATACGCACAACGTCAGCAACAACCGTCTGCTGCTTTCAGTGATGTACAGTTTCTGACACAGGTGACACAGGGAAACGATCCTATTGTTCATGGCTTAGAGTCCGTGCTCTTTTGTGGGGTACGGACTTTTTTGTACTTTAGCGGGTTGTATGAAGATAGGAGAGATTGATTTTGGGGAGAGGCCGGTGTTTCTGGCTCCGATGGAGGATGTCACGGACCCGGCGTTCCGTTTGCTATGCAAGCGGTTCGGGGCCGATATGGTCTATACAGAGTTTGTATCGAGCGATGCCTTGATTCGCGAGGTGAACCGCTCCATGCAGAAACTCACTATCTGTGACGAGGAGCGTCCCGTTGCTATCCAGATCTACGGTAAGGACACTGAGGCTATGGTGGGCGCCGCCAAGATGGTAGAGGCTGCCGGGCCCGATGTACTGGACCTTAACTTTGGCTGCCCGGTCAAGAAGGTGGCAGGCAAGGGCGGCGGTGCAGGCATGCTTCAGAACATCCCCAAGATGCTGGAGATTACCCGTGCGGTGGTGGATGCGGTAAAGATTCCCGTAACAGTAAAGACCCGCCTGGGCTGGAACGATGAGAGCAAGATAATTGTGGAACTGGCCGAACAGCTGCAGGACTGCGGTATCCAGGCCCTGACCATTCACGGCCGAACCCGCGCGCAGATGTACACCGGACAGGCCGACTGGACCCTCATCGGCAAGGTAAAGGAGAACCCCAGGATGAAGATCCCTATCATCGGCAACGGAGATATAACTACTCCGGAGCGTGCCAAAGAGTGTTTTGACCGGTACGGGGTGGATGCAATAATGATAGGACGAGGCAGTTTCGGGCGGCCGTGGATTTTCCGCGAGGTAAAGCATTATCTTGAGACCGGTCAGCTGTGGGAAGATCCCGGATTCCAGTGGAAGATGGATGTGCTCAAGCAGGAGACTTTGGACAGCATTGCGCGTCTGGATGAGCGCCGCGGAATAGTGCACATACGCCGCCATCTGGCTGCCAGCCCTCTGTTCAAAGGGCTGGAGGATTTCCGCCACACCCGCATCGAGATGCTCCGTGCCGAGACTGTTGATGAACTGTTTGCGATTATGGATCGCATCACAGAAAAATGGTTTGGAAATGAATAGAGAGGATTTTGAGATAATGGCACCAGTGGGCTCGTGGGAGAGTCTGGCCGCTGCGTTCCAGGCCGGAGCGGGATCAATTTACTTTGGCGTGGAGAAACTGAACATGCGTTCGCGCAGTGCCAGCCATTTCACCCTGGATGACTTGCGTGAGATTGCATCGCAGTGCAATGCCCACGGGGTCCAGAGCTATCTGACCCTTAACACCGTGATGTACGGCGAGGACATCCCTCTGGTACACGAGATTGTGGATGCTGCTCTAGCGGCGGGGATATCGGCCATAATTGCGTGCGATATCGCCGTGATGACATACTGCAACAAGGTGGGTATGGAGGTGCATCTTTCAACCCAGCTCAACATCAGCAACATAGAGGCACTCAAGTTCTACGCTCAGTTTGCCGATGTGGTGGTGCTGGCCCGTGAGCTTAATCTGGATCAGGTGACCGAGATCCACAGGCAGATAATAGAGCAGGATATCCGCGGGCCGAAAGGTGAGCGGATCCGCATTGAGATGTTCTGCCACGGGGCACTTTGCATGGCCATAAGCGGCAAGTGCTATCTGAGCCTGAACGAGATGAACGCCAGCGCCAACCGCGGAGCCTGCATGCAGATATGTCGCCGCGGATACATAGTAAAGGACCGCGAGACCGATATAGAGCTGGCCATCGAGAACCAGTACATAATGTCGCCCAAGGACCTCAAGACCATCCGCTTTATGGACCGTATGATTGAGGCCGGCGTGCAGGTGTTCAAGATTGAGGGCCGTGCCCGCGGCCCTGAATACGTACGCACCGTGGCCGAGTGCTACGGCGAGGCTATCCAGGCTGTTCTGGACGGCCAATTCACCGATGAAAAGAAGGATATGTGGGACAAGCGCCTGGCTACCGTATTCAACCGCGGTTTCTGGGACGGCTACTATCTGGGACAGCGTTTGGGCGAGTGGAACGATGTCTATGGATCACAGGCCACCGAGACCAAGGTCTATGTGGGGAAGTGCACCGACTGGTTCTCCAAGATTGAGGTGGCGGAGTTCTCGATAGAGGCGGCACCCATAAGCGCCGGCGACAAGCTGATGGTAACCGGAGCCACTACCGGTTGCATCACTTTCAATCTGGATGATCCGCGTGTGGACCTCAAGACGGTAGAGACAGTACCGCAGGGAGTACGTGTATCGTTCAAGACCCCGGAGCGCGTCCGCCGCGGTGACAAACTCTTTAAGGTAGTGGAAAGGATTCCAGTTGCACCCGGTAAAACCAAATCTTTTTAGCGAAGCGAGAAAAGGATTGGTTTTACCCGGCCTGAAAGGCCGGCAAGCGAAGTGAAACGAAGCGCGTTTCCAGAAGGAAACTAAAAAAAGGTTGTTTCAAATATGCAGATAGGATTCCATCCCGAGACTTTCAAGGCCAAAGGCCGAGAAAGTCAAAAACAACCGAGCGAAGCAAGTAAATACTACCATAAGCAAAGCGAGTAAAACCAAACATAACAATATGAAAAAGTTACTGACCATTGCCCTGTCGCTGCTGGCTGTATCGGCCGGAGCACAGAACGAGTATGAGATTAAGGTTGAAAGCAAGCAGCCCAGCGGCATCATTGATGAGATGCTGTACGGACAGCTGTTTGAGCACATCTACTTTAGCGCCAACAACGGCGTTTGGCAGGAACTCATCTATGGCCGCTCATTCGAGCCGGAGCAGTATCCCGGCATACCGCCGCGTGACGGTTATTTTGACGGCTGGTACATGGACGATGACATGATCTTGCATTCACCCACCCGTTACGAGCAGCCGCTGAGCATCACCACCGTTGAGTCCGATGACTATGAAATCACCATGGACCTTAACTGGCGCTCCTACAAGCTGGCACGCCGTTCATGGAGCGGAGGACTTATGGACATACGTTTTGCATTCGGTCAAAAGGCCGATGGAAGCGCATATTTTGCACGCATACACGATCCATATTATGAGGGCCGTACATTCACTCCGGCACAGACCCAGTCACAGATAGACGCTGCCAACGAGGCTAATGCACGTGCCGCACTGCAGCAACAGAGCTCCACGGCCGATTTCTCAATCTGCGCCATGGAGGTGCGTGAGTCACAGGGATTCGGAGGCCGTCCCGGACGCCGCATGAATATGCTCTCTGCCTTGGCATCGGCCCCCGCCACAAAGGACCAGGTCAATGAGAACCAGGACTGGCACAAGTTGCGCATAAGCCGCAAGGGTGCCGATGTCACCATGTACTTTGATGACAAGGAGGTTGTAAAGTACAGCGGTCTGGAGGAGACCGGCAAGAACGACCTTGTTTTCTGGGTCAACTATACCGAGGCAACATACCGCAACATCACTGTAAAGAGCGGTGAGAAGACCGTTTTCAGCGGCACTCCCAAGGATGTGCAGATACCTGAGGTGGCTCCGGAATGGACCGCATTCGGTGAGGGCAAGTACCGTCTTGTCAAGGACGATGCCGTGAACATGCGTTACTCACAGGAGATTACCGCCGGAAAGAAGGCTGAGGCCGGCATGGCACAGGGCCCTCAGAACATTATTGTACATGAAAAGTACGTGGGCTCCATTTATGCCAAGGGCAAAGGCGAACTGATTGTAGGGCTGCGTAATGAGAAAGGTGATTTCGTGGCTCGCCAGTCACTTGGCAAAATAAACAGCAAGGAGTGGAAGAAATATGAATTCACCCTTGAACCGCAGGCTCTCGGCGAGGGGACACTGGAGAACATTAGCATTAGGATGAGGATGGTTAACGGCAGGGTTGAGCAATTGAGCGGTGACGGCGATTTTGCAATTGTTGTTAAGGACGGCACCATCCAGGTAGATATGGTTACCATGTCCACCCAGACCGGTAAGGATTTGGGCGGTTTCCGTCCCGACATTCTGCAGGCCGTAAAGGAACTGCACCCCACCTGCCTGCGCTGGCCAGGCGGCGGTTACGTAGCACAGTATGACTGGCAATGGGGTATAGGCCCGCAGGAGAATCGTGAGCGCTGGGCCCACTGGATGTGGATGGACTATGACCAGAACTGCTTTGGCACCGATGAATTCATACGTTTCTGCCGCGAGGTGAACACCGAGCCTGTCATAGTGGTAAGCGTCAGGTTTGAGCGTCCGGCCGATGAATACGACCAGATTCTGCAGAACGCCGTGAACTGGGTACGCTACTGCAACGCCCCCGCCACCGATGAATGGGGTGCCAAGCGTGCCGCCAACGGACACCCCGAGCCCTACAACGTGAAGTACTGGGAGATAGACAATGAGATGTGGGAGATGGGCATTGACCGATACGAGAAATGCGTGCGTGATTTCAGCACCGCCATGCGAGAGGTTGACCCGTCAATCAAGATAATTGCCTGCGGCGGATTCGGAGAGGACGAGCAGTTCATCAAGCGCAGCGGCAACTATTTTGACTATCTGAGCCTGCACCACTACGAGCAGCAGGGCGGTTATGCCACCGGTCCGGTGCGTCTTGGCCAGCAGTATGACCGTTACGCCCAGATGATTGCAGCCGGTCCCAATCCCAACATCAAGTTGTTCATATCTGAATGGAACCTTAACAGCATTGACTGGCGCACCGGCCTCTTTGCCGGCGGATTCCTTAACATGTGTGAGGCCCGCGACGTAGTGGCAATGGGTGCAGCCGCGCTCTTTATACGCCGTACCGATGCCCCTGACTGGAACAACGCCTTCATAAACTTTGACTATAAGGACCTGTTCAAGGCCCCCAACTGCCAGGTAACTGAGCTCTGGTACGACCACTTCAGTAAGTATCGCTTGGCATACAGCGGTGAGACCGGCAACGTCAGCGTAAGCACCACAATGTCCGAGAACGGAGCCGATGTAATAGTAAAGGTAGTCAACCCCACCGATGAACCCGCAACCCTGCGCATCAAAGGCGATTGGGAAGGCGTATCGGCAACAGAGTTCGAGTACTATGCTCCCGGCTCCCTGACCGTAGCCAACAGCATGGAGAACAAGAACGCAGTAGCCCTGCAGAAAGCAGCCGGAAAGCTCGATGAAAACGACGTAATCCTGAGCGTTCCCGCCCTCTCGGCAGGTGTGCTGACTATAACAAAGAGCTTTGAATAGATTTTGAAGGGAACTTTTTGGGGTATCAGTATCTGAAACTATGCACGCCGAACCTTAGGTTTGACGAGACAACGGCTCCGGGCTACTACGAGCCCCTACGGACCCTAAACGGCGAACGCCTCCTTTTTAATCCCCTTCGGGGCTTAACAGTCGTTAGACGAAGCGCCGTTCTTAACGGGATCCTCCGTGGGCTCTCCGCTTAACGCCCTCCGCCAATGCTCGTCAAACCCAAGGTTCGGCTGCTGCAACAAGTTGCAGGGTTTCAGATACCGATACCCCAAAAAGTTCCGCTCGCTGGGAATCATTGTCAAAAGGGTTTTGTTGTATATTTGCGAAAGACTATAAAAAATACATGATATGGAGAAGATTCTTTCTTTGCTGCTGAGTGCAGCGTTTGTTATGGGCTGCAATGCCCAGGTGGCAGAGACTTACACCAAGAACCGCACCGTTGAGGATGGCGGTACAGGCCCCTACAAGGCAATCATGGTTGAGGAACCAAGTCTGGAGGCACATACCATTTTCCGTCCTGCTGACCTTAGCAAGTTTGATAAGAAGAACCCGCTGCCCATTCTGGTTTGGGGCAACGGAGCCTGCACCAATTCACCCTGGGAGCATCAGAATTTCCTTAGCGAGATTGCATCGCACGGATTCTTTGTGGTGGCTATAGGTTACTGGCCTGCCGAGGGTGAGCGTTACCGCGGAGCTCAGTCCAAAGCCGAGCAGCAGATTGAGGGACTGGACTGGGCAATAGCTCAGAATGCTGATAAGAACAGCCCTTATTACGGTAAGCTGGACGTTAAGAACATAGCGGCTGCAGGTATGTCATGCGGTGGATTGCAGACACTTGTCAATGCGGCCGATCCCAGGCTCAAGGCTATCATGATCTGTAACAGCGGTTCGTTCATAGACCCGTCAGGAGCAGTTCCCGGTATGCCGATGCCCGCTAAGGATGACCTTAAGAAGATTCACACTCCGGTGATGTATCTGCTGGGCGGTCCCACCGATATAGCATACGAGAACGGCATGGACGACTACAAGCGCATTGACCATGTTCCCGCAGTTGCAGTGAACTATCCTGTAGGTCACGGCGGTACTTACGGCCAACCTCACGGCGGCGAGTTTTCAATAGCAGCGCTGGCATGGCTCCAGTGGCAGCTCAAGGACGATAAGGAGGCCAGTAAGATGTTTACAGGAAAGCCCTGTGGCCTGGAGCAGCGTCCGGATTGGACTGTTGAGACTAAGAACGTTAAATAAACATTGGCGTTGGCATTGGCTTTTAAACGGAACTTGGGCCCTGGTCACGCACCCCATGGTAGCCAAAGCCAACGCTAAAGTCAAAGTTAATAATGAATATACTGGTAACCGGTGGAGCGGGATTCATAGGATCGCACACCATAATTGAGCTTTACAAGGCAGGTCATACCGCCGTAGTCGTGGATAATCTGAGCAATTCCAGCCCGGAGAGTCTGAAACGTGTATCCAGGATATTGGGAGGCACGGAGATACCGTTCCACAAGGTTGATATACGCGACCGCAAGGGACTGGACAAGGTGCTGGAGCAGTACAGGTTTGACGCCTGTATACATTTTGCAGGTCTCAAGGCTGTAGGAGAATCGGTAAGCAAGCCCATTGAGTATTATGAGAACAACATAAGCGGTACGCTGGTGCTGGTACAGGCCATGCGTGACCACGGCGTAAAGAACTTAATATTCTCATCGAGCGCCACCGTCTATGGCAATCCGCAGATAATCCCCATCACCGAGGAGTGCCCCAAAGGTGTCTGCACCAACCCTTACGGCTGGACCAAGAGCATGCTGGAGCAGGTATTGACCGATATGCAGTACGCCGATAAGGAGTGGAACGTGGTGCTGCTGCGTTATTTCAACCCCATCGGCGCCCATGAGAGCGGTCTGATAGGCGAGAATCCAAACGGCATACCCAACAACCTGATGCCCTACGTGACACAGGTTGCGGTAGGAAAACGCGATGAATTGGGGGTTTTCGGCAATGATTACGATACCCCCGACGGCACCGGAGTACGTGATTACATACATGTGGTGGATCTGGCCCGCGGTCATGTGTGCGCACTGAAGGCAATTGAACGCAAGTGCGGCCTGGGACTCTACAATCTGGGCACCGGTCATGGCTATTCCGTGCTGGATGTGGTCAAGGCGTTTGAGAGAGTTAACGGAGTCAAGGTTCCGTACAGCATCAAGCCCCGTCGTCCGGGCGATATCGCCACCTGCTACAGCGACCCCTCAAAGGCTGAGCGTGAACTGGGCTGGAAGGCGCAGTACGGACTGGATGAGATGGTGCGCGACAGCTGGAACTGGCAGAAGAAAAACCCCAACGGGTTTTGAATTGAGAATTGAGAATTTTTGGAGCAGTGAGAGTAGAGTCAAGCTCGCTTGAACTCTACCGAGTCGCGACAAAAATCATGAAACGAAGTTTCATAATTGAAAATTGAGATATGAAGTGCGAGGAGATTTTCCGTGAGACGTATAAGAAGGACCCTGAGGACGTGGCTTTCTGCCCATACCGCATATGTCCTATAGGTGCTCATGTAGACCATCAGTTGGGCCGTATCACCGGCCTGGCTATAGACCGAGGCATTCACTTTGCCTACAGTTCAAAACAGAACGGCGTGATAGAGCTGCAGTCACTGCAGTTTGACAAGCGCGCCCAGTTCCATATCCGTGAGATAGCCGATGTCAAGCAGAATGACTGGGCCGATTATCTGCGCGGTGTAACCATCGCTCTGGCTCAGCGTTACACCCTTTCCACCGGACTTTGCGGCGTGATAGAGGGTACACTGCCTATCGGTGGCCTGTCATCATCGGCAGCAGTTTGTCTGGTGTTCCTGTCGGCATTGTGTAAGGTTAACAACATCAAGCTGACTGCGCTCGAAATGATAACAATTGCAATGGCATCGGAGAACAATTATGTAGGCGTTAACAGCGGCAAGCTGGACCAGAGCTGTGAGATGTACTCCAGGAAGGACCATCTGCTCTATCTGGACACCAAGGATGATACATACGAGCTTATCCCCACAAAACCGACGATGAAACCGTATGAAATTGCAATCTTCTTCAGCGGTGTGGAGCGTACTCTGGCAGGCAGCAAGTTCAATATGAGGGTGGATGAGTGCCGCAGCGCTGCTTATGCTCTGCTGGCATATGCAGGTATGGAGTACGGCAAGTTTGGCGAGACCTATTTCCGAATGGTACCTCGTGATGTCTATGATACCTATAAGGACCGTCTGCCGGACAACTGGCGCAAGCGTGCCGAGCACTGGTACACGGAGCAGGAGCGCGTCATGGCAGGTGCCGAGGCCTGGCGTAAAGGTGATATTGAGGAGTACGGCCGATTGAGTTTCCAGTCGGGCAACTCATCAATATACAACTGGGAGACTGGTTCGCCCGAACTCAAGACGCTGTATGATATCATGACCCGTACCGACGGCATCTACGGAGGTCGTTTCAGCGGCGCCGGATTCAAGGGCTGCTGCATGGCTCTGATTGATCCCGCCTACAGGGAGAGTATCATTGATAAAGTATCGAAAGAGTACCTCAAGGCATTCCCCGCCCTTGAGGGCAAATATATGGCCACCATCTGTCATTCGGCCGACGGTTTGAAGTTATGAAGTGCCTGATACTTGCAGCGGGTTATGCAACCAGGTTGTATCCGCTTACCGAGAATTTCCCCAAACCCCTTCTTAAGGTTGGAGACAAGACCATTCTGGACTGGCTCATTGATGATATAGAAGGTGCCGGACTGGTCGATGAATACGTGGTTATTTCAAACCATAAGTTCGCTAACCATTTCAATGAGTGGGCTCAGGGCAAGAGTGTAAAGATTACCGTTGTGGATGACGGGACCAGTACCAACGAGACACGCCTGGGAGCTGTCCGTGACATCCAGTTTGCCATAGAGAACCTTAAGCTGGATGATGACATGCTGGTCATTGCCGGTGACAATGTGCTGGATTTCAGCCTGCAGAAGTTTGTCCGTTATGCGCACTCCAAGCAGACGTCATGCATAATGCGTTATTATGAAGCTGATTCAAAGCGTCTTACCAAATGCGGCGTTGTTGAGGTTGCTCCCGATGACCGTATCATCGGCATGGAGGAGAAGCCTGCACAGCCCCGCTCCAACTGGTGTTGCCCGCCTTTCTATTACTATACCAAGGCCGATGCCCGTCTGGTTCCCGCAGGTATTGCAGCCGGATGCGGGACCGATGCCCCCGGCAGTTATATAGCCTGGCTCTGCACGCAGACTCCCGTATATGCCATGGAGATGCCCGGGCGCCGATATGACATCGGTAACCTGGAATCTTATCATCAGGTTTGCGCCGAGTACAAGGGAATAAAATGACACAAAAGGATCGTTTCCCTGTGCTATGAAACTGACCACGCCTGTTGATATAGAACCGCTTGAGGTCAAGCTTACCTATCGGGACAGCATACTGTTTATAGGCTCCTGTTTTGCCGATGAGATGGGGCGGCGTTGCAGCGAGCGCTATTTTGATGCTATGGTCAACCCCTTCGGCGTGCTGTTCAATCCCTGCTCCATATCGGACTGTCTTGGATTGTTGGAAGGTTACGGAATCAATGCTGACCAGTGCAGTTTCATACCGGATGATGTTATTGAAACTCCTGGTGGATTTGCCTCTTTTCATCATCACGGCAGTTTCAGCCGGCCCACTCCGCAAGAGTTTCTGGACAACGCAAACAAGGCATTGGCGGATGCATCGGACTTCTATTACAGGGAAGGTTGGGTTGTGGTAACCCTGGGTACTGCATTCATCTATACGGATAAGGAGTCCGGTATGGTTGTTGCAAATTGCCACAAACTGCCGGCTGACCGTTTTGAACGGACCATGATAGATGCGGATCAGGTCTATGATGCGCTTAGCCAGTATGTTGCGGCTCGGCCCCAGCGTCAGTGGATATTCACTGTTAGTCCTGTGCGCCATTTGGCCGATGGCCTGCACGCCAACACGCTGAGCAAGGCCACGCTGCATCTGGGCATTGAGAAACTGGTAAGCAGGTATCCCAACGCACATTATTTCCCGGCATAC
>Ga0256405_10000224_pt1 | contig 192385 bp, 170 predicted proteins | sample RumenRJG_02DNA_FD_189096 | JGI IMG/M metagenome (GOLD analysis project Ga0256405, IMG submission 189096) | Bovine rumen microbial communities from Lethbridge, Alberta, Canada - RJG_02 | ecosystem: Host-associated > Mammals > Digestive system > Stomach > Rumen | place: Canada: Alberta... | reverse complement strand
TGACTGATTTGCTTTTGGATTGCAAAGGTAGTCAATTCAAATCGTCACCGTCAATTTTTCGCTCTAAAACTCTATATTTAAATAACTTACAAACAACTCCACTAATTTTTAGTGGACACTAGTGATATTAATTAATCAACAGTATAAACATTAAAAATTATAAGATTATGATGAAGAAGTTTTTATTGATAGAGACGACGCTTTTGAGCGCATTTATCGCAGTTTTAATGACATGTGCATCCTTGTCAAAGAGTTATGATGACAGCTTTTCTGCAGTCAACGACATGCAGACCAGCGCCCAGAACGCAATGTCTTCACAAAACATACACAACCTAGGCGATTTCTATCCCGAACCATAAGGATAAATCCCCCAAGACAAGAAACAATATAAACATTTCAAAAATATAAGATCATGGTACAGAAGAATGAAATGAGCGCCCGCGCTCTGACAATGGAAGAGATGGAGCATGTAAATGGTGGTTTTATTGGAGGTCGTGGCAAATTCGGCCCTAAAAAAAAGTAACACCCCATCACAACATAAAGACTAAATACAAAGCGTTCTGGAAAATCACTTTCCAGAACGCTTTTCTCGTCTAATACCCCATACAAGAGGTCGTTCCCATCGCCGTCAGAATCGCCGTCGCAATCGATGCGATAATCTGCACAACCCACTTAAAAGTTTCCTTCTTCGTCATACGCTTAAGATTTTAATGTTTTTAGAATAGGGGAGAAGCCTTATTTCACCACAGAGGCACAGAGGACACCGAGTTTATCTGAATCTCTGCACAGAATTCTCTGTGTCTCTGAGTCTCTGTGGTTTTACGATCAGTCTCCTTCGCCCGGAATGGTCGAGCCACCAGTGTCAGTGCTGCCACCGCCCTGGGTGTTGTCGCTAGTCTGCGAGCTGCCGCCCTGAGAGTCAGAGCCACCCTCGGCATCGGCTTCTGCATCCACGATGCCATAGGCCGACAACGGCGTGCGCAGCGTGTACGACTTCTCCTTGCCGTTGATCGTCTTCTTGATGGTCTCCACCAGATAGGCGAACTGCAGTGAGCACTGCTCCTTGAACTTCTTCGAGGTGATCTCCTCGCCCTGGGCGTTCTCGGGGATGAACACGAAGTTCACGCCAGCCACCATGTTGTTCACGCCCATCGTCAGGGCCTCCTCGATGCTTGCCGCACCGTTCTTCACGGACGTCACAGTGGGGCGGAACGTGCCCAGACCGTCGAGCTTCACAGGCTGTCCCTGCGACATCATCTCCTTCAGGCACTTCACGATGGCTGCCAGCACGAGCTGCATGAACTCGTAGGTCACCAGTCCGCCGTGTTCCGACACGTGCTTCGCGAAACCCTTGGTCGTCAAGGCCTCTTTCGACTCAGCCTCCGGATAGTAACGACCTTCCCTGTCAGTACCCACCGCGGTGTTCTTGCGGAGGTTCACTAAAAATGCAATGTTTTCTTTTGCCATACTTCTTTTTTTGTTTAAAAGGTTAATAAATTGTTTTTACGTTTGTCTGCCGGAACGTTGCGCGCCTTTGTCCCTTTCGACACTGCAAATTTAATAAATTTCCCGCACTCCTGCAAGCCTTTTTCAAGCCCGAAACCACTTATGGAAACTTCCTGCCACTTATGGCTACTTATCCTGCCAAAAAGTTTGCCAGTCTCGCAGATTTTTAGTAACTTTGTAGCATAAAACAATAATCACATGACGCATATGAAACAAGTACGAACTTATGGCCGAATGGAGTTGGCGCAGAATTATTTCCCCGCCATCACACCCCGCGCTGCCTGGAAGAAACTCAAGAGCCTGCTGCTCGACGATCCTTCCACGGCGCCCTTTGCCCGTCTCACCCGCCGCACCTTCCTGCCTGTAGAGGTGTCCGCGATTTACACTTCGTTGGGTGAACCTTGAAAATAGCTTACACGTTAAGCTTACCGATTAACCCTCTTTCGACGCCAGGAGGAGGGTTTCTTGTAGTCCTCTTCAATCGCCCTTGACGTCCGCTTCAGCCAGGCTCCAGACGCGCTGACGAGCCCTCAAATCAGTTAAATGAAAATATTTTACTTTGCGACTTTCTTCCAAGTGATACGGGATGTTAACATGTTATCATGTTATCATTTTTGTGATTTTAATATGCAAAAATACTCTTATAAGTATAATCTAATTTATATAATATTATAATATTATATAAATCATAATTACTTATAGTACTATGATAATACTACTCCTTCTCGTTAATCCAATCATCCCATGTCATTTCCCATTATCACACTAAAAAAAACAAAAATGTTAATATGTTAAGATGTTAAGATGATAAGATTGTTGACTTAAAAAATGTCGTTTGTAAATATTCAATTGCCAAAATTGCTTAACGCCGGAAAATGTGTAGTCGTGGGGACAGGTACCTGAGTCATAGCAGTCATCAAACCAAGTACCTGTCCCAGTGACTAAAACAAAAACTTTTTTTTCTTGCAACCAACGCCACCGTTCACATTCTCCAACTCGCTCATTGAAATCTGCTCCTTGTTTACATTCATTTTCTTCATAATCTTAATGCCCTTCCGGGACTTGGGGTTTAATTTTTACTTATTATTATATTATTAATTATCTGTTTGCGTCTCCCAGAACTTGTTTTGTCTGATTGGGCTTCGCCCGAATCCGCTCTCGCTCGAAATAGCTCGAATTTCATTCGGCTCTTTACTCGCTTATTCGCGGTTTTGACGATGCAAAGGTACGGCGATTCTGCCCAGATTCCAAAAATTAAGGCGAAATCTTCCCAGAGTTGTTGCGACAGGGTGGGAACGAAGCGACATAAGTGGTCTAAAGGGCAAAATCTTGTCGTTTTCCAGCAGAACAGGAGGAAGATTGGCTTTTTACGAGCGTAAGTTTTATGAGAGGACATAGCCGCAAGGTTATGTTCTCTTATTTCGAGAAATATCCCAAAATCTACATAAAAGATTTGCAAACTTCGTGATTTATTATTACCTTTGCAAGCATTAGGAGAATAATAACACAAAAAAACGTATGAAAGATTATCTAAAACAATGTATTAACTTCAAGGTTAATGTGTGGCGCCCATTGGTGGCCTTCGTGTTTTTGGGCTCAATCCTGACGGGTTGTGTGGACAGTACTGACAATCCTGTTGATCCTGGACAGGAGACGGCTACGGGTGATGACGCGTCGGACAAGATGCCGTTTAAGGTGACGCAGACCATCGTGAACAACAACGGGAAATCGACTAAGACGGTCGCCCTGCGCTACTATGAGGATATGCCGCATGTGGCTTACATCGCCGTGGCTGACTTCCAGAACATGCTGATGGAAGGCACTTCCATCCGGGTGAGCAAGACGGCTGCTTCGCAGTACTCGCTGACGACGAGTCTTGGCAAGACGGCCACTGTGAATACGGCAGAAGAGTCGATGACGTTTGATGACTTCGTGAATTTCGTGGCGTTGGGCGTCACGATGACTGGCGAGTCTGATGATGACGATGACGATGAACCGTCTTTCTACCGCGGGGAACCAGCGCCCCTTACGCCCGCTACGGCTACGCTGTCTCTCAACATGAAGAAATACGGTATCGACCTGCGCGGCGACGGCCGGATGGTGTATGTACCGCTGAGCACGTTGTCGGATATGTACAGTAATCTCTATGGCAATCATGTGATGTTCAATGGTGAGAAGATCATCGTGACCAATTTTGAAAAGACTCCTGCCGAGATAGACGCTGCGTTCTTCAAGAAGCCTTACCAGACGGAGGAGCGCCCCCAAGATCTGGCGGCCTACAGCTATGGCGAGCTCTGCTTTGCCATCGACCATTTCTACGGCCGACCTGGGCGTAACAGCATCGATAAGACCATCGAGGCAGATGGGATCGACAAGGCGCTCGGCGAGAATGTACGCAAATTGCTGAAATCTACTGACATGGAAGAGTATATCTTCGGAATGGAGATCCTGGCCACGAAGCTTGCCGACGGTTCGCATACCCTGATATCACCCATCCTGAACGGTACGTTGGGCGGACTGTTTGAACAGAAATCTGTTGAATCCCTGGTTGATAAGTATATCACCCCCTTCGGTCAACTTTATCCCCTCGAGGCTTTTGGCGTCGTCAATGCTTTAGCAAAGAGAGACGGCAGCGACGAGAGTGCCGCGAAACGTAAATCGGTGTTGAAATCGGATACCTACGCCAAGGTGGGCAACACGATGTATTGTATCTATGACGATTTTGGTCCTATCGACACCGAAGGCTGGGCGGCATTCTATAAAGGCAAAGGGCCGAGGCCTACCTATAACGCGAACTTCAAAGGCGACATCTGCGGCATCGTGGAGGCGCTCGACAAGGCGGCTGCTGACCCTGAGGTGAAGAACTTCGTGCTCGACCTGACGTGTAATAGCGGAGGCGAGGCCGGTGTGTTGGCGGCTATTACCACCCTGTTGGCAGGAAAGAGTTCCTACGCCTTCGAAAACGTACTGACCAAACAGCGTGGTGTGGATGAATATGAGGTGGATGGTAATTTCGACCGTGTCTTCGACAAAAAGGACAAGGCTCCGCGCCATCCTGAGCTCAACATCGCCATCCTGACCAGCCACTTGGCTTACTCATGTGGCAACCTTCTGCCGTCGCTGATGAAGGACTATGGCTATCTGATTATCGGCGAGAAGTCGGGTGGAGGCTCCTGCTCGATCCAGAAGATGTGTACGCCCGAGGGTCTCTGCTATCAGCTGTCCTCATCGCGTACGCGACTTATCAACAAAGCTGGCGAGAACATCGACAAGGGTGTAGAGCCTCACATCGCCCTGGAGGTGAAAAAGGTTAAGGTCAAGGATGCTGACGGTGACGATATCGAGTACTCGGACTTCTCGGCCTTCTACGACAAGAGCGTTGGCGACAAGATCGTCGAATGGTATGCGAACAAGAAATAGTTAAAATAAAAAATAGGATATGAAAAAGATCGTTTTAATGGCGCTGGCCGTATCGCTGTGGACGGCTGGCTATGCCAAGGTGAATGTAGCGGAATCTGAGAATACGGCTCCTGCCGGCGTGGAGGCTGTGGATCTGGGGCTCAGCGTGAAGTGGGCCAACATGAATCTGGGGGCTAGTAAGTCGTCGGACTATGGCACGTACTATGCGTGGGGCGAGACCAAGCCGAAGAAGTATTACTCGTGGGACACGTATGCCTGGAGCAAGGGTAACGCTCAGTATCTGATCAAGTATTCGCCCAGTGACGGTAAGACTCAGTTGGAGGCGTCGGACGATGCTGCGCGCGCTAACTGGGGCGGCGACTGGCGCATGCCTACGGCGAAGGAGTTTGAGGAGCTGGTGAATCCTGATAACTGCACGTGGGAATGGATCACGAAGGACGGCGTGAACGGCTATAAGGTGACTGGAAAGAAGACGGGCAAATCGATCTTCCTACCTATCACGGGCTTCCGCTTCTATGCGGGCATTCAGTTCCGTCCTGTCTATGGCTACTACTGGACGTCGACGCTCTATCCGACGAGTCCGAACAAGGCTTGGTGTCTGGAGTTTGACTTCTCTGACGTCAACGTGCACTTCGGCAAGCTTTCGGGCAACCGCTTCAGCGGACGCTGTATACGTGCTGTCAGATAACGCTGACGGCTTGAATCATCTATCATAAAAAGGAGCACCCGAGGAATCAATCTCGGATGCTCTCTTTTTTTATGGAAGGTGCCAGTCAGCGGCGAACCGCCGACCTGCACACTCTTTCTGGATTAGTCCTCCCAGTTATGACTACGTCATGACTGGTCGTACGTTCGGTAATGCTCAAGCAAGCTTGGCATTACGCTCACTAATCCTCCCAGTTCTCCTGCGTCTTGCGGACGTAGGTCTTGTAGCGGAGCTGGGCCATCTTCTGGGCCTCGGCGAAGAGCTCCTCGGCCTCGTTAGGATAAGCCTTCTTGACAGAGAGGTAGCGAACCTCGCCCATGAGGAAGTCGTGGAAGTTTGCCCAGTTCGGCTCCTTAGAGTCGAGGCAGAACGGATTCTTGCCTTCCTCAGCAAGGGCTGGGTTGTAGCGCCACAGGTGCCAGTAACCGCACTCAACGGCCTTCTTCTCCTCAGCCTGTGACTTACCCATACCGCCCTTGGCCTTCAGACCGTGGTTGATACACGGAGCGTAAGCGATGACGATAGAAGGTCCGTGCCAAGCCTCGGCCTCGCGGATAGCTTTGAGGGTCTGAGCGTGGTCAGCACCCATAGCGATCTGAGCGACATAGACGTAGCCGTAGGTGGTAGCGATCATACCGAGATCCTTCTTGCGGATGCGCTTACCCTGAGCAGCGAACTGAGCGATAGCGCCGAGCGGAGTAGCCTTAGAGGCCTGACCACCGGTGTTAGAGTAAACCTCAGTATCGAGCACGAGGATGTTGACGTCCTCACCAGAAGCAATCACGTGGTCGAGACCGCCGTAACCGATATCGTAAGAAGCACCGTCACCACCGATGATCCACTGTGAACGCTTCACGAGGTAGTGGTCGAGGGTCTGGAGCTCCTTGCAGATCTCGCAACCCTTGGCAGCGCAAGCAGCAATCTCTGCACGCAGCTTCGGAGCAATCTCCTTGGTCTTCTCGGTATCGTCCTTGTTGGCGATCCACTCCTCGGCGAGAGCCTTGTACTCAGGAGTAACATCGCACTTCTCGCAAGCCTCAGCGAGCAGCTTAGCTACGCGCTCCTTCATCTTCTTGTTACCCAGAGCCATACCGAGACCGAACTCGCAGAAGTCCTCGAACAGAGAGTTGTTGAAGACTGGGCCCTGACCCTTCTCGTTCTTCGTGTAAGGTGTAGAAGGAACAGAAGCAGAGTAGATAGAAGAACAACCTGTAGCGTTGGCAATCATCTGACGATCACCGAAGAGCTGAGAGATCAGCTTCACGTAAGGAGTCTCACCGCAACCTGAGCAAGCGCCAGAGAACTCGAACAGAGGCTGTGCGAACTGAGAGTTCTTCACATTGCTCTTGATATCGACGAGGGCCTGCTTAGAAGGAACCTTAACAAGCTTGTCCCAGTCGGCAGCCATCTTCTTCATGTCGGCTGCATCGGGGTTGAACGGAACCATCGTGAGGGCCTTGCCAGTCTTCGGGTTGCCCGGGCAGATGTCGGCACAGTTGCCGCAACCCAGACAGTCGAGTACTGAAGGCTCGATGACGAAGTGCATGCCCTTCATAGCGGCAGGAGCCTTCATCTCGAGGGTCTCAAGACCATCGAAGCCTGCGAGCTCCTCGTCGGTCAGAACGAACGGACGGATAGCTGCGTGAGGACAGATGTATGCACACTGGTTACACTGGATACAGTTGTCCTTGTTCCAAGCGGGAACGAAGGCCTCTACACCACGCTTCTCATAAGCAGCGGTACCAACCATCCAAGAACCGTCGACGGTGTTGTGCTTCACGAAGTCGGAAACCTTCAGCAGGTCACCAGCCTGAGCGTTCATCGGACGAACGAGCTCCTTAACGAATGCGGGAGCGTTGTCGACCTTTGGCTCATCGTCGGGCAGGTTAGCCCACTCGGGCTTCACCTCAAACTTCTTGTACTCGCCACCGCGGTCGATAGCAGCGTAGTTCTTGTCAACCACGTCCTGACCCTTGGCACCGTAAGACTTCAGGGCAGCAGCCTTCATCTTCTCGACAGCCAGCTCTACGGGGATCACCTCGGTGATGCGGAAGAATGCAGACTGCAGGATGGTGTTGGTGCGGTTGCCCAGACCAATCTCCTGTGCAATCTTGGTAGCGTTGATGGTATATACGGTGATGTTGTTCTGAGCGAAGTAGCGCTTCACCTTGTTAGGCATGAACTTCTCCAGCTCGGCATCGTCGAAGATGGTGTTCAGCAGGAACGTACCGTTCTTCTGCAGACCACGGGTCACATCGTACATGTGGAGGTAAGCCTGAACGTGGCAAGCCACGAAGTTAGGTGTAGTCACCAGATAGGTAGAGCGGATAGGTGTATCACCGAAACGCAGGTGAGAGCAGGTGAAACCTCCTGACTTCTTAGAGTCGTAAGAGAAGTAAGCCTGGCAGTACTTGTCGGTGTTGTCACCAATGATCTTCACTGAGTTCTTGTTAGCACCTACGGTACCGTCAGCACCCAGACCATAGAACTTAGCCTGGAACATGCCCTTGCCACCGAGTGCAATCTCCTCGACCTCGGGCAGAGAGGTGAAGGTCACGTCGTCGACGATACCAATGGTGAAGTGGTTCTTCGGCTCGGGCATAGCGAGGTTGTTGAACACGCTGATGATCTGAGCTGGTGTGGTGTCGTGAGAACCAAGACCGTAGCGGCCACCAACGATGACAGGACGATTCTCTACCTCGTAGAAGGCATCCTTCACGTCGAGATACAGAGGCTCGCCGTTGGCACCGGGCTCCTTCGTGCGGTCGAGCACGGCAATCTTCTTCACGCTCTTGGGAACAGCTGCGAGCAGGTGCTTCACTGAGAACGGACGATAGAGGTGAACGCTGATCATACCTACCTTCTGGCCCTGACCATTCAGGTAGTCGATAGCCTCACGGGCTGCATCGGTAGCAGAACCCATCAGGATGATCATGCGGTCTGCATCCTCGGCTCCATAGTAAGAGAAGAGGTGATACTCACGACCTGTGATCTTAGAGAGCTCGCCCAGATACTTCTCAACAACCTCGGGTACTGCATCGTAGTAGGGGTTGCAGGCCTCACGGTGTGTGAAGAAGGTCTCGGGGTTCTCAGCGGTACCACGGGTGATAGGACGCTCAGGAGACATTGCACGATCGCGGAAGCGCTTGATGTACTCTTCCTTAACGAGCGGACGAACATCCTCCTGATCGAGCAGCTCAATCTTGTGATACTCGTGAGAGGTGCGGAAACCGTCGAAGAAGTTTACGAAAGGCACGCAGGTCTCCAGAGAAGCGAGGTGAGCAGCGGCGGTCATATCCATAACCTCCTGTACGCTACCTTCGCAGAGCATAGCGAAACCTGTCTGGCGGCAAGCCATCACGTCCTGGTGGTCACCGAAGATACAGAGAGAGTGAGAAGCCAGCGTACGGGCAGAAACGTCGAATACGCAAGGAATCAGCTCACCGGCAATCTTGTACATGTTAGGAATCATCAGGAGCAGACCCTGAGAAGCAGTGAAGGTCGTGGTGAGGGCACCAGCCTGCAGAGAACCGTGAACAGCACCAGCTGCACCAGCCTCAGACTGCATTTCCTGAACACTGACGGTCTGACCCCACAGGTTCTTACGACCACGTGCAGCCCACTCGTCGACATGCTCCGCCATTGGCGAAGACGGGGTGATGGGGTAGATAGCAGCTACCTCCGAGAACATATAGCTCACGTGAGCCGCAGCCTCGTTACCATCACAGGTGATAAATTTCTTTTCTTTAGCCATTTGTTTTAGATAACTATTAAAATGAATAACTATTGTTTTGTATTTGTTTAATTATAACTTAATAGACACATATTTAATTATTAATAGAGGAATCCCAGCAACCATAGCGGAATCTGATTCCCATGACCTATCTCGGTGTTGTATCGTGCATAGATGATATCCGACTGGAATCGCTGCTTGGAGGGCGCCTTGGCATCGACGATACGGAACTTGAGCTTCTCATCGACGATGAAGTGACAGTCGCGCGTGCCGGTGTTCACCTTGTGATCCTTCCACATCGCATTGACGAAGAAGGTCTCCATCGCCTCCTGCTTTTCCACCTTGATGGGGTAGATGGCATACATCAGGTTGGAGTTGTGGAGCATGATCTTGGCAGGCTTCTTGGGGAAATCCTGTCCGACGGGATAGATGAGATTCAGCAGGCGGGCATCGGTCAGATACTTGATATAGTTCATCACGGTGGCGCGACTGGTCTCGATATCCTGAGCCAGCTTGCTCACGTTGGGCGCCTTTGAGGGGCCTTCTTCGGCAATCTGGTAGAAGAGCTTCTTGATCTTGGTGAGATACTTCAGCTCTATCTGCTTGATGAGCAGGATGTCAACCTCGGTCATCATGTTCATCGTCTTCAGGAGGTTTTCCGAATAGTTGCGGTGCTCCTGGAAGAAGGGATAGAAGCCGTGATGGATATAGTCCTGGAAGAAACGGTTGGGAGAGACCTTTGGCAGTATCTGCTTGATGATATGCTCGTGGTCTTTGAGGATTTCCTCCAACGTGTAAGCTCTGAATGAATTACCAGTGAGCAGATTGACGAACTCTCTGAAGGAGAAGCCGCGCAGGTTGTAGCTCTTGACGATGCCGTTAAGCTCGGGATTCTCGTCCTTCAGACGCATCACGCTACTGCCTGTGAACACAATCTTCAGGTTGGGGTAGAGGTCGTGGCACTTGCGCAGTTCCTGACTCCAGTCTGGCTGCTTGAAGACCTGGTCGATGAGCAGCACGCGGCCCCCGTGGTTGTAGAACTTACCAGCGAAGTCTGCAATGCCGTGCCCCTGGAAATAGAAGTTGTTCATGTTGATATACAGGCACTGCTTGTCGAGTATATCAAAATGCTCCTTGGCATATTGAAGCAGAAAGGTCGTCTTGCCGATGCCGCGCGTACCCTTGATACCGATCATACGATCGCTCCAGTTGATTTCGTCCATGAGGGTACGGCGTACTGGGGCATTCGTATGCTCTACAAGATATCTATGCGTCCTGAAAAATGCTTCCATTTCTGCTTGATTTGTTTTTTAACTTTTAAAAGCGGTGCAAAGGTAACACTTTTCTCGCAAATTGCAAAGTCTAAATAGCAAAATCTTGCTAAAAAGGCTTATTTTTTTGTTGTCTAAATAGCTAAAGCCGCAGAATATCAGAATTTATAGGCGACAGAAGCCATGAACCAGAGTCCTTTCTGAGGTATCAGCTTGGTGTTAGAGCCACTCTGATTGTATTTGGTGTTGAAGAGGTTGTGGACATTCAATCCAAACGTCAGTTTGTTGAGTTTGTACTCGGCGCCCAGATCGACAATCACGCGTGGGTCCATGTCGCCTTTATAGATGGCTTGGGAAATATAGGTCGTGGCTTGCTGCATATGTCGTATCCACTCTGGGTCTCCTGCTGGGTACTTACTAGCTTCTTCCATTTCTTTGTTGGCTTTGGCTATCTTGACGATGTCGGCATTATAAGTCTCCTGCTTGCTCTTGAAGTTGATATGAGACGTGAACTTCAGCCGCTGTGAGACCTCCCATGCCAGTACGGCATTGGCCATAGCGACAGGCGTATTTCTGTTGCTGTCAATACCCGGCTGTTGGGCAAAGTCTGTTATGGTGACGTTGTAAGGATTCGACTTCAGGACCTTAATCCAGGAGAAGTTGAAGTCGGCCGTGAACCTGGATCGGCTGTAACTGGCCATCAACTCTGCTCCCACCGTGCGGTTCTGACCACCGTTCTGGTAGTCCATCACATTGGTGGAGATGGGGTCGTTGAGGATATTATAGAAGGTGTTGACTTCAACGTTCAGTCCTCGTGCCCATCCATTCGCTGCGAAGGTGAGTTGGAAGGAGTGTGCCGTCTCAGGACTCAGCTCTTCATCTATGTCTTCAGACATATCATTTTCCAAGAGTCGTAAGAATGAATTGGACTTGCGGTAGAGGTAAGGTGCATCGACAAAGGCCTTCGAGTAGCTGAGTTTCACATTCCATTTCGGTTTCAGCAGGATCAGTGCCACACGGGGGGAGAAGACGTCGAGTTTCGTGGAGTCGTAGCGCAACTTGTGGTCGTAGCGCAGGCCAGCATTCAGGATCAGCGAGTGCCACTGGTGTTTCAGCTGGATGAAGGCATTGTAGCTGTTCTCCCTTCCCTTGCCACCTTCCTGCAGACTGGGCATCTCGGGCGAGGCACTGGTGAAATCATAAACGACCTGGTAACGCACATCTTCGAGTCTGAAGTGGCTATATTGTGCGCCGAACGTGATGGACCCTTTGTGTGACCCTTGTTTGATGTATGTGTAGTCGCCCTTCACTTCGGCACCGTAACTGTAGTCCTGACCATTGATGTATCTGCCCATGCCGGAATATTTCTGGAAGAGATAGAGAAGGTCTTGTGGCAGATTAAGGGCTGTTCCGAACTCAGGCAGATTGCCGTCGTAGATGACCTGATAGTGAGTCAGGTCGGAATTATCATAGGTCAGTGATCCCTGAAGGTTCAGGCTGCCAAGCTGGCGTCCATAGCCGATTTCTGCATGGTGGGCATTAGTCGAGAAACTGGGCTTGATGCCATTGAAGGTGCGGTACCTCTCGCGGTCGTAGGTCGTAGCCAGCGTACTGATGGTGTAGGGCGACACTATCTGTGAGAAATGAGTGTCGTAGAGGAAGCGCAGGTTTTTCCAGTTCATCTGTACGCCAAAGTCATACGAGGGCTTTTCTCCGATATGGCCAATAGTGACGTAGGGGACTGGGGTGCCGTATTCGTCGGTCCGCTGTTCAGGCGTCCTGCTTTCACCGCTGTTCTTATAGATACTGCCCCAGATGAGTATGTCGAGGTCGAAGTATCGTTTGCCGAAGGTGAGGGCACCTCTTAGCTGGCCGTAGTTGCCGATGCCTGCTCTGGCTTCGACGCCATCCAGTTCGGCACCCTGCTTGGTGATGAGGTTCACCACCGCCGTGAGTGCCACACCGCCATAGAGTGAGGAGGCAGGACCTCGCAGCACCTCTATACGCGACAGTTTCTCCAGGCCGATGCTGAAGTCGGGCGATGCGATATTCGTGCAGTAGCTGTTCAGGCGATGGCCGTTGAGCATGATGAGTATTTTCTCCTGTCCGTTGCTATAGATGCCGCGCATGGCGATGTTGATGTCGTCGTTGCAGTCCACGATGTGCATGCCGGGCACATAGGCTTCCAGTACTTCCTGAAGATTCCTGGCGCCAGAGTTGCGAATCATCTCTTCGGTGATCAGCGTGGCGGGCACAGGTACCTCGCCAAGGGATTCCTCCTGACTGGAGGCGGTGGTGAATGTGGTGGTGCGCCCCTTCTTGATCTGTTCCACAATCTCTGCGAACCTCATCGGATCCTGGGCAGAGACGGTGTAATAAGGCGATTGTGTCAGCAGCATCCCAGCATAGCGCTCTGCTTCCTCGTTGTGGTCATCAGCCAGATAGCAGAGCGACATCAGCCTGTAAGCACTTTCGAGAATGTTGCCCTTGAAATCCGAGAGATGCGCTTTCAGCAGGTCTCTTGCCTCTTCGAAACGGCCAATATTATAATCTTCCTCAGCCTGGTTGTAGATGGAGCGCGCATCGTTCTCTTGGGCTGTCATCGACAGTGCCAAGAGGGCTGCGGCGGCTGATGTCAGGATGCGTCTTGCTAGATTCATTTCTTAATGGGTATTGTGAAAGTAAATGTAGTGCCCTTGCCTTCTGTACTCTCAAAGGTGATCTTTCCGCCATGTCGGTTCTCGATGATGTCGCGGGTGATACCCATGCCCAGACCGGTACCTTGGCCTGCGGGCTTCGTGGTGAAGAAATTCTCGTAGAGTTTCTGCTTCACTTCGTCATTCATGCCCTCACCGTTGTCGGCGATACTGATGATGAAGTCGCTACCTTGAGTCGCCACACGGACATTCACTTCGGGATGATAATCCGCTGGAGCGTCCTGCGATTTACGCCATACGGCGTAGAAGGCATTGTTGACGATGTTGAGCACGGCTCTTGTCAGATCTTGTGGAATGACCATCATGGGGGGCATGTCTTCATACTGCTCGTGGATCGCGATGTTGAATCCCTGGAAGTTGGCGCGCATGGAATGGTATCCAAGCCAGACGTATTCCTTCACCAGTTTGCAGATGTCCGACGGTACCATCATGCCTTCCTTGCCCCTTGATACGAGGAGGATGCCGCGTATGATACTGATGGCGCGCTCTCCGTGCTCATTGATCTTCTGCATGTTCTCCTTCAGGTCTGCGACGATGTCGTTCATATCTTCGCGGTCGTCTTCAGGAAGCTTGTCTGCGTTATCGTCAATGATCTCTATCAGGTCTTTCAGTAGTTTGTCAGACATCTTACTGAAGTTGATGACGAAGTTCAGGGGATTCTGTATCTCATGGGCGATACCGGCACTGAGCAGTCCCAGAGAGGCCAGCTTCTCCTGCTTCTTGAGTTGATCTTGCAGTTGTTCGATAGTCTGTTCCATATACTTAATCTTTAATGATAGGCAATGTTATTGTGAAATCAGCGAACTGATCCTTGACGGAGTTGACGGTGATGGTACCACCATAGCTCTGTATGATGTCATGACTCAGATATAGACCGATACCAGCGGCTTCGCTTGTGGTCTTGGTGGTAAAGAAGGGGTCGAATATCTTATCGAGGATGCTCTCTTCGATACCGATACCATTATCGTGGATGGTGATGACCAGCTGCGACGCTACGACTTCCGCCTTGAGAGACACCTCTGGGCTGTATCCGCTGCCTTTCGTGAACTTTTTATCGGCGGCATAGAAACTATTGCCCAGCAAGCTCATGAATACTTTGCTCAGCAGTTCCGGATTGGCATTGACGAAGATGGGCTCTGAGGGATAATCGAAAACCACATTGATGTGCTGGGCTGCTATCTGCTTGCCGTAGTAGTTATCGACCATACTCTGATTGTGCTTGAACAGCGTGGTTACATCTGCCTTGACGATACCGCCACTTCTGTCTCTTAGCATCTCTTCCATCGCCTTCAGGGTGCGAGTCGTGTTCTGCCCGTGCTCGCCGACTTTCTGCAGATTGCCTTTGAGCATGCCCAGTACGTCGATGGTATCTTCGTAATTGTCTTCGCTCATGCGTTCTTTCTCGTCTTCGATATTGGCCTCTACGTCTCTCACCAGTCCTTCTGAGAGTTTCGAGAAGTTGTTGATATAGTTCAGCGGGTTTAGGATACGGTCGATAAGGCCTTGGGTAAGTTTACCGACGGTAGCCAGTTTCTCCTGACGTATCAGCTGGTTCTGTGCACTATGGAGTTCGTTGAGCGTTAATTCGAGACTTTCAGACTTCTCCTGAATCTCATCCTTCTGCTTGACGATTTCGGCGGTGCGTTCTTGTACTACCTGCTCCAGTCTCAGTTTCTCTTTCTGCAACATGCGGATGCGCATCTTATAAATAAGGTATAGGATGAAGCCTGCTGCCAAGAGGTAGAGAATAATCATATACCATCTCAGGTAGAAGGGGTAGGAGATGCTGAAGCTGAACTCTGTGGTGTCGGTCTTATGGCCGAAGGCGTCGAGTCCTTCCACTCTAAACGTATAATCACCATAGGGAAGGTTATAGAAGGAGATATGCTGTTCTGTTGTCCAGGCGCTCCATCGTCCGTCGTTGAGCTGATAACGGTAGTAGGCCATATTGACGATGGGGATATTGTTGAGTGCGTAGGTGAAGTGGATGTTTCGCTCCTTGCTGTCCAATATCATTTCTTCTGGTATGGGGCCGAATCCTCCCCAGAGGATGGTGTCGCTTCCAAGACTGATGGAGCGGATGTGCACCACAGGCTTCATCTGGAAGGCAGGATCCTTCACATCGGTGTCGATGATGGAGAAGCCCTTGTTGTTGCCCAGCCACAGCTGATGACCGTTGTGGAGCATGGCGCTGATGGTGTTGCCCTTGAAGGGGTAGAGGTAGTCGAGATCCTTGACTTCCTTTCCGTTTCTCCATGCATAGAGTTGCGTACCTTCGTTATTCGTCAGCCAAGTGATGTCTCCGTCAAAATAGGAGAATTGCGGGAAGGAAATGGGGTAAGTGGCCAAGGCGTCGATGGCGCGAATGGTGTCAGCAAACTGCACCAGTACTGCCGTTGACTCTTTGGCACTCTCGTTATAGGGTATGAATTTCTTGTCTGAATTCTGGTGCATCACCTGACCGTATACATTCTGTATCCAGATGTCCCCATGCTTGTCGCAGATGACGGTTGACACCTTCTCCAGATTGCAGACCTTCTTTCTGTTCTTGCCGTCGGGGGTCATTGTGAATAGTCCGCCCATCTCTCCGCTGTAGATCACGTCGCCCGCATCATATACGGAGAGTGCTCCTTCTGACGAAATGAGCGAGTAAGTGCCGTTGGGCTTGATGAGGTAGATACCTGTGGCCGTTGCAGCCAGCAGTCTGTCGCTTGATGCAGAGAGTTCCCAACAGGCATAATTGCCGAGTCCCACATTCACGAAATGTGTACCCTGCAGTCTGAACAGGCCGTTGAGTGTGCCGGCATAGATGTTATCTTTGAATTTTGTAATGGAAATCACGCCCTCAGACAGACCGTCATTGTTGGTGAAGTGAGAATAAGCAGAGGGCAGGGCTATTGCGAATATACCGTTGTCCATAACCCCCCAAAGCGTACCGTGATGGTCGTATTTGATGTAGGTGATATTGTTGTTCGGCATACTTGTTGCCTCATTCAGTGCATAGAGGACTCGTCCGTTCTGGTCTGAGACAAATAACCCTTGTCCTTTCCTGACAGTAGCGGTCAGACCATTGTCGAGCGGTTCACTTACCAGTGTGTCTGTCCGGGCTTCGACCTTACCTTTTTCTGTAAGGACGTCGCGATCAATGATGTCTGTCAGACCAGCGGTGATAACCTGATCTCTCACCTTCTCCTTGAGTTTGATCTGATTGTTTGTTATTTCGTAGATGTTACCATTGTTCGAGATGAAATAGATGACACCATTGTCTTCCTCCCAAATCTCAAGGATCTCACCTTTTATATTATATCGCTTTCCCAAATCCTGAAGCGCTAAAGTGCCGTTGGGCTCAACAACGACTTTGCCGAAGAAGTTATAACCACCCGTCCAGACATTACCTTTAGAGTCGCAAAATACGACGGTAAGACGACTGAGGCCTGACGTGTGAAGTATGCGCCATCTGACGTTGTCGTAATAAAGCAGACCTTCGAAGTTGGCCACATAGACGATACCGTTCTTGTCAATATCCAAGTCGAAGTTCATGGCATGCGCCTTATAGTCATCTGTATTGAAATGACGCATGAAAGGCAATCCCTGGGCCAAAGCCGTTAAGGAAAGCAGCAGGATGATGCAGCTGATGAGCACTCTTTTCATGGGCGTTCCTCCTTTCTTCCCGTTTTCACGATAGGCTCGTACTCGACATTCTCACCGATATAGTAGTTCCATTCTGTGGGTGTGAAGTTGCGCTTTACCTGTGCCTTGACATTCTCGATAATCTTGGGCACGGAGATAAGCACCTCAGAGAGGTTTCCTCGCTGGTCGCCTATCCACATGTGTTCCTTTGACGGGTCGAAGGTGAAGCATAGAATCCAGTTTCCCTGATTGACCAGCGTCATCGGTTCAATCTTCTCACCACTGATGTTCCACAGGTTGACGGTTCCGTCGTAACTCGATGAGTAGACGTGGTTGAAGTTGACTTTGATAAACGAGATGCGTGACCGATGGCCGACGAGTGTCCTTACCTTGCCGTTCTTGTCTATTACATAGAGCATGCCGTCGCTCATACCGTAGGCCTGCAGGCCCGATCCCTTGGAACTTGCAAAGGCGGTGACGCGCCCCTTTACGGGTGTCTTCTTGGTGATGATCTTGTTAAGAGACTCCACAATATGCATCCTTCCCTGATCGTCAAAGATGATAGGTTTGTAGTCAAAACGATTCGTGAATGTGACATTGAAATCCAAATTGCGTGTCTCCTTCACGGTGTTGGTCTTCGTGTCGAAGAGGGCCAATTGCTTCTCACCTATGATCAGAAGGTCGGTGGATTTTTCTAATTGCTGAATCTTGATCGGATGTCTGATGGTCTCCAGCGGTATCATAGTGATTTTCTTGCCAGCCTTCACTGCCATGTAGCTGTTGCGGCTAAGCGCGTAGAAGTGTCCGTTCTTCGGGTTTACATAGACATCGCGGAAGTCATATTTGCTGTCTTTCAACAACTCGATTGTCCGGAGATTCCTGCCGTTCTTCTGATGCATCATGATCTCACCATAGGAACTGACAGTGACAAGCAAGTCGTCGGTATTAGGCATGAAATCCAAGTCGGTGATGGGGCCTTGATGCTTAGGCCAGTTGTTCGAACTCTGGCTTGAGAGTGCGATAGCTTGGTAGATAGCAGGATAATACATATCACCATGATAGCGTTTGGTGTATTCATATGCCAAGTCGCTCAGCATGGCAGCCAGTTCTCGGTTGCCTGCATAGAACTGTGTCGTAGCTTGTGCACCGAGCGATCTGCCAAGAGCCAGAAAACTCAATGTGTCGGCGACGCTCTTGGAGTACTCTGCCTGTTGTCGCTGTAAGTCGGCTTGTATGCGCTGATACTGGGCTTGTTCGTAGGCGTCGATGGCTTTATGCTCTGAAGCCAAGGCCTTCTGCTGTGCCAATACAGCATTCCTGCGCTCTTGTTCTGCCAGTTCTCGCTGTTCGATAGCTTCAAGACGTTGCTCGTCGGAGAGTTTCATCTGCTGATAAGTGATTTCCTCCATTTGATTACTGATGCTCTTCAGCACAGCCGAGCGCTTCTCCTGTCGTTCCAGCTCAGTCATTTTTTGCTTCATCTCATCCACGAGCTTGTCTGTGGTGAGCCAGCCCCAAATGCCTGATACTGATGTACAAACCAGCAGGCCTCCAATCGCGTATTTTATAATACTACTCGTCTTCACGCCATCCTATGAGATTGTTCTTACTTCAGTCGTTTCAAAGCGAACAACGTGATGTCGTCACTCTGTTCCATTTCACCCACAAAGGAAGCAACATCAGCTTTAACAGAGTCGATAATCTGCTGACAATTCTGACCTGAACATTTCTGCAGCGATGCAATTAAGCGGTCGTCGCCGAACTCCTGAAAGTCTTTGTTCATGGCCTCATTCACACCGTCGGTAAACATCACGAGTGTCTCGCCAGGTTCCAATTTCATATTGACGTCGTGATAGGTCATGTCTTCAAGAGCGCCCATCAATGGATCTTGTGGCATAGGCAGTTCCATAGCCGTCCCGTCTGCTTTGAGGACGATGGGGGGATTGTGGCCTGCATTACAGTAGGAAATCTCACCCGTACTGATGGTATAGATGCCATAGAAGACGGTTACGAACATACAATCTACCGATTCTGTGGCTAACAACTTGTTGGAGTAGGTGATACAGTCAGAAGGATTACCTCCCCTGATTCCTGTAGCCCTAATGAGTGTGCGGCTGACAGCCATGAAGATAGCTGCGGGAATGCCTTTTCCGCTTACGTCGGCAATGGAAAAGCCAATATGGTCGTCGTCGATGCGGAAGAAATCGTAGAAGTCGCCGCCAACATCTTTTGCAGCATGCATGGAAGCTGCAATGTCCAGCTGCTGGGCATTCTCGGGGAATGGTGGGAAAATACGCGGCAGAATGGCTTGTTGTATCTCGCTGGCTATGGCAAGGTCGCCTTTCAGTGATTCCAGCTGTGCGCTGTCCTTCTGCATGTTCTTGATGTACTTGATATGTTCGATGGCCTTCTTTATCGTCAGGCTCAGGTCGTCGAGGTCAATGGGCTTGGTAGCGAAGTCAAAAGCACCATTGTTCATTGCCTGACGGATGTTCCCCATGTCGCCATAGGCCGACACCATGATACACTTCAAGGCTGGGTTGCGCATTTCGTTAATCTTCGTCAGCAAGGTCAGACCGTCCATCTCTGGCATGTTAATATCCGAAAGGATGATGTCGAAGTCCTTATGCTTAAGCAGCATGGCCAGGGCTTCCAGTCCGTTATGGGCGAAGTGGAATTCGTATTCTCCTTTACGGATCTCTCTTCTGAAGTATTGGGTGAGCAATAACTCCAGGTCAGTTTCGTCATCTACACTGAGTATCTTTACTGGCATTGTTTTGGATTTTTTAATTATATAATGTGCAAAAGTAAAGGAAAAAAACGAGATAAGCAAATTTTTGTGCATGAAAGTGCTATTTTTTTTTTACCTTTGCCGCCAGAATGATGAAATTGCACGTTTTTAATCCTGAACACGACTTGGCTCTGGCTGCGAATTTGTCGAATTTCACGGCGCCTCATGCAGGGCGTCAGCTCCGGGCTGATCTTGGTTTCCTGCCTGCTTTGTGGGCAGGCGATGATGATGTGGTGCTTGTTGGTAATACAGAGGATGCAGAGCGTTGTTACCGTCGGTTCATGCGTCGCCCATTTAATCGCTTCGTCAGCAGGGAGCAGTTGTCTGAGCTCCCGCTTACGGGAGTAGATGCTTGGGGCTGGGATCAGGCTATATGTTCTGAACTCGTGCGCTATGGTGTCAGCAAGTCGCTCATGCCCGATAATCTTCACATGATCCGTGAACTGTCTCATCGCTCCACTGCGATGCGTATACTGTCAGGGTTGCAAGGCGATGGCATCATTGGTGAGGCTGTCATGTCTAATCCTGAGGGGATTCCAGAGTTGCTGACGAAGTGGGGGAAGATAGTGGTTAAAGCCCCTTGGAGTAGTAGCGGACGGGGGGTTAGATTCCTTGACAAAAGTATGAGTCCTCAGGATCATGGGTGGATAGAGAGTGTAGCCAAGCGACAGGGTAGTGTTATGGTGGAGCCTTACTATGCTAAGGTGAAGGATTTTGGAATGGAGTTCTGGTATGATGGAGAAGGTCATGCGAGCTATCTGGGACTTTCACTTTTCCAGACTTCTAACGCTGCCTATACTGGTAATATTCTTGCTGATGAAGACTTTAAAGTGGATTATATAAGTAGTTATATACCAGTAGATTTACTTCGCTCTGTTAGAGAAAAGATTTGCGTATTGGCAAGCGCTGAATTCCGCCAATACTATAAAGGTCCATTTGGCGTTGATATGATGGTGGTGGCGCGTGAAGACTGCAACGGATTTATGCTTCATCCATGTGTCGAGATTAATCTCCGTCGTACGATGGGGCATGTAGCACTTCATCTTTCCAACTTGGTAAGTGGATTGCCAAAGGTTATGCAAATAGAGTATAACAATGTTTACAAAGTCAGATTACAAAGACTATGTGATCTCAAAGACAAATAGCATAAAAATAGAAGATATGGGAACACTTGACATTATTGCAGTAGTCGCTTTGGTAATTATCGGCGGCTTTATTTATTGGAACAAGACCAAGGGATAGATCTTTCTCCTATTGGCGTTTGAATTCCAAGGTTTTAGGCAGTTTCTGCCATTTCCCGTTCTTGGGGACTTTCAGTGTACTTCCCTCTATCTGCTTCAGGCGGTAGAGGGAATCATTTTCATAGGTGAGAGTTGCTATTAAGTCCTCGCTGCCGAAGTCGTTGATCATGGCAATCTTGGCTTCGTTGTCCATCACGGTGGCTGAGGTGATGACCCAGCAGAAGGAATTGTGCATCTTGCCGAGGTATCCTGGCAGTTGTCCGTAGAGTTCCTGTCCGGGAACGGTGATTGACTCATCGTAGAAGTCGATTCTAAGATAGACTTCATATTCTTTATTATAAATGTACGCGCGAAAAGGCTTTTTGTCGTTCTGACCCATAGCAGGCAGAGCGAGGAGGATGGCAAAAACAAACGAAATTAACTTGTTCATACTCATGTTGTTTCTTAATTGCTTACAAAGTTACTAATCTAAATCATTATTTGCTCATTTTTACCAAAAAAATTAGGAATAAGATGCGGGTTTTTAGAAATATTTAAGTAACTTTGCGGCCAATTATAGTTAAAATATGGCAAATAAGCAGTTAATGCCAGACTACATCTTCGAGTCAAGTTGGGAAGTCTGCAACAAAGTAGGGGGAATCTATACAGTCCTTTCGACACGTGCCAAAACCCTACAAGAGGCACTTCAGGATAAGATTGTTTTCATCGGTCCTGATTTTTGGAAAGAGCAAGAGAGTCCTTATTTCAAGGAGGATAAGTCTCTATTAGCCGATTGGCAAAGTGAGGCATGTGAGCAAGGCCTTAAGGTGAGGGTAGGACGTTGGACCATACCTGGTGAACCTATCGCTATCTTAGTTGACTTTATGCCGTTCTTCGAGCAGAAGAATGCGATATATGGTTGGTTGTGGGAACACTATCAGGTGGACTCATTGCACGCCTACGGCGACTACGACGAAGCTTCGATGTTCTCCTATGCTGCAGCCTTGGTGGTGGAGAGCTATTACAACCACTATTTAGATGCCACCAAGAAGGTAATCTATCATGCCAATGAGTGGATGTGCGGTCTTGGTGCACTTTACATCAATAATAAGTTGCCTCAGGTTGGTACCGTCTTCACGACGCATGCCACAAGTATTGGTCGTTCTATTGCTGGCAACATGAAGCCGCTCTACGACTATCTCTTCGCTTACAATGGCGACCAGATGGCAGGTGAGCTGAATATGCAGTCGAAGCATTCTATCGAGAAACAGACGGCTCACTATGTTGATTGTTTCACTACGGTGAGTGATATCACTGCCAAGGAGTGTGTTGAATTGCTCGACAAACCTGTTGACGTGGTATTGCCTAATGGCTTCGATGATAGTTTTGTGCCTTCTGCACAAACGTTTGCCCGAAAGCGTAAGGCAGCTCGCCGCAAGATGCTGGATATTGCCAATGCGCTGCTTGGCGAGGACCTCGACGATGATACACTGATTATCTCTACCTCGGGTCGCTATGAGTTCCGCAATAAGGGAATCGACGTGTTTGTGGAATCCATGAACCGTCTGTTGCGCGATCGTGACTTGAAGAAAAAGGTTGTGGCCTTCATTGAGGTGCCTGGTTGGGTGGGAGAGCCCCGTAAGGACCTGCAGGAGCGTCTGAAGAGTGGCAAGAAGTACGATACGCCGCTCGATGTGCCTCAGGTGACTCATTGGCTTCATAATATGAGCCACGACAATGTGCTCGGCATGATGAAATACTACGATATGCATAACCGTAAGGACGATAAGGTCAAGGTGATTTTCCTGCCTTGTTATCTCGATGGTACTGATGGTATCGTGAATATGAGCTACTATGATGTGGTGCTGGGTAATGACCTTTGCATCTATCCTTCATACTATGAGCCTTGGGGCTATACACCGTTGGAGGCTATTGCCTTCAAGGTACCCTGCATCACCACCGATCTTGCGGGTTTTGGTCTCTGGGCTAATACCGTATTCGGACATGATGGTAAGATTGAAGACGGTGTGAAGGTGATTCATCGTACGGATTATAACTACTCAGAGGTGGCTGATATCATCAAGGATACGGTGGCAGATTTCTCTGGATTCACCAAGAAGCAGGTTGATGTTTGTAGGAAGAATGCCGGCGATCTGTCGAAGAAGGCGCTTTGGAGTGAGTTCATCAAGTTTTACTATCAGGCTTACGACATTGCGCTCACCAAGGCTGAGGCTCGCAAGGCTGAAGTTTCGAAATAAGAGTGATTTTAAATAATATAGTGCGAAAAATTAATTTCAAATACAAAATTTGAGGGAATATGAAAATTAAAGCTGATTATGCAAATGCTCCACAGTGGAAGGAATTAACCGTGAAATCAAGTCTTCCAGAGCAGTTGAAGTGCTTGGATGAGATTGCCCACAATATGTGGTGGGTATGGAACTATGAGGCTCGTGACCTGTTCCATGATCTTGATCCTGAGCTTTATCATGAGGTGAAGCACAATCCAGTGATGTTGCTGGAGCGTCTTAGCTTTGCCCGTAAAGAAGAGATCTTGAAGGATAAGGCGCTGATGAAGCGTGTGAAGATGGTCTATGACCTTTTCCGTAAGTACATGGACGTGAAGCCCGACTCAAAGCGTCCCTCAGTAGCTTACTTCTGCATGGAGTATGGTATCCACTCTGCCCTGAAGATTTACAGTGGTGGTCTGGGTATGCTTGCTGGTGACTATGTAAAGGAGGCTTCTGACTCTAATGTAGATATGTGCGCTGTCGGCTTCCTCTATCGTTTCGGATACTTCACACAGAGCCTCTCGATGGATGGACAGCAGATTGCCAACTACGAGTCTCAGAACTTCAACAGCCTGCCTATCGAGCGCCAGTTCGACAAGGACGGTAACCCAATGGTAGTCGATGTACCTTATAACAACTATCAGGTGCATGCTTATGTATGGCGTGTAAACGTAGGTCGTGTGAAGCTCTATCTGCTTGATACTGATAATGATATGAACTCAGACTTCGACAAGCCCATCACTCACAGCCTCTATGGTGGTGACTGGGAGAACCGTCTGAAGCAGGAGATCCTGCTCGGTATCGGTGGTATGCTCTTGCTGAAGAAACTGGGCATCAAGAAGGATATCTATCACTGTAACGAAGGTCATGCAGCTCTCTGTAACCTGCAGCGTCTGTGCGACTACATCGATGAAGGTCTGACATTCAATCAGGCCATGGAGCTGGTACGTGCTTCTTCTCTCTATACTGTTCACACTCCAGTGCCCGCAGGTCACGACTATTTCGACGAAGGTCTCTTTGGCAAGTACATGGGCGGTTATCCTGCAAAGCTTGGTATCACATGGGATGAGTTCATCGGCATGGGCCGTATCAACCCCGATGATCATGGTGAGCGTTTCTGCATGTCCACCTTCGCCTGCAACACCTGCCAGGAGGTCAATGGCGTATCTAAGCTTCACGGTTGGGTGTCTCAGAAGATGTTTGCCCCCATCTGGGCAGGCTACTATCCTGAGGAGAACCACGTGGGTTACGTTACCAATGGCGTACACTTCCCCACATGGTGTGCTACCGAGTGGCGTAAGGTCTACAGCAAGTACTTCGATGAGAAGCACATGAGCGACCAGTCTAACGAGGAAATCTGGAACGGTATCTATAACTGTCCTGATGAGGAGGTCTGGGCTACACGTATGGCACTGAAGCAGAAGCTCTTCGACTATATTAAGGAGCAGTTCCGTGAGACCTGGCTGAAGAATCAGGGTGACCCCTCGCGTGTAGTGAACTTGCTCGAAAAGATGAATCCTAACGCATTGGTGATTGGTTTCTGCCGTCGCTTCGCTACCTACAAGCGTGCTCACCTGCTGTTCACCGATGAGGCTCGTCTGGCAAAGATCGTCAACGATCCCGAGCATCCAGTTATCTTCCTCTTTGCTGGTAAGGCTCACCCCGCTGATGGCGCAGGTCAGGGTCTTATCAAGCGTATCTACGAGATTTCTCAGCGTCCCGAGTTCTTGGGTAAGGTCATCTTCCTTGAGGACTACGACTTCTTGCTGGCTCGTCGCCTTGTCTCTGGTGTTGATATCTGGATGAACACACCGACACGTCCTCTGGAGGCTTCTGGTACATCTGGTGAGAAGGCCGAGATGAATGGTGTCGTCAACCTCTCCGTGAAAGATGGTTGGTGGCTTGAGGGCTATCGCGAGGGTGCCGGATGGGCGCTCACCGAGAAACGTACTTATCAGAATCAGGGCTATCAGGATCAGCTCGACGCCGCAACCATCTATGGTCTGCTCGAGAACGAGATCATACCTCTTTATTATAATAAGGATAAGAAGGGTATCTCTAAGGGCTGGATCAAGGTCATCAAGAACTCTATCGCCCAGATTGCGCCTCACTACACGATGAAGCGTCAGCTTGACGACTACTATGAGAAGTTCTACAACAAGGAGGCTAAGCGTTTCAAGGAGATTTCTAAGGACAACTGCAAACTCGCTAAGGAGATTGCTCTTTGGAAGGAGACTGTTGCCGAGCGTTGGGATGCCATCAACGTTGTGTCTTCTGAGTGGACCTATCCTGCTGGTAGTATCGAGACGTCGCAGAAGTACACTCTTCGTTATGTCATCAACGAGCAAGGTCTTGACGATGCCGTTGCTTTGGAGAAGGTGAACGTCTATACCGACAAGAATGGAGAGGAGCGCATTTACAGCATCGAACCACTGAAGATGGTCAAGAAAGAAGGAAACAACTATACCTTCGAGGCTGAGCTGGCTCCGAAGCAGGCTGGTCAGTACAAGAGTGCTGTGCGTATGTATCCGAAGAACAAGAATCTGCCTCACCGTCAGGACTTCTGTTACCTGAAGTGGTTGGAGCTTCCTGTATCAAACTACTAATTTAGTAGTTATATGAAACGAAGCGCCCGGGTTCATTTGAACTCGGGCGCTTTATAGTTTGCTTGGATGTATTGTCCTAATGGATTATTTTTGTTTCGCGCTGCGGTGCGGAGAATGCAGTCAGACATCTGACGGTGAAGACTGTCAACAGCTAAGGTACGTTGGCGGATACTTAGCGTGTCATTGGAAGGCATCCTGAGCAGGATTTCCATCTGCGAGGCATAGTAGTCAATGGAATCAGCCAGCTGCTGCCAACTGTTATTTACCGTTGTGCCAGAGATGCGCGAAGGTTTCGGCTTGCGGTTAAGTTCAACAGTCGTGGTGCCAGGCACGTTGAAGAAACTTATGCTCTCTTCAGGATCAGAACTGGCATAGATCTCGTGCAAAGTCACGTCGTCGGCCTTTCCCATGAAGTAGAATTTTCCGTCTTCGATGAGTGTATAGCACACTTGTGAACTGTTGTCCGATGCCTTCAGAAAGATGGTGTCACCTTCTGCAAAGTCATGAGCAAATCCTTGCACCTTATAAGAATCAGACTGGCAGGAGCAGACAAAAAGCCCTACCACTGCCAGTCCGTAGAAAGACTTGATGTTCATGTTTGTTGTTATGCGATATAGAGATCGCTGATGCTCTTGTTGTCAATCACGCGGCGGATGGCTTCTGCGAACATATCAGCTACTGACAACTGCTTCACCTTCGAACAGCGCTGCGTGTAAGGAATAGAGTCTGTGAAGACAATCTCCTCCAGGGCTGAAGCCTGTACACGATCGCTGGCGGGACCGCTCATCACGCAATGGCTGGCACAGGCGCGCACCGTCTTAGCACCATGCTCCTTCATGATGTCAGCTGCCTTCGTGATAGTTCCTGCGGTATCTACCATATCGTCGATAATCACTACGTTTTTGCCTTCAACCTCACCAATGATCTGCATCGTCGCTACCACATTGGCACGGGCACGTGTCTTGTTGCATAGCACCAGCGGACACCCCAAGTACTTAGCATAGGTGTTGGCACGCTTCGAGCCGCCTACGTCGGGCGAGGCTATCACGAGATCGTCGAGCTTTAGGCTCACTAAGTAGGGCAGTATCACGTTAGAAGCATACAGATGGTCTACTGGAACATTGAAGAATCCCTGGATCTGATCGGCGTGCAGGTCCATCGTGATGACGCGGTTCACGCCTGCAGCCGACAATAAATCTGCTACGAGCTTTGCACCGATGCTCACGCGGGGCTTGTCCTTACGGTCCTGACGAGCCCATCCGAAATAGGGAATGACGGCATTGATGGTACGGGCAGAGGCGCGCTTGGCAGCGTCGATCATCAGCAGCAGTTCCATCAGATTGTCAGAGTTGGGGAATGTGCTCTGTACCAGGAAAACATCGCGTCCGCGGATGCTTTCTTCATACGATACGGCAAACTCACCGTCAGAGAACTTTGTGATTTGTAATTCTCCGAGCGGACAGCCCAGGCTTTGGCAGATTTTCTCTGCCAGGTATCTCGTGGCAGTACCAGAGAAGACCATGTAGGAGTTATTATCACTCATTGCTTTATTATATATGTTTATACTTTAATCCAATGTTTTCTTCAAGCGAACAAAATGGTTGAGCAGTTCTTTGTAGTCGATCTCGTTGTGGATGTTGAAGCGGTTCCAGAGGTCGCCGCAAATCACTACGCCACCGAATCCCAATGCCTTCATCTCACGTACGTTGTCGATGTTCATACCACCAAGAGCATACACTTTTTTGTCGATGAGACCGTCGGCTGCTGCTCTCTCCAACTCTTGGCGTGTGAAAGAGGATTTCTCGTCAGCATTCGTCTGACTGTCGAAGATCGAGTGCAGGAACACGTAGTTGCTGTGTCGTTTTGCCTCTTTGAGCTCCTCGATGGCGTGGCAAGTGCGCGACAAATTACCTTTGTAGCCCACAGGTGGCTCCGTATGGGCATCGTCGATGTGAATCCCCCGCAGGTGGAACTCCTCCTTCAGGTAGAAATGACCGTGGACGGTAATCCTGTTGTGGTATTCATCCTCCAACAGCGTCAACAGTCGTTCAGAAAACATAGGAGAGGCGCCAGGCTTGTAGAGATGTAGATTCTCCAACCCCTCTTCGAAAAGGTTGGACAAAATCTTGTCTTCTTCCACGAAAAACGTGGGGCGAGTCATTACGATGAGCTTCATTTTCGGTATCAGTTCTCGTTCTAATGTGCAAACTTACACATTTTTTTCGATAATAGCACTACTTTCACTAAAAAAATGCCAAACGAGGTGCATTTTTCAGAAAAATGTCGTAATTTTGCAACCTGAAACAACCATTATTTAAAATATTTAGAAAGATGAAAGCATTTGTTTTTCCCGGACAGGGAGCACAGTTTGTAGGCATGGGTAAGGATCTTTACGATACCAATCCCCTTGCAAAGGAACTTTTTGAGAAAGCTAATGACATTTTGGGATATCGCATCACGGACATCATGTTTAATGGCACAGACGAAGACCTGAAGCAGACGAAGGTGACACAGCCTGCTGTCTTCCTTCATAGTGTGATTTCTGCACTCTGCATGGGTGAGGCTTTTGATCCGAAGATGGTGGCTGGTCACTCTTTGGGAGAGTTTTCTGCCCTTACAGCTGCTGGCGCACTGAGTTTCGAGGATGGCCTGAAGCTGGTCTATGCCCGTGCAATGGCCATGCAGAAGGCCTGTGAGGCACAGCCCTCTACAATGGCCGCCATTATTGCCTTGCCCGACGAGAAGATCGAAGAGGTATGTGCTGAGGTCAGCAAGATGGGTAAGGGCGTTGTCGTTCCAGCTAACTATAACTGCCCAGGTCAGCTCGTGATCTCTGGTAACGTGGAGGCTATCGAGGAGGCTTGCGAGCAACTTAAGGCTGCTGGTGCCAAGCGTGCCCTCGTGCTCAAGGTGGGTGGCGCCTTCCACTCTCCGCTGATGCAGCCTGCCAAGGATGAACTCCAGGCAGCCATTCAGGCCACTGAGATCAAGACACCGAAATGTCCTGTATATCAGAATGTGGACGCTAAGCCTCATACCGATCCCGCAGAGATCAAGGCTAACCTCATCGCGCAGCTCACCAGCTCAGTACGTTGGACTCAGAGTGTGCAGAATATGATTGCTGATGGTGCTGATGACTTCACTGAGTGCGGTCCCGGCAAAGCCCTTCAGGGAATGATTGTCAAGATCAACAAAGAAGTGTCCGCACATGGAATCGAATAAGATAGTTATCTATCAAATCTTCACCCGTCTCTACGGTAATCGTAACACGACCCGCAAGGAACATGGTACGATTGAGGAAAACGGATGTGGAAAACTGAACGACTTCACGCCCAGTGCCCTGAAAAAAATCAGGGAAATGGGCGTGAGCCATATTTGGTACACGGGTATCATCCGTCATGCCACTCAGACCGACTATTCGGCCTATGGCATCCCTAAGAATCATCCAGCCATCGTGAAGGGCAGGGCAGGATCGCCATATGCCATCACTGACTACTATGATGTCGATCCCGACCTCGCCACTGATGTGGATAAGCGCATGCAGGAGTTCGAACAACTCGTCGAGCGCACTCACAAAGCAGGTATGAAGGTTATTATCGACTTCGTGCCCAACCATGTGGCCCGTCAGTATCATTCCATTTGCAAACCGGAATGGGTGAAGGATCTCGGTGAGGACGATAATGTCCAGAACGGTTTCGACCCGCAGAATAATTTCTACTATTGTCCGGGTCAGCGGTTCTCGCCTTATTTCGACCTTTATCACGGATCAGAGGAACCTTATCTCGAGGAACCCGCCAAAGCCACAGGCAACGACTGTTTCCATAACGCCCCAGGCATGAACGACTGGTATGAGACCGTGAAGCTCAACTACGGTGTCGATTATTATGCTGGTGGCGTGGGCCACTTCGACCCTATCCCTGATACGTGGGCCAAGATGACGGATATCCTGTTCTTCTGGGCCTCAAAGGGTATCGATGGCTTCCGTTGTGATATGGCTGAGATGGTGCCTGCTGCTTTCTGGCACTGGGCCACTGATAAGGTCAAGTTCCGCTATCCCGACATCCTGTTCATCGGAGAGGTCTATAATCCTGCCGAATATCGCAATTACCTGGGTGCAGGCTTCGACTACCTCTACGATAAGGTGGGCATGTACGACACCGTTCGCAATGTCATCTGTGGCCATCAGTCCACGCATGCCATCACGGCAGCCTGGCAGCAGACTGATGACATCCGCGACCATATGCTCTACTTCCTCGAGAACCACGACGAGCAGCGCATCGCCAGCAACTTTTTCGCAGCTGATGCCCGCAAGGGCGTGCCCGGTCTTGTAGTGTCAGCCCTGCTCCAGCAGAACCCGCTGATGATCTATGCTGGACAAGAGTACGGTGAGCGTGGCATGGATAAGGAAGGTTTCAGCGGTAACGACGGACGAACCACGATCTTCGACTACTGGAGTGTCGATACGCTCGTGCGTGCAGCTACTCGTAAACTAACCAAGGACGAGAAAGCCCTCAAGGATATATATAATAAGGTGATAGGTATCGCCACCAGTGAGAAGGCCGTTATCGCAGGCGCTTCCTTCGACCTCATGTATGTCAACGGCGACTATCAGCGCCAGTACGCCTTCCTGCGCAAGGCTGGCAGCGAGCTGCTGCTGGTTGTCGCTAACTTCGACGACCAGCCTGCTACAATGGATGTCACCATCCCCGCCCATGCTTTCGACTACCTGAAGATCAAGGAGCGCAAGAGTGCTGCCTGTACCGACCTGCTGAGTGGTCAGCAGCTGAAGCGCACACTGCAGCGCGATTGCTACGTCTCGGTTGATGTCGAACCCCTGGGCGCTGTCGTACTGAAATTCAAGGCATAGTAACATATGGCAGACTATATCTTAAACGAACACAACAAGGAAGAGTTTCCCCCTGCACATACGGCGGAGCATCTGCTGAACCAGACGATGATCCGACTCTTCGGCTGCGAGCGCTCTTTCAATGCTCATATCGAGCGTAAGAAGAGCAAGATGAGCTTTCATGTCGATCATAAGCCCACGCGTCAGGAAGAGAAGGAAATAGAACGTCGCATGAACGAGTTGATTGATGACGATCTGCCTGTCACCTTCGAGTTCGTCACCCGTGATGAGCTCCCGGAGGAGGTCGATCCCAGCCGTCTGCCCGACGATGCTTCCGACACCATCCGTCTGGTGCGCATTGGCGACTACGACGTCTGTCCATGTATTGGGAAGCACGTCAGAAGTACGTCTCAGATAGGACGATTTGAGATGCTTGGCACCAATTGGGATGAACATGAACATGCCTTTCGTGTCCGCTTCAAGATCGTCTGAACAAAGCTGTTACTTTCAGCAGTAGAAAATAGAAAAAATCAGGGCTCGCACTTATCAATGCGGGCCCTGACTTTATTTCGTGGGGAATGAATTGTTTACTTCGTGGCGAGTTTCATGAAGACAGGATAGTGGTCGGAGTAGCTGAGCTCTTTCTTGTAATAAGAGAGTCCATGAAGCGCCTTGTCGTGGAAGATGTAGTCGATGCGGACCATCTTCTTACCGCCGCGGAAGGTGTGCATGAAGCCACTGCCGCACTCCTTGAAACCGTCAATCTTATCACCGAGCATGGTGTTATAGACGTAAGAGTAGGGTACGTCGTTGAAGTCACCGCATACGATGATGGGTACCTGAGCCTCGCGCATATCCATTGCCAGTATGTTGGCCTGTCCAGAACGGGCTATCATGCCGATGGTGTAGTTGCCGTAGATGGCGCGGACCAATGAATTACTCTCAACTTCAATGCCGTTGTTAGACATCTTAGCAGCACGGTGGAGTGTACCGTTGATGCCTGTGGTCTCAAGGTGAGCGTTATAGACGCGGTAGGTGACTTCGTTGGCTTCGATCTCTGCCCACATGGCGCTGTTGTTGGTCATCTCGAAGTTGATGTTCTTCGTCTTCTTGATGGGATAGCGGCTATAGATCACCATGTCGCCCTGGCCGACGGCCATATAGGGGAAATAGTCCTTGTAGGAGTCGGAGTTCTTCTTGTCACCTGCGTGGTCATTGTACTCTTGGAAGCACACGATATCGACTTTCTGCTTCTTCATTTCGGAGAGAATGTCCTGGGCCATGAAGCCAGAAGTTTCGCGGCCGAACATGGCTACATTGTAGCTGGCTATCTTGAGGCCAGGCTGGGCATCGGCAGTCTCGTCGAGGTTGCCGAACTGATAAAGAGTGCCAATGTAGGGGATGCAGCATAGCAGGGTGATGAGTGGCATGAGCATCCAGTGGAAACGGCGTAATACGAGCCAGTAGATGAGGAAGATGATGTTGCCAGCGATCAGGAAAGGCAGGACATAGACCAGCATGGCCCGAGCTGTGTTACCTGCTGGCGGTACTTCACCACCATAGAGACCAGTAAATGTGAATATCATCAACAGGAAGGTGATGATAAGCATCATGAAAGAGAAGTACTTCTGTACTGCAAGTTTTCCCATGTTGTTGTCTTTTTCGTAAAGTAATGTATGATTAGTCAAGGTATCTCCGAACCATATCTATGAGGTTCTCTACCTTGAAGGGTTTTGCCATGAACTCATTGCAACCGGCCTGTTTGGCTTCACGGATGTTCTCCTCGAAAGCATAGGCGCTGAGGGCAACGACAGGGGTATCACCCGATACCTCCTTGATGATACGAGTGGCATCAAGACCGTTCATGCCTGGCATACGGATATCCATCAGGATGAGGTCTGGGTGCTCTTCCTCGTTGAGTGTCACAGCCTCGATGCCGTTGTGGGCGCGTATCAGGCGATAGCGCTTCTGGAGTACTATCTTCACCAACTCATAGTTGCTGTCTTCATCCTCAGCCACGAGAATCTTCTTCTTAATCTGCTGGCCATTGCGCTCGCTGATACGAATGGTACGCATGCTGGAGGTTGTTGTGGTCTTGCTCTTGTCAACGCCGCCGATGGTGCCATGGAAGGGCATTGAGAAGCGGAAGATGGTGCCCTTGCCGACCTCTGACTCTACGCTGATCTTACCCCCGAGCTTCTCGACGATAATCTTACAGAGGGGCAGCCCCAGTCCGTAGCCGTTCTTGGTGGTCTCAGCATCACGGGAGACGTATGTCTCAAAGATATGTCCGATGTCTTCCTGGTTGATACCTGCACCTGTGTCTTCAACAAAAAACTCAATCTTTGTGCCTTCGTTGAGTATCTTGTAGCCATAGGCAATCTTACCGACAGAGGTGTGTTTGAGGGCATTGCTGATGAGGTTGGAGAATACCTGTGTCAAGCGGTTGGCATCGGTATTCATCACCACTGACAACGTGGATTCCTCGAAAATGAGTTTCACGGAGTCGGGGCAGCGGAACTTGAATATATTCTTCACGCTTGTGCAGAGCTCGTTGAGGTCGGTTGGGGCTGTCTTCATGACAATCTCTCCCGACTCGACTCTCGACAGGTCGAGAATCTCATTGACGAGGCTTTGCAGGCGGTTGTTGTTGCTTTCGATAATCTCGTAGAACTTCAAGCGGTCTTCCTGAGAGTCGGTCTCAGCGATGACACGTGAAAATCCTTCGATGGCATTAAGAGGTGTGCGAATCTCATGGCTCATGTTTGCGAGGAAAAGCGACTTCATCTTACTGGCATTCTCTGCTTTCTGAGCCTTTTCCTCGTATTCCTTAAGCTTCTTATTTGCAATCGCCAACTGTTCATTAGCCAGTAACAGTTTTCTGTTGACGTCTGCAAATTTCTGAAGTAAAATCTCTCTTTCGTCTTTCTCCATCTCTTTTTAAATAAGTATAAAGATGGCGCAAAGTTACGAAAATATTCTTATACAAAAAAGAAATTATGGAAAAATTTTTCAACTTCGCTTCGCTTTTTCCCAAGCACCGCTCGTATGGTGGCTCTGAAGATATGCCATTCCACGAAATACGTTGAGATTCATAAAGATAAAGTAATAAGCGGTATAGAGTAATTTGTTCTTGCGCCCCTTTAGGCTCATAAGCCATCCTGCGAAGGCCATTAAGTAGAAGAGCACCTGAAGTGCAAGGATGACAATATAGAACATTTCAGCGCCCATAACGACGAGGGCGATATTGACCAAAAGGAGCAACACCATCGCTATTGGGGTCAGGCTCCAGCGCAGCACGCGATGGCTGATATACTGGAAGGCCACCAGAGGCTGACGGAAGGGGTTGAGCATGCTGCGAAGCCACCAGATGCTCTGTAGTCCGCCTGCGGCAATGCGACGCTTGCGCTTTGATTCCTCATATATATTGGCTGAACCGTATTCCTGGGCATAGGCATCGGGTGTGTAGGCGATACGCTTGCCGTCATCGACAATGAGCATCGACATCATGAAGTCGTCGAGCAGAGCCTCGTCGGGCACTTCGTGGCAGAGGGTGGGGTCGATAGCATAGAGCTCGCCTGCAGCTCCCATAGCAGAGTAGAGTTCGCTGTCCCATCGCTTGAGGGTACTCTCATAACGCCAGTAGAGACCTTCGCCCTCGGCTGCCATCTCACCTTCCTTCTTGGCAGCGACGCGCTTCTCACCTGATACACAGCCCACGGTGGGGTCCATGAACTGGCGGGCTATCTCGCGCAAGGCTGTCTTGTTGATCATCGTATTGGCGTCGGTAAAGGCCACATAGCGTGTCTTCAGCTCGCGCAGACCGTGCTTCAGGGCGGCTGTCTTGCCTTTGCGCTCAGGACTGAACACGATGTCCACCTCAGGATAGGCGGCCAGAAGTTCGTTGGTACGGTCGTTGCTGCCGTCGGTAACCCACATGATGCGGAACTTATCCTTCGGATAGTCGAGTGCCAGCGTGTTGGCCATCTTCTCGGCGACAACATCTTCCTCGTTGTAGGCGCAGATCATGAGCGTCATGGTGGGCAATTCTTCGTCGCTGGGCATGACGGTCTCACGGGGTTTTCCCGTGAGGAGCCGTTTAAGCTGGATAATGATATACAATAGCATACCATAACCGATATAGGTATAGAATACTATCAGCAGACATGCCCAGAATAGGATTTTCAGCGTGAGCATAGTTTTCGGCTTTTTTGATGATTAGGTATTCTCTAATTCTTCCTGCATGTCGATGAAGTTCTTGTTGTCGTCATAGAACTCATATTGCAGGAAGGCTAGTTTCTGAGAGGGGACTACACGGACGCCAAAACCGTATTTCATCTGCCATTGTCGCTTCAGGCTGAGAAAGCCCTTGGTGATATAGGCTTCGACATAGGGGTGTACGTGCAGGTAGAGCTTCTTGTAGCCAATCTTGTTGACCAAGGTGTCAATCTTATTCTCCAGGGTGTCGGTAAAGAGGAAACTCGATTTGATAGTTCCCGTGCCGTGACAGGTGGGGCAGGTCTCCTCGACGTTGACGCTCATGGCGGGTCGTACGCGCTGGCGAGTGATCTGCATCAGGCCGAATTTCGAAAGCGGCAGGATGTTGTGCTTGGCGCGGTCCTTCTGCATGTTCTTACACATGCGCTCGTAGAGCATCTGACGGTCCTCGGGCAGTTTCATGTCGATGAAATCCACGATGATGATACCACCCATGTCTCGCAGTCGCAACTGGCGCGCCAGCTCGTCGGCAGCACCGAGGTTGGTCTCGAGGGCATTGGCCTCTTGTCCGTTTTCCTTCTTGATGCGTGTGCCGCTGTTCACATCGACCACATGCATGGCCTCCGTTGTCTCGATGATGAGGTAAGCGCCGTGCTTATAGTTGACCGTTTTCCCGAAGCCTGACTTCAGCTGCTTGGTAACGTCGTAGTTGTCGAAGATGGGCACTGTGCCATTGTACAACTTGACGATCTCCTTTTTCTCTGGGGCGATGATTCCCAGGTAGTCCTTAATTTCGTTGAAGATACCATTGTTGTTGATGTAGATACCGTCGTATGAAGGATTGAAAAGGTCGCGTAGCAGTGCGACGGCCCTGCTTTCCTCCTCAAAGCATAGTTCTGGGCGCTTGGTCGTCTGCTGGACGGTGGTGACGGTGTCTTCCCAACGCTTGAGCAATATCTTCAGTTCTGCATCAAGTTCTGCTGCTCGTTTGCCTTCAGCCACCGTACGCACGATGACGCCGAAGTTCTTGGGCTTGATGCTTTGAATGAGCTGTTTGAGACGGGTACGCTCTTCGCCACGTTTGATCTTGGTGGATACGGACACGCTGTTCTCAAAGGGAATCAGCACGAGGTAACGGCCCGCGAAGCTGAGTTCGCATGTCAGTCGTGGACCCTTGGTGTTGATGGGTTCCTTGACGATCTGCACGAGCAGTTCCTGTCCGACTTTAAGTGTGTTGGCGATGCTTCCGTCCTTCTTCAGCTCAGGCTGGATTGTAGCCTTCTGGATGGGGTAGAGTTTCTTACGGTCGCTTACTACCTGTTTCAGGTATTTTTCGTAGGAGAAGAATTGACTTCCCAGGTCAAGATAGTGCAGGAAGGCGACGCGCTCAGCTCCTACATCGACGAAGCAGGCGTTGAGCCCGGGCATCAGCTTTTTCACCTTTGCCACATAGATGTTGCCTACCGAGAACGACTGCGTGCGCTCCTCCTGCTGGTATTCGACCAGCTGTTTGTCTTCAAGGAGTGCGATCGAGATGTCTTTCGGCTGCACATCAATGATTACTTCACTTGTCATTTTCTTGCTTTCTTGCGGGTTGTCATTAAAACTCAAAAGGGTGTGCCGCTATCCGTAAGGGGATTAGCATGCACACTCCTTTCATTTCTGTTCTGGGTCACTTGCAAGTGATTACTTGCTCTTGTGACGATTCTTGCGCAGTCTCTTCTTACGCTTGTGAGTAGCCATCTTGTGGCCCTTCTTTTTCTTTCCGTTTGGCATAATTTTGAACTATTTAAAATGTTAATTACTTCATTTTCTCGATAAAGCTCTTCGATGGCTTGAAAGCCGGGAAATCGTGCGCATCGATGACGATGGTCGTATTCTTGGATATGTTGCGGGCGGTCTTCTTGGCACGACGCTTTACTACGAATGTGCCAAAACCACGAAGGTAAACATTCTCCTTGTTGTCGGCCAGACTTACGCGAATCTCTTCCATGAAGGCTTCTACGCTCATGGCGACATCTCTTTTGGCAACGCCTGTCTCCTCAGCAATTTTGTTGATGATTTCTGCCTTTGTCATTTTTGTCTTTCCTTATATATTAATAATGTGAAAATTTGAATCTTATCGATTTCGGACTGCAAAGTTACTAATTTTCAGTAGATTACCGAAATATTTATCGATTTTTTTTCAAAAAATAGCATTTTTCAAGGTTGTTTGGGTGGTTTTTTGTATCTTTGCAGCATAAAATCAGAAAAATAATGGTATGAAACAGACAAAAATCGTTGCCAGCATCAGCGACCGCCGTTGTGACGCCAACTTCATCCGCAGTCTTTTCGAGGCAGGTATGAATGTGGTCAGGATGAATACGGCCCATGCCAATGAGGATGGCATCAAGCAGATTATCAAGAATGTACGCTCAGTGAGTCGTCATATCGGCATCTTGATCGACACGAAGGGCCCTGAGGTGCGTACGACGGGTTGTGCCGAGCCGATACAGTTCTGGGAGGGTGATATGGTGAAGATATTCGGAAGACCAGAGATGGATTCCACCCACGATATGATCAACCTCTCGTACACGAACTTCGCTTCTGATGTGCGTGAGGGCTGCCATATCCTCTTCGACGATGGTGCCATCGACATGGAGGTGATGGCCATCAACGGTCCTGCGGTCATCGCCCAAGTAAAGAACGATGGTGTGCTGGGCGCTCATAAGAGTGTGAACGTGCCTGGCGTGCATATTGCGCTGCCGACGCTGACGGACAAGGATCGTAAGAACATCATGCTGGCCATCGACCAGGATATCGACTTCATCGCCCATTCCTTTGTGCGCTCTGCCGCTGACGTAAGGGCTGTACAGGCTATTCTCGACGCCTTCAATTCCGACATTAAGATTATCTCGAAGATCGAGAATCAGGAGGGCGTCGATAACATCGACGAGATCATCGAGGCTTCGTATGGCATCATGATTGCACGTGGCGACTTGGGTATCGAAGTGCCTATCGAGCGCATACCCGGCATCCAGCGGGAGATTATCCACAAGTGTATCATGGCCAAGAAACCAGTGATTGTGGCTACCCAGATGCTGCACACGATGATTTCCAATCCGCGTCCGACGCGTGCGGAGGTGACCGATATCGCTAATGCAATCTACTCGCATACCGATGCCCTGATGCTCTCTGGCGAGACCGCCAGCGGCAAGTATCCAGTCGAGGCCGTGCAGACCATGTCGGCCATTGCCGAACAGGCTGAGAAGGACCTCAGTCAGCGTGGTGTCATCGACGTGCCCCTCTCAGAGAACTGTGACATTCGTGAGTTCATGGCTTACAGTGCGATAGAGGCGACGGAGAAATTAGGGGTGAAGGGTATCATCACCGACAGCACGACAGGTAACACAGCTCGTATGCTGGCAGCCTTCCGAGGTCCGCACCCCGTGCTGGCCATCTGCTACAATGAGAAGCTACAGCGTCTGCTCAACCTCAGCTATGGCGTCATCCCCGTGTATCAGAAGGAACATATCGGCACCGAGGAACTCTTCCTGGCAGCCGTGCGCATGCTGCGCCAGAAAGGCTATATCGACCTCGATGACAGGATTGCCTACCTGAGCGGTAACATCGGAGCAGGTGGAGGCACGAAGTTCCTCGAGATCAACAATGTGAAAGAAGTGTTCGACAATAAGTATCAGTTCCATCTGCCCCAGGTGTAAACAAACAGGAAAGACTATGGCAACAGTTGACGACAAGAAAGTGATTTTCTCGATGGTCGGAGTGAGCAAGACCATCCAGCAGAACCAGAAACAAGTGCTCAAGAACATCTACCTCAGCTTCTTCTATGGGGCTAAGATCGGTATCATCGGTCTGAACGGTGCAGGTAAATCGACGCTGATGAAGATCATCGCCGGTCTCGACCAGCAGTATCAGGGTAATGTCGTCTGGGCACCAGGCTATACGGTCGGCTATCTGCCGCAGGATCCCCCGCTCAACGAGGAGAAGACGGTGAAGGAGAACGTGATGGAGGGCGTGCAGCATGTGTATGACGCCCTTGCCGAATACGACGAGATCAACGTGAAGTTCGGACTGCCCGAATACTATGAGGATCCCGACAAGATGGAGAAGCTGATGAGTCGTCAGGCAGAGTTGCAGGATGTCATCGACGCGACGGATGCCTGGAATATGGATTCGAAACTCGACCGTGCGATGGCTGCCCTGAACTGTCCTCCGGGCGATTGGAGCGTGAAGACACTCTCTGGTGGTGAGCGCCGTCGTGTGGCTCTCTGCCGTCTGTTGTTGCAGAAACCCGACGTGCTGTTGCTCGACGAGCCTACCAACCATCTTGATGCCGAGAGTATCGACTGGCTCGAACAGCATCTGCAGCAGTACGAGGGAACGGTGATTGCCGTCACCCACGACCGTTATTTCCTCGACGATGTGGCAGAGTGGATCCTCGAACTGGATCGTGGTGAGGGTATCCCCTGGAAGGGTAATTACTCTTCGTGGCTGGAGCAGAAGTCGCAGCGACTGGCTTTGGAAGAGAAGACGGCCTCGAAGCGCCGCAAGACGTTGGAGCGTGAGTTGGAGTGGGTGCGTATGGCCCCGAAGGCGCGCCATGCCAAAGGAAAGGCTCGTCTGAACTCCTACGAGATGATGCTTAACGAGGAACAGAAACAGAAGGAAGAGAAACTTGAGATCTATATCCCCAACGGTCCGCGTCTTGGCAACAAGGTCATTGAGGCGGAGCATGTAGCGAAGTCGTATCCGGAGAAGACGCTCTTCACCGACCTGAATTTCGTGCTGCCACCTAATGGCATCGTGGGCGTGATTGGTCCTAACGGTGCGGGTAAGACCACGCTCTTCCGACTGATCATGGGACTGGAACAGCCTGATGCCGGTTCGTTTGCTGTGGGTGAGACCGTGAAGCTCTCTTATGTCGATCAGCAGCATAAGGACATCGACCCCGAGAAGAGTGTCTATCAGGTGGTGAGTGGTGGCAACGAGACCATCCGTATGGGTGGGCGCGACGTCAACGTACGAGCCTATCTCTCGAGGTTCAATTTCAGTGGAGCCGATCAGGAGAAGAAGTGCGGTGTGCTCTCAGGTGGTGAGCGCAACCGTCTGCATCTGGCCATCGCCCTGAAACAGGAAGGTAACGTGCTGTTGCTCGACGAGCCTACCAACGATATCGACGTGAACACGCTGCGCGCCCTTGAGGAAGGTCTGGAGGCCTTTGCTGGCTGTGCTGTCGTCATCAGTCACGACCGATGGTTCCTCGACCGTATCTGTACACATATCCTGGCCTTCGAGGGGCATGAAACGGGGCAGGAGGGTAGTGTCTTCTACTTCGAGGGCAACTACTCGGAGTATGAGGCCAACAAGGCCCAGCGACTCGGACTGGAAGAACCCCGCAGGGCCCGCTACCGTAAGCTGATGGAAGAATAACCTACATAAGATGATCCATAGACAACCATTAACTATACTAATCCTATGCCTCCTGCTGCTTGGTGCATGTAAGGGTGGAGGGCAGGATGCTTCCGAAGATGAGCTATCGACCTTTGGAGCCTATGTCCACCAGCTCGACACTGCCAAGCTCACAGCAGCGATGAACCGTATCGTGAAGGGAGACACCGCGCGCTGGATAGCCGACATGACTGTGCGCCAGCGCTATACTGACATTCCGCAGTTCGAGGAGAAACCTGTGTGGTTCTCGCGCATGGGCGTCTCCGAAGATGCCGACTCTCTGTTGGCTTTCCTGCGTCGTGAGGCACCTCGCAACGGACTCGACACGTTGGCTTTCTTCGTGCCTCAGATAGCCGAAGACCTCGCCATCGTCCGTGAACTCGCCTTCGACTCCCTCGGGGTGGACATCAACGACCTGCTGCCGCGTCTCGACTATCGGCTCTCGAAGGCCTACGTGCGCTATACCACAGGTCAGCGCTTTGGCTTTATGCGCCCTGGCAGAGTCTTCAACCGCCTGCAGATGAAGCCCGACAGCAGCAGCTATGCCCAGCTGTTCGACTACGAGGTGAAGGCACCAGACTACAAGGCGTCGCTACAACAGCTGACGTCAGACGATCGGATGCAGTATCTCGTATCGTCTGTCCCTTCGAGCAGCGTCTATAAGAGTCTTCAGAACCGTCTGCTACAGTCCACGAGTCCCGATGAGCGCACGAAAATCGCACTGAATATGGAGCGCAGCCGCTGGCAGGTGACGCAACCCGCTGATCCCTCGCGAATGGTCATCGTGAACATCCCGGCGCAACAACTCTGGGCGGTGGGTACCGACTCCGTGCTGAACATGCGCATCGTGTGTGGAGCCACCAAGACGAAGACCCCTTTGCTCATCAGCGCCATCAGTCATGTAGAGGTGAATCCTGAGTGGGTCATTCCCCTGAATATCCTGAAGAACGAGGTGGCCCACCATGCCGGCGACTCTGCCTACTTCGCCCGCAACCACTATCACATCGTGGACCGCAGTTCGGGTGATACCCTGAATCCTGTGCAGGTGAGTGCTGCACAGCTGAGTTCTGGTCGTGTGCGCGTAGCACAGCGCGGCGGTCCTGGCAACTCGCTGGGGCGCATCGTGTTCCGCTTCCAGAACAACTTTGCCGTCTATCTCCACGATACCAATAATCACGGCGCCTTCAAGCGTGATCGGCGAACGCTCTCTCACGGTTGTGTGCGCGTGGCAGATCCCTTCGGACTGGCTTGTTTCCTGATGCCTGATATGGATGAGCACATGCGCGACCGCCTGCGCCTCTCGATGGACCTCGCGCCCGTGACCGACTATGGCCGTGAGTATCTTTCTGAGCATGCTGAGGAGCCGCGACCCTTCCGACTGATCAGCTATCGTCACGTATCACCTCGTGTGCCCGTCTATCTGGTATATTATACGGCCTATCCCAATCCCGCCTCAGGCGCTATCGAACAGTGGCCCGACCTCTATGGCTACGATGCCGCTATCCGCCGTGCCGCAGGCTATTATCTGCTGAAGAAATAACAATTAATAGATTTACAAACCTAAAACATTACTGATTATGGCAAATACTCCTACTCCCCACATCGGGGCCCAGTATGGCGAAATCGCCGAGACTGTGATTATGGCGGGCGATCCGCTGCGTGCAAAACTCATGGCAGAGAGGTTCCTCGACGATGCCGTACAGTTCAACAATGTTCGTGGCATGCTCGGCTTTACCGGCACTTACAAGGGCAAGCGCATCAGCGTGATGGGTCACGGCATGGGTATGCCCTCCATCGGCATCTATACCTACGAGCTCTTCAATTTCTACGGTGTGAAGACCATCGTGCGCGTCGGCTCGGCAGGTGCGATACAGACCGACCTCCACTTGGGCGACCTCGTGATTGCTCAGGGTGCGTGCACCAATTCCAACTACGCTGCCCAGTACGAGCTGCCTGGCACCTTTGCGCCCATCGGCGACTTCCAGCTGTTGCGCAAGGCCGCTGACGCCTGCGACCGTATGGGCTATGCCTACAAGGTGGGAAACGTGCTTTCCTCTGACGTGTTCTACAACGAGAATGCGCATAACGACAAATGGAGCGCCATGGGTGTCCTCGCCGTTGAGATGGAGATTGCGGCCCTCTACATGAACGCGGCCCGTTCAGGCAACCGTGCGCTGGCCATCTGCACCGTCTCCGACCATATCATCACAGGCGAGGTGACCACCGCCGAAGAGCGTCAGAACACCTTCACGAAGATGATGGACGTGGCCTTCTCGCTGCTCGACTGACACGGTTAAGGCTACAGCTTCTCTCCGCAGTGTGAACAGTAGTGGTCCTCATCGCGTACTGGGGCATCGCAACGTGGGCAGTGGCCGTCCTTGGGCTTTTCTTTCGTCTCGTCGATGATGTGAGCCGTTACAATACCCGTTGGAACGGCAATGATGGTGTAACCCAACAGCATGACGAAGGCCGAGAGCAGGCGACCGATCGCCGTCACAGGCGTGATGTCGCCATAGCCCACCGTTGTCATCGTGACGATGGCCCAATAGACCGATGTGGCCAAGTCGGTGAATTGCGTATCCGGCTGTCCGCTCTCCACCATGAACATCAGGGTTCCCAGGCAGGTCACCAGTATCAGCAAAAAGAGGAAATAGACCGAGATCTTGGTCAGACTCTTCTGGAGCGAGCGCATCAGCAGATAGCCCTCATTGATGAAGCTGAACAGCTTGAAGATGCGGAAGATACGGATAAAGCGGAACGAACGCAGGAGGATCATGTAGCGCGCGTTGGGCAGGAAAAATGAGAGATAGGGCGGCAGCGTCGACAGCAAGTCGATGATGCCAAAGAAACTCAGCACGTAGTCACGCGGACGCGGAGAACAATAGACGCGGGCAATATACTCGACCGTGAAGAAGAAGGTGAGCATATATTCCAGTATCTCAAGCACCAGCTTGAAGGTATGGGCCAGCGACGGGATGGTCTCTACGAACGAGATGAGGATACTCAGCGAGATTGCCGTGATAAGCGTGAGGTCGAAGATACGTCCTGCAGGATTCTCCGACTCGAACATGATTTTATAGAGATTTTCTTTCTCCAGCCATTGAGGTTTCTTCATATACGTAGATGTTTATTATCACCCTGCAAATTTACATATTATTCTGGAATTACCGTCATCAGTGACTGAAAAAAATACGAATTATTTGGATTGCCCCCCAAAAGATAAGGATCTCCTTGATCTTGACGACAGAAAAATAGGGGAGAGAGCACTGTGCTCTCCCCCCTTGAGATTAGTCACCCTCGCCCGGAATGGTCGAGCCACCGCCGCCCTGGTTGCCGCCAGTGTTGTCGGTCGAGCCGCCAGAGGTGTTACCACCGGTGGTGTTCTCATCACCCGTGGTGTCGCCCTCGGGATCCTCCACGGTACCTGCGTCGGCTGAGGTCACACGCTTCACGATCTCACCGTTGCGGTCGTAGCAGGTGATCTGGATGGCGGTGTTGGCCAGTTCATCCTTCAGCGCCACCGTCGGGGTGAACACGATGCGGCGTGTACGGATGAGACTCGACTTGACGTCGTTCACGTCAGCCACAGCCTTCGCGCTCAGTCCGAAACGCATGTTGCCCAGTCCAGGCAGAGCCACCGAGTGACCCTCCGTAGCCCAGGCCTTGATGACCTCGCCGGCACCCTTCCAGCATGCCTGCATCACGCCCTCTGACACACCACTGCGGATAGCGGCCTCCTTGATGACCTTCTCCGAGTCGAGCGTTGAGTAAAGGTCCGGCTGCATCACGTAGCGCCATACCTCCGGGCCGTCTTGGGAGAACTTAAGCTTCTTCTCCCGTGCTTTGATCTTTAATGCCATAGTCTTAAAAGTTTTTCATGGAATTAAACTATCGTCCAGCCAACTACACCGGGTGGCCGGTTCCCGCTTTGTATCACTACTTTTTATGTGTCTCTTTACATGCTACAAAGTTACAAAAAATATTTGAATCCTGCAACATTTTTCGCAATTATTTTACTTTAAAATGCAAAGTTTTTTCGATAAAATTTCCGATTGGTTACCCCCTATTTTTACGAAGCCTTCCAACACTTTTTCCGTGGCTTTCCAAAAAGTGTTGGATGGCTTCGTAGCAAGAAATACATCGGCTTGCGTGAAAGATTGTGACGGCAGTGACGGCAAAATCTGATTGAGCACTAAAATAAATCCCTAAATCTGCAATCAACAAATGAAAGGATTTAGGGATTTATTAAGGAGAAGTGATAAAGACTCCTGTCACAACCGTCACACTAACAACGTCTATGATTAGAATGGCAATTCTGTCTGCTTAGGTTCATCTTGGACGACAGGGACTTGTGTTTCGCCTATCTTACGCAGGAGGATGACATATGCTTCCGAACCGCGACGCCCTTTATGGGTATAGATGCCCATTCTGCGAAGTGTCTTTCCGATATTGGAAGCCGAATAAGCCGGCCCGCGGAAGCCTTCAAGATGTAGTTTCTTCTGGATTTCGCCTACCAAAACCACTTCCGGTGTCTCATTCTCCTCAGGTTTTCGAAGTATGGTCAGCAGTGCCTCCTCGCAATCATCAGGACGCTGGAATGCTTCGTTGTGTTTGGCAATGAGTGCAATCTCCTCAGCGTTGGGATGAGGCGGGAAGTTTTCTTTTATCAGATACATGGTCTGCGCATATAGTCCTGCGTAGTTGATGGGCTTGTCGCAGAGCTTGATCATCCCGGTCAGATCGACGCCTACGAATCGACGGTTACCTTCTGGCTCATAGATGAACGCAGTCTGGTTGTTCGAACCGATGAGGGACGCCAGTCTGAAGCGGTCTTCGCTGTATCGGTCATAGGAACGGCGAACAGTTGATTTATTCAGACTGGTGACATATTTGAACAAATCGCTCTTCGACTTCGATGTCAGTTCAAACTCCTCGCACACGATAAGCAGTTTTTCGCTGAGCATGAGGATGGTGTCCTTGTTGACAGGGTCGCTCGGTCCCACGTTAGCCACATAGCATTCCAGTTCGGGTGGAAGCAGGCCACGACAGAAGTATGTCTTGCCTATCCCGTGTGGTCCGCTCAAGACTGTCATCGTCGGGTTCTCCTTGATTTTCCGAAGCCAAAGCATGACCATTCCAACCATGTAATGTCGGAATATCCTGTCATAGAACTCTGTGTCCTCAGGATTCTTGAATTCCATATGACCAATAAAGGTCTCATGGATGTGGTCAGGATCTGTCTCTGGGTTCCAATCAGGCAAACTGTTCAGGTACGCTTCCACAGGATTGAAGTTGCATGAGAACTCACTACTACCTATAAGCGACTTCAGTGCCTTGTCCTGAATACCCAAGCCCTTTATGCGCAGTTTCGTGATAATGGTGTCGAAACTGCGGTCGTCCATCGGCTGCCAGTCCTTTCCTTCATCCATAAACTCAGGCTTGTCGGTCAGTACGTTGTAGCGCCACTGTCGATTAGTGTTCAGTTCCTCTGTGATACGGATAATCTTGTTGGCCTGCTTCTCCTCAGCCTCTGCTGGTGATGTTGGGCGACGACCACGCGGTAACTTCAGCTCCAAGCCATGATCTTTGGCTATCTTAACAAGCGTGCCAAGACTGACGCAGTTCTTGCTGGTCTTCAGGCAGTAGGAGAAGTGGCGGTCGCACTCCTCGCGACTGTAATCTGGGTAATTGCTACAGATGAGGTGGTACGGTTCGCGCCCAGCTTCGCCTTGAGAGGCACAGGCATAGGCAATCATTGTCCACTCGTTTTTCTGGTCGGGCGTGATGTCGATGCCCGAATCGTGGATCTGCTGTGCGTATAGCTCCAGCTTCTCCAAGTCTGTGTAACTGTTCATATCGTAAAACTTTATTTGGTTAAATATTTCGGATTGATATAACAAAGCGGGTCGTATGGCAAGAAGCAGAGCCTATTGACATTGGAGCCTGAAGAGTCGGTCAATATGCCATACTCATATCCCATATACCTGCTCAGTGAGGCATACTGCTCTGCAAAGGTCATGTCTTGGCACCATTTCGGCAGTTCCACCCACCATTTTACACCCAAACCTTTCGGGCTGACAAAACACAAAGCCGTCTCGATATTTTTGTCGGCTATCAGTGTCTGTTGAATCTCACGAGCCACTTCCGTCGATTCCAGATCATCGATATCTAATACGATGTAGGGTGATCTGATGGTCAACCCTGAAGCATTGCCATAACTGAAGATACCTGCGGCAGCCACAGCGTCGAACTGTAACAACTTGTAGTCACGAAGTTGTTGCTCGGTTGCTGTTCCCATCTTCTGGCGCAACTCAAACGTCTGTGGTTTCGCGCGTTCCGATATTATATAGCTACCTACCCACGGAATATCTACATTCATGAGTGGTTTGGTGGAAGGCACATACTTCTGTGCGCTCTTGCTCCAATGTCCCTTTCCAAAGAGGGTGAACTGTGTTGTCTTCGGAAGAGTGATGTAGGAAGCCGAGTCCCCGCATGGCAGGGACTCGGCTGTGGTTGTGGTTTGTTTCTTTGTACTCATACCTTATACTATTATAATATTTGACAACTTCTACTCTTTGTCAATATTAAAAAACTTGCTGCAAAGGTATGATGCGTGTACCGCCATTTGTCACCGGAACATACTGGAACACACCGGAACATAGCCAAGACTCATTCAAAAAGCCTTGAATATTTAACTGTTTTTAAGGAAAACGGGATAAAAAAAGAACAGAGGCGTTTCCTCTGCTCTTATTACTTGTCTTGCGGTTCCTGCTCTATAAGAAAACTCTCGTCTTTTGGTGGTGCTACTGATCGGTCTATATTTAAATGATAAGTCTGGTCAATGGTTTGCATTGCAATTTGACAGCGGTGAGGCTTACTACCTATTGTAGCACCCTCTACAGCTAAGTGCAAATAATTATATACATTCCGCGCAGCATCTATAGTTCCTTGGGAGAACTTCCCATTCTTCGTCTCCACATCCTCAATTTCTCTGTATAACAGGTTGATTCCACTACGAATTTTGCTTGGATTATTTCCAGAGAACCTCGCTATTAGTTTTGCCTTTGCTAATTGGCTCGCATGCTTTACTTTCTTGTCTACGCCTTTTAGACTACAGTCAGTAAGAGCTTGGAAGAGGATGATACGCTCCTTGATTGATAATTGCTCTTTCCAGTTATCCAGGCTTTCAAGCGGTCCAAGTTCATCCTCATATCGTTTTATTATATCTTGATAAGTTTCAGAAATTGATCTGTAGTGTTCCAAATCACTCTTTAGCTTTTCGACATCTTCATTTTCTGCAGAAATAACAGGTTGTTTAGACTGCTCCTTGAGCTGTTTGTTTTCCTCTTCTAACTCTGCTATACGAGCTTTTAGTTCTTCGGTCTCGTCATCATCTTGATTTGAGATAGAAGTGGCCTCTATCTCGTCCATACCAACGCCCAGAGTCTTCTTCAAATATTTATCAATTTCATCCTTGGTCTTGGATGGCAAAGGTGTTCCATTGTATAGGCTCTTTTCCATGTCGTTCATTATATTATAAAACTCAAAAGCATTGTTAGGATCAAGCTTTTCTAAACGTCCTTTAATCTTACCAAGAGCCAACTCTTTATGCAGGTTGTCATCCAAATCAGAAGGAAACCACGACTCTAACTTCTTATACATGGCATTGAGTGGCGCTATTTCTTCATCAAAAATCTCTACGTCTTTTTCCAAAGACTCCATAATATAATCTATATTTTCTGAAATATCATGTACAGTGATAAAGGGATCGTCAACAATTTCCCTCATATCGCGTGGCTTGAAGTTGGGATCACTAAGCCATCCAGAGGGAAGGAAGTTATTCGCGATGATCAGTTTATTGAAGTCGTCATATCCACCGTGGGTATGCTCTTTCCATGCTTCAGTATTGAAATTTCCTTTGATATCCTCTACTATCTTACTGCCGCTATATAGATTGGGCATATAATGACATAAATAGTTTATCACGAGTGCCATTGTAGCAGGCATCGTATGATTGGCGATAGAAATACTACGATCATCGCTCCCTGCTATTCTTAAATATTTACGAAAATAATGATTCGGATGGTTTTCCATACAAATTAGGGTTGTGATATACCGAGCATTATTAAATATATTTAGGATCATCTCTGGTGCTTCGTACGACTCTTTGATGAAAGGCCGACTTTCAAGTAGTTTAAGAAAGACTTCCTCCATGAATTGATAATTGAATTTACTATTGACGGGAAAATCGTCTATATCTTTCCGGTCTTTATATATAATATGTCGTGGAATTTTAGTATAATCCATATCTCCTTTTTTGCTCGCAAATATACAACTTTTTTTCGGATTATCCATCATTTCATATTGCAAAATTGCATTGCATTGCAATTTAGCGGAAATTGAAGGAGGTAGAAAATGAGTAAAAATAGGGTGAATAATAATATAATTATCTTATATATAATAACTTATACTTAAATTACATTCTCTTTACTTTTTTCTCCATTTCCTCAAAAACAAAAAGCAATGCAATTTTGCAATATATTTTTAGCTAAGACATCGCACCAAAGGGGTGAAAATGGACGAGCCGTAATCTCGTCCTTGGTGGGGTTACGGCTCGCGCCCCACGAGATTACGGCTCGTCATAAGTGAGCTTATTTCTTGCTTGCTCTCGGCGATAGGCTATTGTATGTTTCCTGCCCTCCGGTACCTGACTTGAATATGATGGTATCTATAAAGTACAGGTTACCGTCATCGTCAACGAGAACATTGCCATCAACGGCATCAAAGATATCGTGCTGGTTGTTGGTGTAATATCCGCCATCGTCCTCCGAATGGAAGCCAAGACGGATAAACTCGTCGTGAATCTCTTGTCCTGTGGCCAGTCGAGCTTCGGCAATAAAGGGCTGTACCAAAACAGCACAGACATTTCCGTCCCTGTTTTCTGCGAAGCCAACCAAGCAATATGAACAATCGGGGAAATAGCTGTTGTGTGCTTTTATTCGTTCAAAGAATGGTGTGAGATTGTCATCAGAATAGCGGAAATCGTTCAACTTGATGATTTCTGTACCATTGTGAGATAGATAAACTTCGTTTTCAGAACCATGATCGAAGAAGTCACCAAACTGCGTGCGGTCGTCAAACCAACGACCTTGTTCTTGTGCCCACTGTTTGAGCCTTACCAGTTGGACAGATTTGCAAGCCGTTGTTCCCGCAAGAGCTTCAATCTCCTTAAGGACTCGGTACGCGAAAGTGGATGCGCTTTCCAATATGCCACCTTCGCTATCTTCTCGGTATTCACTTTTTTGTGGTAGTCGTTCAGCTTGATATCCATTATTCATTATCTTTTTATTTATGAACGCAAAGATAAGCACATTTCCTGATATTTGCAAGTTTTTCGAAGTTTTTTCGCCCAAAAGAGTTTTTATTCCCCAAGATTTTGTATCTTTGCAACTTGAACACCGGCTGATGGTCCTAATGGGACAGAAAGTTGTCAAACTCTACTATATTTCATTCAGGCTTCAGCGGAAGCCCGCCGGTGCGACTTTTGAGGGTAAAACAATAACAGCATTAGCAGTTATTCGGAAGATATAGAAACGTGACAAATTTCTAATTGCAAAATGAATTTCGATAATTGTGAATGTTCGCGCTTTAGCGTGGACGTCACTTATCATTCATTTGGGCAATGTCACGGCCTCTATATCTGGTAAGAGCGGACACGCTTTTGTCGTATATAGAGGCTTCGACTTAATTATGCCCAACAGAATCCGATAAGTGCTTTTGCCTAAAGCTATAAGCGCAAAGAATGCCAGACAAAGAGACTGGTCCTGCCTGTATTGACATCAGGGAGGACGACCTGTCGGCTATATCACCAGAGGTGTTAGCCACACTTTTGCGTGATCATACCACAGGCAAGAATATCTTCTGGGCTACTCATGACTATGAGGCGCTTGGAAGAGCGTACGATTACCATTCAGAGATTCTGCCCGAACTGATAACAGAAGAGCACGGAATGGTGATCAGGCCACGTGTGCTGAAATCGAAGGAGAATCAGACAGACCGTGCTAAGGATATGGCAGAGGTGTTCACGCCATCGTGGGTGTGCAATGCTCAGAACAATCTGGTGGATGAAGCATGGTTTGGACGAAAGGATGTCTTCAATACAGAAAATAGTGAAAAGCACGTCTGGCAGACGAATTCCGAAAAGATTACATTCCCTGAAGGCAAGACTTGGAAAGACTATGTGCGAGCCACCCGCATGGAAATGACTTGCGGCGAGGCCCCATATTTGGTAAGCCGTTATGACACGACCACAGGTGAGTCGATACCTCTGCAACAGCGAATAGGTTTGTTGGATAGGAAACTGAGAGTTGTTTCAGAGAATACAGAGACAAGCGGTGACTGGCTCGACTGGGCGCAGACGGCCTACAAGAATACCTACGGCTTCGAGTGGCAGGGCGATAATCTGTTGCTGGCGCGTGAAGCCCTGCTTTGGACATTCATCGAATACTATCAGGCGAAGTTTGGTAAGGCTCCTTTGGTGAAGAGCATCAACTACATCGCCTACATCATCTCTTGGAATCTCTGGCAGATGGACGGCCTGAAGGGCGTGGTACCCGACAGTTGCCATACGGAGGTGGAAATGGTAGACCTTTTCAGTGGCAAAGGCAGAGAAAAGCCCTGCCAAGGATGCCTTGAAGGGGGCTACTATCATCACAACGGCACGTACTGTCTCATCCGCGACTGGGCTAACGACAAGAAGAAAATACGGTTTATTGACCTAATCAAGAAATAACAATCTATGGCTACATTTGAATCCTCACTGAAGTCAAAGTTGATTTATGTTTTCGCCATCAATGACGAACGGCATAGTGACTGTCTGAAAATAGGAGAGACCACCATTGACGAAGATGACGGCAGCAATCTCTTCGGCAATACTGAAGCCTTGCAGGAGGCTGCCCACAAGCGTATTCGGCAATACACGAAGACTGCCGGCATAGCCTATCAGCTGCTTTATACGGAGATATCCATTTTCGTGCGCAATGGCATGATCATGACTTTTAACGATAAGCAGGTGCACAAGGTGCTGGAGCGTAGCGGCGTCAAACGAAAGGAGTTTGATGGCGTGACTGGCGCCGACGAATGGTACTGCTGCGACTTGGAAACCGTCAAGAAGGCTATCTCTGCCGTGAAGAACGGTGAAACCAGCCTTCATCCTTCTGACATTACACAAAAGCAGTCTCCCATCATCTTCCGACCTGAACAGCAGGAAGCTATCAGTAAAACCCGTAAGCGATTCAAGAAGGGGAACCAGATGCTGTGGAATGCGAAGATGCGTTTTGGCAAGACCCTCTCAGCTTTGCAGGTCGTTAAGGAAGAAGAATTTGCTCGTACTCTGATATTGACTCATCGTCCTGTGGTGGATAAAGGCTGGTTTGAGGATTTCGGCAAGATATTCTACGACCGCAAAAATTACCACTATGGCTCAAAAGGTAACGGTGAACTGTTCGAAAATCTCGAACGGATGGTGAGCAAGGGCGGCAAGTATGTTTATTTTGCTTCCATGCAGGATCTTCGTGGTTCGGAGCAAGTAGGAGGCAAGTTCGACAAGAACAATGAACTCTTCAAGGCTGTCTGGGATTTCGTGATAGTGGACGAAGCCCATGAGGGCACTAAGACAGAACTCGGACAAAATGTGCTGAAAGAACTCATCAAGCCAAACACGAAAGTGTTGCAACTCTCTGGAACACCCTTTAACCTCTTTGATGATTATTCAGAAGAAGAGATCTTCACTTGGGACTACGTGATGGAGCAGAAGGCCAAACAGGCTTGGGCTGTGGATAATCCTTACGAGCCTAATCCATACGCCTCACTGCCTGCCATTAATATCTACACCTATGATTTAGGAACTCTGATGTCAGACTACGTTGAGGATGAGCGGGCCTTCAATTTCCGCGAATTCTTCCGTACAAAGGATGATGATTCATTTATCCATGAAAGAGATGTAGATCGATTCCTCGACCTACTTTGCAAAGATGATAAAGAGAGCCTTTACCCCTATAGTAATGACACATTCCGTCGCATCTTCCGCCATACACTATGGCTTGTGCCGGGGGTAAAATCCGCAAGGGCATTGAGCATCAAGCTGAAGTCGCATCCCATATTCGGAAAGTTCCAGATTGTGAATGTTGCTGGCAATGGAGATGAGGATGAGGAAAACGCAGAGGCCCTGCAGATGGTGAATAATGCTATAGGAGAAGACCCAGACGATACATATACTATTACGCTGAGTTGCGGGCGACTGACGACAGGTGTCAGCATCAAGCCTTGGACTGCCGTCTTCATGATGGCAGGTTCTTTCAGTACCTCGGCAGCCCAATATATGCAGACTATTTTCCGCGTCCAGACTCCTTTCACCAATCATGGACGCATGAAAGAGCAATGTTACGCTTTCGACTTTGCGCCAGATCGTACACTAAGAGTATTGGCCGAGACAGCTAAAGTCAGCGCAAAGGCAGGAAAACAGACAGAAGAAGACCGAAGGATACTTGGCGACTTCTTGAACTTCTGCCCGATTATCAGCATTGACGGTAGTCAGATGAAGCCCTACGATGTGAACAAAATGATGGGACAGTTGAAGAAGGCTCAGATTGAGAAGGTGGTGCAATGCGGTTTCGAGGACGGTGCTCTTTATAATGATGAACTGTTGAAACTGACAGACGTAGAACTGAAGGACTTTGACGAGCTGAAAAAGACCATTGGACAGACTAAAGCGATGGCAAAGTCTGGTGATATTGACGTAAACAACCAAGGCTTCACCAACGAGCAATATGAAGAGAAGGAACGTCTGGAAAAGAAACCTAAGAAGGAACGAACACCTGAGGAGCAAGCCCGTCTTGACGAACTGAAAGCCATGAGCAACCAGCGGCGTAATGCTATCAGCATTCTGCGTGGCATCAGTATCCGCATGCCGTTGCTGATTTATGGTGCCGAGTTAAAGAGTGAGGATGAAGAGATTACCATCCATAACTTCGCATCATTGATAGACGACCAGTCGTGGGAGGAATTTATGCCGAAAGGTGTAGACAAGGAAAAGTTCGATAAGTTTAAAAAGTACTATGATCCCGATATCTTCCGTGAGGCTGGTAAACGCATCCGTGAGATGGCACGAGCTGCAGATAAATTCACCATAGAGGAACGTATTGAGCGTATAGCCGCCATCTTTAATACCTTCCGCAATCCTGACAAGGAGACGGTACTCACACCTTGGCGAGTGGTGAATATGCACATGAGTGACTGCCTTGGTGGGTGGTGTTTCTATGATGAGGAGTTCAAGAATTCGCTTTCTATTCCTCGTTATGTCGAGCAGGGCAAGGTTACCAAAGACGTATTCCGTCCTGATGCACATATCTTGGAAATCAATTCCAAGAGCGGTCTCTATCCCCTCTATGTCGCTTATAATATCTATCGTTCTCGTGTAGAGGCTGCCAAGGCAAAATATGGTGAGGTCAGTCATGGTTTTGCCATGAATCTATGGGATGCCACTATCGAGGAGAACATCCTTGTGGTCTGCAAGACTCCAATGGCCAAAAGTATCACCAAACGTACGCTCGCAGGTTTCCGGGATACAAAGGTCAATGCACAATATTATCCAAACTTAATCGAAAACATTTCAGAACGCCCAGAGGCTGTTGTCAACACCTTCCGTGATGGCAAACACTTCTGGAAAATCAACGATCAAACAAATATGAAATTAGACGCAATAGTAGGCAACCCGCCGTATATGATTATGGATGGAGGCGCAGGTGCAAGTGCGACGCCAATTTACAACAAATTTGTTGTATTATCAAAACGGATGAAAAGTTCATACATCTCCATGATAACACCGTCTCGTTGGTTCGCTGGAGGTAAAGGCCTTGATGCATATAGGGACGATATGATTAACGACAGGCATATAAGTAAAATTGTCAACTTCGCTAATGGAAAAGACTGTTTCCCGACGGCATCAACAGGAAGTATTAGTTATTTCCTTTGGGATAAATTCCACAATGGAGATTGTCGTTTTAAATCTATCTTGAATGGGATCGAAGATGTTTGCATTAGACCTCTAAATGAGTTTGATATCTTGATTAGCTACAATAGGGCAATAAGTATTATTCATAAAGTCCAATCATTACACGAAAAGAGTTTCAGTACAAGTGTTATGCCATATAAACCTTTCGGATTACGGTCTTATATCCGTGGAAGTAATATGAAGGGAAAGGATAGTGTTATGTTGTATTCTAGTGACGGTATTAGTTATATCGATAGAAAACAGATATCACTATGCGAAGATATCATTGACAAATACAAAATAATGACAAGCAAATTACTAGCAGAACATGCTGGTGAGCCAGACAAGTCTGGACGTTATCGAGTATTATCCAGAACCGAAATTATTGAACCGCTAACTGCTTGTACAGAATCATATTTAATTCTGGCGGCTTTTGATAATAGAAAAGAGTCCCTAAATTGTTATAAGTATTGCTGTTCAAGATTCTTTCGATTCCTATTATTACAATTCATGTCTTCGATAAATATGACCAAAGAAGTTTTCCGCTTTGTCCCCATCCAAGACTTCACACGCCCGTGGACTGATGCCGACCTTTATGCAAAATATGGTCTCACAGAAGACGAAATCGCCTTCATCGAGTCGATGATCAAGCCGATGGAATAAAAAAATAGTGAATGAGCACGATCGTCGTGCATCACGACAAAACAAAACTCCGACTTTGCAAAGAGCAGACAGCAAAGTCGGAGTTCTTTTACTAATAATAAGGTATCAAATGAGAGTGACAAGCTTATTGTTTCTCCAAATAATCTGATGAAATATTGCAAAATTGCATTGCATTCGTTTTTCGTCGTAACCTTATCTACTTCGGGTCATCTCAGAACCAACTTCAAACCATGAGGAGTCCTCTAACCCGAAGTGATTTAAACTCTTCGAAAAGATGACATCGAAAAAATAACTACCCGATTTCTTGGAATATACAGAAAGACTTTGTATCTTTGCAACAAAATTGTAAGCAGGACATACAAAATGGGACAGAAGATTTTCCTCGATTCAATCTATCAAAGCATGCAGGACTCAGCAAGGGAGGTGCGCCTCTCATTGGGGCGTCCATCATCGCATGCTACGCGGCAGCAAGCCTTGCAGCAAGTTGCAATGCTGAAGGCCGCGAAGGAGGCCCAGTAAACGACGATTTTCTTTCATCTTTTCAGAATAGTTATTTGCTTAATGCGCGGATGTCGGCTTCCAGATCTTCCACGCCGAACTGGTTGCAGGGGAAGTCGAGTATCTCGAAGCCATCCTTTGCGTATTTCTCATACAGTGATTCCAGTTCCTTATACTGAGGTGTGAATCCGCATCGTGTCGCCGTGTTCACAATGAGCAGCACCAAGTCATTTTCGGCATCTGCCAGTGCTTGCTCGTGCAGATCGTGATATTCGTGAGATATACTGGAATCCATTTCTTCCAGCATTGGTTGTACAGTTTCTTGGTAATCTTCTTTCTCTGTAAACCAGTTCGCGGGGAATCTTAGTAAGGTCCATTTCTTATTCGTTTTTTCCTGCAAAGATAGGTAAATTTTGAATAAATTCCAAATTTCTATCTCGAAAGTGTGGAAGTTTCAAAGAACTTTTGTATCATTGGCAAGCGTATCACCTTAAACCTTTTTTACAGGAAGGATTTGTCCGCATACTCTATTCACAATAAAAAAAGATGGAAAAAATTTGCTAAATTAATAGGAAGTTTGTAAATTTGCAGCGTCTTTATCCTGAAACCAATGCAAAAGCAGAAGCGGATGGGTGGGATACATATTTAGAAAAGGTGTCTGCTTGACGCTTTGTTCTTTGACTCTCTAATTGTCTCGCAAACAATAAATAACCAGTCAAAAGCAAAGCAACGGTAGGTGCACTCGGGGTATGTAAATAGCCCTATTGTGCCTTTGAATAAAGGTGCATATTAGGTATATTACATATTTTCGTGTGGGCTTCTGCGTTGCTCTCCTTCGATTGGTTGGGCATGCGAGACGCCTTAGAGAGTGGGACGAGCAATAGGTACAGCGACCCACACTTTTTGTTTATATGTACCTGACATAATCTACATTAATAACCAGTCTCAATCCGAGGTCGCCCGAGACTACAGCATTCTAAGGAGAATGTAAATTGTCGTATGAAAAGACTATTTGCGGTGTCGTTGTTGTTTCTTTTGCCTCTCTTTATATTGGCTCAAGTAAACACTTCCAAAGAGGAAGCCATGAAAACCCACGTGGCGCTCGATTATTCTGTGCCCGACTTTGACACAAGGAGAATTGACGGTAAAGTCATTGGTACTCGACTGGCCAAGATCCTTCATTTTATGAATGAACACATTAACGACCATACCATTCGAAGTCTGCTTATTTCAATTTTATGTGAGCAGGACAGCAGATTCCAATATGCAATTATAGAGAATGTGAAGATTCTGAATATAAGAAAGTCCGGTTCCGAAATCAATGTGATTATAAAACTGAGAATAGGCCAGAATCCATTTGGAATCAAGAAATCAGAGATTGTACTGAGGTTTATTGATGGTGTTTCAGAAAGCATACCAACAAACGATCTGTTCATTCATATCTGTAATTACATAAGATGAGCCAACCAATGAAAATACTTAGGAATGTTTTGAACTGGTATTTTTCGAAGCAGACTTTGCCATATTGGTGCCTGTTGCTTGTGGATACTGCTATCGTGTTTCTTTCTGGCGTATTCATATATTGGGTATTCAATAAGACACTCAGTATGTTTGAATACCGTTTTGAAGTGCTCTATTCTGCCCTCTTCTATGCATTGCTCAGTTGGATAGGTGCAAAACTGTTCTCTACCTACTCTGGCGTAATCCGATATTCAAGTTTTGTTGATTTGCTACGCGTGGGTTATGCTAACGGTATATCGCTTCTATTAGCCATCACTGCCTCACTGATTTTTGAAGATATGCATATCAGGGCGCTCACGGCTTTCAATCAGACTGAGATTGCGGTAACGTTTTTCATAGCGACATTGCTGATGTGGTTGGTAAGAATAACAGTAAAGGCTCTTCATGATGTCACGTTCGCTAATGAGAAATCGATGCGCGTACTGATTTATGGTACTATGTCGGGTGGTGTCGGATTAGCAAAGAACATCCGTTCGCAACGACCGATGAGATTCCGTCTCTGTGGTTTTATATCCCACGACAAACGTGCCAGCCACATATTGCTGATGGGACAGAAAGTCTATCATGTCGATGACGATTTTGAGGCCATCATAAAAAAAGAGAATATACAGGCAATACTGGTTTCACCATTGAGACTAGACGATTTCCGGAACAACCAGTCGCTACAGGATGTGATATTAAAAGCTGGCGTCAGAATCTTCTTTACCCAACCAGCCAAAGAGGCGGTAGTGAAAAACGGCGAGATTGATAATTCCGCCATCCAAGGCATGCAATTGAAAGCCGTTTCGGTAGAAGACTTATTATCCCGGTCGGAAATCAGTGTCGATATTGATTCTCTAGGTAAGGAACTGACAGGAAAAACAGTTCTCATAACTGGCTCGGCTGGTTCAATTGGTTCTGAGCTTGTCAGACAAATAGCCATGTTCAAGCCATCCTTCATGGTACTCATCGATCAGGCAGAAACGCCCCAGCACGATATCCAACTGATGATGGATAACGAGTTCCCCGATATCAAGGCCGAGACAATTGTTACAAGTATATGCCATCGGCATCGCATGGAGAACTATTTTGCGATTTACAAACCCACTTATGTTTTTCACGCCGCAGCCTACAAACATGTTCCAATGATGGAAAATAATCCCAGTGAGGCGGTACTTAATAACATTTTGGGAACAAAGGTGATTGCCGATTTAAGCGTGAAATATGGTGCAAAAAAGTTCGTAATGGTATCAACAGATAAAGCTGTGAACCCAACAAATGTAATGGGTTGTTCAAAACGTATCTGCGAGATATATGTTCAGAGTCTGAGCAATCATCAGCAAACAACGCAATTCGTTACCACGAGATTTGGAAATGTTCTCGGCTCTAATGGATCTGTCATTCCACTTTTCCGTAAACAAATTAGAAACGGAGGTCCTGTAACCGTAACAGATGAAAACATTACCCGGTTCTTCATGTTGATTCCTGAAGCCTGCAAACTGGTGCTTGAGGCAGGTGTAAAGGGAAAAGGTGGAGAGATTTTCGTCTTCGACATGGGTAAGCCTGTGAAGATTATAGATCTCGCTAAGCGTATGATTTACCTTTCAGGAGCCCAAAATGTGAATATTGAAATCACGGGATTGCGCCCAGGAGAGAAATTATACGAAGAAGTGCTCAACGAACTGGAGGGAACAAAACCGTCATTTCACGAAAAAATACGCATTGCACAGGTCAGGCAGTACAACTATGACCGAGTCAATAAGAGTATTATGCTCCTAATAGCCACCGCTGAAGGCTATGACAATATGGAAACTGTAAGGATGATGAAGAAGATTGTACCTGAATACAAGAGCAACAACTCTGTTTATGAATCACTTGATATCGATTAAGAGGTCATTGATCTGTTTCCAAGGCTAAGAATAGAGGCACGGAAGTCAGCGCGGCTTCCGTTTCTTTTTTGTCTTGGCTATTGAAATAAATCGCCAAATATTTTGTAGATTCAATAAAATTGCTTACTTTTGCAGCGTTAACAGTATTATTTACTTAAATCGAAATGCGTATGAAGAAAAAAGCAAGAAATTGTGTAAAATCGTGCAAAATGTTTGCAAGTGTCGAATCTTTTAGCTACTTTTGCATCAGGCTATGAACAGGAAACAACAAGAAAAGTTGGGCGATCTGTTATTGGATGTTGCCAAATATATTATCACGGCCGTCCTGTTAGCCACATGGTTTGATGATGTATCCAACTGGAGCCGGTCATCTTATTTGGTTCCAATGGGTGCGGTGATTTTGACAGCCTTTGCGGGCATTTCTCTTTATGATCATACAGATCAAGTTGTCGAAGAAAAGAAAAAAAGGAAAAAGAAAAAATGAATATGACACCAGCAGATGCAATGCTTTATTTGGTAATAGCCGCTTCGATAGCCATTTTGGTTTATGTGAAGTTTGGCAAACGTGACTCTCGAGGACAGGTTCGGTAGCACAGTCGACTGATGCGCTATTTGCTTAGTGCGCGGAGGTCGGCTTCCAGATCTTCCACGCCGAACTGGTTGCAGGGGAAGTCGAGTATTAAGGAATCATGTTCTTGGGCTGACCCTGACCAGCCATTTAATTCTGGCTGTTGGCCTTTATCAAGTCGCCAAGTTTCACGTTGGGGTTGCGATAGCGGGCATTGCGGTTCGGCTCTTCAGGCTCTGGAGGCGTGGGGATGATGGAAATGGCTTTCTGCGGGCAGTTATGGACGCAGGCCAGACAGTTCTCGCAATCGCCTTCAGGAACACCCTTTTCGTCGACTACCTTCCAAGAGCCGTGCGGACAGACGGAGGTACAGACGCCGCATCCTACACATGCATCCGTCGAAAAGACAATCTTCTCGGAACGTGTGACCGTAGGCCTTTGACGATCCCTGCCGGAGTGGCGGTAATAGCCTTCGCAGATCATACGGTCCTCCTGAGTGACCGTCTGAATATAGTTCTCACGACTGTTAATGGACGCGAGAATGGCGGCAATCCGCTCTGGAATACGCTGATTCTTAGGGTCAGCCTTTTCCCTGTCTGCATCAAAATACGGCAGGTATGTATCGACCATCTGAATGGTGGAAATATAGTTCATCTGCACCCCGTGCTCCTTGGCAAACTTGTCAACAAACTCAGGAAAGATGGTACTGTGCGCACCAAAAGTGCCGACGGTGAAGAAATATGTTCATGTTCTTGTTGATATCCATATCCTTCATTACTTAAGCGTATCATACACTTCATCCGCCACAGGTTCGCACCACTCATTGCTGGCACCTTCCTGGACGTCTTTATGATAGGTGAGGTGCTGGAACCATGAGTCTTTCTGTGCGCCGTGCCAGTGTTTTACTTCGGCAGGGATGGCGATGACGGTGCCAGGAGTCATCTCAACTGGAGCCTTGCCCCATTCCTGATACCAACCACGACCAGCGACACAGATGAGCACCTGTACCTGCTTGTGATGAATGTGCCAGTTATTACGGCAACGAGGTTCGAACGTAACATTCTTCAGACTCGTTACACTCGAAGAAGCGTCGCTTTGCGCCGAGCGCATGACACCGCCGCCAACGTCTGCCAGATAGCTCTGACCAATGAAGTACTTGCCGTAAGGATTAGGTTCGCCCTTAGGCCACTTGGTGCTCAGGGTATAGCCCTCATTGCAGAGCCATGTGCAGAGTTCATCGACCAGCTGTTTCGAGTTGCCCATGTTCACGGCACCCTGCTTGTGGGCAGCGAGTTGTGGAGCAACGCCTTCGAGACCACTCAGGGCTGCAACGGTAACGATCTCACGGTCGGCTGCAGAGAGCTGGTCGCCAGCGAAGATGTCACCAAAGAGGTGTGACTTCAGGTAGTAGTCGTCCTGCGGACAGAAGGTATAGTTGAACGGCTTTCCTGAGAGCTGCGTCTGGTTCTTTGTGCCCAGTTCGTAGGCCTTCTTGGCATCATCCCACTCGGCAGGACGCTTCCAGGGCTTGCCTTCTTGCCAGCCCCCCTTCAAACCTCCTTGAGGGGAGGCTTCCAAAACCTTATTCAACACTCCAAGTGCATTCAGCGAACGTGGAAAGCCGGTATAGGCATAGAGTTGCGAGAAAGCCTCCTTCAGTTCGTTGATGGTTACGCCATTGTCTAAAGCCATACGCACGGCAGGCTCCAAGCGTTCCAAATCACCCTGTGCCATCAGGCAGGCACATGCTGCCAATCCCTTTTGACGCTCTGTCAGCGTCTGTGCATTTACTGTTATCATCGTCATGATTGCGATTAAATATAAAACGATTCTTTTCATTATAATATCACTTTTTTACCATTCTGGATATAAATACCTTTTGAAGGATTCTTCACTTTCACACCATTCAGCGAGTATATATTTCCTTCGCCCTTAAAAGATGGGTTAGTGGAGAGGCTCCTGATGCCTGTCGTGCCCGATGTAAGCGATAGGGTAACAGCTATATTGCTTTGGCCAGCCTTGAGGAATGTGCGTAGCTCGCTCTCAGAGAGCCCATCTATTTTACCTAAACGGGTGTAGCTCCAAGAGTTGCTGGCATAGAAGATGCAGATATTGCTGCCGTTATAAAGCACGATGTCTCCGGGCTGGGCTGTCATCTGCTCGTTATTTGTTGTCAGCGATCTGCCCAAAGGGCCCCAAATCTCGAAATTGTTGTCGTTGAGTGTGACGGTGAGGGGTGCACTCTGTAGTGCAGCAACCAACTCGCGGGTGGCGTCATTATCGACCAGTGTCGCGCTCTGCGTCTGTCCACCGATAGTGATATACATTTTATCCATAGTAGTTTGTGCTTTCACTTCGTTGTCTGCAGAACAGCAGCAGAACAGCATGACAACTATAAATGATAAAATCTGTCGCATCTTTCCTTTCTTTTTTAAAGTTTGTCATAATCGAATCTCATTTCGACCGCAAAGGTACGCACATTATTTTATATAGGTATTACACAAATTGGCTGATGATATACCAATTTCGCAGAAAGTGCTAAAAAAGCATCAATTTTCTACCATTATTAGATTATTTTATGTATCTTTGCCATCGATATGAGGAATATTCTGAAGGTTGAAAGCCCCAACGACTATGCTCGTTTCGTGGATGCTCCGGTGTTGCACCCACTGGTTAGCATCATCCATTATGATGAGCTGGCACCTTTTCGCCATAGCCTGAACAACTATGGCGTGTATGGCCTGTTCATTCAGCGACAGTTTCCCCAAAATCTCTCATACGGAATGCGGAAATGGCAGGTGAGCGATGGTTCCATTATTGCCGTGGAACCAGGACAGATCGGCGGTTTGGAGGACAATGGTGAGCGCATATCCTTGAGCGGTTGGGTTCTGCTATGGTCGCCCGAACTATTGCTCGGCACCGAATTGGAGAGCCAGATAGACCGCTATCAGTTCTTCTCGTATTTCTACGATGGTTCGCTGCGCATGGAGCCGGATGAATGGCTCTGCATCACGCAGTTGCTTACCCAGATGCGACAAGAGTTGCAGACACACGAGGATTCACCGTCATTGAGAAATGTGCTGCTGGCTTATCTGCGCCTGATTCTGGAATACTGTAACCGCATCTATCAGCGCCAGCTTTTCGAAGAGGACAGGGGGGAGGCTGACCTGCTGAAGCGCTTCCACAATCTGCTTCAAACCTATTTTCGTGAGAACCGGCAGCTGATGCAGGGTTTGCCTACCGTCACTTGGTGTGCCTCGGAACTGGCTTATTCGCCTCGTTATTTTGGCGATATTGTCCACAAGGCAACTGGTGGCACTGCCATTGGCTACATCCACAACTACGTCATCAATCAGGCGAAAAGTCTGTTGATGCAGGGTCACAACATCAGCGAGACCTCCCGTCTGCTGGGTTTCGATTTCCCTCACCATTTCACTCGTCTCTTCAAGCGCATCACGGGGCTTACTCCCAGCGAGTTCTTAGGGAAAAATCAATCGTAATTTTTATACTCTCCGGGCGTCATGCCGGTGAGGCGGCGGAAATACTTGGAGAAGAACGAGGGGTTGGCAAAGTGCATCTCCTCAGCTATCTGTGCCGAAGACTTGTCCGTGTGGCGCAGTTCTATTTTGATGCGGGTGATGAGGGCACGGTCTATCCAGTCCTTGGCGGTGGTGCCGCTGGTTTGGCGGATGACGGTGCTCAAGTAGCGTTCGGTGAGGCACATACGCTTGGCATAGTAGCCTATCTGGTGTTGTTCGGCACAATGCTGGGTGACCAGTTGGAGGAAACGGTCGAAGATGGTTTGCTCGCGCGAACGACTGTTGGTCAACTGGTTGGCTTGCTGGTGGAACAACTGGTCGTAGTGGTGCATCAAAGCTGCCACGAGGGCTGTGACGGTTGGGCGATGATAGTCGTCGGCAGCATGAACCATTTGCCAGATAGTGTCCAGAATATGTTGGGCTGTAGCGATATCCGCTTCGCTGACGGGTAATTGGAAGTCTCGCACCTGTCCATTGAAGGCCGACGGCATCTGTCCTTGTGCAAAGGGCATGGGGAAATTAGTGAAGAGTGCCATGCCGAAGATGCGAAGGTCGGGCGACAAACGCTTGGGGTATATGATGGTGCCCGGACCGATATAAACGAGTGTGCCACTCTTGAGGTGGCGGTCTTGCAGGTTGATGTTGATTTCAGCCTCGCCACTCATGATGATGCCCAGACGGTGGTCGTTGATGGTGAAAGGAGGCCTTTGGCGCATCAGCAGACTGAATACCGTGTGGTCGCCACGAACCATTGTCAGTTCGCTATTCATATATACATACTCGCGGATTTGTGAGAGGTGCGGTGTGAGAATGTCGCGCATCCGCGTGACGTCCATCAGTTGAGGCTGTTTATTCATAATCTGTTCTTTTTGTTGGCAAAGATAATCAATTTCCATGAAATAATGTCCTGTTTTTGCATAAATCGAACAAAAAGAACATTTTTGCATTCCTGCGGATAACGCCACGTTGAGAAAAACATCGTACATTTGCACTTGGAATTCAATGATAATTAAAATATGAAGAAATTGTTTTTAGTTTTGACGATGTTGCCGATGCTGGCTCAGGGACAGACATTGGACGATTGTCAGCAGGCTGCAGAGAAGAATTACCCGTTGATACAGCAGTATGGTCTCATCGAGAAGACCACCCAGTTGACGGTTGCCAACATCCAGAAGGGCTGGCTACCGCAAGTGTCGGCTCAGGCACAGGCTACGTATCAGAGTGATGTGACGGCGTGGCCCGATGGGATGAAGACAATGTTGAGCGGTATGGGCATCGACATGAGAGGACTGACGAAGGATCAGTACCGAGTGGGTATCGATGTGCAGCAGACTATCTACGACGGTGGTGTCATAGGCAGTCAGAAGCGTATAGCCCGTGAACAGGGCAAGGTGCAGGCGGCACAGAACGAAGTCAATATTTATAATGTTCGTAAGCGTGTGAATGAGATGTATTTCGGGCTGTTGCTGATTGACGAACAAATCAAGTTGAACACTGACCTGCAGACATTGTTGGCAGGCAACGAACGCAAACTGGAGTCGATGACCAAGCGCGGAACAGCAGCCGAGAGCGACCTGCAGAGTGTGAAGGCAGAGAGACTGAATGCGGTGCAGAAGGGCACTGAGCTGGTATCGCAGAAACAGATGCTACAACGCATGCTGAGCACCTTTTGTGGTATCGAGATCAACAACATACAGAAGCCACAAGTGAAGACTGATGGCAGAAATCTGGCGACAGGAAACCAGAGACCAGAACTGAAGGTGCTGGATGCACAGATCAGTGTGCTGAATGCTCAGGAGAAGGCACTCAACGCAGCACTGAGGCCGAAGGTGGGTGTGTTTGCACAGGGCTTCTATGGTTATCCGGGGCTGAATATGTTCGAAGACATGATGCGCCACAAATGGAGCCTGAATGGCCTCGTCGGTGCAAGGGTGACATGGACTATCGGTGCCCTCTATACCCGCAAGAACGACAAGGCAAAACTGCAGTTGCAGCGTGATATGACGGAGAACAGTCGTGAGGTGTTCCTCTTCAATAATAACCTGGAACAGATTCAGCAGAACGAGAATATAGAGCGCTACCAGAAACTGATGGCCCACGACGGGGAGATTATCTCGCTGCGACAGGCTGTGAGAAAGGCGGCAGAATCGAAGCTGGCACATGGCATCATCGACGTGAACGACTTAGTGCGCGAGATTAATCAGGAGAATGCGGCTTGTGTGCAACAGTCGGTACACGAGATTGAGATGCTGAAAGAGATATACGATAACAAATACACCATTGGTGAAAAGTAAGAAAGTAATAAATGATAAATATGGAAAAGAACGAGTGTTTAAAGAATTTGGGGTCGGTGATAGGTGCTTTACCTTTTTACCTCTTCACCCTTTTACCTTTTCTTGCTGCCTGCGGAGGAAGTGAGAAAGACTACGATGCAACGGGTACGTTCGAGGCTACCGAAACGACTGTGTTCGCAGAACAGAGTGGGGCATTGCTGTCGTTCGATGTGAACGAAGGTGACATGATTGAGGCAGCTCGACAGGTGGGGCTCATTGATACCACACAGACGTGGCTGAAGATTCAGCAGACGGATGCTACCAAAGCGGTATATCAGAGTCAGAAGCCCGATATGGAACGCCAGATAGCTGCCACGCGCCAGCAGTTGGCTAAGGCTCAGCAAGACGAGCAGCGCTACCGTGAGTTGGTGGCTGACGGGGCAGCTCCCTCGAAGATGCTCGACGATGCCACGAGTCAGGTGAAGGTGCTGCAGAAGCAACTGGATGCGCAGATATCATCGCTGAACACCAGCACGCAAGCCCTCGACAAGCAGACGGCTGCTGCCGATGTGCAGAAGGCACAGTTGCAGGATATGTTACGAAAGTGTCACATCATGACTCCCACAAAGGGTACTGTGCTCGAGAAATATGTGGAGCGTGGTGAATTTGTGAGTGTGGGTAAACCGTTGTTTAAGATAGCCGATACTGAGTCAATGCACCTGCGTGCCTACGTCACTTCTGCCCAGTTGCAGAACATCAAGATTGGTCAACAGGTAAAGGTGTTTGCCGACTACGGTGATGGTCAACGCAAAGAGTATGCAGGCACCATCAGTTGGATATCGTCTCGTTCGGAGTTTACACCCAAAACTATCCTCACTGACGATGAGCGTGCCGATCTGGTGTATGCCGTCAAGGTAGCTATCCGTAACGACGGATTCGTGAAGATTGGTATGTATGGCGAAGTGATATTAAGTGAATAGTGAAAAGTGAATAGTGAAGAATTTCTTTCAGTCGCTTCGCTTTGTGAAAGCGTCGCAGAGCGCCGAGCGGCTACCGCTATGGATGCTATTGTTGTTAATGGTGTGTCAAAGTCGTATGGCAAGAAGTTACAGGCGCTCAGCGATGTGTCGTTTTCTGTCGGCAAGGGCGAGGTCTTTGGACTGATTGGCCCTGATGGTGCTGGCAAGACATCGATGTTTCGTATCCTCTGTTCGCTGTTGCTGCCTGATGCTGGTACGGCGGCAGTAGATGGCTATGATGTGGTGAAGCAGATGCGTGAGGTGCGTAGTAGGGTTGGCTATATGCCAGGCAAGTTCTCGCTCTATCAGGATCTCACTATCGAGGAGAACTTGAACTTCTTTGCCACGCTTTTCGGCACCACTGTTGACGAAGGCTACGACTCCATCAAAGCCATCTACTCGCAGATAGAACGCTTCAAAGACCGTAAGGCAGGGGCTCTCTCGGGAGGTATGAAGCAGAAGCTGGCGCTCTCGTGTGCATTGGTACACCAGCCGAGTGTACTCTTCCTCGACGAGCCCACTACGGGTGTCGATCCTGTGAGCCGCAAGGAGTTATGGGAGATGCTGCTCTTGTTGAAGGAACGAGGAATAACTATCTTGGCTTCAACACCTTATCTCGATGAAGTTCGTTGCTGTGAGCGCGTCGCTTTTCTGGATCAGGGAAAGGTGCGCGGCATTGGTACTCCCGATGATATTCTCACCCAATTTGCCAGTATCTTCAATCCGCCAGGCATTGAACACGAGAAGATTACAGAAGTAAAAGAAGATCATGTCATCGAGGTGGAACATCTGGTAAAAGCCTTTGGCGATTTCCATGCCGTTGACGACATCTCGTTCAGTGTAAAGAGGGGCGAGATATTCGGATTCCTGGGTGCCAACGGTGCAGGCAAGACGACGGCGATGCACATGCTGACAGGCCTGAACCAGCCCACCAGCGGAACGGGTAGGGTGGTAGGCTTTGACATCCGCACGGAATATGAGCAGATAAAGAAGCATATCGGTTATATGTCGCAGCGGTTTTCACTCTACGAAGACTTGACTGTTGCCGAGAATATTCGTCTCTTTGCTGGTATCTACGGCATGAAACCCGACGAGGTGAATCACAAGATGGACGAGGTGTTGCGGCAGTTGAAGTTTGAAGACCATCGCGATGACTTGGTGGGTTCGTTGCCCTTAGGTTGGAAGCAGAAGTTGGCCTTCTCCGTCTCGATATTCCACGACCCAGGGGTGGTGTTCCTCGACGAACCCACGGGTGGTGTCGATCCCGCTACGCGCCGCCAGTTCTGGGAGCTCATCTACGACGCAGCCCATCGTGGCATCACGGTCTTTGTGACCACCCATTATATGGACGAGGCGGAGTATTGTGACCGCATCTCAATCATGGTGGACGGCAAGATCAGCGCACTGGGCACACCAGACGAACTGAAACAACGTTTCCACCAACCCGATATGGATCACGTGTTTACCTATCTGGCCCGTCAGGCTACCCGTTCAAGCGATTAAGTGTATGAAACAGTTTATAGCATTTGTAATCAAGGAAACCAAGCATATTCTGCGCGACAAGCGTACGATGCTGATACTCTTTGGTATGCCCGTAGTGATGATGCTGCTCTTCGGCTTTGCCATCACCACCGATGTGAAGAATGTGCGCACGGTGGTGGTCACCTCCGAAATGTCGCCCCGTACACAGCAGGCCGTAGAGCGACTGGCACAATCGGAATACTTCATGATTACCAAGACGGTGAACACCCCGCAGGAAGCCGAACAGCTCATCCGCAGTCAGAAGGCCGATATGGCGCTGGTGTTTGCACAGAATCGTGGCATGCAGATCATGGTTGATGGCAGCGATCCCAATATGGCACAGCAATGGACCACCTATGCCCAGCAAACCATAGCGGCAGCAAATTCTTCACTCTTCACTATTCACTCTTCACTTTTATACAATCCTCAGATGAAGTCGGCTTATAATTTCGTGCCAGCCATCATGGGTATGTTGTTGATGCTCATCTGTGCCATGATGACCTCGATTTCGATTGTCCGTGAGAAAGAGAAAGGTACGATGGAGGTGCTGTTGGTATCACCCGTGCGCCCCTTGATGGTGATCATCGCTAAGGCAGTGCCTTATCTGATACTGGCCTTTGGCATCCTCATCACCATCTTGTTGATGGCACGTTACGTGTTGGGAGTACCGCTGGCTGGTTCGCTGTTCTGGATTCTGACTGTGAGTACCCTCTATATCCTGCTGGCACTCTCGCTGGGACTGCTCATTTCCAACGTGGCACAGACGCAACTTGTGGCCCTGCTGCTGTCAGCTATGGTGCTGTTGATGCCTGTGGTGATGTTGTCGGGCATGCTGTTTCCTGTTGAATCGATGCCAACTATCCTGCAATGGATATCTGCTATCGTGCCGCCTCGCTATTATATCGAGGCTATGCGCAAGCTGATGATTATGGGTGTGGGCATTGGCGAAGTGGCTCACGAGGTAGCTGTGCTGGCAGTTATGACGGTGGTGCTGCTCGCCATTGCGCTGAAGAAGTTTAATGTAAGATTGGAGTAACTGATATGACACTGAAATATCTCATACAAAAGGAGTTCCTGCAGATACGTCGTAATGCGTTTCTGCCCAGACTCATCGTAGCTTTCCCCATCGTGATCATGTGCGTGATGCCGTGGGTGATGCAGATGGAAGTGAAGAACATCGTGGTGGATGTGGTTGACATTGACCACACCGTGGAGTCGCAGCGATTGGTACAGCAGATTGCTGCCTCCAACTATTTCATCTTCGGTGGACAGAAAGCCACCTACGCTGAGGCGATAAAGGACATCGAGAAGGGTAGGGCCGACGTTATCCTCGAGATTCGTGATGGTAAGTATCTCATTGCTGCCAATGCCGTCAATGGCACCAAGGGAGCGATGGGCTCTGCTTATCTCTCGCAGATAGTCAGTGCTCCAGTCTCAACGTTCTCAGCTGCTTCCATGCTAACCCTCTACAATAAGCAACAGAACTACAAACTCTTCATGATTCCCGCCCTCTTTGCCATTGTGATGATGCTGATGACGGGCTTCCTGCCCACACTTAACATCGTCGGCGAGAAAGAGGCAGGCACCATCGAACAGATCAATGTCACACCCGTCTCCAAGTGGGCGTTCATCCTCGCCAAACTCATTCCTTACTGGCTCATCGCGCTGTTTGTCATCACCGTGTGCCTGCTGTTGGCGTGGCTCGTCTATGGCATCACCCCAGCTGGTCCTGTGTGGCTTATCTACGTGCTTGCTATGTTGCTGGCGCTGTTCTTCTCGTCGTTCGGACTCATCGTGTCCAACTACTCCGACACCATGCAGCAGGCCATGTTCGTGATGTGGTTCTTTGTGGTGAGCATCATGTTGCTCTCGGGACTATTCACCCCCACGCGCTCCATGCCCCAGTGGGCCTATCTGACTACCTACATCAACCCCATGCACTACTTCATCGATGCCATCCGCACTGTATTCATCCGTGGTGGCAGTCTGCACGAAACTGCCCATCAGGTCTTAGCCCTTGCGGGCATCGGTACACTGATGGGCTGTTGGGCGGTGCAGAGCTATAAAAAGAACAGTTAATCTAAGGACGGCGCTGGCACCCTGACATGTTGCCCGAGGGTGTTATGCTTTATTGAATTTCTCTTTCCCTTGCTTGCAGCGCGGACAACGCCAGTCATCAGGCAGGTCTTCGAAGGGCACACCATCGTGCTCTGCAGGGTCATAGACGTAGCCACAGACAGAGCAAACATACTTGCCGGAGTCTTCCTTCTGGGAGAAATCTATCTCTGCCAATACAGTTGGCACGGGGTTGTCGAGATCCATTACACGCTTGGCCTCCAGGTTCTCATAACCCTGTGGCGTATGGGTGCCGCAATAAACGGTAGGCTGATTGCGAACGAACTCACGTACGCGATCCATTGTCTCTCGGGCTGCTGACAGATCGTCGAAGACAACGGAAAGTTTGTTCGCATAAAGAGCCTCGTCAACGTAGGTGATATCTCCCTCGAACATATAGAACAAGCCCTCGTTCTCTGCGATGATAAGGCTGTTCCCATTTGTATGTCCCTTAGCCTTGATAAAGTAAACGCCATCGGCAATCTTCTGACTCTCAGGGAAATTGTAATAAGCGCCGTCAGTGAATTCAACAGGAACTATATTAGGGATATCCTTGAGCTCGTCTGCTCCAATTTCTTCTGCATTCACATAAATCTTAGCATTGGGGAAGGAACGCAACTCTCCTGAATGGTCGGCATGCTTGTGGGTCAGCAGTATCTTTGTCACCTGCTCAGGTTTGTATCCCAATGCTGCCAAAGCATCCATATAGTCGCAGATGCTCTTACCAATATAGATGGATGCCGTCTCCTCTGGAGCACCATCGGGGAAGCCTGCTGGCAGGCCGGTATCTACCAAGATGACTTCGTCGCCAGTGTCTATCAGATAGTTCTGAAGACTGCCACGATAGCGGATGTTCTTGTCAAACTTCTCTTGTCCTTCCTCGCCACCAAATGCGAATGGCTGAGAATAGAATCCGTCTTTTCTGAATTTTACTGCTTTGATGTCCATAGCTTTTTCTTTTTTGTTTTAGGTGAATAATAATGTTTGATAATCATTTGGGGGCAAAGTTACATAAAATTACTCATACAATTGTAACCTAAACGGAAGAAAAATTGATTGAAACGGAAATAACTTGCATTTTCTTTGTATATTTGCACCCTGAAAGTTTCTTCACAAGGATGAAAGGCATGACCCCAAGGGAGTTCAGAAGAGGGAAATAATCAATTGCGTAGAAAGATGAACAAGATCATTCATGTGGATATGGATCAGTTTTTTGCTGCTGTGGAGCAGCGGGATCATCCAGAACTGAGGGGCAAGCCCATCGCAGTCGGTCATGATGCCGAACGCGGTGTGGTATCCACTGCCAGCTACGAGGCTCGGCGGTTTGGTGTACATTCTGCACAGTCCATTCAGGTGGCTAAGCGTCTGTGTCCGCAACTGATTATCGTGGAGCCGCATTTCCAGAAGTATAAGGCGGTGTCGGCACAGTTGCACGAGATATTCCACGACTATACTGACCTGATAGAGCCTATATCCCTCGATGAAGCCTTCCTCGATGTGACGGAAAATAAGAAAGGTATTGAGTTGGGTGTGGATATTGCGCGGGAAATCAAGCAGCGCATCCTTGAGACAACGGGACTGACGGCATCGGCAGGCGTGAGCTACTGCAAGTTCCTGGCAAAGATTGCCTCTGACTGGCGCAAACCCGACGGTCTGACGGTGATCCATCCCGACAGGGCTTTGGACTTCATCTCACAACTGAAGATTGAGAAGATTTGGGGCGTAGGCCAGAAGACCGCAGAAAAGATGCATTGCATGGGTATCTTTACGGGCCTTGATCTTAGAAACACATCGCTGAGCCGGCTGACTCAGGAGTTCGGCAAGATGGGGCAGGTGTTCTATGACTTTTCGCGAGGCATCGACAATCGGCCTGTGATCAGCGAGTGGGAGAGGAAGAGTGTCAGCTGTGAGCAGACCTTTGAATCAGACATCAACGAGAATGCCGCTGTCACCATCCATCTGTATCACACGGTTCTGGAACTGGTCAGGCGCATCGAGAAGAACGACTTTGAGGGCCGTACCCTGACGCTGAAAGTCAAGTTTGCGCGAGAGCAGACTCAGCAATATGACAAGTATCAGGATTTTCATCAAATCACCCGCAGTATCACTGTCGACCATGTGCTTCGTACCAAAGACGAGATCCTGCCATTGGCCAAACAGCTAATGCAACAAGTGGAGTTTCATTCTCACCCTATCCGTCTGTTGGGTTTAGGTGTGTCAAATCCAGGAAGTCCCTCGTCAAACGGGGCACTGGCCTCCAGCCAGGGAGCGTGGTGTGAGTTGGAACTGGAATTTGAGCCCTGGCCCGACTCGTCCGAGTAGGCCTATATCAAGCAGCATGTGATAGAGTTGTAAATCTTTATACTATACTTCCGTACATTTAGTTACTAATTTACTATTATGTAAACTCAATGATGGCACTAACCTCGCTCCCGATAGACAGAGAGACGATGATGCCGCCAGCTATTTGGTAAATAGTCGGAGTCAGACAGTCGCCAAGCTTGGCTGCCACACGGTATTCTACCCGAAGCCCGCTTACCACGAAATCCTCTGGCAACAGTTCCATCGCCATGCGGACATAGTTGGCATTGTTCAGGTGCTTGTTGTAGTCGATGTCGGCACGGAGCACCTTGATTGGCTCAAGAACCTCGCCACCGTCCTTGACTTTGTCGAGTTCCGTCGCGACTCGGCCATCTTCAAGCAAGCTCGGATGGCTCTCGCTGCTCCGTCCCTTGGGCAGAATAATGCGGCGGTCTTTGTAGTTCATCTCCAGTTGTGGCTCCAGCGTCATTGATTGTATGGTTGCATCGTCCACACGTTTCAGTTTGCCAGCTGTCTTATCGACGAATGCGCCCATGCTCCACGTCTTGTAGCAAGGCTTGCCCTGTGCATCATAGATAAAGGTGTTGCGGAATCCGAACATGGGCTTCATGCCATAGACGGAAGTCGTCACCGTCAGCTCCTCCTTGTATTCCGGCACACGGACTATTTCTACCTGACGCGTTGCTAAGAGTTGTGCCATATTCTGCTCTGTGAAGTACTGCTTCACTCCAGGCTCTGAGTCAATCCACATCTCAGAGCAGTCCTGCATCATCTGGAGTGCCGAATAAAGCTTCAGCTTACCCTCGCTGTCGCAGGTGCTTGTCGTTACTTTATAAGTTAAACTGTACATATTCTTTTGTTTTCTATGTTGTTACAGTGTTATTTCCATCGTTGTCTTTTGCACTTTCATGCCCATATTCCTGTAGAAATTGAGTGCGGGGTCGTTACCTTCCCATACATTCAGGGTGATGTTGTTGCAACCTATTGACTTGGCGTAGTCACGGACATACTCATATAAAGCCTTCCCGACATGTTTGCCACGAGCTTCTTCATCTACGCAGATGTCATCAATATAGAGCGTCTTGATGTTCTGGAGTAACTTGTCATCCCTTACCTCCGTGATCATACAGAAGGCATGCCCCAGGACTTGACCGTCATCATAAACGAAGATGGGCTTGCTCTCATCTTCGAGCAAGACTTCAAGTTCCTGCTCATTATACTTCGTTGTGTTGGGCTTGAATAGATCAGGGCGTATGACATGATGCACCATATTAACTTGGTGCAGCAACTCCATGATAGCCTGAATGTCTCTTTTAACAGCTTTTCTTATCATCATTCAAACAAGTTAGTTGTAAGCATATATAAGCCCGTACTTCTCATGAAGTTTGCGTAGTGTGCCATCTGATTTCATCTGTCGGATGATATTGTTTACCATCTGCAAGAGGTCATCCTGCCCTTTCTGCATGAGGACGCCTATTTCGCCATGAGTAAAGGGGGCGTTCAGTAATGGGGCTACAAGTCGGGTGTCTGTCTTCACATAATAGGGAGCCTCTGTTATCTCTGTTATCATCAGGTCGGCTGCGCCTTCGGCAACAAGTGTCGGTATTTCCTCGTTCTTGGGGTGAACTACAATCTTAGCGTGAGTCAGCTTCTCGTTGGCAAACTTCTCATTCAGTCCCCCAGGATTCACCATCACAGTCACTTCGGGTTTGTCAATGTCAGCTAATGACTTGTAGCGGTCTGCCTCGGATGCACGGCAAAGGATAGTCTTGCCGTTAGCCAGATAGCCCTCGCTCATAAGCATCGTCTCGCGTCGGGCATCGGTGATGGTAATGCCACCAATGGCGAGGTCGAACAACTGAGGATTTGTAAGCACATCGGCTGTCAGCGTAGGCCATGAGGTCTTTTTGAATGTTGGTGTTACGCCCAGCCTTTTGGCAATCTCGTTGGCCACTTCTATGCCGAAGCCCCAATATGTCCCATCGGGTTCGCAGAAGGATAACGGCCTGTAGTCGCCAGTAGTTCCAAAGATGATCGTGCCACGTTCAATAATTTCTGCGACTTTTCCGTTACTCTGCTTTGTTGCGTTGTCCTCATTAGAAGAGCATGAGGCGAAACTTGTCGTTCCGCAAACAGTCAGGACGGCTATGAACAACCAAATCTTTATTCTTTCTCGTATCATAATCTTTGTCATGTTTAAATGTGTGTGCAAAGATACACAAATGATGTGACAAATGGAAAAAAAAGTGAGGAATAGTTTGGTTTTTCGCTCATTTTTAGTACCTTTGCGCTTAGAATATTGACAGCAAATCCGAAACATCCTTGCTTCGTCGATTCCTCTGAGGGGTGTCGATATGGGCAATGCCATCCTCGCCATGCATAGTTGCAGGGAAACGGGTAGCACAGTCGACCATGTATTTGCGGTCAAGGCTTTCACGCAATTCTTCAAATCGGTAGAATATTTATATCCATGTCAGTTTTCTCCAAAGGTTTTCTAATGGTCCGCGAGAATGGTTACTAAACCAATAACGGGCAAAGAGATACTGACAAACGACCATTCCGCATCCAACCATGACGGCGTAGGTGATGCCTAAAAGGTGGTAGCAGGCCAGACCATAGCCGCAGAAGATAAAGCAGCCTATGACGGACTGGAGCAGATAGTTGGTAAGACTCATACGACCGAAGATACAGAGGTGATCGGGTCTTATACATGATTGATAGTCTTTTGCAGTTCTTCCAGGAATCGGGTGGCGTGTGAGCCGTCCATCTGGGCGTGATGGAATTGGAAGGAGATAGGGAGCGTAGTCTTCAGCCAGCCTTTGCGATATCTGCCCCATGCCAAGAAGGGATTAGTGTAGATGCCGCTGTACTGGTTGACAATGCAGTCGAGTTCCGTGCCAGTCACTGCCGACGTGCCGACTATCACAGCCTCATCATCCAATATGTCCTGACAGGTCTGGCTGATGGTTTCTGTCAGATGCAGGTAATTGGCATTAAACTGCTCCAGATCGTCATTGACGGCAACGTCGCAGAAACTGAGTCCGCCTTTTACATTATCCACTATCATGTTGATAGCCATACGGTCATATTTGTATAGTTTTCCGTCATGAGGTAACATATAAAACTCCTCTATCTTTGATGCAGCCATGCCGATGCACCAGCACAGCAGCATATTGAATTTAAGCCCATGCCTACGACTTACCTTATACAGCCTCGTCACATCGAAAGTCTTGGTGAGCGTCACCATCGGCATGGGTGATTTCATCCACAGTTCGAACGCCACAGCCCGACTGGTCTCTTTGGGATTGATTTCCTGTTTCATCTTATTATTTGTTTTCGACTGCAAAGTTACAAATAGTTGGGGAATACACAAAATTTTGGGGATAAACAATACTATTATGCGACGAGTTCCATTTCAAACCCTTTCCATTCCTCACCGTCAATCAGATAGGAATCCATTCCCGTGATCCGAAAGCCTACTGATTTGTAACATTCAACAGCGGAAAGATTGTCGCAAAACACACCGAGGGTGATATGCTTGGCTCTCAGTTCCTGCTGCGCATAATCGATGGCGAGGCGTAGCATTTGCTTGCCATAGCCTTTGCCACGTTTTGAGTCGTCAACTATCACAAAGCCGAAGCGGATGACAGTCTTATCCTCTGATGGATATCTCAAAAGGATATGCCCGATGATAATATTATCAACAATTGCCGTAAGAGGATGCATATTCTGTCCTTCATATTGCCTCATCATCTCCTCAGGCTTGGCTGGGAAATCCTTATACCTGTCAGCACTCCAAAGCCGGAAAGCATGTTGATCCTTGCACCAACTCAGAATCGTCGTTGCATCGTTGATATTGAATGGTCGAAGTGTCATGAAATCTTGCATATGCACATGATGCAGTTCAATATACTCGTACTTCATCTTTCTTATAATTATTTGTTTTTGTACTCAAAGAAATAGAAGTCTGTCCAGCCAGTGTTCTCAGCGTAGAGGTGCTGCTTGCCGCGATACTCGAAGCCGAGACGTTCGTAGAGTTTGTGGGCGGATTACTCAATTACGAAACTACGTGGATAAAAATCGCTGTAGAAACGGCCGTCGGTGGCGGTGAACTTCAAGACGCAGTAGTTGGGATCGGTAACGCCGCCAGGATAGTACTCTGTGTCGCCATCGCGCCAGATCATTTCTTTTGAGGCGGCATCCGTCAGTACCTCCATCGTGCCACGTAGCATCATGCCCTTGAAGCCCTTGGCATCGCAGAAATAGATGCTGGCCTTGGGATTGGCCTTGTATTGAGCCACACGTATTGAGAATGTGTTGGTTGTAAAGTAGAAGGTTTTGATACCCTCACGTTTGCGTGGCTTCAACATGGCCTTGGTCCAAGGAAAGCCTTCTTGGTCTACGGATGAGATGAAAGCGATGGGCAGTTTGTCGGCCATCTGCGCGATGAGTTCTTTAATACCTGCGAGAGCGGGGTTGACATTCATGACTTCATCGTTACTAACATCCAACGTTTTGCGCCAACGCTTCAACTGCGGGAAATACGTTTTCATTATGCCAATATATTCCTCTTTGGTGATGGGTTTCTCCAACCCCTCGTTGACAGCACCAATAAACTGCGCACAATGTTCGATCATCTCTTCCATCGTGCAGTCCTGCAAGAACTTTCCATCCCTGTAGCAGTACATACAGTAATCTTCGTTCTTACTTCCGTCGGCATTCGTGCCGAGAACATCTTCGGTTAGCGGCATGCCGCAACTCTGACAAAATTTCATTTCTTTACTCATTTTATTTGTTGTCATTAATTATATAAGATATGATACCACTAAAGTCATATTGCCCGTTTCATATATGCTCTCGATTTAGGGCAATGGGCCAAACATTTCAAGCATGTGATACAGTTGTAAACATCTACTATCTCATCCCTTGAAACGTTTGTGTTCCAGCACACACCATGCAATGCTTTTTGTGGGCATATATGATGGCAAATAGTGCAACGATTGCATTTCGGCTGCAGGATATTGTTCTTAGCAACTGTTAACGGTGCATTCGTCAGAACAGAACCTAGGCATTGTGCTGCTCCAAACTCTTCAGTGATGAATAGATTACTTTTACCTATATATCCGATACCACTAAGTATTGCAATGGTTTTGTGTGGAAGGGCAGATGTCTTTGTCTCAAAATCGAAGGCATTCTCTGCCATTAATCCTTTATCAGATTGAGACAATGCCTTATAGCCACATGAAATGAGATTATTTGCTAATTTGTCTGCGATCAATCCAACCCTACTTTCTGTCTGTGCATATTCATCTTCTACAGTATGAGTATAATCCGGAGTGTTACACACCATCTCAAGAAAATGAGGATTAATAGCAATTCCTATCAGTATGGCAAAAGGGAGTCCTCGGTTTTGCTTCATATCCAACATGGAAATGTCTACGAAATGGATAATATCCACATTCTCGTTTCTTAGCTGTTGCTCAATTTCTATTTTGATGTTACTCATTGAATGTACTCGTATCTTTTAATCTTTCTCATATGTACTCAGCCAGTGTCTTAACCTCACAGCCTTTGCTTTCGTAATAGGCTAACATCTCTGGCAACTTTTTCAGATCATAGCTGGTGATACAGTCGGAGAGGACATGCACCGTGTATCCAGCTTTAGTCATATTGAAACACGTCGATTTCACACAAGCGGTAGCGTCAGCACCTGCCACGTAGAACTCATTAATATCGTTCGTTGTGATGAAAGCAGAAAAAGCCTCACTCGTGAGGGCATTGCTTTTTGTCTTCACGAAGATATTGTCTGACACGACCTTCAATTCAGGCACCAGTTCCTCGCCTTTGCTACCAGGTTTGAACGTTCGCGTGCCTGCTGTGGTGTTATTATGCTTGATATAGACAATGTGCAGGCGCTCAGCCACAGCCCATTCAATGGCAGCATTGATGTTGTCGATGATGTCTCGATAGTGCTTGGTGATGTCGTTCTGAATGTCGATAACGACAAGTGCTTTTGTTTGCATATCTTCATTTATTAAGTTTGACGCTGCAAAATTACTGATACTAGCGGATTATTGCAAATTTCTGGGATATTCTGCATGATTCTGTGACGAGTGGCTTATAATGCAGCACCCGTCATCGCGACGGGTGCTGCTTTCTTACTCTAACTTAAATATTAACAATCATACAAAAGAAGTATGATATTACTCATTTCTCGAACTCACGGAGTTCCTCCAGCCCGCACTCTATCTCCTGAATCTGCTGGGTGTGGCGGCGAAGCTGCCATTTTGCAAAGACAAGACCGAGACCAAAGGTGAGCAATGAGAGTCCGAGAGGCAACAACAATCTTGTACTATACTCGTAGCCTGCTTTCGTGTTGAATCCCAACTCTAGGATATAGAAGGCTATCAACGCCAGACATACGGCACCAATCATCCAGACCTTCTCCTGATGGCAGACCTTCTTGTAAGAGAGCACCAAACGGCTGAGTTCGCTGCTGCTCTTGCCGTCCAGATCAAATTTCGACAGCAGGGAGAGTTTCCATACCAGGGGAATCATCCCTATGACCATCACACCCTCGACGATGGCGAACGAGCTGGCCTGGATCGGCGTGTTCATATAGACATAGGGGAATACCACGCAGATGATGAGCATATTAACCACGAAGTTGTAGATGTTCTGACCCAGGATGCTGTCGTATGCTGACTTGGTCTTCTGCTGAATCACTTCCTTTACCACGCGAATGTTCACTATTTCCGTTGCTGCCAGACGCTCATCGAGCTTGTTCCAACTGGCTTTCAATGCTTCAAGTTCCATAACAATTCAAATTTAATGGTTCGACATTTTCTTTAGTTTCTCTTTGGTGCGGTTCAGTTTCACGGCGACGTTGGTCTTAGTGATGCCGAGGATGTCGGCAATTTCCTCATAGCTCCGTTCTTCCAGCCAGAGGAGAATCAGCGCGCGTTCCAATTTCCCCAGCTGGTTGATGAGTCGGTAGAGTTCCCTGAGTTGTCCTGCCGTCTCGTTGTCTTCTGCTGCCATGCTTGCCACATTGGCCGTCATCGGTACGGTCTGCGGGCGGGTATTGGAGCGTCGGAGGAACGTGATACAGGTGTTCATCGCGATGCGGTAGACCCAGGTTGCGAGTTTGCTATCTCCCCGATAGCGGGGGAAACTCTTCCACAGGTTGAGCACCGTCTCCTGATACAGGTCGTTCAGGTCGTCCTGGTCGTTGGCATAGATGTAGCACACCTTGTAGATGGTACGTTTCTGCGCCTCGATCATTGTGAGGAATTCTTTCTCTAATTCTTTCGTCTCCATTGTTCAACTGAATCCTTTTATCCTATTAGTCGCAGAAAAGGCGAAATAATTACATCCAAACGGAACTATTTTACATTCTTGATATCTACACCGCCCAGGAAATTATTGGCTACGATGTGAAGACAAGGAACATCCTTATCAGTCAGCCGTTCTGTTGAATTGTTTACGCCACCGATAAAGCTGCGGCTCTTTACTACGACGTTCACCCCCTGAGGCACAAAGAGCTCTATACCGCCACAGAAGGTATGGATTTCGATCTCCTCGTCCTCGGTGATGACTGCCCCGCGCAAGTCCATGCGGATGCCGCCGCAGAAAGCATCTAGACGGGCACCATGGAACACTTCGCCGTGATAGATGTACTCATCGCCGCCATAGTGGGCCGAGCAGCAGATACGCTTGCCGTCTTCACCAATAGGCAGTGGACGATGCAGCCACTGGTCAGGATCGCGGCGATAGCTCTCAATAATAAGATGTACGCCCACATACAATAAGACGAAGATGCTCAAATACATGGCCCATCTACCTTCCGACATCGTTTCAAACCAACTCCAATGGAGAATACCCCACAATGTAGCGAGCTTCAGTAGACTGGCAACAACAAAAAGGAGGCCGATAATCGTTCTTGGTTTCATGTTCGTATTCATTTCTCAATTCTGTTAAATTAGACATTTCCAAATGCAAAGGTAGGGCGAATGACATATCTTTCCAAATATCTGGGATATTATGCAGGAGTTTGTGATGAATGGTTATAAATTTGTGACGAAATATGGGAAGAGTGGCGAGCGGTAGCAATTTTTACACTTTTCATTCTTCACTTTTCACTTAATTTTTGTACCTTTGTCGCCGTATGAACAATAGTCACAAAGAAACCATCAGCATCCGATTCATCAGTACCGCTTTCATGATACTGGCAATTGCGATTTTCAAGCCCTTCGGACTCGAAGTAGGGCAATGGCAGGCCTATCTGCATCTGTTGAGCCTTTTCGTGTTAGGCTTGTCCAGCTGTTTTATCACAGAGGTCGTTCTGCGATACATCGTACGCATGCCTCGCTCCTACGAACGCGGCATCAACTATATCATCAGTCGCAATCTGCGCTTCCAGCTCATCAATACACCTCTGGTCGCCCTGCTTATCTGTCTGTACCGGCACTTTGTGATGAGCAGTCTGGTGGAGAGTAACCGGTTGTCGCTGAGCAACTATCTGGAGACACTGGCCATCATTGCCTTCCTCTCCTTTGCTATTGGACTCTATTGGCGCTTCAAGTTCCGTAGCAAGTATCTGGCGATGGAACTGGAAGAGACAAGGCTGCTGAACGAGGAACTGAAGAAGATGCAAGAGCCGGAACAATCTTCTCCGAACGAAATGGAAAAGCTGAGTGAGAATCCCTGCCCGCAGGAGCTCACGCTTACTGGCACGACCAACGAATCGGTGACGCTCCAGATTTCCCACCTATTATATATTGAGGCTGTGGGCAACTATGTGAAGGTTTGCCATCTGGACAACGGACAGGTGCGCACCGATTTGCTTCGTGCCACGATGAAACAGATGGAGGAAACGTTGAAGGACTATCCGATGATCGTCCGCTGCCATCGCGCCTTCCTGGTCAATCTTGGTCAGGTCGAGCGGATTGTCTCACATTCCGGCTCCACCCAGTTGCTCATCAAGTACTGCCACGAATCACTTCCTGTCTCACGCAGCAATATGTCACAAGTCAAGGCTACGATTCAGCGAGGGCAGAGCGATGCTCGCATCGACTATGCCGAGCTTTAGTAGTCTCGAACACAGTCATGGTTGCTAAAAGCCTCTAGAATACTCCTGTGCCTCAATGTCTATAAGTGTTATTATAGAAGATTAAAGAAATTTCAATTATACAAATCGGCAAACGTGGTCAACGGCTATATCTGAGAATCCGAAAGCCTCGGCTTTTGTCATACGACCGCTGGTTACATCTGCGACGAAATCTATAAGTTCGCAGCCCATCTGACGGATGGTCTTTTCACCTCTCAGCACGGCACTGAGATTAACGTCCATATTGTCCTCCATCATATGGAAGGTACGTTCGTTGGCAGTGACTTTAATGACGGGCGCAATAGCATTTCCGGTAGGTGTACCACGCCCTGTGGTAAAGACGATGGCCTGACACCCTGAAGCCACCATCGAAGTGACAGAGGCGATGTCGAAGCCAGCCGTATCCATCACTACGGCTCCTCGCTTTGACGGCATGACGGCTTGCTGTAGCACTTCCTGGATAGGACGCGTGCCGCCTTTGCGGATGCAGCCGAGACTCTTCTCTTCGAGTGTGGACAGTCCTCCGGCCTTGTTGCCAGGCGTAGGCTGACCAGCCCTACAGTCTTGGCCTGCAGCAGAAAGATGAGCCTCGTATGCACGGCATACCTCGATGATCTGATTGTGAATCGCTGGTGTTGCAGCTCGTTTGGCCAGTATGTGTTCACCGCCGATCCATTCAATCGACTCGCTCATCACTGTTGTGGCTCCCATATCCACCAGAAGGTCGCTCATTTCACCCACCGTTGGGTTGCTGGCAATGCCGGAGGTGGCATCGGAACCGCCACACTCAATGCCGATATAGAGTTCTGAGGCATCGAAGCGTTCCTTTTGCTGCATGGCAGCCTGTCCCGCCATCTCGCGGGCAGCACGCACGGCCTTTTCAATGGTCTTCAGTGTACCCCCTTCTTCCTGAATACCAAAGGAGACAACGGGTTTCTTGGTCAGTCGGCCAATCTTCTCTTTCAGCTGCTTGTGCGGGACTGTCTCACAACCTAATCCAATGATAACCACACCGTAGATGTTAGGATGACAGGCAAACCCCGTCAGTATCTTCTGACTCATATCGGTGTTCGCCTGCACATCAGAACAGCCAGTGTTGAAGACGATGTTGACTGCTCCTCGTATCTGACTCGCAACGATACGGCAACTTTCGCTGGCACAGACGCATGTCGGCAATATCAAGATATGGTTACGGATGCCTGGCCGCCCCTCTGGCCGCCGATAGCCCCAGAACTGGAAAGAGGCTTGGTCTGGGTTGCCTTCAGACTGCTCGGCACACATTTGCCAATCATCGCCAGCCAACTCGCTGTCATAGTCTCGCAGTTCACTTTTCAGATTATGATCATTTACCCAGCATCCCTTGCTGATATCTGTAACGGTGTGACCGAGGCTTTCACCATATTTGATAACATCACTGCCCCTGCCAATGTCCTCTAGTGCGACCTTGTGGCAGTATGGGATGTCCTCTTCTGCTTTTAGAATCATGTGCTCACTGCCTTTCATGAAGCAGACATCATCTCCCTTGGCAATCTCGGTGACTGTTGTAACTACATTGTCTGCGAGATTCATCAATAATGCATTTACTACCATATTTTGAACAAAGTTGCTTTATTTGTGGCAAAGATACGAAATAGAAATGAGAAAAGATGCATTATTTCACATTCTTCTTGTTTTTCTTGCAATTTTTACCTAAATTTGCAGCGGTATAAGACTATAAACCATTATGTTATGAGCGAGAAGTTTCCATACGGCTATGATTTGAATGCCTATATCGACAAGGCGTTCGAGCAGATGAAGGCTGACTTCCCTTGGGCAACGAGGGACATGATAGCTGAGCATACCTATTTCGGTATCGAGAAAATGGGGGATGACTATCAGTATGTCAGGTATTACTCGTTTTGTAGTCCAGAAATTCTCAATGTGGACTGTGAAGAGTTTATCCGTAGGCTGGCCAGTGACCATGACTGGGAACTGGAAAAAGCCAATCCCGTGAAGGAATGCATCGATGTGGAAGCCTCAAACAGATGCAGCGGCGACTGGTTTCTGGAGTGCTATCAGATTCAGAAGCATGAGAAGGGCGGCTATTCGGTTTATGTAACGGCTGGCAACCGCTCGGCAGGCGGGTCAAAGACGGTATTTATTCCTGCCTCCTATTTCAAACTGAGTTGGGAAGAGTTTCTTGACAAGTATCTCGATCTGGCTACCCCTGGCTCTTTCTATGTGGGCAGGGCCGATCTTGAGCGAGACCATCGCATCAAAGAGTTCCTTGGCTTCTGAAATAAATAATAGTAATTTAATGGGAGATATGAAAAAGATGACAATCGTAATAGTAGTTATACTTGTTATAGTTGTATTTATGGAGTGTAAGTACCTCAGAGGCCAGATTCTCGATGGGCCTGGAATGGAGCGCGATTCCTCGGATTACTCTGTGGAAGAGCCTGTGGACGGTCTTAACAAGGAGGCTATCCTTGATGGCCCTGACGGCACGTCAACGCATGCTTTTACGGGAAGCAAGAACAGCGTGGAAGTTGATTTGCTTGACATCAGTGAAATGCCGAAGACAGCGGTGCGTCAGGAAAATGCTCATTTCCAGTATGCCGTATATGTCAATGTGGATAAGCCTGCAAGCGGTGAGGGCGAGATGGATGATGTGAGATCCGTTTGGCTTGCCAACGAGCGTTCTGGTACGGTCATCAAGGTCTGCGTCACTAATCCCATGGCAGAACCTCAGTGGAATAAGATGAGTGGCAAGGATGCCGATGGTGTTAGTGTCTCTCTCACGCAGATTGCAGCTGCCGATAAGGCAATGATTGCCCCAGGCGATGTGAGTAAGGTGATAGTCGAGGGCTGTCCCGACGGGCGCAATATCTGGACCTACATCATCGATCCTTATCAAGGTACGGCTATACAACTGCCTTCTACTGAGGGCGTGATGAGTCTTGACTGGGAGAAGAAAGAGATCATCGCTGCCTCGTATGGCTACGACGACGACGGCCGATATTCCGTTAACAAGGCCTATTCCCTCGATGGAAAGTTTCTTCGCAGGGTAGGAGAAAAGGAAAGAGAATAATAAACTATAAGCCAAAATGTTATGAGAAGAAGTGTTTTGATGATTTCCTCGTTGATGATGCTTATGGCTTGCGGAGGCAAGAAAGCACAGACGGATAGTACCGACGCTGTCATCGCGGACTCGACGGTGATGGATTCAGCTGCCGTTGTAATAGAGAACCCCTATGACTTTGAAGCCATTGCCAAAGCTATTGAAGGCTGTGAATATTTGGAGAATTTCAGTCATGGCGTTGCAAGGGTTAAGAAGGATGGCCAGAACTTTTATATTGACCTGCATGGTAACATTGTGGAGGAACCAAAGGTGGAGGAGAATCCAGACGAACTGAGATGTGACTATGAGAACGGGAAGTATGGCTTCAAGGACAATAAAGGAAATGTGGTCATTCCCCATCAGTCCCATTTTGCCCATGATTTCAGCGACGGCATGGCTATTGTCGTAAACGAGATAGGAGAGGTGGGGTATATCAACACCAAAGGCGACCTGGCTATTCCTTATCAGTATGATACGATGGCCGAGAGTGACGGCAACGATTTCCACGAGGGACTTTGTGCTGTTGTCGTCGATGGTTCGCATGAGTGGGTCAGCTATGTCGACAAGACCGGCAAGCTGGCTTTTGAGGGCGTCTTCGGTTATGGTGGCGATTTCAGCGAGGGCCTGGCTGCCGTCAAGACTACAGGTGAAGGTGCTCGAAGCGGCTATATCGACCGTTCAGGAAAGATGGTGATCGAACTGCCCGCCGGCTGGTGGGGACGCAAGTTCACGGATGGCGTGGCCCAGATTCAGAAGCTTGACTCCTGCTATATCATCGACAAGACTGGCCAGCGGCTCTTCAAGGTGAATAATGAAATCACCTACACAGGGGACGATATCAGATACTCTGAAGGTTTGGCAGTAGTCTATGGTAAAGGTAAATACGATAATAAGCGCGGCTTTATGGACAAGACTGGCCGCATCACCTTCTGTCAGGAATAGCAATAGCATTTGAATATATGAAGAAATCTTTATTGTTTATGTCTCTGATGATACTCTGTACGCTGCTCATGGCAGCCTGCGGTGGTAAGAAGGCTCAGGGAGAGAGTGGTGACACAGACTCTGATAGCATAACCAGTCTGCGCCAGCAGTACCGTTTTGAGCATCAGTTCATTAAGGCTGATGACAAGAACTATGACAGTATCGTCGTGAAGGGATATAAAGAGGGTAAGGTCGCCTTTGAATGCCGACATGAACTGGTGGACTATGTGAGTGTTGAAAATGCTGCTGATATGGAATGGATAAACGATACGACGGACATCAACTTCGACGGCATCCCCGACCTACAGGTCTATCGTTCGGTTTTTGTCAGGGGGCAGGTTGCCCATCTGTACGCAGGCTATGTCTGGACTCCCCAACAGAAGTTTGAGGAGGTGGAACAGTGGAAAGATCTGCTCAACCCCGAGGTTCATCCTGAAGACCAGACCGTCACAGCCAACTATCGCAGCGATGCCAACGAGAGAACGTACGATACCTACAAGTGGACTGATGGCAACAAGCTTGAACTTGTCAAGACCCGTAAAGGAGCATTCTTTGGTGACGATCCGATAGAAGAGGAAAAGGTTGCTGTCAAGTATTTCGTGGAGCAGTTCTATGAAGACTGGGGCAAAAAGGAACTGGATGACTATGACGCGCTGAAACCCTATATTACTCCCAAACTCAGGCAGTATCTCGCTGATGCGTACGAGTTTGATTGTGATGGTGAGTGTCTGGCTACTTGGAAGTTCTTCTATGAGGGTGGCGGCGATGTAGGTGAATGGAAGCATAACTCATACATACCTCGTGACGAGAATCATGTCCTTGTTGAGATTGAGTATGATAACTATAAGTATGACGTGCTCCTGAAAGTGATTAAGGATGGAGATACCTACAAGATCGACAGTCTGAAGCAAGAAAAATCCGAGTATAAACATTAATCGATACTATCATATGAAAAGACAATCATTAGCAATCATTTTCGCCTATTGTTCGTTGATTGTAGTGGCACAGGAGGTTACTGAAAATCGCGGATTCAAGGCTGTCATGAACGGAAAGTATGCCGTTGAGGTGTTTTTCCAGACAGCACATAACGATGGCGACTGGCAGACGGCGGGCTACATCTATTACCCCAAAGCCAAAAAACCTGCTCCCATACTGATAGCAGAGAACTGGGGTAATGAAGACCCTATTGTCTCTGATGGGGACAATGTGTTCGACAGGCGTTTTGTGGAGTACCAGCCTGATGGAGAGACGACAGGTATACTCTATCTGACTTATGCCGAAGTTGAGGGTGACTTTCAGATGCTGAAAGGTTCATGGAAGAATCCCACAACAGGCAAGGTGATGAACCTGTCTAACTTCCAAGAGATGCGAGAGTTGCCCAGCTGGTGGCCAGGATCTCCAGAAATATTCGGTGCACCCAACCGCGATGCATGGAAATTCCTGTATAAGCTGGAAAACAAGTACGACGAAAGCGGAGACAACGAGTGGATGGACAACATCCATGTGACCTTCGAGGTGAATGGCGTGGAGCATCCTCTGAGCTTTGACGAGCCTCTGAACGGAGCTGTCAACAGCGAAATGGAGGAGACGCTGAATTGGATTGATGAAAAGGACATCAACTTCGACGGCATACCAGACTTGATGGTCTATCTCGGTGTGACTCACAATGCACAGTCGCTCTACAAGGCATTTGTATGGAATCCCATTACCCGCCAGTTCTACGATGTCAAGGAATTCCAGGAGATTCAGGAGCCGGATTTCGACAGTAAGGCGAAGACCATTACCAGTCGTGCCCGCGATGCAGGCATTCTCTACACAGACACTTTCAAATGGAAAAACGGCAAACTGACAAAAATAGCCAGCAAAAAGGATTCATTATATTAAATTAATATGCATATGAAAAGACTATCATTAGCAATCATTTTCGCCTGCTGTACGCTGGCCATAGCTGCACAGGAAGGTTTCCGAGTGGACTACCAAGGGACACGCCCCACCATCAAAGACTTTGTGAAAGCCTATCTCACTTCTATCCTTTCCGAAGAAGTAGAGGAGTGCGAAGCAGAGGGATTGGGCATCTACGAAAGTCTACAGCGTGCCATAACCAATAAGGAAAAGGGACTCCCGCTTAATGAGGGCGAGACGCTTACCATTGACATGAAAAACGGTTTCCTACTTTATGAGCAAACACTGGATGAAAATCTCTTAAGGATCGAGATGTGCTTCTGGAATGAGTCCGACGGCAAACATAAGCTCTTTGCAGATAACAATTGGAGCTACCGGAATGGCAAGCCCATCTTGGGCCAGTTTGACGGGCTCAATTTTCTCCGTTATAACAATTCCACGAAGAGAATGAGTTACATTGATGCCCCGGGCTTCGACGTGGAATACGATAAAGCCTATGCCCTGCCTCGTACGGGGAAGGACATCATCGTCACGACGTGGCATGAAGATGGCAAGAAGACACAGAAGACACTGAAGTGGAACGGTCACGGATTCAGTTACTGAACGCTTGCAATCTACAGCTCACCTTCGGGTGGGCTTTTTTCTTCATTTGATGTTAAACATTGAGGTGTTAACTTAATTCTTTCCCAAAAGGTGAAAGGGCCAGCTTTGCCAGTCGGAAGTGCATCTTTCCAAACGGAATGCCGATGATGGTTATCATCAGTATCAGGCCTGCGATGAAATACTCCAAGGCTATGTGCAGGCCCCCGAATACGATCCAGATGATGTTTCCTAACGTCTTCATTGATCTGTTCCCTTTAAAAGTTTCTATCTGTTAGACGCTTGAAAGACGAGAAAAGTTCTTGCTTAGGTAAGCGGTAAAGCCGAGCGGCATCATTCGTCAGAGTTTGCCAGTCTGGTATTCAAACCAGTCAATGTCGACAAAGCCATTCGTGTCATTGTCGCACTGCGTAAAGAGTCCAAGCATTACTCCTGTGAAGCCGCCAATGGTTTCAGTGCTGAGGAAACGATATTCCATTTTTGCCAGTTGCGTGAAGTTGATGCCGTCAGATGACATCTGCATATAGTAGAAATCCTTATCCGACGTGATGCGCAGATACACCATGTTTCCGTTCAATTCGGCTGCCTTTTCGCTATGACAAGTCTGACCTAAGCGTACATTTGACTTGATATGAATGATGCCATTCCGTTTCTCAGCCACCACATCATAGTGGTTCAACGGAGCAGCATAGGCTGTGATGCCAGCCTGCATGCCTTCGGTCAGATGAGAGAGGTCCAGCAAGGCTGTGGCCGTGAAGTTCAGTTCTGTCTGGCGCCGGGCTATGAATGTGGGATTAGACTTCATGCTGAGGTCAGTTGTTGTGGGGTGGAGGCGGAGCCAGCCTTTACGCTCCGTCAGTGAATAGTTAGTGTAGTCAGGATTACATACACTCATCCAACCCATTGGCAATCCCAACGAGTGATAACTGTCTTTGGATGCTTCGCGCGTTACGTAATTGAATTCTTCGCGTATAGGGTCTTTTGCAATTGGTACCAGCGGCAACGTCTCACATTTCATGTCAGTCTGGAGTGTACCGTCTCCGTTCACCACAGGCCAGCCGCCTTGTTCCCATCTGACAGGTGCCAGCATCGTCTCACGTCCCATCACATGCTGCAGATAGCCGCTTGTCCTGTACCCCAGGCAGATCATCCACCATGACGAGTCGGGTGCCTGTACCAAGTCGGCGTGTCCAAGCCCCTGTATCGGGCTGTTCTGCATCTTCATGCTGAAGTGTGTCAGAATGGGATTGGCGGGATTCGGTTCGTATGGCCCGAACAGCGATTTACTACGCAAGATGTTGACATGGTGGCCATGTTCCGTGCCTCCCTCGGCAAGCATCATGTAGTAGTAGCCGTCTTTCTTGTAGATGTGCGGGCCTTCAGGATAGCGTCCGCCGAGCCCCGTTCCCAAGTGATGGACATCGCCTATACGCTTACCTGTATTAACGTCTATTTCGCAGATATTGATTTCACCAGGCTTGATTCCCGGGCGTGTCTCATCTGCTGCCGCTTTCCATAAGAAATAGCATTTTCCTTCGTCCCAGAAGAGCGTAGGGTCGCAACTGCCGATGGCAAATTCTATGTATACGGGGTCGGACCATTCTTTAGACGGGTCATCTGTCCACACATAGAAATGCCGTCGCGATGGAAAGACCGTTGTCACCATATAGAATCGCCCGTTGTTGTATCGAATGGTAGGTGCATAGATGCCGCTGTTGCCATCGGTGCCTTTTAAGTCTACCTGCGTTGGTCTGGTCAGGCAGTTGCCTATTTGTTCCCAGTTCACCAGATCTTTACTGTGGAATACAGGTACGCCGGGGAAGTACTGGAACGTGCTGTTGACGAGATAGAAGTCATCACCTGCACGGCACACGCTTGGATCGGCGTGGAAGCCAGGAAGTACGGGGTTCGTGAATCCCTGCCCACAAATGCTGAGCGACTGTAACAGCAGAGCTGTGAGTAATAATTGTTTCATTGAAAGTATCATATGTCCATTCTTTTTGCTCTTTTGCATAAATACATTTAAATATGGTGACAAAATTACCAATAATCAGCGTAAAATCACTATCTTTGTGCCAAGTTTTGAGAATAATTAGGATTTGGAGATGGGTAACATCAAGATAAATAAGGGAATCATCTGCGGCATATTGGCGGCTGTCTGTTATGGCACAAATCCATTTGGCGCCTTGCCACTTTATGAGGAGGGCGTAAACACTGCCTCCGTTCTCTTTTATCGCTTCTTCATGGCAGTACTGATGCTGGCCATCATGCTGATAGTTCGACGAAAAGACTTCAGTGTCACAAAGGGAAAACTGAAAGTTCTTGGCTCACTCGGAATGCTTTTTGCTGCATCCAGCATCACGTATTACCAGAGTTTCCACTTCATGGATGCCGGCATTGCATCAACCATCCTGTTCGTCTATCCTGTGATGGTAGCTATTATCATGGCCTCGTTTTTCAAAGAGAAGGTCACGGCTTCAACCGTTACCTCCATCATCCTTGCCTTAGTTGGTATCGGCCTGCTGTACAAGGGCGATGCAGGTGTCTCGCTTAGCACGATGGGCGTACTATTGGTGATGGTTTCCTCGCTTACTTACGCTGTTTATATCGTGATAGTCAACCAGTCGAGCATACGCATGTCATCTTTGAAACTCACGTTCTATGTATTACTGATTTGCATGTTGTGTCTGCTGGCCTATTCATTTACTTCGCCTGACTTGTATCTGATGTTGCCGCCATCGCCCCGTGCCTGGTTCTTTGCATGTTGGCTTGGGTTGGTGCCAACGGTTCTTTCACTGGTATTCATGACCATAGCCGTTCATGAGGTTGGAGCCACGCCTACGGCTATCATGGGAGCCTTGGAGCCATTGACGGCAGTAGCTATAGGCGTGATGGTGTTTGACGAATCACTCACCTTCAGACTTGCTGTTGGAATCGTGCTCATCCTTTCTGCCGTATTGCTGATTGTGATGGGTAAGAGTTTCCATCTGCGTACTATCACACATACAATAACAACACTCGTCAGGAAAACCTGGCGTTGGAAATCATAAGAAATTATATGAGACCGTTATCAACAAGAACAGCAGGATTTACCGATTCCGTTATCCGTAGGATGACCCGGATATCAAACAAATACGGAGCCATCAATCTCTCACAGGGATTCCCAGACTTCGACCCTCCAAAGGAAATCACAGACCGTCTGGCAGAGATTGCCCCCCGTGGCCCTCACCAGTATGCAATTACCTGGGGAGCGCAGAACTTCCGTGAGGCATTGGCTAAGAAACAGAGTCACTTCACTGGTCTGGACATTGACCCTGATAAGAATATCGTGGTGACATGCGGATCGACGGAGGCCATGATGGCTTCCATGATGACCGTTGTGAATCCTGGCGACAAAGTGGCCATCTTTTCACCGTTCTACGAAAATTACACGGCAGACACCATTCTGAGCGGTGCTGAGCCGATATACATCCCGCTCGTGCCGCCTACGATGGCTTATAGCCGAGCCTGCTCACGCTCGGAAGACTCGAAGCAAGCTTCGATCTCCTCTCGCTCAATCGCAGCCTTCTCTTTCGATGCCAACCTGATAGAGGAAGCATTCAAGCAGGGTGCCAAGGCATTGGTACTCTGTAATCCGTCTAACCCCTGCGGCAAGGTTTTTTCACGCGAAGAACTCCAGACGATAGCAGATATTGTAATAAGGTACGATGGCTATGTGATAACCGATGAGGTCTATGAGCACATCGTCTATGCGCCGCACAAGCACGTCTATATCTCCACACTTCCAGGCATGTGGGAGCGCACCATCTCATGCAGTTCGCTTTCCAAGACCTACAGCATCACAGGTTGGCGACTTGGTTATGTCATTGCCCCGGAACGCATCATCGACCGGGTGAAGAAGGTGCATGACTTCCTGACAGTTGGTGCAGCGGCTCCATTGATGGAGGCTGCCACAGTTGGACTATGTTTCCCAGATTCCTATTACGAGGGCTTGCAGGCACATTATACTCACATGAAGCATCTGTTCTGTGACGGACTTCGTCAGTTCGGATTGGAGTTTACTGATCCAGAAGGTGCCTATTACGTGATGCTTGATGTCTCGAAGTATGGTGTGAAGGATGACCTGCATTTCTGTGAGTGGCTTGCTGAGCATGTCGGGGTGGGAGCTGTTCCTGGCAGTTGTTTCTTCAAAGAGGATGTACATCATTTGATCCGTTTCCATTTCGCTAAGCGCGATGAGACATTGCAAGCTGCCCTTGACCGTCTTTCAGAACTTGATAGAAAGGCAAAAACATATCAGTGCACTGAGGTGAATAAAATATAATGATTAAGCGTATGACAGAGAAAGAGAAGATGCTGGCGGGTGAGGTCTATTCTGCCGTTGACCCAGAACTGATAGAAGAGCTGATGGCGACAAGAGAGGTTCTTTATGAATATAATTTTCTGCGTCCGTCTGAGACCCAGCGGATGAAGGAAATTCTGAAGGGCTTGCTTGGTCATGTGGCAGATGATGACTTTCTTATCAACCAGCCGTTTCGCTGCGACTATGGCAAACAGATAAGTATCGGCAAGCGGTTCTTTGCGAATTTCAACTTCACCGTCCTCGATGAAGCCCGTGTCACCATTGGCGATGACTGTTTTATCGGCCCTAATGTCAGCATCTATACGGCCTGTCATAGTACAGACCCGATGGAGCGCAACTCCCGTCAGGAATGGGCAAAACCTGTTTCTATCGGTCATAATGTATGGATTGGAGGTAGCGTGACCATTCTTCCAGGAGTAACCATCGGTGATAATGTAACCATTGGAGCCGGCTCTGTCGTGGTTGGTGATATTCCGTCAAATACCGTTGCCGTAGGAAACCCTTGTAAGGTCATAAAGAATCTATGAAAGACTTTGATTCCATCTGGCGCACTCAGGATGAAATTTCTGAGAATTGTCCTAAAGATTTGGGGGATTTCCCCCTCTATATTTGTTTTGAACATGTCAAATCTGCCGAAATACCAAACTGTTGCGATGTAAAATGCCTTGCGGATGGTATTTCATATCAGAAGCTTTTGCAGTAACTTTGCACCCAGATACTTTTAGCCATTTTACCAATTGTGAATTAAAGGGTAAGTCTATGGTAGTAACTAAGGAGACCGAACCAGGCCGACAGTACAAGGAATATACTCGTGAGGCCACAGGCAATAAAGCCGAAAGAAGCGCTCAGCTGCTCGGTGGAGAGTTCTTGGACGAGCCAAGCGGCAAAGCCGAGCGCTGGTACGAATAGCGCAGTTCTTCGACAAGCGAAGCGACAAGTCGATTACCACAACCCGTTTGGAAGGCAGCCAATGTGCTGCCTGTTTTTTTTCTATTATTATTTCACATTCTTCTTGCTTTTCTTGCAATTTTTTCCTAAATTTGCAGCGGTATAAAACTATAAACCAAAATGTTATGAACGAGAAGTTTCCATACGGCTATGATTTGAATGCCTATATCAAGAAGGTGTCGAATATAAAAAAGATGACAATCGTAATAGTAGTTATACTTGTTATGGCGGTATTTATGGGGTGTAAGTACGTCAGAGGCCAGATCCTCGATGGTCCTGGTATGGAGCGTGATACAACAGACTATCCGCAGGAAGAACCCGTGGACGGTCTTAACAAGGAGGCTATCCTTGATGGCCCCGACGGTACATCAACACATGCTTTTACGGGAAGCGAGGAGAGTGTGGAGGTCGATTTGCTTGACATCGGTGAAATGCCGAAGACAGCGGTGCGTCAGGAAGATTCCTATATGCAGTATGCCGTCTATGTCAATGTGGATAAGCCTGCAAGCGGTGAGGGCGAGATGGATGATGTGAGATCGGTTTGGCTTGCCAACGAGCGTTCTGGTACGGTCATCAAGGTCTGCGTCACTAATCCTCGTGCAGAAGCTCAGTGGAATAAGATGAGTGGCAAGGATGCCGATGGTGTTAGTGTCGCTCTCACTCAGATTGCAGCTGCCGATAAGGCCATGATAGCCCCAGGCGATGTGAGCAAGGTGATAGTCGAGGGTTGTCCCGACGGGCGCAATATCTGGACCTACATCATCGATCCTTATCAAGGTACGGCTATACAACTGCCTTCTACTGAGGGCGTGATGAGTCTTGACTGGGAAAAGAAGGAAATCGTGGCAGCTTCCTATGGTTACGATGATGATGGCCGCTATTCGGTGAACAAGGCCTATTCACTTGAAGGAAAGTTCCTCCGTGAGGTTGGAGGGAAGGAAAGAGAATAATCCGAGTAAGAGTGGATAATGACGAATAAAATAGAGGTAAGTATGAAGAAACTATTATATGGGCTGATGATGTGTTGTGCATTATTGCTACTGGCATGCGGAGGTAAGAATAATCCGAGTATAAACATTAAACAGAAATAAATGGTTGTATTTTATATGATTTCTTAAATATCGAAAAAAAGTTGTTCTGGAGTTTATAATATCGCAGAAAATGATTATCTTTGCAACGAATTAAGCACCTTTCCGAGATGAAAACATTAAAGCGATTACTGTTTGCCCTGACCATTTTTCTTGTTCCGCTGCCGATGGCGGCCCAAACAGATTCTGCCACCATCAAGCGTTTAGAGAAAGATATGTACCGATTCTTTAGTACATCCGAGAGCGACAGCTTCATGCTTGTTACTGATCGGCTGATGGAGGCTTGTCAGAAGGCTGGTGTCAGTCAGGAACGCCTCTTTTACAAGTGCTGGGCCAATCAGGCTATCTATTATTTCACTCGCCTCAACCGCAGCCGTGGTCTCAATATGGCGCAGCAGGCACACGACTATGCCGTCCATCACGACAGCAAGTTCGGACTCTTCACTTCCACCTATGCTATTGCAACGATGCAAGGTAACCTGCGTCAATACGACCAAGCCGCGAAAAGTTTTTATGAGTCCATCGAATATCAGCACCGTTACTTTCCTGACGAGAGTGCGGCAGCACCTTATCTGGGGCTTGCTAAGATATATGTGAATACCAAGAAGTTGGATAAGGTGTTGGAGTGTGCCAATAAGGCATTGGCCGAGCCTGGCATCATCATGCAGCATCGGCTGTCTGCCTGGAGTTATATCTGTATTGTTTATGCTGACCCGCACTATACGAAAGACGACTTCAACCAGGCCTACGCTGAGCGTGAAAAGGTGAAACAGGCCTTCGGCCACGATGATATGTTTGGCGAGACGGTCAATTACTATTACGCTAAGAAGAACGGGCGACTTGAAGAGGCCTTGGAGATAACAAAGGGCTTTAAAGCGAAGTCCGACCGTTTCAACTATACATCTACCATCTATGCCGAGATGGGTGATTACAAGAATGCTTTCATTTGGCACAAGCGGTATAAGGATTATACGGACTCCGTTAATACTGCTGAGGTGCAGCAGATGTCGTATGAGTATGCCTCACAACTTAATTTGTCGCGTGCCGAGAATGAGGCCAAGGAGCTGAGGCTTTCCAACCAGTCGGTAGAAATCCGTGCGGGCATCATCATCCTGATTATCACGGTGGCTTTCCTGGGTTTCTATCTGTTTCGTCGCCGCAAGCGCTTACAGGAGTTGCGTAAGGCCTACGACCAGTTGGAGGACACCACGACTGCCAAGGAACGTATCGATAGCGAGTTGCGCATTGCCCGCGACATCCAGATGGGAATGGTGCCTCGCAAGTTCCCTGCTTTTCCTGAGCGTAACGATATCGATCTCTATGCCGTGATGAAACCTGCCAAGGAGGTGGGTGGCGACCTCTATGACTTCTTTATGCAGGACGATCGTTTCTACTTCTGTGTGGGTGATGTCAGTGGCAAGGGTGTGCCAGCCTCGATGACGATGGCTGTGGTGGTCAATCTGTTCCGTACGGTGGCTAAGGAGGGGTGTCCGCCTGAGGATATTGCCAACCGACTGAATAACACGCTCTCTACGGATCATGAAAACGGTATGTTTGTCACGATGTTTATCGGCGTGATTGACATGAAGTCAGGCCGACTCGACTTCTGTAACTGCGGACATAAAGCTCCGATTCTGGGACAGCACAGGACCCGTACTTCGCAGACGGTGTTCCGCTATATCGAGATGGCGTCGAATCCTCCTATCGGACAGAGGCCAGAGGCAGAGTTCATCGGCGAACATATCGACAATGTTCATGATCACTCTCTCTTCTTATATACCGACGGCGTGAGTGACGCTGAAAACAACGATCGGGAACTCTTTGGCGAGAAGCGCATGCTGCATGTGCTCAACGAGTCAAGTCAGCCTTTTGGCGAGCGCCAGCCCAAGAGCCGTTCTCACTATCTCGTCGACAGGATGATGACGGTCGTAGAGCAGTTCACAAGTGATGCCGAACAGAGCGACGACTTCACCATGTTCTGCGTTCAGATCAAATAAGCTGGATCTTTATACAATCTGCTGGCACGGGATCCATAGCCAGAAGGTGGAGCCTTTGCCTGCCCCCTCGCTATTGACGCCTATTTCGCCTCCGCAACTTTCGGCTATCGACTTGCAGATGGCCAATCCCATACCTGTGCCCTGGACAAACTCGTCGAGCTTCACAAAGCGGTCGAACACGATTTTCTGTTTGTCGATGGGAATGCCTGCGCCTGTATCTTCGCAGAACATGTAGAGACCATCATTTTGATAGCGGTAGCCCAGACGAATATGTCCTTCCTTGGTAAACTTCACAGCGTTGGTCAGGAAGTTCGTCAGTACCTGTTGTATGCGGCCTGGGTCGATGGTGGTGACAAACGACTTGTAGGGATTCTCCTTCCAGAACTGCACATTGGGCTCTTCGATGCGCTGTTGGAGTGTCAGGCAGATATCGTCGAACATCGTGGCAAAGTCCACCTGCTCAGGATTGATGCTGATGGAGCCGTCGGCCAGCGACGAGGCATCGATGATGTCGTTGATAAGTCGCTGCAGCATGTCGCTCGAGTTTCGGATAATACGCACATACTCTGGACGCTCTGGTGAGTCGGCGAGGGCAGAGAGCACACTCGTAAAGCCTACGATGGCATTCAGTGGCGTGCGCAGCTCATGAGTCATCGAAGCCATGAATCCGCTCTTCCTCCTGACGCTCTCGCTGGCCAGTTTCGTCTCATTCTCCAGATCCTGACGGGTCTTCATCGCCTGTGTGATGTCGATCGAAACACCGAAGTGGCCCGTCACTTTACCATCCTTGTTGCATATAGGCTTGCCGCTAATCTCATACCATCCCTCTTCAGGACCGGCTAACGTGTGGTTGAAGTGATAGATGTCGCCACGGATATCGTGGGTGAGCATCTCCTGACTGGTCAGCGTCTCACGCATGCGTTGGCGGTCTTCTTCTGCCAGATAGCCAAGGAAGGTCTCGAAATCCATGCTGATCTCTGGTTTGCCAAGCTGACGGTAGAAGTAGAGCATCCGGCTTTCGATGTCGCTGTGCCACAGGAATCGTTGACTGTTCTTCAAAAGGTAGCTAAGCCATTGCTTCCGACTCTCTATCTCTGTCTGCATCTGCAGGATGTCTTTGTCCTGCAAGTGCTTCAGGTGGTCGCGAGTACGGTCGTCGGTCACATCGAGGGTCGTGATGAAGTAGTTGGCTATCTCGCCATCTGCGTTAAACAACGGCAGAATGTGGACCTCGATATAGCGGTCGATACCCATTTCCGGATATTCCATATGCTGGCATACCAGCAAGTCATCGCGATTGTCGGGGGAATACACATTGCGGAACAGTGGTACATCAAACATGCAGACGCTTTCCCAGAAACGCTTGGTCTCAGGCTCATCCATGCCACACAACTCTTTCATCGAGTCGTTCAGGTCTATGAGCCATCCTCCCTTGTTATAGAATGACATGGCGATAAATGGGATGTTCGACAGTCGCTCGTATTTCCTGACGAGTTGGCGTTCGGCCTTGTCTTCCTCCATGTCCTGTGTCACGTCGTGGATGGCGTTTACGATGTATGCAGGATGACCGTCAGCTGCTAGTTCAGATATGGCGTGTCCTTGGAAGTTCAGCCAGTCGGGTGCGTCATCGGTTCCTTTGTTCCATCGTTTGTTCAGTACGAAATGTCTCTCACGACCCTCGATCAGCCTTTTCATCTTCTGGGTGAACTCTGCCTGCTGGTCGGGGTGTATTCGCCGGGTATATTCTGCCAGCGTGATGCCCGCCTTAGGCAGGATATGGCCGTAGCCGTTGGTCATGCGGTCGTTCTTGATGTCATACTCCATGACTTCGAAGTTGCCCATTTGCAGCGCCTTGTACATCATGTCGTTCAGTTCGGTCGATTGGCGGGTGGCGCTCTTCACGTGAGCTTTGGCCAGACGGATGAACAGATAGATGAGGACTATCAGTATCAGCGTGCCTAAGCCGATATATAATATGAAAGGTGTCGACTCGTCTTTCACGCGCTCAGGATGTAGCCACTTGTCTTGCAGTTGGGCAACCACTCCGCTTTGCTTCAATCGTGAGTACTGGTCGTCTATGCGTTCTATCAGGTCTTTATCGCGCCCTATGATGTGGATTTCGGAGATGGGGATGCTCACATTGTTCAGGATGATACCCTCTAATTGTAGCTCCTTGATTTTCCACTTCAGTGGCGCCTCGCCCCAGACGTAGTATTTGTAGTCGCCATTGATGAGCCCCGTCAAGGCCACTTTGGGTGTCTGGAACTCCATGAAGCTGGTGTTGATGGTGTCGCCGTCCTGGAAGTAGTAGGCAGAGTAGTCGCCTGGTTTGAATACGGCTCCTTCACGCTCCAGCTGCTTCAGCGTCACCATACCGATGGAGTCGGAGTGCATAGCCACGCAGATGCGGTTGTAGTTGACGATGTTCTCGGAGATGGCATAGTGACCTTTCTTGTATCGGCGTGCATTGGCAAGGATGATGTCGGCATCGCCTCGCTCAAAGGTCTTCAGGGCGATGCTCCATTCCTTCATCACGTATTTTACGGGCAGATTCAGCTCTTCCATCACAGCGTTCAGTACGTCGATGTTCGAACCCGCTGGCACACCATTGCCATCGAGGAATTCGTAGGGCGGCTTGTCCCAGTCGCAAACCACCACTACAGGCCTCTCTTTGTTGTACTTCTCGCTGAGGCTCTGGGCCAGCAGCGGTACTATTGTCGAGTGTAAGGCTATTAGTATAATCAGTATTCTCTTCATAAGGCTAAGCTAACTTATTACGTTTGACGACTGAGGCATGACAAGGGATGGTGATATAGACCGTGGTGCCCGATCCTTCTTCCGACATGATCTCCAGTGTGCCTTCCATCTGGCTGATCAGCTCTTTGGTGATGGCCAGTCCCAGTCCTTTGGTGGTATGGGCGCCGCCAGGTTGCTCCTGTTTGATCTTGTCGAGTTGTTCTGCCGGTATGCCTTCGCCAGTATCGTCGATCGAGATGATCAGTCGTCGGCCGATGTAGTCGTAGCGTGCCTTCACCACACCGCTCTTGGTGTGCTGGGCAGCGTTGGCGGCTATCTGGGCGATGGCTTGTCCCAGATTGCCTGCATCGATGTCAATGGTTAGTTGCTCGTAGGGATTCTCGACGATGTAGCGGGTTTCTGCATTCTTGTATTTCATCCAGCCGGTGGCGCATTGCTCTTCGAATATCTCTGCAAAGTTGCACGGCTCTTTCTTGATATCCACCATTCTGGCCTCCAGGCGCGACAGGTAGAGAATGTTGTCGATGAGGTGTAGCAGATAGTCGGCATTCTGTGCTATTCCCATGCACAGCTCTTCCTCGTTGTCGGTGGGGGCTTTCTCGCCGATTTGTGATACATATCCCATCACGGTGTTCATCGGTTCTTTGATGTCCTGAACCATGTTTTTCACGAAACTGTTCTTGGTGTTCTCCACCTCTTGCACCTTGGCTGTCTCTATGGCCATCTGCTTTTCGATGGCCATCAGTTCGCTGATGTCGCGCAGGAGTCCCAGATATTCCTTGACGTTTCCGTCTTTGTCGTAATTGGGCTTCAGCTTGAAGTAGAGCGTGAGTGTGTTTCCGCCCTTGGCCCGCAGCGCCGTCTGGATGTTGTGCTCTACCACCTTGTCGGCGCGGTCGTCCATGTCAGTCAGCAGTCGCATGGCTGCACGTTTTGAATTCTCGCCCACTAAGGCCATGCAGCGTGTCTGTGTCAGTTTGTGCTGAATCTTGTTGGTGCCGTTGAAGATGGTCAGCGTGTGCGATCCCGGTGAGTATCGGATCAGTCGGATATCGGTGTCGCTAATGGTGGCATTGAGGGCGTTGCCGTAGTGGTCGAGTACGCCCGTCACCTCGTTGATCTCCCTCTGCCGCTCCTGCTCTTGGTCGAAACCGCTCACCAGCGTGGTGATGTCGCGGGTGAAGGCAAAGATGCCCAGCAGCTCCTCGGAATCGTCGTAGACCGTCATCAGTTTGAATTCATTATACAGTTTCCCTTTGGCCTTGATGCTCTTGATCGTCCGCTCTTCATCCGGGATCTTGTCGAGGTCGATGATGTGGGTGGCGTAGAATCCGTCAAGACTCTCCAGGCTCATGTCGCCGATGCCGAGTATGTCGCGTATTGATGCCTTTTCGGCGATGATCTCTTCGGCTTCGCAGCAGAACATGTCGCAGGCCTTGGGGTTGATGTTCACGATCTTGCCTTCCTTGTCGAAATACATGATGCCCACGATCGGGGTGTAGAATATCGACCAGTAGCGCAGCGCTCGATCGTTTTCATCGCGTTTGTGCTGGCTCTCCTTTGTCACGTCCTTCTTGGTGCCGATAATCACCCTGGGCTTGCCTTCCTTGTCTCGGCGCAGCACCGAGAGCACGATATAGTAGTCGCGCAGGTCGGTATCGCCGCCTTCCACGTCTTTCGCCCTCAGGCTCAGTGTCAGTTCTTCCTCTTTATTGTTCTTCGTGCCTTTCGCCAGTCGGTTCAGGGCCGTCTTCAGTCTCGCGGAGTCCTCGGGGCTGTAGCGCTGCGAGAATTCCTCCATCGAGTAGGTGTAGGCCACCTGCCCGTTGTCGTTGCACCATGCAAACTGTTCCTTCACGATGTCGTAGGTCCATATTCTCACCTGGCTGGTCTGTAGTATCAGGGCCAATCGTCGGTTGCGCATCAGGTTCTGCCGGTTGAGCTTGTTGCTCTGTATGCGGTAGCTGATGGCGTAGGCACTTGCAAAGACGATCAGCAGGAGGGCTATTCCCAGTGCGTACCAGATCCACTGAGGGGTCTCGGGTTTCAGTCGCTCGGGGTAGAACCACTTGTCTTGCAGTGGGGTGATCTTGTCGGCGGTATAGAGTTTGGTGTAGGCTTCGTCTAAACGGTCGAGCAGTTGCTGGTCGTTCGACATGAACTTATACTCACCGTGGGGCATGTTGACCGGCGTCAGTTGCAGGTTGTCGATATGGTAGCGGTTCATCAGCCATTTCAGCGACAAGGTGTTCCAGACGATCTGGCCGTCTTCGTGGGCACTCACCTGCTGTATCACCTCTCGCAGGTCGCTACGGGGGATGGCATTCTTTTCCCATCCGTAGTCTATCATCAGGTGGTAGCTCATGCTGTTGGGGTTGACTATCACCTTGATGCCTTCCTTGCCCAAGTCGCGAAACGTCTTGATGTCTGTCGGCTTGCCCTTAGGCGCTGCCAGACTCTGCGTGAACAGGGTGATGGCGTTGTTGCCGTAGAGTCCGTACTGGTCGTGGAAGCCTACGGCGAGACCCAGCATGAGGTCCGACTTCCTGTCTCTCAGATCCTCGAAAGCCTGCTGCTGCGGGCGCAGCTTGATGATATAGGGGATGTTGAGTTCTTTCATGATCAGACGGATCAGGTCGATGTTGAAGCCGTCGGGCTCGCCGTTGTCGTTAAGGAAGGCGTATGGCCACAGGTCCCACGCGTCCTCATACACCAGCGGATTCTGCTCTGTATATACTCTTGTGGAGTCGCTTTTAGCCGCCATGGTCGTCAATGACAGGATGGCTACAAATAGCAATGATGATAATCTCTGCCAGTTAGACGGTGTTAGGTGTTTTGTTATTGACATGGTTTATGCAAATTAACGTTTTCTGTTGCAAAGATACTCAAAAATTGTCAGATTGGCGTCATCTCAACCGATTTTTTTTCGCATTCTTCTTGTTTTTCTTGTATTTTTTCCCTAATTTTGCACTTGTCTAAAACTATCAACCGAAATGTTATGAACAAGAAATTCCATTTTCCTTTCAAGAAGAAGACCGTTTTATGGCTGATGCTAGGTGCCTGGATGACGACGGCACAGGCACAGATCAACGAAGGTCTTCATTGGTATAACGGACAGATCACCTTCACGGCCCGCAACATCGCGAACAAGGGTGTGGTGATGGAGGCCATGGACGAAGGTGAAGAGCATGAATTCGTGCTGCGTTATGTCAAGGAGGTGAACCCGAAGCACCATGTCTATCGCACAGAGAACGGTTCGAATGACCGCGTGAATATCTATGGTGTCGGCACTACCGTTCACCATAGGCAGGCTGAAGGCTGGGATGTGCTCTGCTTCTACGACGCCAACAACCGTCTGGCAGCGGTCATGTCGGGCGAGGAAGTGTGGGACGCTCAGAAGCTGAACGAAGCCCGCTGGAAGAACATGATGATGGGCGAATATGCGTCAGAGGCGGAGAACGATGTCGAGACGGTGCTCCGTTGGAAGTGGGACAACCTGGTCATTGGCGGCACCGACTTCCCCTACGACGTCATCACCTTCAACGGCCGCGTCACGGGATACATCAATATCCATCCCGTCGAGGGAACCACCAATATGCTGGCGGGTACATGGAAGGTGGAGCCCACGCTGAAGGGCTTCCATCTCAGCGCCGTCAATACCGATACGGGCACTACGCCCTGGGAGTGGCAGCCCAGCGGTGCCGAGTACGAATTTGCCGAGTGCGACCCTGAGATCGGGCGCTTCTTCTTTGCCAGCACGACGCTGCTCAACGACCATCAGTTCCGCTTCTTCGACGATACCATGCTCCGCATCATGCGTAACACGATCCTGGCCCGTCACGGCTATCGCTTCAAGTCGAAGGATCTGCAGGAGTATTTCGGCAATGAGCCTTGGTACCATCCAGCTGCCTCTAACGATGATATCCGCCTGTCGTTCGTCGAACAGTTGAACGTGGAGCTCATCCAGCAGATGGAGACCAAGTGACTCATTGTTCTTGAAATACCGCCCTTTTTACCTGTGGGAACAGAGCATGTTCTTCGGGTCGAGGGCTTCGTCGAGCTTCTCCTGCGTCATCAGTCCCTTCTCCAGCACGATGTCATAGACCGAGCGGTTGGTTTCGAGCGCCTCCTTGGCCACTTTGGTGGAAGTCTTGTAGCCGATGTAGGGGTTCAGGGCGGTCACGATGCCGATGGAGTTCTTCACCATCTCCATGCAGCGCTCCTTGTTGACGGTGATGCCCAGAACGCACTCTTCCGTGAGCGTCTCGATGGCGTTCTTCAGCCAGATGAGACTCTCGAAGAGCGACTCCGTGATGACGGGCTCCATCACGTTCAGCTGCAACTGTCCGGCTTCGGCGGCAAAGCTGACGGTCGTGTCGTTGCCTATCACCTTGAAGCATACCTGATTGACGACCTCGGGAATCACGGGGTTCACCTTGCCCGGCATGATGCTTGAGCCAGGAGCCTTTGGCGGCAGGTTGATCTCGTTGAGACCGCAGCGCGGACCAGAGGCCATCAGTCGCAGGTCGTTGCAGATCTTCGACAGCTTCACGGCCAGTCGCTTCAGGGCCGACGAGTAGCTGACGTAAGCGCCGGTGTCGGGGGTAGCCTCCACCAGGTCGGTAGCCGACACGAAGGCCTCGCCCGTCAGCTTCGACAGATTGGCAGCGCAGAGCTTGGCAAAGCCTGGCACGGCATTCAGACCGGTGCCGATAGCCGTACCGCCCATGTTGATTTCGAGCAGCAGCTTCACGTTGCGCTCCAGGTTCAGGATCTCCTCCTCCAGATTGTTGGCGTAGGCATTGAACTCCTGTCCGCTGGTCATCGGCACGGCGTCCTGCAGCTGGGTGCGCCCCATCTTGATACAGTCCTTGAATTCGTCGCCCTTGTAGCGGAAGGCGCTGATGAGACCCGTCAGAGCGGCTATCAGACTCTTGTTCATGTGGATGATGGCCAGACGGATGGTGGTCGGATACACGTCGTTGGTCGATTGTCCGCAGTTGCAGTGGTCGTTGGGCAGACAGTACTGGTAGTCACCCTTCTCGTGGCCCATGATCTCGAGGGCGCGGTTGGCGATCACCTCGTTGGCATTCATGTTCACCGAGGTGCCTGCGCCGCCCTGCATCATGTCGATGGGGAAGTTTTCGTGCCACTGTCCGTCGATGAGTTCGCGGCAGGCCTGCGAGATGGCGCCGGCTATCTCGTCGTTGATCACGCCCAGCGTGTGGTTGGTCTGCACGGCAGCGAGCTTCACGTAGGCGATGGCCTTGATGAAGTCGGGATACATCGACATCGTCTTGCGCGAGATGTGATAGTTGTTGATACCACGTTGTGTCTGTACGCCGTAGAGCACGTCGGCTGGAACTTTGAGCTCGCCTAAGAGGTCTGACTCGATTCTGAATTTCTGTTCTGACATAGTTTTAAAATTATTATTGAATGATTGAATGAATAAATGTCGATTTTAGTAAACCAATGTGGTGATCAGGTAGCCCACACCGATTGAGACGAAGGTGGTGATGAAGCCTGCCAGCTGGAACGAGTGGTTCAGCACGTAGCGCCCGATGCGCGTCGTTCCCGTCGTGTCGAAGTTGATGGCAGCCACCTCGGTGGGGTAGTTGGGGATGAAGAAGTAGCCGTTCACGGCAGGGAACATGGCCACGAGTGCCAGCGGCGCGATGCCCAGTCCGATGCCCAGCGGGAAGAGCGTGCCTACGGTGGCAGCCTGCGAGAAGAGCATGATGCTCATGATGAACAGGGCTATGGCGAAGAGGAACGGGTATTGGGTGACGATGCCGGCGATGTGGCTCTTGAAGAACTCCAGGTTGCCGTTGAAGAAGGTGTCGCCCATCCACGCGATACCGAAGATGGCTATCATGGCATTCATGCCTGCCGAGAAGATGTTGCCACTCACGGCTGCCTTCACGTCGGCCTTGCCTACGAGCAGTATCAGGGCTGCTATCGACATCATCACGATCTCAATGGTCTGAGGCATCGAGAGGGGCTTCATCACGCCATCCACCTCGAACGACGGGCGCAGAGCGGGCACGCTGCCGAACAATACGACCAACACTACACCCAGCAGGAAAGCTAGCACGCTCCACTTCGCCCAGGGATTCAAAGCCGTCTGAGGCTGCGTCTGCACCTCGTCCACCGGCTGGATCAAACCCTCTCTCACGCGACGCTGGTACTCGGGATCGTCTTCCAGCTCCTTGCCGACGCGATTCTGCACGAAGGCAGCCACGATGATGGCTATCAGCGAGGAGGGGATGGTGATGAGCAGCACGTCGTTCAGCCCGATGCCCTTTCCGCCCAGCAGTTCCGTAGAGATGACCGCAGCCGTGGCCGCCGACATCGGACTGCTCGTGATGCCCAGTGAGGCTGCGATGGTGGCCACCGTCATAGGGCGCTCAGGGCGTATCTTCGAGTTCTTCGAGATCTCGGCGATGATGGGCAGCAGCGAGTAGGAGGTGTGGGCGGTGCCAGCCAGCATGGTGAAGAGCCACGTCACGAGCGGACCCAGGTAGGTGATCTGTTCGGGGTGCTTGCGCAGGAACTTCGATGCCTTTTCCACCATGTAGTCCAGTCCGCCAGAGGCCTGCAACGCTGCCGAGGCCGTAATCACCGATGCGATGATGAGCATCACGTCGATGGGGATATTGCCGGGACGCATGCCGAAGACGAACACCAGGATAAACACACCGACCATGCCGTAGATACCCAGTCCGATGCCCCCTACGCGGGCGCCGATGAATATCAGCGAGAGTACGATCAACAGTTGTACGAGAACAATGATTGTCAACATAAGCTTTGTATCATTTATTAAATATGTATAAGACGAAAATCTGCTGCAAAGATAGGATTATTCTTAACAACGTCCAAGGATTTCTGCAAAAATTTTCCCGACTTGTTGCGACAGCCTGCTCTAATTGCGACAAAAGGGTAGGAGTGGGATAATTTTTGGCACGGATTCCGTGGAGTTTTTTTGGCACGGATATACACGGCTTTAAATAAATTTAAAGACACGGAAGTCAGCGGCTTCCGTTTCTTTTCGTCTGGGCGGTGCTTTTGTGAGAAAAATAATCGGGGAAACGTTTGGTTTTCTCGATTTTTTATGTATCTTTGCACTTGCAAAAAAGATTTTCAAGAGAAAACTTGCATAGGACGTGACGACGCAGCGGATTTCGATATTCCAGAGGCCGACGTGGGTGGTGGTGTTTGCCCTCACCGCGGCCATCTCCTGGGGATGGGCGTTCCCGCTCATCAAGGTGGGCTTCGGCGCCTTTGGCATCACGGCCGACATGACGGGCAGCAAGATGCTCTTTGCGGGCATCCGGTTTGCCGCGGCTGGGGGGATCGTGCTGTCGGTAGCCCGTAGCAATGGGCGCTCGTTCAGGACGGGTAGGGCGGTCGACTGGTGGTTCATCCTGGCCTTTGCGCTGATGAACACGGCGCTCCACTATTTCTTCTTCTACGTCGGCATGTCGCACAGCGAAGGCTCGCGGGCTGCCATCCTCAACTCGCTGAGCACCTTCCTCGTGGTGCTGCTGGCCTGTGCCTGTTTCAAGAGCGACAAGCTGACCTCACGGAAGATGATCGGCTGTGCCGTCGGCTTCGGTGGCATCCTGGCGCTGAATCTCGGGGGCGCTGAAAGCGGGCGATTCACCTGGCTGGGCGACGGCATGATCATCATGAATGCCATCTGCGGGGCTTGTGCCAACCTGATGACTCGCGGACTGAGCCGGCGGGTGGACGTCTTCGTCGGCACTGGCTATGGTCTCAGCATCGGAGGTCTGCTGCTCATCCTCTCCGGGCTCGCACTTGGTGGAACGCTGCCCGAGATCAATGTCCTCGGCATCGTCTGCCTCGTGCTGCTCATAGCTATCTCTGCCGTCGGATTCGCCCTTTACAACAAGCTGCTCAGCCTGAATCCTGTGGGAAAGGTGGCCATCTACAATTCTCTGATACCCGTCGTGGGAGCCGTCACTTCATGCCTTTGCCTGGGCGAGACATTCCATGCGAAATATGCCCTCGCTGGCGGACTGGCCGCGCTGGGTATCTACATTATCAATAAAGGGAGAAACTAATCATCTATAGGTAAATGGCAAAAGAACAATCAGCAACCAGGGAACGGCAGAAGACGAATCTGCGGGAACCCAAGCGTTATAAGGTGACTATCTACAACGACGATTTCACCACCATGGATTTTGTGGTGATGATTCTCACACAGGTATTCTTCAAAAGTCAGACTGAGGCTGAGGCGCTGATGTTACAGGTGCACCATTCCGATAAGGCCGTCGTGGGTATCTACAGCTACGATGTGGCCACCTCGAAAGCCCGCAAGGCTACGAAGATGGCCCGCGAAGCTGGTTACCCGCTTCGTCTGACCGTCGAGCCCGAAAACGAATAAACATGGCAGGAAGTATGAAACAGACACAACGCGCCGCAAAAACGCTGCACTTTGCTATGGAATGCTGTAAGGAACTCAGAAACGAGTTCGTGATGCCCGAACACTTGTTGCTCGTGCTCACCGACAATCCGTCGTTTGACCGGACTTTCAGCCAGTTCAGCGACATCAACGAAATGGCCGACCAACTCGAAGAAAAACTTGGCGAGATGGAGATGGTGCCTCAAGAACAGGATTATGACCCTGAAGCGTCGGAACAGATGGAGCAGGTGATAGCCTTTGCATGCGAGCAAGTGCTGAGCAGTAGTGCTCAGGCTCTCGACATCCCTCACCTCGTGATGGGCATCCTGCATTTGAAAGAGTCGTGGGCTTGTTACCTGTTGAAGAAACACTTGGGCGACAACCTGAGCAATTTCATGAGTGAACTTATCAGTACCTATGAGTTTGACGATCATCTGGAAGAGGACACGGGCGAAAAGAAACGCGAGGATGCTTGGCGGAAACTGGTGACCTGCATGAACGAGCACTATCAGAAACATAATCCCCTGATAGGTCGTGAGCAGGAGTTGCAGCGCACGATACAAGTGCTTTGCCGTCGCGACAAGAACAATCCGCTGCACGTCGGCGAACCCGGCGTCGGCAAGACAGCCCTCGTCTGGGGACTCGCTAGGATGATTGAGGAGGACCGTGTGCCCGAACGTCTGAAGGGAAGCCGCATCTATCAACTCGACATCGGCACTTTGCTTGCCGGCACCCAGTATCGTGGTGACTTCGAGAACCGCATTAAGCAGATTATGGACGGCATTCAGGAGGAGAGCGACCGCAATATCGTCTATATCGATGAGATCCACACGCTGGTGGGCGCAGGAGCCATCGGTGAGGGCTCGATGGACGCCTCGAACATGCTCAAGCCTTATCTGGAGGGTGGTGCCATCCGCTTTATCGGTTCTACCACCTATGAGGAATACAACCGGCATTTTTCGCGTTCCAAGGGCCTCGTGCGCCGTTTCCAGCAGATAGACATACCAGAGCCGACACCCGAGGAAACCAAGCATATCTTGCGTCAACTTCGTTCGCAATATGAGAACTATCATCATGTGACCTATGACGAGTCGGCCCTCGATTTCGCTGTCGATGCCAGCTATAAGCATGTCAACGACCGTTATCTGCCCGACAAGGCTATCGACCTCATCGACGAGGCTGGAGCCGCGGCTGAGCTCAATGGAGAATCAAACGCGAAGGATGGGGGATTTGTTGTCCGTAAGGAGGAGATTGCCGACGTGCTCGCCAAGACTTGTAAGGTTGATGCGCTCGCCATCCACGAGGCTGACGACAATAGCCAGTTGGAGTCACTCGCACCCCGTCTGCTGGCGAGAATTTACGGTCAGGACGAAGCCATCCGTCAGGTGGTGGAAGCCGTGCAGATGTCAAAGGCCGGTCTGCTTGACGAGAACAAACCACTGGCCTCGCTGCTCTTCGTGGGGCCCACGGGCGTGGGTAAGACTGAAGTGGCTCGTGTGCTGGCCAAGGAACTTGGTATCAGCTTGTTACGCTTTGACATGAGTGAATATACCGAGAAACATACCGTTGCCAAACTGATAGGCTCGCCAGCAGGCTATGTCGGCTACGAGGATGGTGGCCTGCTGACCGATGCCATCCGTAAGACACCCAACTGCGTACTACTGCTCGACGAGATAGAGAAAGCCCATCAGGATATCTACAACATCCTGCTGCAGGTGATGGACTATGCCCGTCTGACCGACAACAAAGGTCGCAAGGCTGACTTCCGTAATGTCATACTGATCATGACCTCCAATGCCGGTGCCCAATATGCCGCACAGGCCAATATCGGTTTCACGGGAAAGACGAGTAGGGGCGAGGCCATGTTGAAACAAGTGAAGAAGACCTTTAAGCCAGAGTTCATCAACCGACTGACAGGTACGGTTGTCTTCAACGATATGGACCGTGAGATGGCTACCCTCATCCTGAAGAAGAAATTGAACGAACTGCAGGAAAAACTCAGCGCCAGAGAGGTGACGATGAAACTTACCGACGAGGCCTTTACGCAGTTGCTCGACGAGGGCTTCACCCGTGAGTATGGTGCCCGAGAGATGGACCGTGTCATCGCCCAGCGGCTCAAGCCCCTGCTGATGCGTGAGATACTCTTCGGTAGTCTGAAGCAAGGTGGAAACGTGAAGATCTCAATAGTGGATTCTCAATTGGCAATTATCAGTTGAATATGGCTGTCTTTCAATTAGACAACGACCTTTGGTTTCCCGACCCGCATTTGGGCGAGGATGACGGATTGATAGCCATCGGCGGCGACCTCTCCGTCGATCGTCTGTTGCTGGCCTATTCCTACGGTTTCTTCCCCTGGTACTCCTATCGCCACGAAAACGAGCCCCTGTGGTTCTGTCCCATGAAGCGCTTCGTCATCTTTCCCAGCGAGATTCACGTCAGCCACTCCATGCAGCAGTTGCTCCGTAAGCAGGAGTTGCAGACGACCATCAATCAGGATTTCGACGGTGTGATACGCGGTTGTGCTACCGCTCAGGATCGCAATCAGGAAGAAGGCGCCTGGCTTGGTCCCGACATCATCAAGGCCTATACGGAGATGCATCGCCAGGGGTTTGCGGTAAGCGTTGAAGTGTGGCGTGAAGAAGAACTTGTCGGTGGTCTTTATGGCATCACGCTTGGTAAGGCCTTCTTCGGGGAGAGCATGTTCTCACTCGTACCCAATGCCTCCAAGTTGGCTCTCATCTATTTGGCACGCACATTTGATAGCCTCGGCGGCAAGCTCATCGACTGCCAGTTTGAGACGCCACACCTCCGTTCGATGGGTGGGCATTATATCTCCTACGAAGAATACCTCCGCATCATTTCCGAGTAATTACAGTTTAAGTCGACGCCAGATGAAATTTGGAACCAGACGCCAGAAGAATGTGAGCACACGATAGCGGGCATCGATAATGCGGACGTGACGATGCTTATGGATGCTATTGACGATATCGCGAGCAACGCTCTCGGGGTGCAGCATCATCGGGTAGCGGAAGGAACCGCTGAGCAAGGCGGTATCCACAAAGCCTGGACGGATATCGGTAAACCGGATATCAAGTCCGCGTTGATGAGCCTGTTGCTCTAATGCCTGTAGATAGGTGGCCTGTAGTGCTTTCGTAGCGGCATAGGCTGGGGCAGGTCCGAGGCCTTTGGTACCGGCAATAGATGTGATGGCAGCAATGTGCCCTTTGCCACGTTCGGCGAAATAACGGTAGGCGGTGCCAATCATACGAGTGAATCCAACGGCATTGGTCTGCATCGTTTGCAGTTCGATATCGGGTTCAAGGGTGCGATTTTGTTTGCCAATACCGGAAGAATGGAAATAGAGGTCCATACCACCGAGTCGTTCGATGAGGGAGAGTAGCCGTTCGCTGGCATCAGAATGAGTGATGTCAATGGTCATCACTTCGATGCGATCAGGGGCTGTTTCCTTAAGCGCCAATAAGGCTTCCTCGCGACGGGCAGCGATGCCGAGATACCAGCCTTCGGCCAGCAGTTGCTTGGCTATTTCAAGGCCGATGCCAGAACTTGCTCCAACGATAATTGCTTTCATTGCAGTCGTTTTTGGGTGCTAAATTACAATTTTTTCTCGTTTGGGCTTAATTTTTCCACAAAAATATGCGAATATTGATTGAATTTACTTATCTTTGCACCGATGAGAATGAAATTCTGGCTATTCATGTTCCTAACGGGGTGGTTGTTGTTGGCGCCAAAGGCGCTTTCGGCAGCAGAGAACCGTTTCTATGTCTATAACGCATCCAACGGGTTGTCGGACAACAGCGCACAGACGATTAAATGCACGTTGACAGGACGCTTGATTATCACCACCTCAGGACAGATTAATTTCTTCGATGGCCAGAAATTCAACTTCATCGACCCGGACATTGACGATTTCTTTCCAATCCCCAATTACAAAGGTCACTATCATCTCTATTTCGACAATTACCATCACCTCTGGCTGAAGCACAGAGGAACCGTAACGTGCTTGAATCTGACAACGGAGCGCTTCGTAGACTCTGTCAAGGTGGTGTTTGAGGAATTCGGCTTCACGGACGAGATTCTGGATATGTTCGGCGATGAACGTAACGAGGTATGGGTGCTGACGGCCAAGGGACTGACCTGCACGAAGGAGAAAAAGACCTTTAAGGTAAGACGCGACCTTAATCTGCAGGACCTCTCTGTGAGCGGCGACGAAACGTTGATGCTTTTCTACGAGAATGGTCTGGTGGAAGTGTACGATTTGAAAAAGGGTGCGAAGACGCGTGAGTTCCGTATTTATGGTGATGAACTGGTGAACGAGTACAAGGAAACGTCGGTGTTACATCATTCGGGCAACACTATCTTTCAGATTAGGAATGGCCATAACAAGGGTATCCTTGTGCGCTTCGATATCGGTGAGTGGAAGCCTGAAATCATGATGCGCCAGCCTTACTATCTGAGTAATTTCGCAGAGAAAGACAGTTTGCTTTACGTGCCCTGTGCCTATGGCTTTTGGACTTACAACATGGTGGACCACCATATGGAGCACATCGAAAAACTGAAGATGGCTACCGGCGGTGAGCTGCTGACGGACATCAATGCAATGGCTTTTGACTTGCAGGGCGGTATGTGGGCATGTACAGAGAAGCGCGGACTGCTCTACGCACGACCTGCGCCTGCACCTTTTAGCGTGTATGGATGGAATGATCCAAGGGCCTCTGAACTGGCAATGCTGATGGACAAGAAATTGTCGCCCAGAACGACCTATAGGGGTAAGACCGTGAATTGCGTATTTAGGGATTCCAGAGGCTGGGACTGGGTGGGAACCCGAAACGGCCTGCAACTATATCGCAAGTCATCTGACAGACTGCCAGAGGTCATTACGCGTCAGGACGGACTATTGAACAACGTGATACACTCGGTCATTGAGGATGATTCACACAATATTTGGGTTGGAACGAGCTATGGTCTATCGTGTCTTGTGTTTGAAAAGGGTGAATTGCGTTATGTCAACAGCTATAATGAGTTTGACAAGATTCCGACGGAATCGTTTATTGATGGTCGTTCCATCAAGTTGTCTGACGGTACTCTGGTCATGCAGTTGCTGGATCACGTGATAGAGTGGAAGCCTTACAATATGGTGACCATCACCAACAAGATGGACCGGGATATTTTTCCGAAGCTCATCAAACTGCTCATGAACGGTATCGATGTCAAGACGGGTGTGTCATACGATGGAAACGTGATTCTGCCAAAGGCGCTCTCAAGAACAAGGGAAATAGACTTGAACTACAATCAGAACTCGTTGTCGCTGACTTTCTCGGCGCTGAACTACTTCAGGCCACAGCAGACCTACTATCGTGTCAGAGTGAATGGTCTCGACAATACATGGCGCATACTGACACGCTCTAATTCGGGTGGTCTCGTGGATAGACAGGGAAACCTGCACCTTCCGCTGACGGGCCTGAAGCCTGGTTCTTACCTCATAGAATTGCAGACGTCGATGCTGCCAGACGCTTGGGACACCAGACCCTATGAGTGGACGATCAACGTGAACGAGCCTTGGTGGCGCACTACGGGTATGATGATGCTGCTTGGATCTGTCATCACGCTTTTGCTGGTGATCAATATCTATTTTTATGTCCGCAATACCAATATGCGCACGCTGCGTAATAGCGAGGAGCGCGGATTGCTGGGTAAGTTCCGCAACTTTGTGGAGCGCTGTACGGAGCATAGTGGCCTGCTGGAGCCGACGCCCGACGAAGTGCATGGACTGAAGAAAGACGAGCACAACGATCTGTCGCCAGATTTTGTGGAGATGATGCTGAAGATCGTGCCGCTGATGAAGAACAAAGGGGCAAAAATGAGCCTGCAAGAGTTGAGCGAAGCGGTAAATATGGATGCATCGCATTTCTATCAGATGTTGATGGCGAACGTCTATAAGAGTCCCAGACAACTGAGACTGTTACTTATGTTGAAGAAGGCTGCGCTGGCACTGGAGACGACCAACGACGACATTGAGACCATCGCCTACGACTGTGGCTTTGTTTCTGCAAATTTCATGATCGCCTCATTCTACCGTCAGTATAAAATGACGCCTGCTGCCTATCGCCTAAAATACGGACAGGCCTAAGCACTTTGTTTAGACTTAAGGAGTACATGTAAAATAAATCGTGATTCTCTTATCGGAGTGTTATCTGTGCATAGCTTGTCAGACGCCAGGTGCGTTCCCCGGTTCCTTTATAATAGACCATCGTCTGATAGCGGTTCTCAGTTTCGTAATAGCTGCCTTCTGAAGGAAGGGGATGTGACACGCCGTCGTCAGTTACCCAAAGATATTGATATGAATAGTAACCTTGTTTCTGAAGTATAGAGGCGGTATAGAGTCCGCTAGTCTCATCATAGTTCATCTGATAGGTTTCTGGTTCTTCTGTTGCCCAACGGCCCTCAATAACAACTACACCTTCATGAAGCCGTGGAGCCTTTAGTCGATAATTCACCCAAACATAATCGCTGGTGATGTCGTTGTCTCGATTGTCGCTGTTGCGGATATAGAAAGATCCATTCGCATCCTCGTCATAGATATAGACAGGGCGTGGCTCGCTTAGGAACGGGTAGGCCTGCCAAGCAGCACCATCCCAGCGGATACGTTCGATGCCCATTGTCGGATGACTGGTATCAAGCACTTCGAACTTACGATATTCGTTGCCGCCGTCAAAGATAAGATCGCGACGGTGCTCAAAGGCCAGTCCCTTGTGATTAACGCTACTTGGGCGTGTGTTCCAGCGCCATGTATCCTCACGGCCATTCTGCATGACGATGGTCTGTAGCTGTTCGCTGGCATCGGTAACCTGAAAGTCGCCATAGGAAAGCTTAAAAGATACCTGCTGGTGGCTACCGTTGACATCAATATCGGTGTTGGTGGTGGCAGCCATTGAGAGAAGCATCGTTTGTTCGGTAACCATAAATTCTACACTTGCTACCGTCTCATTCGTGTCATCGTCTATGATATACAAGCGATAGTTGCCACTAAGTTTCAGGCGACATCTGTCGTTGGGTATCTGCAGCTGATAGTGGGTATAGGGCACGACCGTATTGATGCTATGTTCGAATTTTTCTATGACATTATCGTTGAAGCCTTCCAACCAGTCGGCCTCGAAGATGTCCTCAGAGCCAGTCCAATCAGCCTCACAATGCTCCAGCCGGTAAATGTAGCGATGGCTGTCATGCGAGAGTTCATCAAAAGCGATGTTCAGGAAGTCGTTGCCATAGAGCCGCATTACAGTTGGTGAGAGCCAGTCCTTGTTGACTACAGCTTGTAAGGTTTTCACCTGTGGAGAATACGTGCGATTCTCGGCTTGTGATTGGAGCACAAGCGACAACATGAGTACAAGGGCAAATCTCTTCATAATCACAAGGAAATTAGCGACGGCGCTCCTTGAGGATACCGTGACGATAGGCGTAAAGCAACTTCTTGAGATCAGCCACCTGGCGCTTCAGTTCTTCACCTTTGTCGGTATCAGCAACGAGCATACGATGGGCAGACATCTCAACAATCTGGGTGGTTGACTTAATGTCGGTCTCTCGCACGATGGCATCTCGCTGTGAGGTGAATGGCTCATGTTGTACAAGTTGGAAACCACGTGAATGATAAACGAGGGTATAGCCAGCAATGCCCGTCTCGTGGTGATAGGCTTCCGAGAAACCGCCATCGATGACCATCAGTCTACCGCCAGCCTTGATGGGGTTCTCGCCTTTGGAGGCATGAACGGGCACGTGCCCATTGATGATATGACGGTTCAAGCCTTTTACCTCGAAGGCATCGAGGATGCGATCGCAGACCTCTGCAGAGTCGCGTAACTTGAAATAATTGCCTTTCTCTTCTTTGTAGGTCTCCTTGTCATCGAGGAAATAACGTTCAAAGGTGGCCATCTTCGACTTGTCGAAGAGTGGGGAGTCCTTGCCGCACCAAAGGTAGAGGAAATAATCGCGCGCATAGTCGCGTGGATAGTCATCATCTGAAGTGGTTTCGAAGGCTGCGCGAATCATCATACCGATGTTGTGCATCAGGTCTTTTCCACTATAACTGATGCCTGGGTAAATCTCCACTTGCTTCAAAGAACCATCGTCGTTGAGCGGACAACTGGCATGAAAAAGTAGATTGGAGTTGCTGATAGTGTACATGCAGCCATGAGACAACAGCGTGCGGATATGCTTTTTGAGTTTCTCACAGATTCGGAAAGAGTGGTGAAGCTTGTCCATCAGGTCTTTCTCTTCTGTCGTGAGACTATTTGGACTGGCGGGATTGATGGTGGGGAAGTGACAACTGCGCATCGGGTAATCCTTGCCGTCTATGGTGCAGACACCATGTTCATAATCAATATGGTCGAAGAGGTTGCGGTCTTGCATCTGCCATTCCGGGCGACGATTGAAGATGGCAGCTTCTTCTTTGAACTGCATGACGGCAACGGCCTTGTGCATCTTAGCAGTCAGTTGGCGTGTCTTTTCGTCCATCTTATTGCCTGGCAATATCTTTGGCATGAATTCTTCGCAGGGGTCGTCATGATAGGCGTCAAGAGCAAAGGTGGCCAACGGAACAAGATTGATGCCGTATTCCTCAATGGTGGCAAGGTTGGCATAGCGCAGGCAGAGACGCAATACGTTGCAGATGCAGGCATTGTTGCCTGCAGCGGCACCCATCCATAGTATATCGTGATTACCCCATTGGATATCCCAGGAGTGATACTGGCGCAACGTATCCATTATAATATGCGCACCTGGCCCACGATCGTAAATATCGCCGAGGATATGGAGTTGGTCGATGGCAAGTCGCTGGATGACGTTACAAATGGCGACAATAAAATCGTCGGCACGACCTGTGGAAATGATGGTGTTGACAATCACACTCACATAGGCAGCCTTGTCGTTGTCAGAGAGACTCTCATGAAGTAGTTCTTCGATGATGTAGGAGAAGTCTTCAGGAAGTGACTTACGCACCTTTGAACGCGTGTATTTCGAGGAAACGTCGCGACAGACTTTTACAAGCTGATGAATGGTGATGCGATACCAGTCTTCGATGTCTGTTTCGCGCGTCTTGATGAGTTCGAGCTTCTGCTCAGGATAGTAGATAAGCGTGCAGAGTTCTTTCTTTTCGGATTCACGGATATCGTTACCAAAGAGTTCATTGACCTTTCGCTTGATGTTGCCTGATGCGTTTTTCAGCACATGCTGGAAGGCACCGCTCTCACCGTGTAGGTCGGCAAGGAAGTGTTCTGTACCCTTGGGCAACGCCATAATGGCCTCTAAGTTGATGATTTCTGTAGAGGCATCAGCGATAGTAGGGAACGATTGCGCGAGGAGCTGCAGATAATGCATGTCTGCCTCGATGCTTTCATGATGAGTAGTTGTCATATTTTCAAGTGGTTTGCTAGATGTTTACGTATCTGTTGAGTCTGACGGTTGTCAAGCGGTTCTACGGGCATATACCCCTCGTCGATCTGGGTTTGCTCACCGAGTACTTGCATAAGGCTCCTGGTATAGTTCAAAAGGCGTTTCTCTTCAAGTGCCTCAGTCAGCTGGTCATCGTTGACGGTGTCGCGCAAGAGTTCTCTAGTGAACTCTATCAGGTGGAGCAGCAAGGGTTGACGATGGATCTGGCGGATTATCTTCACCAGATAGTCGGTTTCATTTCCTTCATATTCGCCTACCAATTCTTTGAGCGTTTTGGGCTGTACATAGTTATTGGGGAAATAGGCACCAGTATAGTGGTCGATGCTGTCTGGCGTGGGTAAACCGAGAACGCTGATACCGTAATCAACATAATTGCGGATATTCTCGTGATCGGCATAGATCAGTAGTCTTCGCCAATCAATTTCGCCAGGGCGGCTAATTGCCTCGCAGGAGGAGCACCATCTGCTATCGCCCGTGATTCCTGCTTTCAGAATGGTAGCCAGGGCGGCGTTGCTAAGATCATCGAGTTGTTCGATGGTGTTGGAATCCATGACACGTTGATAGACATCAAAAATCTGTCGGCTCATTTCTCCCGGTGTGATGGTGTTTGTTGTAACAGCGTTGTGAATTTCCTCAATGCGGTTGTTCCAGCCGAGTTTCATGAAATTATCCTTCTCAAGTTTACCCAATGTGATGATCACATAGGCCTTGCTTAAAAGTCGCTTCTGCCAAAGGAGTTTCTTGCTGACTTTCTCGTGGAAAGTTTGTTGGCCGACAATCCAGGGTTCCATCTGTCCATGTGGGGTAATAATGATGCGTGCTCCTTGACGTGCGGCTGCATAGGCTGCCCTCGCAATGATATTGCTCCAACATCCATGACAATGCAGGATATCTGTTTCCTGCGTTTGAAGATGTTGCTTGAAATCCGTGTAACTGTCCACCATGCGGATATCGGCCTGATCTCGTAACTTGTCGACAATCAGTTGGACATGCTGTCGGATTAATTCATCATTCTTTGGGTAGATATGCAGTATCTTCATAACGAGATGGTTGTAGTAGAAGCAAACATATTCTTGAACAGGATTCTAATCCGTGCTAAGAGAAGTGATCCAAATGATAGATTTTGTTGGAAAAGATTCAGAAGATCGTAAGCCTGCTCCCGCTTGACGATGATAAAATCATAGCGCCCCCATACAAAGCTGTGATGCGGACGATCGTAGACGCGGTTAAGCTTGCGTTCTGCCTTTAGGATATGATGACGTGCATCGTCGATAAAGGCGAAAGGATGTAGCTTAATTCCCTTCTTCGTGAAATAACCAAGAGTCAGATCGGCATCGGTATCCATTGCTTCAGCGATGAGTTTCATGGTATCATCAGATGGAATATCTATAAGTATATTTGATATAATAATATATTCAGAACCAGAAGCTTTTACACCTATGCTCAAGGCATACTTTCGGCGTTGTGTGGTCTTGTTTGACTTCGGAAGAAAGGTGGTATGCAGCTTCGGGTATTCCTCTCTGAGTATCTTCAGAACGTCAGGCGTCTCATCTGTTGAAGTTTCATCAATTACAATGACTTCATAGCCAGAATCATAGTTCTGCGTGAGATAAGCAGGTAGCTTCTCACGTATCTCCTGTGCTTGGTCATGTACTGTGATGAGAACAGATACCGATAGATTTCTATTGTCCATTATTTTGTTTCTAAATTTCGTCGCTCATATAGCCGAGAGGCAACTTGCGACAGTTATATTGTGAGGCCATAATCTCACCGTAGGCACCAGCCGAACGGATGGCTAATAGGTCTCCTCGCTTAGCGCGATTAATGTCAATCTGTTTAGCAAAGACATCGGTCGATTCACAGATAGGACCTACCACATCGTAAGTTTCTGCGGGCTCGTCGCTAGAGATATTCTCTATCTTGTGGTATGCCTGATAGAGCGCTGGACGAATAAGATCGGTGAAACCAGCATCGACAATGGCAAACTTCTTCACGGCTCCCTCTTTTATATATAAGGTACGCGTGATAAGTGAACCACATTGGGCTACAACAGCACGCCCAAGTTCAAAGTGTAAAGTCTGGCCGTTGCGCAACTTTAGCTTGCGGGCATAGGTGTCGAAGTAGCTCTTGAAGTCGGGCAGGGGAACACGGTTCGGATGACCGTAGTCGATGCCGAGACCTCCACCTACGTTGATGTGCTCAACACGGATGCGATGACGTTCGAGCTCGTCCTGTAACTCGTTAACGCGATTGCAAAGAGCTTCGAAATCGCCCATGTCGAGTATCTGTGAACCGATGTGAAAATGGAGCCCCACAAACTTGACGTTGTCCATCTTCTGGGCCTCTTCGATTACAGGAATCATATCTTGCATCGCAATGCCGAACTTATTCTCTGCCAGACCTGTAGTAATATTAGCATGAGTATGAGCACCCACGTTGGGATTCAGACGGAAGGCAACACGCGCCACCTTTCCCTTGGCTGAAGCAAGTTCGTCGATGACCTTTAGTTCGGGAATGCTCTCCACATTGAAACAGAAGATGTCCTGATCTAGACCAAGATTGATTTCCCAGTCGCTCTTACCAACACCCGCATAGACAATCTTACTACAAGGGAATCCTGCCTTGATGGATGCTTCAATCTCGCCACCGCTAACACAGTCGGCGCCCAGTCCGGCTTCCCTGATGATACGTAATATCCTCGGGTTTGCGTTTGCCTTGACGGCATAATGTACGACAAAGCCCTCATGCTTACTTGCTTCGTCGTTGATGGTGCGCAGCGTTTGGCGCAACAGTTCTGTATCGTAGTAGTAGAATGGCGTTTGAATTGCCGCCAGTTTCTCTACAGGAAAAATTCCTTTTGCCATATCGGTCTATTCGGTTGTGCTGTGTTGTTGTGAGTGTTACTTTTTGTTGAATATTGTATTGCTCAAGTTCTGAAGGGCGCGCTTCTTGTCTTCCTCGCGAATGAGGAAAGAGATGTTGTAGTTTGAGCCGCCATAGCTGACCATACGCACGGGGATATCCTTCATAGCGTCGAGAGCCAATGTCTCAAAGCCGACATTCGACCAATCGAGGTCGCCAACAACGCAGACAATACACATGTTGGTATCGACTGTCACCGTGCCGTACTTCTTCAGTTCGTCTACAATCTCGCCGAGATGAGAAGAATTGTCAATACTCATAGAAACGCCAACCTCCGAAGTACAGATCATATCGATACTTGTCTGGTAGCTTTCGAAGATCTCGAATACCTTGCGTAGGAAACCTGTAGCGAGGAGCATGCGCGAAGACTTGATTTTGATGGCGGTGATATTGTCCTTCGCTGCGATGGCCTTGATCTTACCATATTCTGTCTTGTTGCTAATCGTAGTACCTTCAGCTTCAGGATCCATCGTATTCAGCAGACGTACTGGGATTCCTGCATATTTAGCAGGTTGCACGCAGGTGGGGTGAAGAATCTTAGCACCGAAATAAGCAAGTTCGGCAGCTTCCTCGAAGTGGAGTTGACGTACTGGTTCTGTATTGTCAACGATGCGCGGGTCGTTGTTGTGCATACCGTCGATATCTGTCCAAATCTGAATTTCCTCGGCATTGATGGCTGCACCTATTAACGATGCTGTATAGTCGCTACCGCCACGTTGCAGATTGTCAACCTCTCCGTAAGCATTACGACAGATGAATCCTTGCGTCAGATAGATCTGTGCACCCTGCTTCTCCTCAAGGATAGCGTTGAGTTTCTCCTTGATGTAAACGGGATCTGGTTCGGAATTCTTGTCCGTACGCATGAAGTCTAAAGCATTGATAAGCTCAGCCTTGATACCCAGTTCTTTCATGTAGTTCACAACCATATTCGTGGAGATAATCTCGCCCTGTGCCACAATAGCCTTCTCCTCAAAACTCGTGAAGAGTTCCTTGGTAAACGAGCGAAGATAGTCAAATTCACCACGCAAGAACTCAGTTGTTGCTTTTTTTATTTCCTCCTTAGCATATAGCTCTTCGACATGCTTGGCATATTTCTGCTCCAAGCGGTTGATGACCTCGTTGGCGCCATCAGGATTCTTCTTGTAGAGATAGTCGGAGATCTCAACAAGCGAGTTGGTCGTTCCAGACATAGCCGAGAGTACAACAAATACGGGCTCTCCAGATTTTGTGACAAGGTTGGTCACTTCTTTCATTCTCTGTGGGGTGCCGACGGACGTACCGCCGAATTTCATCACTTTCATAATGTTATCTTTTTTATTATTCTTAATTTCTATTTGTTGTTGTCATAATCAGATTTCTTCGCGTTCAGAGTACCTGACTTTAGTCTCGTCAGTATCGGGTGTGTCATCTACGATGATCAGGTGATGGAAATCGTTGGTGACATCCTCCATCTGTGCGTTCTGACAACGATAGGTGACGCTGGGGTTAGCCTCGATGAGGGGAAGATTGTGAGTAGACATCACAATGGCAGTTCCCTCGCCTGCAATCTTGAAGAGCAGTTTGATGATCTCCTTGGATGTCTCTGGGTCGAGATTGCCAGTCGGCTCGTCAGCGAGGATTAGTTTCGGTTTGTTAAGGATAGCTCTCGCGATAGCCACACGTTGCTGTTCACCACCAGAGAGTTCGAATGGCATATGCTGGGCTTTTTCGCTCATGCCAACGGCCTCGAGAACCTCGTTGATACGCTCTTCAATACCATCTTTCTTTTTCCAACCCGTAGCTTTCAAAACAAACTCAAGGTTTTTATAGACTGTACGGTCTGCCAGCAACTGGAAATCCTGGAATACGACACCCATCTCTCTTCTCAATGCTGGAATATCCTTGTTCCGGATAGTTAGCAGGTCATAGCCTAGGACGTTGGCCTCATCTGCCTCGTCAAGTTCGAGTTCGCAGTAAAGCGTTCTCATCAGCGTGGTCTTTCCACTTCCCACACGACCAATGAGGTAGATAAACTGTCCTTCATCGACTTGGAAATTCACATTCTTCAGTACGCAGATACCGTGTCGTTGGTAGATATTAGCGTTTTTGTAACTGATCAGCATTTTTCTGTCTTCTAAAGATTATACTTCTATTTCATTTCTCCTGCAGCCTTTGCCTTCCTTCGTTTCGCGTCCCAGTTGGGATCGTGACGCTTCGCCAGTTCTGCAGCGACGTCCTCAATACGCATACCCTTTGCAGTAAGTAGAACGAGCAGGTGATAGAGCATGTCGGAAACTTCGTAAGTCAACTGTTCGTTGGTGCCTGTGCAGGCTTCAATAACAGACTCTAATGCCTCTTCGCCTACCTTTTGAGCAATACGTTTCACTCCGTCTTTGAAAAGTTTTGTGGTATAGCTACCTTCAGGCATTTCTTCATGTCGGCGATAGATGAAATCCTGCAACTCCGTGAGAAAGAGTAGTGCATTGCGATTGTTGTCCTCGCCCCAGCAGGTGTCAGTACCTGTATGGCAGGTCGGTCCGTCGGGCGTTGCTTTTACGAGTAATGTGTCGTTGTCACAGTCCACTTTTATGTCCACAAGATGCAGAAAGTTGCCAGAGGTCTCGCCCTTGGTCCAAAGACAGTTGCGCGAACGACTCCAGAAGGTAACCTTCTTTGTCTCTAGCGTCTTGTCGAGTGCTTCTTGGTTCATGTAGCCCATCATGAGCACATTTTTTGTCGTCGCATCCTGAATGATGGCGGGTACAAGGCCGCCGCCCTTTTCAAAGTCTATTTTCATATTCTAACGTTTATTCCTTCTGATTTTAGATATTGCTTAAGTTCGGGTACGGGTATCTCGCCAAAATGGAACACACTCGCTGCGAGTGCCGCATCAGCGTGTCCCTCAATGAAAACATCACGGAAATGTTCAAGTTTTCCTGCACCTCCGCTTGCAATTATGGGAATTGAGAGATGGTCGGCCAGTTCGCGTAAAGCCTCATTGGCATATCCCGCTTTGACACCATCGTGGTTCATCGATGTGAACAGAATCTCACCAGCCCCGCGCTCCTGGGCTTCATGTGCCCATTCGAAAAGACCGCGCTCAGTTCGCTCGCGTCCCCCCTTGAGATAGCAATGCCAACCATCTTCATCTAGACGTGCGTCAATTGCACAGACACACACCTGAGAACCGAAACGGTTGGTAATCTCGTCAATCAGTTCCGGGTGTAGAATTGCTGCGCTGTTGACGCTGACCTTATCAGCGCCAGCGTAGAGTAGTCTTTCAACATCTGTTATTTCATGAATACCTCCGCCTACGGTAAAAGGGATGTTGATTTCCTGAGCCACACGAGTCACCATCTCCGTGAAGGTCTTTCGACCTTCGAAGGATGCGGTAATATCAAGAAACACAAGCTCGTCGGCTCCTTGATCAGAATAAGCCTTTCCTAACTCGACAGGGTCGCCCGCTGACCGCAGGTTCACAAAGTTTGTGCCTTTGACGGTTTCTCCGTCCTTTACGTCCAAACAGGGTATGATGCGTTTTGCCAGTCCCATAGTTATTTGCTTTGTTCAAGCATTAATGCTTTCAGATTGATTTTTCCTTCGTAGATAGCCTTTCCGAAGACGACTGCAGGTATTCCTGCCGCTTCAAGGGCCAGGATATCGTCTTTTGAGGACACACCACCGCTTGCTATCAGGTGCAGTTGCGGATATACATCCATCACTTGCTTGTAGAGATCGATAGCGGGCCCTGCAAGTGTTCCATCCTTTGATATTTCCGTGCAGAGTACATTTTTGACACCGGCATTGATATACTTCTTAAGGAAAGGCAGTAAATCTTCGGTGGAGTCTTCTTTCCACCCATTGATGCTGATTTTCCCGTTGCGTACGTCAGCTCCAAGTATCATACGATCGGCACCATATTTCTCTATCCAACCCATAAAAAGATCAGGATTAGTTACTGCTATGGAACCTACGGTCACCATTGATGCACCAGCCTCAAAAGCCTTTTCGATATCTTCGTCGGTCTTAATGCCTCCTCCGAAATCAACGGTGAGACGAGTCTTGGTGGTGATAGCTTTTAGTATGCTGTCATTGACAATATGCTTAGACTTCGCACCATCGAGATCGACTACATGCAGGCGCTTGAAACCTAAAGCTTCGAACTCACAGGCAACTTCATCAGGCATGTCACGATAGACCGTTTTCTGGTCGTAGTCGCCTTTTGTCAGACGAACGCATTGTCCGTTGATGATGTCTATAGCCGGTATTAGTTCTATCATAATTCAAGGAAGTTTCTAATGATACGTTCACCTGTCCGTCCACTCTTCTCCGGATGGAACTGACAGGCATAAAAATTGTTTTTATGCATGGAAGCAGAATAGGGTAGAATGTAGTCTGCCGTAGCGATGGTATCGGCACATAGGGGTACATAATAACTATGTACGAAATAGACATATCCTCCCTCAATGCCGTCCATAAGGGGCGACTTGGTGTCATAGAGCTTGTTCCAGCCCATGCAAGGTACTTTGTCTTCATGACGCTCTGGCTTGAACCGCTTTACCTCTGCATCGAAAATACCAATACAGTCGACATCACCTTCTTCTGAGTGACCACAAAGCAACTGTTGGCCTACACAAATACCGAATACAGGCTGCTTTAAGTCTCGAATCACTTCATCTAGTCGGCGTGCCTTCAGATATTCCATTGCACCACGCGCTTCACCTTGTCCAGGAAAAAGCACACGGTCTGCTTTACTCAGAAGTTCTGGATCATCAGTCAACGTCGGTTCGATGCCCATCCTCCGGAGTGCATTCACTACCGAATAGATATTTCCTGCGTTATATTTTACGATTGCTACATTCATTTGTTAAGAGAAAATAATCGTCTTGTTCTTATAAGTGAGTATCTTACGCTGGATATGCTTCGAGACTGCGTGTGACAGCACGATTTTCTCAAGGTCTTTGCCCTTAAGCACCAGACTCTCAGGAGTATCCTTATGCGTGATGCGTGTTACGTCTTGTTCTATAATCGGACCTGCGTCAAGTTCAGCAGTCACATAATGGCTGGTAGCACCAATGATCTTCACCCCCCGCTCGTAAGCTTGATGATAGGGTTTAGCGCCGATAAAGGCCGGAAGAAACGAATGGTGGATGTTGATGATGTGGTGAGGATAGGCTGCAATCATCTCGTCGCTGATGATCTGCATATAGCGAGCTAGCACAATAAACGAGATGTCCTCTTTCTTTAATAGCTCCATTTCAGCTTTCTCGACCTCCGCCTTGTTGGAATGGTCTTTCTTGATGCTCCACACATAATAGGGGATACCAAACTGGTCGGCCACATAGCGCAAGTCTTCATGATTAGAGACAATACAGGGAATGTCACAGTTGAATTCCCCCGCCTTCCAACGTGCCAGCAAGTCATAGAGACAATGACTCATTTTCGATACAAAGATTGCCATTCGGGGTCTCTTGTCGCTATAATAGAGGCTGAACTTCATCTTGTAGCGCTGGGCATATAGGGTGGAAATGTATTCGTATAGTTTGTCGCGTGGAATGAGGAAACCTTCGAGTTCCCACTCAATGCGCATGAAGAACATTCCCTCATGTTTATCAACATATTGGTCGAGATAGACAATATTTCCTTGGTTATCGGTAATAAACTTAGTTACTTCCGAGATGATACCCTGTTGGTCTGGGCAATGAAGAAGCAAAATTGCTGTTGTTTCCATTTATGTTCCTTTGTACTTGAAATTTCAAGGCGCAAAGGTACAAAAAATAATTGGAAAACGATTCTTATTTGAAATAATTCATCAAGAATGGGTTAATTTCTTTAGAAATTATGCATTTTTATTCATCTTTACTGTCTGCACTACGCAAAATAATGCTTGTAGCACCAATTGTAAAGAGTGTTCCGTCATCAATGACACGGCGCTCACGCGGATTCAGTTCGACATTATCGACGAAGGTTCCTGTATTACTGTTGTTGTCTTTGAGAGTATATTTCAGACGACCTTGTTTGTCACGTCCAACTGTAATTGTGCAATGATTCAGGTCAACACTAGGGTCAACTGTCTCGAAGGCCGTGTTAGCAGGATTACCTTTCTGATAACGTCCAATAACATTATCGCCCATGCGGAGAGGAAGTACTTGCTTATAATGAAACACGTTTTCTATAACTACAACCGAACCGCATCCTTCTTCATTGGCCTGCTCATCGGGGTGCTCATCTTTTTGGCGCTCATGAAGCTTACTCACGCCAATACGAATGCCAAACTCCTTACCGCAATCCGGGCATTTGAACACCAAGGACTGTCCCGGGGTGTATTGGGTCTCGTCGAATGTGATGTATTGTTCGCATTTTGGACAGCGTACTCTCTTCATAATGCCAGATTAATTGAATTTATAGACCCAAGCGTCTTCCAAACCCTTGTTCTTGCTAATATGGGCAAGCGCCTGATACGCTTCGCTTTGTGTCTGGAAATTTCCACAGATGACACGCCTTACATTGTTGTGCATGTAGACTTCTGCACTGTCAAGTCCTTTCTTTTTGAGAATTTCGACAAACAATTCGGCATTCTGCTTACTAACATAGCTTGCAAGAACGATGCAGTATTTAGGTTTAATTGATTCGTTTTGAGCTGTTTGAATGACTTTGGCGGTATCTTTCTTGAGAATAGTGTCAACAGTCGTTGATTTTAAGTTGGTGTCCTCTTTTTTGATCTTTATCTCACTGGAATTAGTATCTTTAGACATCATACCGAACAAGAGGCTGTTGTTGATATTGCTGATGGTTCGTGTCATCATGTCCGTTTTTCCTGTCGGTAGAGCCAATAAGAAGATAGCTAATAAAATAGCAGCAATGGCAACCGTATTGCGAATCCATGAGAACTTAATGCGCACCGTATCACCGTCTTCCTCGTCATCATCGTCCTCAAAGTAACTGCCGATGGGGATAGTCGTGGCCGTCTCAGCCTTGTTAACAGCTGGGGAGGCAACAGGAACTGCAGGAGTCAAAGGCATCATGTCAAAAGCGTCAAGACCGTAGAGACCAGGCGTCAGGATACCAGACTCACAAGGGGTGAAGACATAGTTTCCTTCTTCATTGAGTGCCAGATTGCCGATGTCATATAGATCGTATGCTCCTTCGGTCTCAATATGCATCTTCAATTCGTTCACTTCGTCCTCAATGCGCTGAATGGCTTCGGGGTAGCTGATATCATAGGCCTCAACGTAAGACAAGGCAAGGAGGGAATCGTTGATTTTGAGCTGTGGATTGAATCCGAGTGTGCGCAAAGGAGGGAGAAAGGTATGTTCTTCCTCGTCATAGCGCGCATCAACATGATGTGCCATAAAGCCTCCTAAATCGGGCACAATGACACAATCGTTACTGAGCAAAAGTATCTCGATATGTCGTTCAAGTTCAATCACGAGTGCAAAATTAAGCTATTTTTGCGAGATAAACAAATAAAAGAAACTTAAATTGTCTTTAATATGTTTTTTTTGCATTATCTTTGCACAAAATTTCGAAAGAGATGAACTATATTAAGACAGATATTGAAGGTGTATTTATTATAGAGCCTAAGGTCTTCAAAGATTCTCGTGGCTATTTTATGGAAGCCTGGAAGCAGGAAGAGTTCAACGAACATGTTGGCAAGGTGAGCTTCATCCAGGATAATGAATCGAAATCTTCCTTTGGCGTTCTTCGTGGTCTACATTATCAGAAAGGAGAACTCTCACAGGCCAAGCTTGTGAGAGTAATTAAGGGACGTGTGTTTGACGTAGCAGTGGACATCCGGAAGTCGAGTCCGACATTTGGTAAACATATTATGGTGGAGCTGAGTGAGGATAACAAACGGCAGCTTTTCATTCCACGAGGCTTTGCACATGGGTTCCTCGTGCTTAGTGAGGAGGCGATTTTTACCTATAAGGTTGATAATCCTTACGCTCCACAAGCAGAGGCTGGTATCCGTTGGGACGATCCTGCCTTGGCTATTGAATGGCCCATTGATCCTTCACAAGTGTTGACAAGCGAAAAAGATTTAAAGCATCCATTAATGAAAGATGCGGAATTATTTGGTTAACAACTTGTTATAACATACGAAATGAAATTTCTGTATTGGTAAATGAATAAACTGATATACATATTTCTATTGACTGCTGTCTTGTCTGGATGCAGGCATGGTAGCGCTACAGAATCTTCCGAGGAAAGCAAGGAAGCCAAACAGTTATTGCAAGGAATCTGGATAGAGGAAGAGACTGGCAATATTTCATTTCGTGTAAACGGGGATACAATATATTATAGCGATTCTACCAGTATGCCTTCCTATTTTAGAATTATCGGTGATTCGATGATTCTCGGTTCAGGAACTGCCTATGGGATTGTCAAGCAGTCGCCCCATCTCTTCTGGTTTATCAATCAGAATGGTGATGTCATTAAACTGCAGAAGAGTGATGACCCGGTAGATTCAACAGCATTTGTTCATGATCAGCCTAAAATATTAACATATACACATCAGGTAAAGACGGATTCTATAGTCATCTACAATGGAGAACGCTATCATTGGTATATCGCAATCAATCCCACCAAATACAAGGTGGTGAAGCGAACCTACAATGATGACGGTCTGGAGGTGGAGAATGTCTATTACGACAATATCATGCATGTCAGTGTCTTTCATGGTGCCAAGCAGATCTATTCCAGCGACTTTAGAAAACTACAATATGCCCGTCTGGTTCCAGAAGAATTCCTGAATGATGCCATTCTGGGTGATATGCAGTTCAGTCATATAGACAGTGAAGGACTCCACTTCAATGCCACGCTCTGTATTCCCGACGGTGCAAGCTGCTACATTGTAGAGTCGCTGGTCGCCTATACAGGGCGAATGACGATGAAAACCCTCGAGTATTAGCTATCGGAGAGAGGCAGGTTATCGCCGATTAACGGAGCATTATCACCGAATAATGGCGGGGTATCGTCGCAAAAATGACAAATGACAGATGACAGTTTAATATCAAAGCCCATAGCAGGTCTGTCCGCATCACGATGAGATTTTTATATGAATATTATGTATAAATATACTATATATATGTATATATATAAATATAAGTATATATATATAAGTATATACATTATTATATTATTATTCTTTTAGGTAAGAATATCAATTTAAGGGTAATCTCAGGCATCTTCTTACACATACCCCCCTCGATTTCTAAACTGTCATCTGTCATTTGTCATTGCTTATAAAAAATGCTGCGTGCGTGAAGGTGACAAAAGAACCGGATTTTGCTGTCAAAGGATATTGGAGAGCCAGTCGTCGAGGAGCATTCTGGCGATGGAGAGTTTCTCGGGGATGTTGGGCAGATTGTCTTTGCGGAACCAACCGCCCTTGGCGATTTCACTTGCCTGAAGGTGTATCTCACCTGACACATAGTCGGCATTGAATCCTACCATCAGTCCGCAAGGGTAGGGCCAGGGTTGTGAGGCGAAATAGCGGATGTTGGTGATGGTGACACCTGTCTCCTCCAGTGCTTCGCGGGCTACGGCTTCCTCCAGCGTCTCGCCCGTCTCGACAAAGCCTGCAACAAGACCGTAGAAATCACGCTTGAAATTCTTTGCACGCACCAAAAGAACCTCATCGCCTCTATGAATCAGCACGATGACTGCCGTTGCCAGCTGTGGCCAGATTTCCTTACCGCATTCCGTGCATTTCTTAGAGATGTCTGTATCCATCCGCATCGGTGCACCGCATACACCGCAATACTTTGTGTTCTGATCCCAATAGAGCAGTTCCTGACATTTGCCAGCCTTCAGGTAGAGTCTGCTTTCGAGTTTGTAGTAGCTCTGGCGCAAACCGCACATCTCGTAGCGGGCATCATCGGTCACTGGGGCATCAATGCGGTAGGTCTTTACCTCAGAACCATCTTCCATCGGGGTGATATTCATGAGGTTCGTCCAAGGCTTGACTGCCGTAGGCGTTTCCTCTTGAAAAGGAATGGTATATCCACCAGTAGCGGTCTTTTCAAGCAACAGATCCTCTTTGCAAAAAACGAAGTAATATTTCTTAGCCATACGCGAGCCGTTACTTTTTCCCGAAAAGTTGTTGATAATCACGCTCAAGAGCTGGTTTTACCCATTCCTCAGGGACGAACTTCCAATTGTTATTTGGTTTTGGATTTACAACCCCCATCCGCATGATTTCATTGGTCAGATAATGGCGCTGGTCGCGTTCTGTATGAAATATGACACGATTACGGAGCGAATCCTGTGGGATGCCGGCTCCTAAGGTGAGTAGTTCGCCGCCACCATTGGCACGATAACTGTTCATCGCTACCTTGTACCACTTTTTTTCGTCGAAGGGTGTGCCATTCGAGAGCTGTAGAATCTTAACCTTCTCACCATCAGGTTTGGTCAGATCCACCTCGTAGTCGATACCACAGGCAGAATCGAAATTGAATGTATAATACTGGAATCCGGTACGCTGTTGGTCATCCTTCGAATTGTCATTCAGTCGGAGAGCATGATCTTCTGGACTCTTCATCGTATTGGTCCACATATCGTAGCTGTATTCCAGATGCTTGCGTATCTCTTCACCAGTCATGCGGAGTACGAAAAGCAGATTCTCAAAGCGGTAAAGTTTGAACATATCAGCCATTGTCACATCGCCCGCCTTGATCGTCGTGTTGAATGACAACGGCGCATTGAATGAGATATCTGCTTTTGTAATCTGTAGTTGCAGATTGTGTATCAAGTCGGTAAAAGCAGAATTGCCAAAGAAACTCTCACGCGTATAAATTGGTGACTCAAAGCGACCTATTTTCTGGCTGACATATGATTTTACAGCCTCTATTTGGGGTTGGAAATGATTGAGCATATCTGTATCCACCTCTTCATCAAGTACATTGACGATATGACCTTCAATAGACTTCTTTGCGAGTTTACCATTGGTGTATGTCAGTTCAATCTCAGCTTCTGCCACATTCTTCACGTAACAGGATGGGTCTATACAAAGCACGTTTTGCCCATTCTTGTTGACAATCCATTCTTTATGCACCTGATGATCGTGTCCGAAAAAGATGATGTCGAACCCAGGGACCTCGCGGGCAACGTCTGCTGTGGCGTTTTCGGCACACTCGTCGGTAACGATTCCACCATCAAACCCAGAATGGAAAAGACCAAAGATAAGATCCGGTTTCTCATAGTCTTGAATATACTTCACCCATTTCCTTGCACAGCTTACCATTTCCTCAAACTCGATACCCTTCCAAATGGAGTGGTTCAGCCAGCTTGGAATTGTCGGTGTGAGCAAGCCAATAATGCATATCTTCACACCATCTTTATAGTGAACAGAGTATGGCTTTAGACCGTTATAGATACTTTTCGGACTAGCCTTCCCATTCTTGCATTCTTCCTTAACAATGTTAGCGCCAAGCAGTGGACAGCGAACTTCACGAATCCATTTGTCGTACACCTTGTGACCAGGCTCAATATCATGGTTTCCTACTGTCTCTGCGTCATATCTCATATAATTGATGACTGATGCAGCAAGGTTTTCGTCTTCAGGCATCACATAGTTTGACCAATAGACACAAGGTTGTCCTTGTAAAATGTCACCATTATCAATGAGTAGCAAGTCGTCTCCGTAAATGGAGCGCTGACGATTAATGTAACTATTTGCGCGCACAAGCGTACCTTTTAGAGGCTTCATCTCCATGAAGTCGTATGGGAAGAAGTGTCCGTGTACGTCGCTGGTCTCGATGACTTTCAGACGTATGGTCTTAGTGGTTGTCTTTGCAGTCATTGTGAGTGAGATGCTTATAAGGACTAGAATGAGGAATTGCTTTTTGGTCATTGTGTATATTTTAATCGTCATTTTGGTTTATAATGCTGCAAAGGTACGTAAATTATCCGAGATATGCAAATTATAAATAAGTATTTTTATGAGTTTCGGCACACTTTTTGCTGCTTGACTACTAGAAAATAGTATTAAAAAGAATAGGAGGATATTTTTTATGGCATTCATTGATTATTACAAGATTTTAGGAGTTGATAAATCAATTCCGCAGAAAGATGTGAAAAAGGCTTACCTGAAGCGGGCGAAGCAGTTTCACCCGGATTTGCATCCGGATGATCCAAAGGCCCAAGCTAAGTTCCAGGCACTTCAAGAAGCTTACGATGTTATAGGTGACCCTGAAAAGCGAAAAAAATATGATCAGTATGGTGAGCAATGGAAACAGGCTGATCAGTTTGGCGGTTTTGGAGCAGGTGGCGCTAATGGCGGTAATCCTTTTGGTGGTTTTGACTTCTCTGGTTTTACAGGGGGAGGTGGCTTCTCTTCGTTCTTTGAAGACCTGTTTGGACGCAAAGGACAACAAGGGGGCGGCTTTGGCGGCTTCCAAGGCTTCTCCTCTGGTGCATCAGGCTTCAGCCGTCAAACACGCACGAATACTGGCGAAATGAATGCAAACGTCAGCATTGATCTCTACACGGCCTTGCTTGGCGGTGAAGTGATGATAACCCTATCTAATGGCTCGAAGGTAAAGATGAAGATAAAACCAGAAACACAGCCAGGTACAAAAGTTCGTCTTCGTGGTAAAGGATATGATCGAGGTGATGGTACCTTTGGTGATCTGATTATTACCTATCAAGTAAAACTTCCTGTCAATCTCTCAGAACGACAGAAGGAACTGATTCGAGAAATGCAACGTTCATAAGATGGGCATGTCCATTATAAGAATTGTTCTGCACGGACAAGATCTTCGGGCGTGTCGATGCCAACGGTCTCCACATCGGTAAGACCTACGCGGATACGATACCCATTCTCTAACCAACGTAATTGCTCCAGACTCTCTGCTTTCTCCAGTGAACTCTGGGGCAATTTTGTGACTTCAGCCAACACCTCACGACGATAAGCGTAAATGCCAAGATGCTTCAGGAAAGGATAGGAGGAGAGCCACTCTCCGTGTTCTTTGCCGCGTACAAATGGGATAACGCTTCGGCTGAAGTAAAGGGCAAACCCACGGGCATCAGTGACAATTTTAGGCGAATTTGGATTTTCGACAGCTTCCATCGAATCGAAGCGCTTCCCAAGCGTGCCTATCTGTGTCTCTGGAGCATCGAAGAGCTGCATGAGAGTCTTGATCTGTATTGGCTGTATGAAAGGTTCATCCCCCTGCACGTTGATAATTACGTCAGCATCGGTATTGATTTTCTCAACAGCCTCCTGAATTCTGTCGGTACCACTCTTATGATCGCTACGCGTCATGACGACACGACCACCAAAGCTGACGACGGCTTCGTAGATGCGATTGTCGTCGGTAGCTACATACACTTCATCAAGCACGCTGCTGACCTGCTCGTAGACTCTTTGAATCACTGTCTTGCCGCCAAGAATTGCCAACGGCTTACCCGGAAAACGCGTTGATGCGTAACGGGCGGGAATAACTGCTATAAATTTCATATTGGATGCAAAGGTAACAAATATTCGGAAATAAACGTTAATAAGTTCGTAAAAAATTGGCCGTTCGGGGAAAATTTACTAAATTTGCACTTGTAATTAATTAATGACTTTTAATGAAATCATATATTTATATCATAATCCTGTTGATGATGCTTCCACTCAGTGTGGTAGGTCAAAAGGTAACGCTTGGTTCCGCAAAACTGAAAGATGGCGGTGATTATAATGGTGAACTTGTTTCCGGAAAGCCTCATGGCAAGGGTACAACAGTCTATAAGAATGGTAATGTCTATGAAGGCGAATACGAGAAGGGTAAGCGTCAGGGCTATGGCATCTACACGTTCTCTGATGGTGAAAAATACGAGGGCGAGTGGTATCAGGATCAGCAGCATGGCAAGGGCGTCTATTATTTCTCGAACAATAATCGATACGATGGTCTTTGGTTTCGTGACTATCAGCATGGTCATGGCATTATGTATTATTTCAATGGTGACAAGTATGATGGCGAATGGAAGCAAGATAAACGATCAGGGAAGGGGCTTTACCTATTTGCTAGCGGTGCCTATTATCGTGGTGACTGGATGAATGACAAACGCAATGGAAAAGGTATCTTTGACTGGGGGGATGGCTCGACCTATGATGGTGATTGGAAGGATAATCTGCGCTCAGGAAAAGGCACTTTTACCTATGCTGACGGTGATAGCTATATCGGCCAGTGGGTCAATGATGAAATGGACGGCCGTGGTATCTATAGGTTTCAGAACGGTGACCTGTATGAAGGAGACTATTCTCATGGTGAGCGAACTGGGACTGGTATTTTCAAATATGCCAATGGTGACAAGTATACGGGACAGTTCCTGAATGGCGACAAACACGGCCAAGGAACCTTTGTTTGGAAAAGCGGTGACACATATGTTGGTCAGTGGAAATCAGACAAACAGAGCGGTAAGGGTAAACTGACCAAGAAGAATGGCGATACTGTGGAGGGCGTTTTCTCGAATGGACTGCCTAATGGGGAGTGTATTGTGCGATTTGCAGACGGTTCTAAGTTCAAGGGAATCTTCAAGAACGGAAAACGCAATGGTCCAGCCTTGGAAGTAGATAAGGATGGTAACCGTTTCGAGGGTATCTATGCCGATGATGTGCGTGACGGAAATTTTGTTGAAAAAGACCGTAACGGTAAGATAACTGCTCAAGGTACCTATACGCGCGGGCACAGAATAATTAAGTAGTACAATATATAATAAAAACAAACAATAACGAACTTAAAAAGATAATCATTATGATCATTGACAAGCTTGACAATCTAGGCAAATACACGATGCTCAATCCGTTGTTTGCAGATGTAGTAGAGTTTCTGAAGAGCCATGACCTCAATACGATGGAGCCTGGCAAGTATCCTATTAAGGATAAGGACTTGTTTCTTAACCTCACCATTGCTAAAGGACGTGGCAAAGAGGCAGCTACACTTGAGACGCATATTGACATGATAGACATACAGATACCGATATCGTGCGACGAAACTTTCGGCTACACACCGCTTGGCGACCTGCCGCACTTCGAATACAACGCAGAAAAAGATATCACGAAATACGGTGACACACTGGCTCAGACCTATGTCACGCTGAAGCCGATGCAGATGGGAATCTTCTTCCCGCAGGACGGACATGCTCCCTGCATCTCTGACAATGCAGAGATTAAAAAAGCAATATTTAAGGTAAAAGTAATATAAGTCATGGCTACTAAGAAAGAAACAACAAAGAAGCCTGTTGCCAAGAAGGCTGCAGCACCAAAGAAGACAACCACGAAAAAGGTCACTGTCAAGAAGGCTGAGAAGATTGTAGATCAGACGGAACCGCAGCATATCGGACTGGTACAGAACGATTCTTGGCTGGAGCCCTTCGAGGGTGCTATCAGAGGACGTCACGACCATGCGCTCTGGAAGATTGGCCAGCTGACGCAAAATGGCAAGAGAACACTCTCGGACTTTGCCGACGGTCATCTCTATTTCGGTCTTCACAAGCTCACCAAGGGCTGGGTGTTCCGTGAGTGGGCTCCCAATGCCACGGATATCTATCTGATTGGCGACTTCAACAACTGGCAGGAGGACGAGAAGTACCGCTGCAAGCGTATTGAAGGTACGGGCAATTGGGAACTAAAACTTCCTGAGAAAGCACTTAAGCATGGCCAACTTTATAAGATGAAAGTAAAGTGGAACGGCGGCGAAGGCGAGCGCATCCCAGCATGGTGTCAACGCGTCGTGCAAGATGACAATACGAAAATTTTCTCTGCTCAGGTTTGGAATCCAGAGAAACCATATGTGTGGAAGAAAAAGACCTTTAAGCCTAAGAAGAATCCGCTGCTGATCTATGAGTGCCACGTGGGTATGGCTCAGGATGCAGAGAAGGTGGGCACCTACACGGAGTTCAAGGACAATGTGTTGCCGCGCATCATCAAGGATGGTTATAATTGCATTCAAGTGATGGCTATTCAGGAGCACCCATATTATGGATCATTTGGCTATCACGTAAGTTCCTTCTTCGCTCCATCAAGTCGTTTTGGAACCCCAGAGGAGTTGAAGGCTCTTATTGACGAGGCTCACAAGAACGGTATAGCCGTGATTATGGATATTGTGCACTCTCATGCTGTGAAGAATGAGGTTGAAGGACTGGGCAATCTTGCCGGTGATCCAAATCAGTTCTTCTATCCGGGCGACCGTCACGAACATCCGGCATGGGATTCCCTCTGTTTTGACTACGGAAAGGATGATGTGCTTCACTTCCTGCTTTCTAACTGCAAATATTGGTTGCAGGAGTTCCACTTCGATGGCTTCCGCTTCGATGGCGTGACCTCGATGCTCTACTACAGTCATGGACTTGGTGAGGCCTTCGGTGGCTATGGTGACTACTTCAACGGCCATGAGGATGACAATGCGATCTGCTACCTGACGCTGGCCAACAAACTCATACACGAGGTCAATCCAAACGCAATCACTATCGCTGAGGAGGTAAGCGGCATGCCTGGTCTGGCAGCTAAGTTCGAAGATGGAGGCTATGGCTTCGATTACCGTATGGCCATGAATATTCCCGACTACTGGATCAAGACCATCAAGGAAGTACGTGATGAAGACATCAACGTATGCTCTATCTTCTGGGAGGTGAAAAATCGCCGTCCCGATGAGAAGACCATCTCCTACTGTGAGAGTCACGACCAGGCCCTTGTGGGTGACAAGACCATCATCTTCCGTCTGATAGATGCTGATATGTACTGGCACTTCGCTAAGAAAGATGTGAACGATATTGCTCAGCGTGGTATCGCCCTGCATAAGATGATTCGTCTTGTGACTTGTGCAGCCATCAATGGTGGTTATCTGAACTTTATGGGTAATGAGTTCGGACATCCAGAGTGGATTGATTTCCCACGTGAAGGTAATGGCTGGTCATATAAATATGCTCGTCGTCAGTGGAGCCTTGTTGATAACAAAGATCTTTGCTACCATTGGTTAGGCGATTTCGACCGTGAGATGCTTAAGACAATCAAGAGTGTTCGTAATTTCCAGGATAAGCCTGTCGTCGAAATATGGCATGATGACGGAGACCAAGTTCTCTGTTTTATGAGAGGTGACTTAGTTTTCGTATTTAATTTCTCACCGACACGCAGTTATACAGATTACGGTTTCCTTGTGCCTACAGGTTCATACGAAGTTGTGCTTAACACAGACTCTAAGGACTTTGGCGGTAATGGCTTTGCCGATGACTCGATGACCCATCTGACGAACTATGATCCACTCTATGTGAAAGATCATAAGGAGTGGCTGAAACTCTATATTCCAGCCCGTTCTGCCGTTGTATTGAAAAAGATATAGTATGAACTATAATCGCCCAAAGAAAAACAATAGCACCATTACCATCCGTGTGATGTGTGCTATTGTTTTTGTGTGTTTCTCATTGCTATGGTTATATTGTTTCCAAGTTGATTTATTGGCTATGGCTCAGCACTTACTTAGTGGTGGGTTAACACAATATAACCGAGTATTAAGTCCATTACTTCTCACAGCGTTATTGTGTATAGTCCAATTGGGAGTTTATGGACTGGTGCGTTTGACTAAGTCATTCCATGCCCTGACATATTTACCTTCAATGCTTATTTTGGCATTGCTTTCGGATATATATATTGAACCTGGTACGACAGAACTTATGTATCATGGTTGGTGGATTGTTGTTGTCACATTCATTGTCTGGCTTTTGGGAATAGTACCAATATTAAAATATCAGGACATAGAGGATTATGATGATAATGGACTGTTTTCTCGGCCGATATGGATTAACTTGCTCATCATGTCATTGCAGATTTGTTTTGTAACATGGATTGGTAATACGAATGCAGTATTCCATTATCGTATGCAAGCAGAGAGTTTATTGGTTGAAGGCCAATATGATAAAGCAGCCAAAGTTGGTAAAAAGTCACTTGAAGGTGATGAGAGTCTTTTGGCGATAAGAATGTATGCTCTTGCGCGCAGTGGTAGTTTAGGTGAGCATCTTTTTGAATTCCCTATTACTGGTACGAGTAAGCAAATGTTGCCAACAAATGACTCATCACTGTTGCTGCTTTATCCGAGAGACAGCCTGTTTCGATTCTTTAGTGCCCGTCCGGCAGAGAAAATGTCGCCAGTACGTTATCTTCGGATGATTGAGCGTCGTAATGTTGCGCCGAGAAAGGCTGTAGGTGACTATTTGTTGTGTGGTTATCTAATCGATAAGAAACTTGATGAGTTTGCATCAGAAATCAGTAAATACTACAACCTTGACAATCAACTACCCAAGCATTATCGAGAGGCCCTGACGCTCTATTGCCACTTGCGGTCTAAGCCAATATTATCCTATAGCGTGCCTGTTGTGGAAGAAGATTTCCGAAATCTTCAAGAACTTGAGCGACAGTATCCCGATCCACAGGAAAGAAAAGTCAAAGTTAGCGAACAGTATCGTGGTACCTATTGGTACTATTATCGTTACGAATAGTATATAAAAAAGTTCCTCGTTTTGAATCGAGGAACTTTCTTTTATCTTCTATTTATACAAGTAGCGCTTGATTGATCGTTTTGGTGTTTTTTCAAACTCTTCTTCATAGATTTCTATTTCAGAAATTTTCTCATAGGCAGGAATCATTTCATTAAGACCATTACGGTTTTGTTCCATTACATTTTTTATGTCTTCAGCAGAGAATCCCATATTCTTCGCTTCATCCATGTCTGGATGGACAAGGGCTACAAGCTTGTTGTCTTCACGTTGTACGACAATACTTTCCACCACGAGAGTCATTGAATTCAGTTTATCCTCAATTTCCTCTGGATAAATATTTTGCCCATTTGGTCCTAAAAGCATGTTCTTTGAACGTCCGTTAATGAAGATATTCCCGTCTTCATCCATTGTGCCTAGGTCGCCAGTATGATACCAGCCTTCTTTGTCAATGGTTTCTGCTGTTGCTTCAGGATTCTTGAAATAACCAAGCATGACATTAAGTCCTTTTGCAAGAATCTCTCCAGGTATACGCTGTGGATCGGGAGAGTCTATTTTAACTTTCATATGGTAAGCTGCCTTACCGCATGAGCCTGGTGCAAAGAGGTGCCAATCCTCATAGCCAATGATCGGTGCACATTCCGTTGCACCATAACCAACGGTATAAGGGAAGTCAATACGCTTCAAGAACTGCTCTACTTCTTGATTGAGGGCAGCACCACCGATAATGACTTCGTACATCTGTCCACCAAAAGCTTTCAATACCTCCTGGCAAATCATCTCACGAACTTTCTTTGAAATAACAGGCATCTGCAGAAGTAGCCGCATACGGTTGTTCTGAATCTTGGGGAACACTTTCTTACGGATAATCTTCTCGATAATCAGTGGTACGGCAATAACGATTACAGGCTTTATTTCAGCCAATGCCTGTGCAATGATGGCTGGAGAGGGCACGCGGTTCAGATAATAGACGTGACAACCATAAAGGAACTCAAAGATAAACTCAAATGCCATACCATACATGTGAGCCATAGGCAGCATGGAGATAACTTTGTCGCCAGCTTTTATCTGCTTGCCGAGAACATAGGTGGCAAAATCATAATTTGACCAAAGTGCACGATAAGGAATCATGACGCCTTTAGAGAAACCTGTTGTGCCTGATGTGTAGTTGATGACAGCAAGTTCGTCTGGACTTTGCTCAATATAGTAACTCACATGTTCCTTACGGAAATATTTTGGGAATTTCTTGCCATAAAGCTCATTGAGGTGTTCACGTGCATAAGTGAGCTTGTCTGTACGAGAAATCATGAGTGAGTAGTCTGGATTGTTGATGATACCTTCCAGATGCGGCATCTGTAGCGGATCAATAATTGTGGCTACATGATCACCAACAAAGAGCAGACGTGCTTCCGAGTGATTCACAATATTGTGAATCTGTTCAGCATTGAATTCATGTAAGATTGGAACAGCTACAGCTCCATAGGTCAGCGTAGCCAAGAAGGCTACTGCCCATTGGGAAGAGTTTCGACCGCAAAGGGCTATCTTGTCGCCCTTTTGGATTCCACTGTTTTCAAAGAGAATGTGTATCTTTTCTATTTTCCTGGCTACGTCGTGGAACTGTAGTGTCTGTCCCTTGAAATCGGTCAGTGCATCGCGATTCCAATTGTCGATAATGCTCTTCTGGATGAGCGCGTTGAAACTCGGTATTTGTTCCATATTAGTTATTGATATAAGTAGCGTTTTATACTTTTCTTAGGAGTCTTAGCAAATTCCTCCGCCTGTAGTTCAACAGCAGAGATGCGGCTATAGACAGGCAGTGTATTGTTAAGTTCTTGGCGATTTTGTTCCATAATATGTTCTAACTCTTCCTCGCTGAAATTCATCAATTCATCCTTATCAGGATATACGAGTGCAACGAGTTTGTCACCACGCTGGACAATCAAGCTTTCAGAAACCATAGCCATTGTGTTGAGCTTGTCTTCAATTTCTTCTGGGTACACATTTTGACCATTTGCACCAAGCAACATATTTTTTATACGGCCGCGAATGAAAATATGTCCACTTGCTGACATCGTTGCTAAATCTCCGGTATGATACCAACCATCCTTGTCAATTGCTTGATGTGTAGCTTCTGGGTTCTTGAAATAGCCTAACATCATGTTTGTTCCCCTTGTAATAATCTCACCTGGTATGTTTTCTGGATCTTGTGAGAGAATCTTCACTTCCATACGGTCTACTGGAACTCCGCAAGAACCTCCCTGGAAATCTTTCCAGTCACAATAAGAAATCAGCGGAGCGCACTCGGTCGTACCATAGCCAACGGTTAACGGGAAATTGATTGATAACATGAATTCTTCTACTTCTTTAGAGAGAGGTGCTCCTCCAACAATGATTTCGTAGAAATTTCCACCAAATGCTTTATAGACCTCTTTATATATGCGTTCCTTGACCTTCTTGCTGACGAAAGGCATAGCCAATAACAAGCGCATACGGTTGTCCTGTATCTTTGGGAACACACGTTTACGGATAATCTTTTCAATGATCAGCGGTACGGTTATTATGATTGCCGGTCTTACATTCGCAAAAGCGTCTGCGATAATAGCAGGTGATGGCAGACGGGTCAAGAAGAACAGATGGCAGCCGTTACAAAATCCGAACAGAAACTCAATTGCCATACCATACATATGGGCCATTGGCAATATGCTCAACATGTTGTCACCCGGCTTCACGACCTTACCAAGTCTGTTGATGATAAACTCTACGTTGCCCCATAGTGCTCGATAAGGTAGCATAACGCCTTTAGAGAAACCTGTTGTTCCACTGGTGTAATTAATAAGCGCCAACTCTTCTGCTTCATCCTTGTAATAGTTCACATGTTCAGCACGAAAAGCTCTCGGATATTTGCTTCCAAATAACATATTAAGATGTTCGCGTGCATAAGAGATCTTTTCCGAACGTGAGAGCATCAATGAGAAATCTGGAAGATTGATAATTGCCTCAAGAGATGGCATCGCATCTGGATCGATGGTCTTAACGGCATAATCACCGATAAAGAGTAGTTTTGATTCCGAATGATTAACGATATTCTGAATCTGTTCACCATTGAATTCATGCAAAATAGGCACGGCAACAGCACCATAGGTTAATGTTGCCAAATAAGCTACTGCCCAATGAGCTGAATTACGACCACAAATTGCAATCTTGTCACCTTTTTCAACACCACTGTTTACAAAAAGAATATGGATTTTCTCTATTTTGCGTGCTACATCATGAAACTGGAGGGTGACACCTTGATAGTCAGTCAGTGCATCCTGATCCCAGTTCTCTACAATCGCTTTTTGGATATAAGCATTAAAACTGCTAAAAGTTTCCATTAAAACTGCACAATTTTTGAAATTTTGTGCAAAGATACATCATTTACTGCACATTTCAAAAAAAAATGTGCAATATTTTAGGGGCGTGAGTAAAAAACACGTAATTATTGGAAAAATGGGACACATTTATTCGTATCTCATAGATTTAGCAGGGTGAATATGAGAAATCATATAACTTGGGGCTATGAGAACAAAAATGCATATCAAAAGAGTAGCCAAATTCAGGCACACAACAGATGGCATATTCAGTTCCATTGGAGCTTCACTGACATAATACGTCTGAGGGTCAAGGGTTACAATACCAGTGTACATCTGCAGGAGGACAATGCCTATTCCTAAAATATTACCCCATAACAAGCCACGACCAAGAATAAATACCGAAAACCATAGGAATATGTGACGTATCGTATCATTGCGTGCGCCGATGGCCTTTAATATGCCTATCATCTGCGTTCTTTCCAATATGATGATGAGCAATCCGCTAATCATAGTGAAACCGGCTACACAAATCATGAGTGCTAAAATGATCCAGACATTAATATCAAGTAAATCAAGCCAGACGAATACTTGAGGATATAATTCATAGATAGTTTGAGTTGCAAGAATGTTGCCACTGGCGTCGGTCGAACGGTTTATGGTGCTGATAAATGACTCTTCTACTTGTGGTAACAGATTTAGGTCTTCTACTGTCACCTCAATGCCAGAACATACTCCAGAGCCCCAGCCGTTTATTTTGTTAACTGAATATATATCAGAGAAACAAATGGCCTCATCAAAGCGTGTCATGTTTGTCTGATATATACCACTTATCTTATACTTCCTTGTCTTAACGTTTTCATCTTCAATGAAATATGCATAAATCCTATCACCGACGTTCAGCCTTAGCTTATCGGCAATCATCTTGGAAATGAGCAACTGGAACTGACTGATACTATCTGTAAAATGAGGTATACTGCCTGCCACCAGATGTTGGCTGATGAATGTAGTGTCGAACTCTTGTCCCACACCCTTGAAAGCAATGCCAAGGAAATCTTTATCTGTCTTCAAAATGCCTTGAGCCATAGAATACCGCTCGAGGTGTCGAGTTCCTTTTATGGATCGAATAGCTTTTATCAGACTGTCATTGCAGTTGATAATATAGGGTTCGGTATCATTATATGCGAGTGCATTGTGAACTTGTATGTGTCCTCCGAATCCCATCACTTTGTCACGGATGGTATGCTTAAATCCTAGCACAACACTGACAGTGATGATCATAACAGCAAGACCTATTGCTACACCTGCTGTGGCAATATGAATAGCAGGACGGCTTACTTTTCGGTTGTCACCCTGCTCATGATAGATTTTTTGGGCTACAAATAAGGGGAGGTTCATTCGACGACCCTCCCAGGATAGGTCTCAAGTGCCTTTTTGAGCACAACAAGTGCCCTTTCCAGATCTTCTTTCTTCAAAACATAGGCAATACGCACTTGATTGATGCCTGCTCCTGGAGTTGTGTAAAAACCTGCTGCCGGAGCCATCATTACAGTTTCACCCTCATACTCGAATTCAGATAGGCACCAGCGACAGAATTTCTCTGCATCGTCCACAGGAAGCTTTGCGACGGTATAGAAGGCTCCCATCGGTATGGGAGAATAGACACCTGGAATACGGTTCAATCCATCGATGAGACACTTACGCCGCTCAACATATTCGTCATAGACATCGCGGTAATACTCTTCCGGTGCATCCAGTGAGGCTTCTGCAACAATCTGTCCGATAAGTGGAGGAGACAGGCGGGCCTGACAGAATTTCATCACAGCTTTTCTTACTTCTGCGTTTTTCGTGATGAGGGCACCTATACGAATACCGCACTCAGAATAGCGTTTAGAAACGGAGTCAATCAGGATGACATTCTGTTCGATACCTTCCAGATGACAGGCGGAAATATAGGGAGACCCAGTATAGATATATTCGCGATAGACTTCATCGGAGAACAGATACAAATCGTATTTCTTTACTAAATCCCGTATCTGATTCATTTCGCGACGCGTATAGAGGTATCCAGTAGGATTGTTAGGATTACAGATCATGATGGCCCTTGTACGCTCGTTGATGAGTTCCTCGAATTTCTCAACTTTAGGAAGCGAGAATCCTTCATCAATCGTAGTAGCGATGGTGCGAATCTTTGCACCGGCAGAGATGGCAAATGCCATATAGTTTGCATAAGCAGGTTCTGGCACAATGATTTCATCACCGGGATTCAGACATGATAGGAATGCAAAGAGAACGGCTTCGGAACCGCCAGAAGTAATGATAATATCGTCGGCAGTTACATTAATATTATATTTCGCATAATAACTGACAAGCTTTTCCCGGTAGCTCAAATAGCCTTGGGAAGGGGAGTATTCTAATATGTTGCGATCTATTTGCTTCAAAGCATCTAATCCTACACGTGGTGTCGGCAAATCAGGCTGGCCAATATTCAGATGGTAAACTTTTGTACCTCTTTTTTTTGCGGCAGCAGCTAATGGTGCTAACTTACGTATAGGCGACTCTGGCATCTCAAGGCCACGAACTGATATTTCAGGCATCTCTATTCATATTTTATTTCGGTGCAAAGTTACAAAGAAAAATGAAAAACGAAGAATTAAAAGTAAAAAATACACTTGAGAATACATATTTTTTGTTTTATGTTTCCCAATTTCAATTATTATTTGTACTTTTGCCAAACAAAAATCATTTTTAAAGCAGACCAAAACGATGAATTACGAGGAAATGCTCGAGGCGCGCAAGGCAAAGAAAACAGTTAAGACTCCTATGCCTTATGGTTACTTTTACAAACGCCTCATTGACGGAAAATATTCAAACTTCGTCGAGTTTCGTGATGAAATAGCAGACCAGATCAAGTTCTCGCGCAGTATTAAGGCTGATTGCGATGCAGTGCGAGAGATAAGCCATAAAGGTCAACTCCATTTCACACCCAATGAAGGAGACGAAGGCGTATATGCAGTTGCCGTAGAGGTCGGTAACTATCAAACGCTTGAACAGCTGATCAACGATGATCCGGCCATTGTGGTTCGTAATGGCTTCGTTAACTCTGTGATGAACGAACTGTTTGATGTCGTTTCTGATTTCCATAAGAATGAAATCTATTATGTCTGTTTTGCGCCATCAAATATACTGACTCGAAAGAACGACAATGCAGTCCGTCTGTTATTCCATGGGTCGTTCTTCAATAAACTTGATCAGGATATCCTCTATGAAGGTGTTGAACAATTTGTTGCACCAGAGGTGTTTAACGGTAACCCTATTGACGGGCGAACAGATGTCTATTCGCTTGGTAAGTTGTTATTATGGCTATATGAGTCTTCTGGTATGCCTTTTGAATTAAAGAAGGTCGTCAACAAGGCTATTGCCGAAAGTCCTGAAGATCGTTACGCCAGTATCGAAGACTTTCGTTCTGCTATTAACCGCGTGCGCAGTATTCGTCGGACAGCAGTCACGGCTGGTGTGGCTGTGGCTATAGCTCTTACTATCGTCGGCTTATTCTTTTATCTCTTACCCAGTCCTGAAGCAGTAGAGTATGTAAAGCCTGTTGAAGAGCCGATACCCGACGAGATGCTTGATGAGGATATGGATGCCTTGCTTGGTATTGGGGCTGATGCAGACTCCGCTACTATTGCTCATATTGTAGAACTGCAGCGTCATAAGAATGACTCTCTGGGTGTTGGTGAAGCAAAATTACGTGAGTATAATGCTAAGGCTGAGGCCATTTTCCGTAAACAGTTCACCAAGGCGGCAGATGCCATTCTCTCAGAAGTCTATAATACTGGTCAGATGAATGGTACTGAGAAAGATTTTGCCGCCAAGAGTCGTGCAATGACAGAAAAACTTGCCAAGAAACAGGCGGAGTTGATGAAATCTACAACGCTTAGTGCAGATCGTGCCAACGGTATTGCCTCAAAGATTATTGAACAACTGACGGAAAAGAAAAAAGCCCAGATGGATAAAGACTATATGGGTATAAAAAATAAGCAGGGAAGTGATGATGAAGCACCTTCGACACCTTCTTCTGATTCAGATAAGAAAAATTAATTTAGTTATAAAAAAGAAATGAGAAGTAGAACAGCAAACTGGTTTGAGTGCAAGATCCGTTATGAAAAAGTGATGGAAGACGGCTTGCAGAAAAAGGTTAACGAATCCTATGTTGTTGATGCCTTAAGTTTTAGTGAGGCTGAAGAACGTATTATGGAAGAGATGTCTTCCTATATCAGCGGTGAATTCGATGTGGCTGATATTAAGAAGGCTACATATAAGGAAATATTCTTTTCTGATGACGACAATGCCGATAAATGGTATAAGGCCAAGCTGCAGTTTATTACTATCGATGAAAAAACCGATAAAGAAAAGCGCTCATCGGTCAGTTACCTTGTGCAGGCAGGATCTTTCAATGGTGCCGTTAAGAACATTGACGAGGTGATGGGTGGAACAATGATTGATTATGTCATATCTTCTGTGGCAGAAACCGCTTTGATGGATGTCTTTGAATATAAAAAGGCTGCCAGACAGAACGATCAACCAGAATACGAACAGTAATGGACTACGACGTTAAGGGACATCTGCGCAAAATCTATGATACATTGCCACAGGGCGTTCGTCTTGTGGCAATATCCAAGTATCACCCTAACGAGTATATCATGGCTGCCTATGAAGAAGGACAACGTCTATTTGGGGAAAGCCATGAACAGGAATTGCGTCTGAAACACGAGTCGTTGCCAAAGGATATTGAGTGGCACTTCATCGGTCATCTACAGACCAACAAGGTCAAGTACATTGCGCCTTATGTTTCCATGGTCGAAGCTGTTGACTCACTGAAGCTCTTGCGTGAAATCAATAAACAGGCAGCTCGTTGTAATCGGGTTATCAAGGTCCTCCTGGAATTGCATATTGCTGAGGAGTCAACAAAATATGGTCTGACCTTAGAGGCCTGTCGCGAACTCCTTGATGACGGAGAATGGCGGCAAATGAAGAATGTACGCATCTGTGGACTCATGATGATGGCATCAAATGTTGATGACGCTGAGCAGATTCGTGGAGAAATGCATACTGCCGCTACGTTCTTTGACGAGGTCAAGGCGAAATATTTTGTTGAAGATGATGCTTTCTGCGAACGATCTTGGGGGATGAGCGACGACTACCAGATTGCTCTCAATATGCGCTCCACCATGGTGCGTATCGGAACCTTTATTTTCGGTCCTCGCGTCTATTAAAGTAATACTGGTCGCGTTTCCGTGTGATACTGCCATAGTTGATGGCGTGCACAGGGCAATAATGATAGCAAGCGAGACAACATGTACACCTACCGTTATGAAGCCATTCGGGAGGTGTATTTTTTATATTGTCTACAGGACAGACTTTCACACATTTACCGCATTTGATACATTTTCCAGTATCGACGGTAAACTTACGGTCTGTTATCATATGATGATTAAAGTAATGTCCGATGACATAAGAGTATAAGCGAGGTGTTGGTCCCTTGTCCAATTCCATGATTCCCCGCATTCGGGTTTGTATGACTTGGGCGATATGCGGTATCTGATGCTTGGCAATATCAATCTTCATCGCTTCTTTTTCTTCCGTATCCGTCTTCATGAAAGGAAGGCAAACATACGACTCAGGCATGATAACAGAGAATAGGGCCTCTGCCTGTAACGGACTGGAGTACCCATTTAACACAATACGCCTCAGTTCCTTGTTAAATATGGTCATACCTTCACCCATATCATCACCACAGGTCGTCAAAGCCCAACAATAGGGCATTTCTCTATCTACTGTGGCAGTTGGATAGGATAGTTTTAATTTCCTGACAAACTCTCTTACTATACGTGGTGGTTGCCAACCATGGGTAGGGAAACAAAAGCCAATACGTTCTTTTTCTGATAGTGAAAACTCATATTGACCATCTCTCATCAAATCTGGGATATATAGCAGTTGCTCACCTATAGCCTTAGCTATTTGCTCTGCTATCCACCTTGTATTGCCTGTACCTGAAAAATAAAATACCATCTGATTCAATAATTATTGATTGGTAAGTCAAAAGTAAGGGATATCATGTCATGCGAAGTTCCCAGAAGGCAACGGCAGCGGCTGCAGCAACGTTAAGAGAATCAACTGCATGAAACATCGGAATACGGACCACAAAGTCGGCTCCATTTATTGTTTCTTTTGGTAGTCCATCTCCTTCTGTTCCCATGATGATTGCCAATCTGGATTGCTGCTTGAGAATGGGATCATCAAGAGCTATCGAATTGTCAGTAAGTGCCATCGCTGCTGTACAGAACCCCAATTCACGTAATGGATTGTAAGAGTCGAGCCAAGTCCAGGGAACAAGGAACACAGACCCCATTGAAACGCGGATAGCCCTGCGATTTAATGGGGCACAAGAACTTCTTGTTAGTAGGACAGCATCAATACCAAGTGCTGCTGCAGAACGGAAAATGGCTCCGATATTAGTGGTGTCGCAAACGGCATCTATTACACAAACACGATGGGCGTCATGTAGAACCGTCTGAAGGGTAGGGCAGGGTTTACGCCTCATCGCACATAGTACGCCACGAGTCAGTTTATAGCCTGTCAAATGGTTCAGTATCTCGCGCTCACCAGTATAAATTGGAATATCAGGGCATTGTCTGATGATATCAGCAGCATCATTTTCAATATGTCTTCTTTCGCAAAGCAATGATATTGGCTCATAGCCAGCACGAAGTGCAACCTGTATGACTTTAGGACTTTCTGCGATAAAGATGCCCTGTTCTTTTTGAAAGTAATTGCATAGTTGCGCTTCGGTCAATGAAGCATATATTTGTAATTCTGGTTCTGAAAGTGAACTGATTTCTTTGATCCTATCTGAAATATTCATAAATGATATTCAAAATGCTGATAGTCTTTCAATGTCTTCCATGAGCCGCCCCATATAAAACCATGCTGGACAAATAGGCGATAACAGAGATCTCCTTTTGCAATCTTATAAGAAAAGTTCTTATTGCGATTGGCATATTGCTTTCCATTTTTAGGTTGTACAACCATCTTTCCATTAACATAGCGCACATAGGGATTGTAGCGTGTATTGATATCAATAGCTAGGCCTCTGGCATGATAGGACAGCTTCTTGGTGTCTGGCACATTACGAAAGCAAAAACAACTGGTGTTGTTGTCTGCCATTTGTTTCTCATCATCAGCCCCATAGTTATCCGGCAGTTTTATCTTTTCTATCGGATAGTGTTGATGATAGAGTTCTTTGAAGATGTTGATCAGCTTATCTGCGATTAGCTTGTTGCAAATGAGTTCTCCCCGATGAGTCTGCTGGTCATAATCCCAATGAAGTACTTGGAGATAACGCAGGTCAGAGCGATGAATGACGTCATTAGGTTGATAGGTTTTCCCTTGCATCAAATTCCAAATAGAATCCGGAATCTCCTGTGATGTAAAACCGTCAGAAAGATTCTGACCCTGCACAGATAGAACAGAGCAGAGCCAGAATAGTAGTAAAAATGGAAATTTCATTTTACTGCAACCTTTTTGTTACCTTGAATATATATTCCAGAAGTGGTGGGAGTACCTTCAACTCGTGTACCATTGAGTTTATAAACAATATTGCTCTCGTTTTCATCCTTGACAGATATCGTTCTTGTGCCTGTAGAACCCTCAAATTCTTGTTTAGCAAGACTCATCTGTTTCATAAATTCATCACAAGCATGAAGATGGGAATAGACTGCACTGGCAACGATGCGCCCTGCATCAACATCACTCTGCCAGTGGAAGCCGGTAATGACACGCCCCTGACCGTATTGATAGGCTCGAGCCAGAATTTCTTCTTCAGCCTTAGGATTAATTTCTGAAAGAACGAGAGCATACAACCAGCTACCTGATGCATGTCCGGAAGGATATGACCCTGTATTTCGTAGACCTTCATCGTCAGATGGATATCCGGAAATCTCATTCAATTTGACATATGGACGCAGTCTTCTATAATATGATTTGGGTGCCTGAGTTGCAGCATTTCCAGAAGGATGGATACGACGGAGCAACTCATATATCTGAGGTGTTTTCGTACTGGAGATTTCCTTGCCAAACTGAGATGAAAATATTTCACAGAAGTAATCTAAGCTATATTCAACATCAGCTCTGGCTGTTACCCCCTCAGCTTCTCTCCTCTTCCTGCTGTTGACAATATGTTGATTAAGATCATAGGCAAAATACACAGATTCGTCAGTGGGAGGTTTAGGAAGATAAATGGCAGCATCAGGCAAATCTTCATAATCAATATATGGCTCACTAGAAGGGTTTGCAGGAATGGAGTTGTCAATACCTGTTTTCTCTCTATACTCTTTTCTGGCTGCAAGAATCAAATTGTTGAATTGAGAATGATTATGAAATGCAGAAGATAGGGCACTTGCAAGATAACGAGCAGAAATAGCGTCACTATCCCAATTATATCCAGCTATGATTGAACTATTACCAAAGTTGTAGCCACGAATAAGGACATCATCCTGTTTGTCAGGGCAGATTTCAACAAGTGTTAAGGCTGTCAGCCAACCCATAAAGGCGAATGATGATGGATATGAGCTAACTTTGGAGTATTGTTCTTCATAAGTTGATACAAGACTCTGTTCATTAAATCTTGCGTATGGAGGCAAAACAAACCTAAATGCATTTTTTGCTTCCTCGATTGTCTTTTGGCCATAGGTCATAATATAGTCAAGCACCATATAAATGCTAGGTGTATTGTTTTTTGATATCTGGAGGCCTATTAACGGAGAAAAAGCATTGATATAAGTGCTTAACTGATAATTGATATCTGTTGACGCGTTTACCCAATCTGGTGACTCTCGCATCGTCTTACCCCAGGCGTATTGTGAATAATCCTTTATATATTCAACAGACGTATCATCAGATGGGCCTGGTAGGAACTTGCTTGCATCAGGTGTATATAGTTGTCCACAAAGCGTATTGCATATCGATACAAGAACAAAAATAAGAAAGAATTTTATCTTCATTTTCTTTAATATTTATGATAGGTTTTACAAGAATGCGATCGTTAAGCCAGCCATCACGATACTGACCATTGACATTAATTTAATGAGAATATTCAGTGATGGGCCTGAAGTGTCTTTGAAAGGATCTCCGACGGTGTCTCCTACGATACATGCCTTATGCGCGAAAGAACCCTTACCTCCGAAGTTGCCTTCTTCGATATTCTTCTTGGCATTGTCCCAGGCACCACCAGAGTTGGCCATGAAGACGGCCAAAGTGAAACCACCCGCCAAACCGCCTACCAGCAATCCTAAGACGCCAGCAACGCCTAAGATGATACCCACAACGATGGGGATGATAATAGCTAGTACTGACGGAACGATCATTTCGTGTTGGGCTGCTCGGGTGGAGATCTCGACACAACGGCCATAGTCTGGCGTACCTGTTCCTTCCAGTATGCCTGCAATCTCACGGAACTGGCGGCGCACCTCCTGTACCATTTTCTCTGCTGCGCGGCCTACTGCCTCCATCGTCATACCACAGAACAGGAAGGCTGCCATCGCACCGATAAAGGCACCGACAAGAACCTTCGGATTCATGAGGTTCACCTGGAAGTAATTCATGAAATCAGGTATCGTGGCGTCTGTGGCAGAGATCACGTCACCGGCTACATTGGTCAGTGTCTGACCTGCGCGGGCCATTGCTATCTTAACTTCCTCAATATAGGATGCTAACAGAGCAAGAGCCGTCAATGCTGCAGAACCGATAGCGAAGCCTTTGCCGGTAGCTGCGGTCGTATTGCCAAGGGCATCAAGAGCATCGGTACGATGACGCACTTCTTCACCCAGTCCACACATCTCAGCATTACCTCCAGCATTGTCTGCGATAGGACCATAGGCGTCTGTCGCCAGTGTGATACCCAGTGTCGAAAGCATACCGACAGCGGCAATACCGATACCATACAGGCCATGTGACAAGCTGGCTGACGACATAGATAAGTCGAACCCATTGGCACACAAATAGCTGAGCATGATTGCCACACCAATCGTGATGACAGGAATACATGTTGAGATCATGCCAGTGCCGATGCCTTTGATGATGACCGTAGCGGCACCAGTCTGTCCTGCCTCAGAAATCTTCTGAGTCGGTTTGTAGGAATGAGAGGTGTAGTACTCCGTAGCCTGGCCGATGATGACACCGGCAGCCAAACCAGAAATGACAGAGAAAGAGAGTCCCAGCCAGTTGTCTATGCCCAACAAGTATAGAATGGCAAATGACGCGCCTGCTATCAGCACAGCGCTGACATTGGTTCCGAAAGAAAGTGATCTGAGCAGATCCTTCATGGTTGCGCCCTCCTTGGTGCGAACTAGGAAGATACCCAGAAGTGAGAGGAACACGCCGACTGCGGCAATGATCATCGGAGCGATGACTGCCTTCAACTGCATGCCGTTTCCGACGCTGGTAGCAAAGGCTGAAGCACCAAGTGCGGCTGTCGAAAGTACCGAACCACAATAGCTTTCATAGAGGTCAGCTCCCATACCAGCCACATCTCCGACATTATCACCTACATTATCTGCGATGGTAGCTGGATTGCGCGGATCGTCTTCGGGGATGTCTGCTTCTACCTTTCCTACGATATCAGCTCCGACATCGGCTGCCTTGGTATAGATACCTCCACCAACACGAGCGAATAGTGCTTGCGTCGAAGCGCCCATACCGAAAGTCAGCATCGTTGTCGTAATGGATATCAGACCATCGGAATCAAACCGATTCAGTATTACAAACCAGAAGGCGATATCAAGCAGGCCCAGGCCGACGACGGTCAATCCCATCACGGCACCCGAGCGGAAGGCTATCTTCAAACCTGCATTCAGGCTCTCGCGGGCTGCATTGGCTGTGCGGGCAGAGGCATAAGTGGCAGTCTTCATGCCAAAGAAGCCGGCCAGACCCGAGAACAGACCGCCTGTCAGGAAGGCGACGGGTACCCATGGATTCTGCACATTCAGACCGTAGGCCATAAATGCAAAGAGTATGCATAGTACTGCAAACACGATACCAACGACCTTGTATTGCTGCTTCAGATATGCCATTGCGCCTTTACGCACATAGAGGGCAATCTCCTTCATTCGCGGTGTTCCTTCATCAGCCTTCATCATCTGCATGAAGAAGAAACATGCCATCGCCAGGGCAACTATCGATGCGACAGGGACGAGCCCAAATACATTAGGGATAATCATCGCTTGAAAAAATGTTTATTTATTCATCTACATAATCAATCATATTGGCGGCCTCGTCTTCGGGGTCGTCACTACCCAGGTCGACCATCGTCGAATAGTTGTCTTCCGTGATCTCGTCATCATTGGGATCCTCGACTTCATCCTCGACTTCATCGTGTGAGCTGTAGTTGTCCTCCACTTCGAAGTCCTCATCATTGTCCTCATCGTCTTCATCGCCTTCCGGCTTGTCAGAGAACTTCATTCTGAGTCTTTCCTGTTCTGGCTTGAGCTTGGCGAAAATGGCCTCTACCCATCCTCCTTTTTCTATTTCCAGCACATCGAAGCCGTCTTCCACCTTCTTGTCATACATGCCGCCTTTCTTGTGCAGACGGTCTTTGGGCAGGGTGGTGGTCGAGATATCGAAACCGCTCAGAATGATGTCTTGGATGGATTGAGACAGCGAGTCCCAGCCTCCGCCGAAATTCCGGTCGATGACCTCCAGCAGTTTCTCTGCCGTGATGTGGCGGATGTTCTCATAGGTCAGGTCGGTCACGCGCATGATGGGGCGCTTCTTGATGGCCCAGGCAAATTTCAGGTTCTCGTCAAACTTGATTTGGGTCACCTTATAACCACGCTTCTCATAGTTCTTTTTCACCAACAGAGGGTCGTCCTTGATCTCCTCAATGAGGAAGGCGCTCTTGAAGATGTCTAAATAATGATGGATGTTCTCTTTGACCTCAGCATCCTTGGTGGCTGCTTCCCACATGCGAAAAACGTCATTTTCCTGGATATCCCACACACTGCTCTTTGTAATAGACTTAATCGACAAAGATGGATTGCTCTCGGGTTGTTGTTGTTTTGTTCTTGCCATATTTTCCTTTTTTTTTCTGCAAATGTAGCGACTTTATTTTTTATTAGCAAGTTTTTAGACGATTTTTTTGTTGTTTTTCGCATTTTAACGTACCTTTGCAACCAAAATGGTACAACCTTTAGCTGAAAGACTACGTCCACGCACCTTAGATGAGTATATCGGCCAACAGCATCTTGTAGGTGAAGGAGCCGTCCTGCGTAAAATGATCGACGCGGGGCGCATATCGTCGTTTATCTTATGGGGCCCTCCTGGAGTCGGCAAGACTACCTTGGCTCAGATCATAGCCCACAGACTGGAAACCCCGTTCTTCACCTTGTCGGCCGTTACCAGTGGTGTGAAGGATGTGCGCGATGTCATCGAGAAAGCCGAGAAGGGACGATTCTTCAATGAGGCTTCTCCTATTTTATTCATTGATGAGATCCATCGTTTTTCGAAGTCTCAGCAAGACTCCTTGCTGGGGGCTGTCGAGAAGGGGATTGTCACGCTGATTGGTGCCACTACGGAGAACCCGTCGTTCGAGGTCATCCGCCCTTTGCTGTCGCGTTGCCAGATCTATGTCCTGAAGTCTCTCGACAAGGATGACTTACTGACGCTGCTCGACAGGGCCATTCACACCGATGAGATTTTGAAACAGCGCCATATCTCGTTGAAGGAGACTGGAGCGCTTCTAAGATTCAGTGGTGGTGATGCCCGTAAGCTGCTGAATATCTTAGAATTAACCGTAGAATCCGAATCTTCAGATGAAGTCGTGATTACCGATGAGATGGTGGTAAAGCGATTGCAGCAGAATCCCTTGGCCTACGATAAAGACGGCGAGATGCACTATGATATCATCTCTGCCTTCATCAAGAGCATTCGCGGTTCGGATCCTGATGCAGCCCTCTATTGGCTAGCCCGCATGATCGAGGGTGGGGAAGACCCGCAGTTTATTGCCAGACGACTGGTGATTAGTGCCTCTGAGGATATCGGTCTGGCGAATCCCAATGCGTTGTTGCTGGCCAATGCCGCCTTCGACGCGGTGATGAAGATAGGATGGCCCGAAGGGAGAATCCCGCTGGCCGAGGCGACTGTCTATTTGGCCACCTCGCCGAAGAGCAACAGTGCCTACCTGGGCATCGATGCCGCCTTGTCGCTGGTGCGCGCCACAGGCAACCAGCCTGTGCCGCTGCCTATCCGCAATGCTCCCACGCAACTGATGAAAGATTTGGGCTATCACGACGGTTACAAGTATCCACACGACTTCCCAGGACACTTCACCGAACAGCAATACCTGCCCGACGCACTCGTCAATGAGAGAATCTGGCACGGGCAGCACAACCCTCAGGAGGAGAAGCTGTGGCAACGCATGGTGAACTACTGGGGAAAACGATACGAAGACTGATGGAACAAGAACTGATAATCAGAATTATAGAACTGCTGGGAACGTTTGCTTTTGCGATTTCCGGCATTCGTCATGCGGCTGCCAAGCAGTTCGACTGGTTTGGTGGCTATGTCTGCGGTGTGGCTGTCGCTATTGGCGGTGGAACGATCCGTGATGTCATGCTGGGTACGACTCCCTTCTGGATGACGACGCCTATCTATCTCATCTGTACGGGCGTTGCCTTGCTCACCGTCGCCTTCTTTGGCAAATGGATGGAACCGCTCAAGAATGCCTGGTTCGTGTTCGACACCCTTGGTCTGGCTCTGTTTACCATCGCCGGTATCCAGAAGAGCCTCGCTTTCGGCCAGCCTTTCTGGGTAGCCATTATCATGGGATGCATTACGGGCTCGGCCGGTGGTGTGATCCGCGATGTCCTTCTGAACAACGAACCCGTCATTTTCCATAAGGAGATCTATGCAATGGCCTGCGTGTTGGGAGGCGTTGTCTATTGGGGTCTTGTGTTGTTGGGATTGACTACCGAGCTGTGTGCCGTCGTCAGTTTCCTCGTCACTTGCCTCACGCGCTTCCTCGCCGTGAGATACCATATCTCCCTGCCTGTACTCAAAGAGAGTGAGAAACTATAAAAATGTATCCATAATATGCCAGAACAAGAGAAGAATAAACGAAGACCAAGGAAGCTGCCCGTTGACAATATCTATGGACATCTCCAGCCCCAGGCTCTCGAAGTGGAGAAGGCCGTGCTCGGCGCCCTGATGATTGATAAGGATGCCTATGCCGTCGTCTGTGAGACGCTCCGCCCTGAGAGTTTCTACGAACCGCGCAACCAGATGATCTATAGTGCCATCATGGAATTGAGCATGGCAGAGAAGCCTGTGGATATCCTGACGGTCACAGAACAGCTCTCGAAGCAGGGCGTGCTCGACGAGGTCGGAGGTCCCGGCTATGTGGCAGAACTCAGCTCGCGCGTGGCTTCATCAGCCAATATCGAGTATCATGCCAACATCGTGGCCCAGAAGTCGCTTGCCCGCCAGCTGATATCCTTTGCAAGCGTCGTCGAGACCAAGGCTTTCGATGAGACCGTCGATGTGGAGGAACTGATGCAGGAGGCTGAAGGTTCGCTCTTCGAACTCTCTCAGCGCAACATGAAGAAAGACTATACGGCCATCGACCCAGTGCTGATGCAGGCCGTGAAGGTGATTCAGACGGCGGCTGCCAATACCGACGGACTGACGGGTGTCTCTACGGGTTATTACAAGCTCGACGACATCACCAGCGGCTGGCAGGCTTCCGACCTTGTCATCATTGCTGGGCGCCCTGCGATGGGTAAGACCTCTTTCGCGCTCTCGATGGCCAAGAATATCGCTGCTGATATGAGGGTGCCGATGGCTTTCTTCTCGCTTGAAATGTCGAACGTGCAGTTGGTGAATCGCTTGATCTCCAATGCCTGTGAGATTCAGGGTTCCAAGATTCTCAATGGCCAGCTGAGCCGCGATGAGTGGAATCGGCTTGACAAGCGCATCAACAATCTGCAGGGAGCTCCCCTCTATATCGACGACACGCCAGGACTGTCCGTGTTTGAGTTGAGAACCAAGGCGCGCCGACTGGTTCGTGAGCATGGAGTCAAGCTTATCATGATCGATTATCTACAGCTGATGAATGCCAACGGTATGCGCTTCTCGTCACGACAGGAAGAGGTGTCAACGATTTCACGTTCGCTGAAAGGCCTTGCCAAGGAGCTCGACATCCCCATTCTGGCCTTGTCGCAGCTGAATCGTGGTGTGGAAAGCCGTGAAGGACTGGAGGGTAAGCGTCCGCAACTCTCCGACCTGCGTGAGTCGGGTGCCATCGAGCAGGATGCCGATATGGTGCTCTTCGTGCATCGTCCTGAGTATTACCATATCTATCAGGATGACAATGGCCGCGACCTTCATGGTATGGCCCAGATCATTATCGCTAAGCACCGTAAGGGTGCTACCGGAGATGTGCTTCTCACTTTCCGTGGTGAGTTTACCCGCTTTGAGAACCCCGAGGAGAAGAGCTTAGGCAACCGCGCTCCGATGGGAGGCGGCGAGATTGTCGGTTCGAAGATCAATGGTGATGGAAATCCGCCTATGCCCGACGATTATAATCCCTTTGAAAATGGTGCGCCCATTCCTCCACCTTCGGGCGACGGGCCTCTGCCTTTCTAAACAAATAGGGAGGGCCTTTATTTCACAACGGAGACACAGAATACACTGAGTTTTGTTTAAATCACTAACGATTAGGGGGACTGGTCGCGTGATTCGCTTGATATGAGCAATCATGGATCTGTCCCCCTAATCGATAACCTGTTTCTATGCCCCGACAACCTCACCTTATACGTCGATAAGGCAGGCTATTCATAGTCCTCTAGTTTCTTGTATTCTGCCTTTCATGGTCTCGGAACGAGCGCATAATGGCCTCTACGAGATCGTGCAACTGTTCATTGCCGATGCCCGAAGGACCTATCAAGTGCCCCATTTGGCCACAAAATTCGTGGTATTTGTTGTCAGAATACATTAATTCCACGTTAGCCACATGTGCAAGCAAGTGCGGGAATTGTCATCGGAAGAAGCGTTTCATGCATCTTTTTGATACCTGTAAGAGGACTAATTTCACGATTTCTGTGACTTTTGCAGGCTTTGGCATCGTTGGTGAGATGCTGCTGAAATATTGTAAGTCATTGCTTTATAAGGAGTTAAGTTAATGCTTGATGTTGCTTGCGGTCTCAGTCTCAGAGTCTCAGTTGTTTTTTAAGGTACCCCATCTTTACTTATTATTTATATTATATATATTTAATAATCAATAAGTTACAACGATTTAAAAGGATGTCGTCCGATATAAGGGGTATCCTTTTTTCGAACTGAGATTTGAGACTGAGACTATTCACGCTCATTTTTACCTTTTCTCTACCAGGCCAAAGGGTGCCATACTGATTTCGTTATACACTGCGAGGACAATAGGAAACGGAAGCCAGCGCGGCTTCCGTTTATCTTATTATTCCTATTTTTTCCAATTTGTCTTATTTGTATTTCTCGATGAGGGCGTCGGCCTGGGTGTCGCCGAGGTCCTTGGCTTTGGTAAGATTCTTGATACCTTCCGCCTTGTCGCTTTTGAGGCATTGGGCGAGGCCTTTGAAGAGGTAGCCGTCGCTGTTGTTGCTGTCAAGCTTGATGCACTCGTCGGCTGTCTGGATGGCCTGTTCATACATGCCAACTCTTATTTCAAGGGATGATTTCTCGGCATAGTAGAGTATCTCTTGGGGATTCATCTGGATGGCGCGGTTGATGTCGTTGAGTGCCTGCTGGTAGAGTCGTCCTTGAATCTCCGTCTGATGACGGATGTAATAGAAATTGTCGTTGATAGTGGCCGACATCAGCGTCTCGTATTCATTCATATCGGTGATGGCATCACGGTATTTTCCGGCATTCCGTCTGGCCTCGGCACGAGCCCAGAGATAGGGGGCTGCTTCTTTGAGATAGGGCTTGCTGAAGGTGGCCATCGTCGAATCCAGCAGAGCGAGCATAGCTACTGTGTCTTTCTGCATCTCCTTGCAGCGGGCTGCGGCATAGAATATCTCTGCGCTGCGCAGATTGCTGTTGGTGAGCTCGATAAAATCCTCGTAGGCCTCTTGATACTTCTGCTGGGCAAAGAGGATATTGGCCTCGAGTTGGCGATAGGTGGGCTGCGGATTGGCCTGATAGGCTGTCTGGATCTCCTGCAGCGCCTTGTCGAGACTCCAGTTGGAGTAGGGCTGCGCACTCTGGTAGATCTCTTTGTTGTATATCATGCGGGCATAGGTAAAATGCACTTCGTCTTTGGATTCTGCTAGTTTGATGGCTGTATCCATATCGCGCTCAGCAGCAGCGAAATCGCCACTTGCGGCCTCCTGGCTGGCACGATGCACATAGCCATCGTCAGCATTGGGGAACTGACGGATGAAGTCCTGAATCAGACTGACATACTCAGTAGAGTCCATTTGTGAAGCTGAGAGATAGAGGGCGACATTGGCCTCTTTGATATCAGCAGGAAGTTCTTTCTTGATCTGGGTCTGCTTCAAAACGGGATCATTGAACATGACACCTTTTATGGAGAGTGAATCGGCAAAGAGGGCGCTGACAGCATAGCTGAGCGTGTCTCTATCCGAAGCAGAGGCCTGAATCATGCCAATCACCTCGCCAGCCTCATTCATCAACGGACAGCCGGGCGTCTTTTCGCTTGCAGGGAAGTTCACGGTGTAATAGGCATAATCGCTCAGGAAGGCCTCGGATTTCATGATGGAGCCAGCCTCAGCACTCTTGGCGCGATAGGGTAGGACCCACACATGACTGCCTTCGGAAGCCATCTTCTGACTGACGGCCAAAGAGGGTGACTTGCGATTTTCGACACGGAACTTGGCCACATCGTACATATCGTTGACGCCGATGATGCCAGTGACTTTCCACTCCTTGCCTTGGGAATCGATGATGACTGCCTGACTGGCACCCTTGAACGGTGCGAAGCTGCTGACGGCCTCTCCATTGGTTCCTGTGAAAAAGCCATTGCTGCTGGCGATTAACTGTCCGTCGGCCGAGAAAGTCTTCAGCGTGAATACTGATTTCGAGGCGTTCTTCACCCATGAGGGTTGTGAGAAGCCATAGGTCGCTGCCAATAGCAGGCAGCATATTAGGATCGTTTTCTTCATAATCTTAATAATTGTTTAGCATTTTGTATCGCTGCCTCCGTGATGTCGGTACCTGAAAGCATCTGGGCGATTTCACGAATGCGCTCTTCTGTGGTCAGTTCCTTCATGCGGCTGGTGGTACGCTGGGTGTCGTCTTCTTTCTCCACTCGGTAATGGGTGGTGCCTAAGGCGGCAATCTGCGGCAGGTGGGTGATACTGATCACCTGGCGCTCTTTTTGTCCCATTTCGCGCATGATCTCAGCCATCTTCTCAGCAATCTTTCCACTGACGCCGGTATCTATCTCGTCGAAGATGATGGTGGGCAGCTTGACGGCGGCGCTGATCATCGCTTTCAGCGAGAGCATCACGCGGGCGATCTCACCACCAGAAGCCACCTGGGCAATAGGCTGGAGTGGGGTGGAGGTGTTGGCGCTGAAGAGGAAGGTCACCTTGTCCTGCCCAGTAGGACTGAAAGCATCACTTGCCGTCATCTGGATGACGAAACGGATATTGGGCATGCCGAGTGGGGCAAGCTTCGAGAGCATATCCTTCTCAATCGACTTCACGGCCTGAGAACGAAGCTTGGTCAGGACGTCGGCATCATGCTTGAGTTGCTTTTCCTGTTTGTTGAGTCGCTGTTCCATCTCTGCCAACTGTTCGTCACAGTTCTCGATATCAGAGAGTTGACTCTTGATTTCGTCACGCTTGGCAATCAGTTCTGCCACCGTCTCCACATGATATTTCTTTTCGAGGTCATAGAGCGTGTCGAGTCGGCTGTTAATCCGGTCCAGTTCTGCGGGGTCAAAATCTATGCGCTCAAGCTGGCTGCTGATTTCGGAAGAGAAATCCTTCACCTCGATATAGCTGCTATTCACCCGTTCTACCAGCTCCGAGACGGCAGGATATACCTTCTCCACACCTTTCAGAGCTGAATACGCTGCATGGAGATTACCCACGACACCGGTCATATCTGCAGAGAGCAGATTGTCGGCGGTGTATAGGGCCGTCTTGATCTCCTCGGAATGGGACATCGTCTCACATTCCTGTTCCAGCTCTTCCTGCTCATCCTCGTCGAGATTGGCATTTGTCAGTTCGTCAAACTGGAACTGCAGGAAATCCTGATTCTGCCGATTGCGCTCTATATTCTGTCTGAAGGCCTCAAGTTCTTTCTTGGCCGTCAGATATTGCTCATAGGTCTGTTGGTAAGTCTTGAGTTCGTTGGCATCACCCGCAATGACATCCACCACACTCAGTTGGAAATCCTGCTTGTTGAGCAAAAGATTCTGATGCTGGGAATGGATATCGATCAGCTGGTCGCCGAGTTCCTTTAAGGTGGATAGCTGGACGGGGATATCATTGACGAAGGCTCTGCTTTTCCCTGTAGCCGTCAACTCACGGCGAACGATGCAGTCTTCTGGGTCATAGTCGATTTCTGCTTCGTTGAAGAACTGTTCCATATCGTAGCGCGAGAGGTCGAAGTGGGCCTCTATGACACAACGGTCTGCACCTTGCTTGATGGACTTAGAGTCAGCCCGTTGTCCCAGGAGAAGGCCAATGGCACCGAGAATGATGCTCTTGCCGGCTCCTGTCTCACCTGTGATGACGGAGAAACCCTGATGGAAGTCGATGTCAAGCTCGTCGATCAAAGTGAAATTCTTGATATATAGTTTCTTTAGCATATTAATTCAGTATTTTGTCCCACATCGTACTTTGAGAAGCATTAATACTCATGAGAAGGTTATATACGCTTTCCTTCTCCTTGCGATTACCATGTCGATGATAGATGTTTACCAATTCTTCATTCTTATAGTCAGTCCAGATCTGGGGTAGGAGGCTCAGCGGATTGGCTTGATGGGCTGCGCTGAGATCATTCTCAAGCGTCTCGGTGATCTGGGTGCGGCCACGCTCTGCATTCCCAGCCATTTCGTCCAGTCCAAGGCGATAATAACTATATTGCAGCTTGCGGAACGGTTTCATCGATTCGCTGAGCAGGTCGTTGATAATGGCAAAGCGATTCTTACTGTCTTCGTAAGGTTTCCATCCTGGATAGGAGAGGCTTTGGGCATTGTTCACCAGATTGAAGCACCGTTGCAAGATATCCGTGCCGCCCATCAGCGTGAAACTGTCGAGATCTAGCCCTAAAATCAAATAGATATAATAGGCTGATAGGGCCGTGAGTTGATTGTCGATCGTCTCGTCGGTATAGTTCAGCTGGTCGAATTCCGAAAACTTGAATATGAAATTCTCATCCTTTATATTAAATAAGGTAGAGGTATAGGCGGAATTGAATACAGGTCGATTGGCTTGTATCATGGCTGTACACTCGAAGAGATATTCCTCGCGAACATATTTGTTGACGGTGATATTGAATGTGCAATGTATTCGCTCATTCTTCTGGAACTGCAGAGAGGTCCATTGGCGGTCGTTCAGGAACTGCTCCAGGGATTGTTGCAGATTGGTAAAGACGCTGACTTCAGAACCTTCTATCTGGCTGTGATTGACGTTCACTTTGACTAACAGCTCTTGGGCGTTGATCCCAAGAGCTGCGCTTAATAGTAGACAGAGGAAAATATATCTTCTTCTGATTCTCATCCGTTCATTTTTGCCTCACGAAGGCGGATTCGCGTGAGTACCTGCTTGGTGTTGTAAGTGAAGTCGCCAGCAAGAATCCAACTATAGTAGCCAGGATCCATACGAAGCACGTCGGCTACAGGCAGGCCTTTATGCTTGCCGAAATTGAAGACCTCCACCATCTGGGGATTTCCGTCTTTATCCAGAACGGTTTTCCCATTGCGGTCTTTCAGTTCTCCCCAGACAATACGGCCTGCGAAGTCGATGTTATTGTTGGTCTTTGAGAATTCTGCCAACTTGTCCATATCGTTCTCCAGCACCTTCTCCTCGTCTTCATTTGAACCAGGTGCATATTTGTCGAGCTGACCCATCAGCACACGATAGGTGGCTTCTGTGTCTTGGTCAGCACGGTGAGCCTCGAAGTCTTCTTCCATTTTTCTGCCGCAATAGAACTTATAGGCAGCAGCCAGATTGCGGCGCTCCATTTTCCTGAAGATGTTGCAAGCATCAATCAGACGGCACTTTGAGAAGTCGAAATCGATACCGGCACGCAGGAACTCTTCAGCCAGCAGAGGAACATCGAAGTGATTGGAGTTGAATCCCGCAAAATCACAACCTGTGAATTTGTCGGCAATCGTCTGGGCCAGTTCCTTGAAAGTGGGCTTGTCTTTTACGTCATCATCAGAAATTCCTGTAAGTTCCGTTACCAGCTGGGGGATAGGGCGTTCTGGATTGATGAGTTCATCTCCGCGCTCCTCCTTCCCGTCTGGATACACTTTGATATAGGATATCTGTATGATACGGTCCTTTACAAGGTCAAGCCCCGTTGTCTCCAGGTCGAAGACAACCAACGGTTTCTGTAGATTCAGTTTCATGATCAGACTTAATCGTTAATCAGCATGGGCATCATCAGCATCAAGATGTCCTGATTCTCAGGCTGTTCAGATGGAATCACAAGACCTGCGCGGCTTGGGTCTGCCAGCTGGATAATCACTTCAGGGCAATCAAAGTTGCTCAGAACCTCAATAAATGACGAACCCTTGAAGCCAATCGACATGGTTTTGCCATTGTATTCACAAGCCATGCGCTCAGTAGCGGTCTTTGCGAAGTCGTAATCCTCAGCATCCAGCTGTAGGGTAGTGCCCTCAATATGGAAACGGATCAGATTGCTCGAATCGTTTGCAAAAGGCTGGACACGACGCAAGGCTGCCAACAGACCTAAACGGTCGATACGGATCTCGTTGGGATTTCCTTGAGGAATAACAGAGTTGTAATTGGGGAAACGGCCTTCGATCAAGCGGCACTGAATGGTACCTTCGCCATAGTTGATCTCAGCATTGCGCTCATCAAAGCGAATCACAACATCACCACCGTCTTTTCCCAGCAAGTTCTTTAACAGGTTTGCAGGCTTCTTTGGCAAGATAAAGGCTGTGGGCTGATCACTCTTGATGGTGAATATCTTATTACGAACCAACTTGTGGCCGTCACTGGCAACCACGCACAAGCAGTCTGGTGTCAGATCAAAATAAATACCGTTCATCACTGGGCGGAGCTCGTCCTGAGCCGTAGCGAAAATCGAGCGATTGATGTTCTCTGCCAAGATGGTATTGGAAATGGTGATCGTATTGGCAAAGTCACTTACAGGCTGTGACATCGGGAACTCATCAGCATTATCAATAGGCAGACTGAACAAACCGTTCTGATAGGATATCTTAACGATATTTTGCTCCATATTAACCTCGAAGCTGATGGGCTGCTCTGAGAAGCCTTTCACGGCCTCCAGCAGATCGTGATTGCCAATGGCAAAACGACAATTGCCATCACTTTCAGTCAGCTGAAGTTGAGTTTTCATGATGTTTTCACTGTCTGATGCTGTCAGATACAGCATTCCGTCTTGAATGTCAAAAACGAAATCGCCCAAAATTGGGAGGGCGTTCTTGCTGTTAATCACTCGAGAGAGTGCAGAGAGCTTGGAGCTCAGAGCGGTACTTGATAATGTAAATCGCATAGCTTTTATAGTTTTCTTATGTTCTTAATTACATATTTAATAATTGAGGACAAAATTACAAAAAAACGTTGTAATGAGAAAATTTTTAAGCAGAAAATTATCGTATTCAAACTATTTTTAGTAATTTCGCCGCATGAAAACGAAAAATTCAACAAATAAAAACAATTAGCAAGATGGAATTAACAGGTAAAATTATCGCCGTACTTCCGGCAAACAGTGGCGTGTCTAACAGAACCGGCAATCCTTGGATGTCGCAGGAATTTGTTATCGAGGTTCCTGGTCAGTATCCTCGGAAATGTGTGTTCCGTGTTTTTGGCGAGGACCGTATTAAACAGTTCAATATCCAGCAAGGAGAAGATCTCACCATACAGTTTGATATTGATGCTCATGAATACAATGGCCGTTGGTTTAATGAAATCCGCGCCTATAATGTAGTTCGCGGACAAGTTCAGCCTGCTGCAGGTATGCCACAAGCTGCACAATTCCCGCCAGCTGGCGCTACAGCACCATTCCCGCCAGCACAGGAACCAGCTGCAGAAGGTTCTGCTGATGATCTTCCTTTCTAATCTGATCATTAAGCACCATCCATGAGAATCTACAAGTGGACTTAGATAAGCTAAGACATTTGTAGATTCTTTAATTTTTGAGGATTTGTGGTTTTGGATTAGAATCGGCATTATGATAAATAAAAGAAATGGAATAGTAACCGTCCACAGAACCCGTTGGAAATAGTGTATAAAGGGGTTCTGAGAGATTTTAGTCCCCTATTTCCGTGTCAGTTTCAATAAATTTAACGTTTGGATTCAGCGCAAACAACTTCTCTCTCAGAGTTCGATGTTGCAAGGAAGCAGTTCATCGTAGGTCATGCATTCCTCCGGAGATTTCGTCAGTACGGTCACTAGATATTTGAACGGGTCAATCCCGCACATCTTGCAGCTCTCGATAATTGTGTAGATCTTGCAAGTGCGCTCGGCGCTCTCATCGTTCTGTACGAATAAGTAATTTTTGCGTCCTAGAGTATGGCCTCTCATGCACCGTTCGGCCAGGTTGTTTGACAGTTCGAGCAGTCCATTCTTACAGAGCACATAGAAGCTGTCTATGCGTTCCTTCGCATAGTTGACCGCCTTTCCTATGTTGCTCTGGTCAGACAGTTCATTTTCTCTTGTGACTTTTTCGAGCCATGCCTTGAATCTGTCTAGCAGGAAGCGCAGGTATTTGCTCCTTCTCCGTACTATTTCATCTGGTTTGAACCTGCGTTCCCTATATAGTCTTTCAAGGAGGAACATCCTTTCTATATAGTACAACGCTTCTTCTGCCAGTTTCTTGTGGTACTGTATACTATCCCAGAATTTTCGTCTGATGTGCGCCATGCAAAAGACCTGCTCCAGCTCTTTCCTCGTCCTCTTTGATACATTCTCGTAAGTGATGTATCCGTCGTTCTGGATGAAACGCCCCTTGTATTCCTTGATCTCAGCATCAAGTACTTCAGCAGCGCGTGAACCTTTCTTGGTAACGAAGTACATCATTTTATATTGAGGAGAGACAAAGCCCCAGTCATAGCCGTTGCGGGTCTTGTGATTCTCGGGGTCCACAATATACTGGACTGTCTCGTCAATGTTGACACGGTCACTTGAAAGCACCTTGTCCCTGATGGCATAGTACAGGCCGTCAAGGGCATCTATACCCACCTTACCATAGTTTATCAATGTGCTCTTAGCCAGTTTTATTGGACCACTGTTAAGCATCTGCAACTGACGTTCATACGGGATGTGGAACTGGAATTTATTGACTAGGATACCTGCGACAAGTGTAGCATGGCACCTGCGCTTTTGCAGCTCATCCGGTACCCATGGCAGATCCGGCTTGATTACCTTGCCGTCTTTCGTGTAAATGTACCGCTTTTGAAGAACCTTGAACAGGTATCCCGGATGATAGTATATCAGGTATTTGGCTTCCGTCTTCATCAGACGGGCTCCTTCAATAGTCTTGTCATCAGGCTTTAGCTCAATGATGTTCTCTGAGTTTACAGGAATATCACTGTAATCACGTTTGGCAGGATGAGTCTTTCGGGCAGGTTTCTTTTGCTCTGCAGGATGCTCAGGATCCCCAAGGTTTTCAGAATTGTCAAGGACTTCCGGATTCTCAGATTCGCTTTGAATCCCTACCCCACTACTGTCATTGTCCTGGCTTCCCCCACCTTGCTTTCCGTCATTATCTGAATTGTCCTCCCTGTGAGTCTTCTCACTACTTGTTCCAAACAACATACGCCTGAGAACAGCAAGGTCATCAGCCATATTCCTGATGGTCTGGTTGCACGTCTCTGTTTCCTTCCTTGAAAGAACCAGCTCCTGTCTGATAGCAGAAAGTTCTTCCTGGTCTCGCTCGTGCTGTTCCACGAGGACACGGATAATCTCCATATCCCCTTCATGCTGTTTATGGAGGGATTCTATGGTCGAAACCAGTTGCTTTATGTCTTGTTTTCTGTCTATCATTTACAGGTACAAAGGTACGAAAAATAACTGAGAAAACCAAACAAAAGCAATACTTATTTATCTGATATTCAGATATTTACAACTATTTAACACTGTATTTTGCGCACCCATTCAACAGTCTTTTCAGGCGCAGCCAGTCCATCACATAGAGGTCTCTTTCCCTGTTATAAACTGGGTAAACGAAACGTCCTTTGTATATCTTGTGAGTATACATCGTGTAAATCCCATTGTGGTGGTGAAGCAGTTTGATTTCCTTCATTCCTTTGGAGATGAAGATGTATACGGCCCCGTCCCCAGGATCGCGACCGAACTCATTGATGACCAGTCCCCGTAGTGCCTCAATACCCTTATTCATAGGCACAGGCCTCTGGTAGAAGTAGAAGTCAAGCTTATCCGAGAGACCAAGAACCGAATTCCTCATAGAGTACTACGCTTAGGATGAGTGTCTTCAGGGCTGCATTTGAGAAATTAAGAGTAACGCCGCTGGGGAACGTAATGCTGCATTCCTTTATAACAGTGTTGGGTATTGGCTGTTCAAGCTCGATCTCAAAATAAGGATTCTCCGGAAAATAGCGACGAGAGCGGAGATTCTTCTCGTCATAGTCGGGAACGAGCGGTTTGAACATACGCTCACCAGAGGATGGTGTCGAGTGAACAGAATTGGAGTCATACGCATCGTGCGTGATGCGTCGGTTCATTGACTCTTCTACAATTCGGGTGCCATGGGATTCCTCCCATTCGTTTACCCACTTCACAAACTGAAGGTAAGGAACGTCATTCTCCTTACAGAAGTCGGCAACTGGCAATGTGTCGTTGAGGTACTTTGAGTACAGCAGTAGACACTGAGTGTGAGTTAATCGGTGATCCATATCTTTGTCGCTTAAAGTTTTTGGCAGCAAAGGTACGAAGAATCACCGATTTATACAATGTGTGTTCTGTGGACGGTTACATGGAATACTCCAAATACACTACTCCTGACTCACGCAATTGAAGAAATAAGGATTGATTTGAATTAAAACAAATCCCGGTCTTCAAGAACTGCAAATTTGTTTCTGTAATGATTGACTGTTTCCAAATCAATCTCAACAGTAGCAATTGATTCTTTGTTTGGCTGACAATGTATGAGCGTTTTGCCTATTGGATTGATGACAGCACTTTGACCAAGATACGAGCAATAGTTGTCTTTGCCCACACGATTACAAGCTATAAGATAAGCCTGGTTTTCAATGGCTCTGGCACGAGTCAGAATTTGCCAGGCATTCTGACGGCTGGAAGGCCAATTGGCGACGCAGATAATCACATCGAACCGTAAGGCGTCGGCATAGCGGCTCCAAACAGGAAAACGCAGATCATAACACGTCAAAAGCAAAAATCTGAATCCTTCATAATCTACGATGGTATGGCCCTCTCCTGATTGGTAGAACTTGTCTTCCTTGCCATAAGTGAAAAGATGGTGTTTATCATAATATTCTACTTTACGAGAACGGCCATTGATGAAATAATGCCTATTTCTATAGGTTCCATCGTCAGTACGAATGGCCAGACTACCACAAATAGCACATTTCTGACGGTCAGCAAAGTCTTGCATCCATTTTAAAGAACAACTATCTGATTCGTTCTCAGCTATACCTAATGGCTCTGTGGCAAAACCAGTTGCCCACATTTCTGGTAAGACGTAAAGATCGCTGTTGGGGTGTTGCTTGATAATCTCTTCTACCTTAGATATATTCTGTAAAGGATTATTCCAAACAATATCGAGTTGAATTATTGAAATTTTCATCTTATATAAAAATCTTTTGTTAGTTGATGATACCAATCACTTCTCAAGCCTGGAGAGTCATTTAAAACGACGTCTTCTATAACTAATTGCCGTCCAGCGCTTTTTGTAAATTCAATCAAGCATCTTTTAGGAGGCTTTCTGGGTGTTGTATGAATATGGAAAAGGCGGCTTCTGAACAAACCGTTGAGATATGCTTCAGATTCCAGTTTTGACAAATTCTCCTCAGGAATAATCACGGAGAAAATGCCATTTTTTTTCAGCAGTTTAGAAACGGCATACATCAAATCGTGATATGAAAGACTGTCCGTATGACGAGCCGTATTCCGCTGAGGATCCGGACAAGACAACGAATCAACGAAATATGGCGGATTGCTGACGATGGCATCAAATCCTTCACTATCAGACATGTTCCTAACATCAGCCTGAAGTACGGTAATCCGAGTGGAAAATGGTGATTTCATCACGTTATCCTGCGCCTGTGCGACAGCATCACCATCGATATCAATGGCTGTAAGTCGGGCTTGCGGATAGCGCTGGGCCATCATGAGAGCCACCAAAGCTGTGCCCGTTCCAACATCCAATATACGGCACTCCCCTATCGGAGCCTGACTCCAGGCACCCAAAAGCGTTCCGTCTGTACCAACCTTCATCGCACAGCGATCTTGCCAGACGGTGAATTGGCGAAATTGGAAGTGTTCGTTGGCCATTTCTTATCCTATTTGGCTGCAAAGTTACTAATTATTTGTTAATTCTATGCGCTTAATTCGTCATTCTTAATTATTATTAGTAACTTTGCAACCAATTTACAAGATAAACAAGAAAAGAAAGATATGAGTAATCCTAATAAGAATCAAGCATTTCAGATGATAGCCGATGTTGAAGGCGATTTTCACGATATCATCAAAGGTAAAACGCCCGATAATCTGCCCATACTCCCAGTTCGTAATCTCGTCCTCTTCCCAGGGGTGGTCTCCCCTATCCTCATTGGCCGCGACTCCAGTAAGATGGTGGTTCAGAAGGCTGAGAAGCGAGGCGAACTTATAGGAGTCGTTTGTCAGCGTGATCCAGATGTCGATGTGCCCATGCAGGAAGACCTTTATGAAACCGGTGTTTTCGCCAAGGTCGTGAAGCTACTGTCACTGCCTAATGGGAATATCACAGCCATCGTCCAGTGTCAAGGACGTCTGCGACTTAAACAACTGACCCAGACGATACCTTATCTTGAAGGTGACGTAGAGCCGCTGGAAGACATCGATCCGGAAAAGCGCGACCGTGAGTTTAAGACTGCTATGGAGGATCTGAGAAACATTGTCAATGAGTATATCAATGTTTCTGAAGATATTCCTGACGAAGCCACTTTCGCCATCAAGAATATCTCAAACGATATCATGGCATTGAATTTCGTTTGTTCCAATATGCCCTTTACTACCAAGGAAAAGATGAAGCTCTTGGAGATGGACTCTGTCAAGGAACGACTTTTCAATGTGATGAAAATTATCAATCGTGAGATCAACCTCCAGAATCTGAAGGCAGACATCCGGAACAAAACACGCGAAGACATCGACGAGCAACAGCGTAACTATTTCCTGCAGCAACAGATTAAGAACATGCAGGCGGAGATGGGAAATGACTCTTCGCCTGAGAAATACGAACTGATACAAAAGGCTGAGAAGAAACACTGGCCGGCTGAGATCAACAAAACCTTCTTTAAGGAAGTGGAGAAGCTGGACAATCTGAATCCGCAGAGTCCGGAATTCAATGTGCAGCTCAACTATCTACAGACACTTGTCAGCTTGCCTTGGGAAGAATATACCAAAGACGACCTTGACCTGAAACGGGCGCAGAAAATCCTCGATGAGGACCATTACGGTATGGAGAAGGTCAAAGAGCGTATCCTGGAACATATGGCCGTGCTTGCCCTCCGAGGTGACCTGAAGAGTCCTATCATCTGTTTGTATGGTCCTCCAGGTGTTGGTAAGACTTCTCTGGGAAAGTCTATTGCCTCTGCCATGAAGCGCAAGTATGTGCGTATGTCATTAGGTGGTTTACATGACGAGGCAGAGATCCGAGGACATCGCCGTACTTATATCGGTGCGATGCCCGGGCGTATTATCAAGTCTATCCAGAAGGCAGGAAGTTCTAATCCCGTGTTCATTCTGGACGAGATAGATAAGGTGACGCAGAACACCCACAACGGTGATCCGGCATCAGCATTGCTGGAAGTACTGGACCCTGAGCAGAACAATGCTTTCCACGATAACTACCTCGACGTGGACTACAATTTGTCGAAGGTGCTCTTCATCGCAACGGCCAATAATCTTGGAACCATTCCCCGTCCGCTGTTAGACCGTATGGAGATCATCGAAGTGAGTGGCTATATCACAGAAGAGAAGATTGAGATTGCCAAGCGACATCTGATTCCGCGTGAACTCGAGAACACAGGTCAGAATGTGAAAGGCATGAAACCTACCTTCAATAAGGCTGCTATCGAGATGATTATCGAGCGCTATACTCGTGAGAGTGGCGTGCGACAGTTGGAGAAGCAAATCAACAAGGCACTCCGAAAGATTGCCTACAAGCGTCAGTTGGAGGATAATACAGACTATAAGAAGATCACACCAACAGAGATTGAGGATCTGCTCGGAAAACCGCCATTTTATCGCGACATCTATCAGGGCAATGATTACGCTGGTGTGGTGACAGGTCTTGCCTGGACAAGCGTGGGTGGTGAGATCCTCTTCATTGAGACCTCATTGTCGAAAGGTAAGAATGGAAAGCTGACACTCACTGGTAATCTTGGTGATGTCATGAAGGAATCGGCTATCCTGGCATTGGAATATGTGAAGGCCCATGCTGATACGTTGAACATCGACTATCGTATCTTTGACAATTGGAACATCCATATCCATGTGCCGGAAGGTGCCACACCTAAAGACGGACCTTCGGCTGGCATTACCATTGCCACTTCGATTGCCTCTGCGCTTACTCAGCGTAAGGTGCGTAAGAATACAGCTATGACGGGAGAAATCACACTTCGTGGAAAGGTATTGCCCGTAGGAGGTATCAAGGAGAAGATCCTTGCTGCTAAGCGTGCTGGCATCACCGATATCGTGATGTGCCAGGAGAATGAAAAGGATATTCTCGAGATACCCGATATGTACTTGAAGGGCGTCACATTCCACTATGTGGAGAATGTACAGGATGTGTGGAAGTTTGCCCTTACCGATGAGATTGTGAAGAATCCGCTCGATTTCACGATAGAGGAAGAAAAAGACCAAAAAGCGAAATCATGACATTCGAACTGCAATATACGGATACAGCGAGCGATGCCCGTGCCGGCGTGATAACGACTGATCATGGGCAGATTCTCACGCCCATCTTCATGCCTGTCGGTACTGCCGGGACTGTGAAAGGTGTCCATTTCTCAGAGTTGCGCGAACAAGTGAAGGCGCAGATTATTCTTGGTAACACGTATCATCTTTACCTGCGCCCAGGTCTTGACATCTTGCGAAAGGCTGGTGGACTGCATGAGTTCAACACCTGGGATCGCCCTATCCTTACAGACTCCGGTGGCTTTCAGGTGTTCTCACTGACGGGTATCCGTAAGTTGAAAGAAGAAGGTTGTGAATTCCGGAGTCATATCGATGGTTCGAAACACATTTTTACCCCCGAGAATGTCATGGATACGGAGCGTATCATCGGTGCTGATATCATGATGGCACTCGATGAATGTCCTCCTGGAAAGAGTGATTACCAATACGCCAAAAACTCTCTGGGACTTACCCAACGATGGCTGGAACGCTGTGTGAAACGCTTTAATGAGACTGAGCCACTCTATGGCTATAAGCAGACATTGTTCCCCATCGTACAGGGATGCACCTATAAGGATCTGCGTCAGGATGCAGCCAAACATGTCTGTGATGTACTGACCCACCTGAACGATGGTGGTGGCGCTTCCATTGGAGGATTGGCTGTCGGTGAGCCTACTGAAGTGATGTATGAGATGATAGAGGTCGTGAACGACATCCTCCCCAAGGATCGTCCACGATACCTGATGGGTGTTGGAACGCCGCAGAATATCCTCGAAGCCATCGAACGTGGTGTGGATATGTTTGATTGCGTGATGCCTACCCGCAATGGTCGTAATGCGATGCTTTTCACCTACGAGGGCACGATGAACATGCGAAACAAGAAGTGGGAGGACGACTTCTCCCCTATCGATCCTGACGGATGTCTTATCGACCAGATTCACTCCAAAGCCTATCTGCATCACCTTTTCAAGGCACAGGAACTGCTGGCCATGCAGATTGCGTCGATTCATAATCTGGCTTTCTATCTGCGTCTGGTCACCGATGCCCGCCAGCATATTCTGGCTGGTGACTTCGTGCAATGGAAGAAGGGTGTTATAGAACAATTAGGACAGAGACGATGAAGAAGTTGCTAACACGATATCTCACGCGACTTGACCGTTATATCATGGCCAAGTTCATTGGCACTTATATCTACTCTATTGCGCTGATTATCTCCATTGCCATCGTTTTTGACGTCAATGAGAACTTGTCCAAATTTGCGACTTATGGGGCTCCATTGAAAGCTATCGTCTTCGATTACTATGCCAATTTCGTGCCCTACTTCGCTAATCTGTTCTCGCCCTTGTTCGTCTTTATTGCCGTCATCTTCTTCACTTCCAAGTTGGCTGGCAACAGTGAGATCATTGCCATGCTCGCTGCAGGCGTGAGTTTCAAGCGTCTCATGAAACCCTATCTGCTCTCTGCAGCACTGATAGCGCTGGTGAACTTCTACCTCGGATCAAGCGTTATTCCCCACGGAACTGTGGTCAGACAAGACTTTGAGGCCAAATACAAGAATTCCCGTCGAACGCTCTCTGCTAGTAATGTCCAGTTAATGGTGGGTCCTGGTATCATCGCCTATATCCAGAGTTACGACAACCGCACGAAGACGGGCTATGGCTTCTCGTTGGATAAGTTTGAGAATAAGAAGCTGGTCAGTCACATGACAGCCTCTATGATTCGTTACGACTCCATTAGCGACACGCGCTATCACTGGAAAGCCAGCAACTACAAGATACGCAAGCTTAAAGGTCTCAAGGAAGAGATTACGGAAGGTATAGTCATCGACACCGTTATTCAGATGGAACCGATGGATTTGGTGTTCTCGAAAGGTCAGCAGGAGACATTGACATCTTCTGAGCTCAGACAGTATATCTCCAAGCAAACCCAGCGAGGATCGGGCAATGTCGTCCAGTATGAGGTGGAATATCATAAGCGCATAGCGACCTCTTTTGCCTCGTTTATCCTCACCATTATCGGCGTGAGCTTGTCTTCTCGCAAACGAAAGGGCGGCATGGGACTGTCTCTGGGCATCGGTCTGGGATTGTCGTTTACCTATATCCTGCTCCAGACCATTAGCGCTACCTTCGCCATCAATGCCGATACCCCACCCATCTTGGCGGCTTGGATGCCGAATATTCTCTATTTGTTTATTGCATACTACTGTTATCGACAAGCACCTAATTAAGGAAAGGATACAAGTGAAATTTGAAGAAACATATCTTAATGATAATATCCTCGATGCACTCTATGACATGCATTTCGAGGAGATGACGCCCATCCAGGAACGTTGCATCCCTGAGATTCTTGATGGATACGACGTGTTGGGTGTGGCCCAGACTGGAACGGGAAAGACCGCAGCCTATCTATTGCCGATTCTCTCTCAACTTGATGATGGAGATTATCCCAAGGATGCCATCAACTGCATCATCATGTCACCCACGCGTGAACTTGCCCAGCAGATAGATCAGGCGATGCAGGGCTTCGGCTATTATCTTGACGGTGTGAGCAGCGTGGCTGTCTATGGTGGAAACGATGGTAACCGTTATGATCAAGAGTTGAAGGGGATGCGTTTGGGGGCGGATGTCTTGATTGCCACCCCAGGTCGTCTGCTTAGTCACCAGAAGGTGGGCAACCTTGATTTGTCTCGCTGTTCTTTCTTTGTACTCGATGAGGCTGACCGTATGCTTGACATGGGCTTTATCGACGATATCATGAAGATTGTCAAGGAATTGCCCGACTCTTGTCAGCGCATCATGTTCTCTGCGACGATGCCCCCCAAGATTCGTGAACTGGCTGTCACTTTGCTCCACAATCCTGTAGAAGTCAAGATTGCTGTATCTAAACCTGCTGAGAAGATACACCAGAGTGCCTATGTCTGCTACGACCCGCAGAAGCTGAAGATCATTCATCATATTTTCAAGCAGGGTGACCTGAAGCGTGTCATCATCTTCTCTGGAAAGAAAGACAAGGTCAAGGACATCACGCGCAGTTTGCGAAAGATGAATATCAATTGCGATCAGATGCATAGCGACCTTTCCCAACAGGAGCGTGACGAGGTGATGTATCGCTTCAAAGCTGGGCAGACGGATGTGCTTGTTGCCACTGATATCGTGGCCCGCGGTATTGATATCGATGATATCCAGACGGTGATCAACTATGATGTACCCCATGACGCAGAGGACTATGTGCATCGCATTGGACGTACGGCTCGTGCAGACCGTGATGGTGAAGCCATTACCTTTGTCAGTGAGGCTGATATCTATCGCTTTCAGCAGATAGAACACTTCCTGGGTAAGGAGGTCGAGAAGGTGCCCCTGCCAGAAGGACTTGGAGAGGCTCCTGTATATACCAAGCGCGAGAAGAAACGTTCCAACACTCGCAAGCACGGTCGTTGGCACAGCAAGGGAGACGGAAAGAATACACAGTCAAAACCTGCTTCTGCTGAGAAAACGAAAAATAGCAAACCGCATCGCCGCCGTCGTCCTAAGAAGGATGGCGAGGCTCCGTCAAACAAGTCTTAATACAGAAACATCATGTTATCATTCCCCATCTGCAAAATTAATCTGGGACTCAATGTCGTAGAGAAGCGCTCCGATGGTTATCACAATCTTGAGACCGTCTTCTATCCCGTACCTATCACCGATGCACTTGAAGTGTATCCGATGGACCCGGCATTTCCTTCCGATGTGGATTGCGACTTAAAGGTGACTAATATTCATATCGACGGTGACGAACAGCGGAATCTTGTCGTGAGAGCCTATAACCTGCTGAAGAAAGATTTCCCCAAGCTTCCGCGCATACACGTACATTTATATAAAGGTATTCCTACGCAGGCTGGCATGGGTGGTGGTTCAAGCGACTGTGGGTTTATGATTACACTGCTGAACCGGATGTTCAGTCTAGGACTTCAGGAGCAGCAGATGATCGACTATGCGGCACAACTCGGAGCAGATTGTCCTTTCTTCATCGTCAATCGTCCATCTTATGCAGAGGGTATCGGTGAGAAGCTTCAGCCTGTGAGTCTTGACCTGAAGGGGTGGTATCTGGCTGTGGTGCGTCCTGCGATTCCTGTCTCGACGAAGGAGGCATTCTCGCTTATCACACCGCAGCATCCCGTGAAGAACTGCCGCGACATCGTGCTGAAACCCGTAGAGACCTGGCGCGAGCTGTTGGTGAATGATTTCGAGAAGAGCGTCTTTGCGATTCATCCGGAGATTGGTGCCATCAAGGAACGACTCTATGAGATGGGGGCTGTCTATGCTGCGATGTCTGGCTCTGGCAGCAGTCTGTTCGGACTCTTCCGCAATCCTGTAAACCTCGATTCCTTCGACGAGGAAGGTACCTTTAAGACGTGTCTGGCGTTGTAAAATAGAAATGGACCTCGATTCGCATCGAAGTCCATTCACAACACAAACACAAATACGGTTTATCAACCGTTTTATTTACTGGATACCATCCTCGCGAAGTTTCTGCTGCCATTTCCAGGCACTCTTCAGCACTTCCTCAGTTGGTGTCTCTGCTTTCCATCCAAGTACTTTGTTGGCTTTGTCAACATTACCCCATACCTGTTCGATATCACCTTCGCGACGTGGTGCGAACTCCCAATTCACCTTCACGCCCGTAGCCTTCTCGAAACCTTCTACGACTTCCAGCGTCGACAAGCCCTTGCCTGTTCCGATGTTGAACACTTCCACAGCATCGGTCTCTGGCTTGTCGAGCACACGCTCCATAGCCTTTACATGAGCCTTTGCAAGATCTACTACGTAGATATAGTCACGGATACAGGTCTTGTCAGGGGTGTTATAGTCATGTCCGAATATCTTCAATTGCTTGCGGATACCGATAGCCGTCTGGGTAACAAACGGAATCAGGTTCATAGGCACGCCATTGGGCAATTCTCCAATGAAAGCTGTCGGATGCGCACCGATAGGATTGAAGTAGCGGAGGATGATGCTCTTGATGGGAGCACCTGAGTGGATGTAGTCCTGAATAATCTCCTCATTGATTTGTTTCGTGTTACCATAAGGCGACATAGCCTTCTGGATCGGAGCATTCTCCGTGACTGGCAGGTTCTCTTTTGTCGGCTGTCCATAGACGGTGCAACTTGAAGAGAAAATAATACCCTTCACATTATATTTGGGCATCAGCTCAAGAAGGTTGATCAGACTCGTAAGATTGTTACGATAATATAGCAGGGGTTTCTCCACACTTTCGCCTACTGCCTTTGAAGCTGCGAAATGGATGATACCTTCTATCTTCGGATATTTCTTGAATACATTCTCAAGGGCTTCGAAGTCACAGCAATCCACCTTCTCGAAAGCAGGACGAATGCCCGTGATCTTCTCGATACCGTCAATAACGTTTGCATTAGAATTTGAGAGGTTGTCGATGATAACGACCTCATAACCTGCTTGCTGTAACTCTACGGTTGTATGGCTTCCGATGAAACCGGTACCTCCCGTCACCAAAATAGTCTGTTTCATTTCGAATCTTATTTTTAGTAAACTTTTTCCGTGTACAAAAGTACAACAATTATCCGAACTGACCAAATAAAGTCCGTAAAACTTTCCCCAGAACGGCATTTTTCATCGTAAGACAATGTTAAGCATGCTCGTCGTCTGAGGCGTAATGCGATATCTGTTGTCCGTACGTTGCCCTACCACCCAGAGGATGTTTCCCTCGCAGTCTGTCACAACCAACTGGCATCGCTTCGCCACCACAGTCAGTTTTAAGTCTGTCAGGAAATCACTGACGAGCTTGTGGCCTGTCATACCGAAAGGTACAAACTTGTCACCAGCTTGCGTAGGACGAATGATGAGTGGAAATTTAACTAATGCTGCATTAATCGTAGCACAACTATTTGATTTTGATATATATATATCTTTTGAAATAGAAAATTCGAATTGGCGGCTGTCATCATATCTGTATAGGCCCGTCTCAGGAATTTTAAGCGATTTCATCGGGGCCTGACGCGGAATAAGAACCAGACAGTCACGGTCTATGACAAGTTCGTGGCTTTCTGTCAGAAACGTCCTACCCGACTCTCCATCCAGTCGCATGAGGATTTCTGTCGTCTGTGCAGCATTGAATCCATAGGGTCCCAGCCACTCATGCAGGAAAAACGCTGCCGAAGGCAGTTTCTTCAGTGCAGCCTTGGCTACAGTTTCAGACTGCGTTTCTGGGTCTTTACTGATGAGTAGCGCTTTCTGTTGGCCGACAGCCTCTTCGACAACTTGCTCTGCCTCGCGCAGATAGCAGGCTGTTTTGTAGAGGTTCTCAAAAGCACTGGGATTAATTGCCTTGAGCAATGGCAACACATTCAGACGTACCTTATTGCGTACGACATCATCCACAAAGTTGGTGCTGTCGTTGACAAATGTTTGTCCAGCTTCCCGAAGGAAAGCCTCCACCTCCTGACGACTCAGACAGAGCAAAGGCCTTACGATGTACCCGTTTTTGGGTCGGATACCTGTCAGACCATGAATGCCACTGCCTCGCAAGAGGTTCATCAGCAATGTCTCTACAGCATCGTCCCGATGATGGGCTACGCAGACGGTCTCCGCCCCTATATCATGACGTAACTGCTCAAAATAGTGGTAGCGCAATTCTCTTGCCGCCATTTCAATACTTACTTGATGTAATGATGCGTATTCAGCTGTATCAAAGTGAATTAAATGCAATGGAATGTTGTGCTCCTTGCAGAGAGACTTTACAAATGTTTCGTCACGATTGCTCTCCTCACCACGCAGATGGAAATTACAGTGTGCAGCCTCTATCCGATAGCCAAGACTATGCAGAATCAGCAATAGAGCTACACTGTCTGCCCCACCACTTAGGGCTATGATATGCAGTCCTTCACGACTGAGCAGTCCCTCCTTCTGAATATATGCCGCTACGCGCTCCATCACTCCACATAAAGGACAAGTCCTTTAAGATATTCCCCCTCAGGATGATAGATATTGATGGGGTGATCCGCAGGCTGATGCAACTGATGCAAGATACGCACCTTGCGCCCTGCTTGCGCCGCAGCCGTAAAGACGGCATTGCGAAAATGATCCTTCGTTACCACCTGTGAACAACTGAAGGTAAAGAGGATACCACCAGGCTGAATCTTCTGGAGAGCCTTGTTGTTCAGACGGGTATAGCCTTTCAGGGCATTGTGCAGAGCCCCACGGTGCTTCGCAAAGGCTGGTGGATCAAGGATAATCAGGTCATATTGGTCGCCTGATTGCTCCAGATATTTGAAGGCATCCTCGCAGAAGGCCTGATGGCGTTTGTCGCCAGGGAAATTCAACTCCACATTACGATTGGTCAGTTCGATGGCCTTTGCACTGCTATCTACGGAATGTACCAGTTCTGCCCCGCCCCGCATAGCGTAGAAAGAGAATCCACCGGTATAGCAGAACATGTTCAGCACACGCTTTCCTTTGGAGAAGCGCTCCAGCATCGAACGGTTCTCACGCTGATCCACGAAGAATCCCGTCTTTTGGCCACGCAGCCAGTCCACATAGAATTTCAGACCATTTTCCACAGCGATATTGTCGTCGGAGCCGCCAAAGAGGAAGCCGTTCTCCATATCGTCCATAAAAGGCAGCGTGGTCTCACTTTTGTAATAGACATTCTCGAGTCTTCCTTCCATCACGTCCATCAGTTGTGCTGCAATAGCCTTGCGGCTCATGTGCATGCCGATGCTATGTGCCTGCATCACGGCAGTCTTGCCATAGACGTCGATGACGAGTCCTGGCAATAAGTCACCCTCACCATGTACCAAGCGGTAGGTGTTATTCGTCGGATTGTCGGCAATGCCGATAGACTGACGCATCTTCAGAGCCGACGACAGGCGTGAATGCCAGAAAGCATCATCGATGGAAACATGGTTGAAAGAGAGTACGCGGATGGCTATCGAACCGTTCTGGAAATGTCCGACAGCGATGAAATCGCCGTTTCCTGTGAGGACATTCACCACGTCGCCTTCTTCGATTCCCTCGTCCATCTGGGCAATGGCACCAGAGAATACCCACGGGTGGAATCGCTGCAGACTCTCCTCTTTGCCTCTTTTAAGATATATCTGTTTCATGGTCTTGTTTGTTTTCTTCTGGTCTGATGACAAGTTCATAATCCCCCTCTTCCTTCAGGCGCATCACCTCCTCATAGATCCGGATGCAAGCCCAGGCGTCGATGGCGGCGTAGATTTTCTGACTGTCCTTTAGAATGTCACGTTCCCAATTGGAGAGACGTTCTGCTTTGCTGATACGCTGACCGAAGAGGTTGGCATAAATTTTCACGAGACTCTGGTCTTCAATACCGATTTCCCTCACGAGCTGTTGTAAGTCCACGAAACTTCCTGTCTCAAAGGCACCCAGTTCTTTCAACGACAAAAGGTCGTTGTTCCAAGCCAGTCCTACTTTCGTAACCTTTGTGTCGGCTAAGAGTCTGGCGACAGCAGGACACATGCCGATCTGATTCATCCTGAAGAGGAAGCACTGTGACGGCGTGGCCACCTGCAGGAGTGCGCACTTGAAATGCCTACCTTTCGAGAAGGCTGGACGCGTCTCTGTATCCAGACCCAGGAGTGGCTGCGACAACAGAAAGTCCACCGCCTTTTCCGCCTCCGATGTCGTGTAGATAACGATGATTTTGCCTGAATATTCCACCCGCTTCAGGGATGGAATTGTAAGCTTATCAAACTTATTATATATTAACTTTTTCATTTCTAGGTGCAAAATTACAAAAAAAACGTGATTTTTTGATGAAATCTGATTTTTTTCGACTACTTTTGCATCAAATTAGCAAATTCAGACATAAATATGGCCAAGAAAAAGAAAGAAACGAGTACCAAAGGATCCTTCACAGGTGTCTTAGGTTTTACGAATATATTCCACAATGAGAAGCTGAACTTCTTCCTCGGTTTACTGCTAGTGAGTGTTGCCGTCTATTTCATTATGGCATTCATCTCCTATTTCACCACAGGCGCAGCAGACCAGAGTCTGATAGAAGATCCACGTGAAGGTGAAATCATGAATGAGAAACACGAGTTCAGCAACACCTGCGGCAGTCTAGGTGCCTACGTCTCTTGGTATTTCATCAAGCGCTGCTTCGGCATCCCCGCCTTTATGATACCACTTTTCCTCATCCTCCTCGGCATCCATCTCATTCGTGCCTACAGGGTGAATCTCCTGAAGTGGTTCCTGGCGCTCATGATTCTGATGATCTGGGGCTCTGTCACCTTCGCCAAGTTTCTTTCGCCGTTCTTCGTCGATGCCTGCTACAGCCCTGGTGGCGATCATGGTCTCTTTGTGTGTCAGTTTATCGAGAACTTCATAGGCACCCCTGGCCTGACCGTATTCCTTGGACTCACGGCTATCGGCTTCCTGACCTATGTCAGCGCTGAGACGATCTTTATCCTGAGGAAAATACTGAATCCCACACGTTTCATCGATAAGGTGAAGTTCAAGATCACCAATAATGATCCCAATGAAAAGGTGGATTCTTACGAACAGCAACTGGCGACGGCGGATGATTATAACACCCTTGTCTTCGATGACCCCGCCTCACAGACAGTTGAGTTCCACGACGATGGAAAGGCCGTTGTGATAGATGATGTCTATCAGCGCGAGGAACAGCCAGCAGCACCGACTGTGAAGCCCGCCAACGACGTCCAGAAGCCGAAGGGCGAGGAAGTCGGCATGGAGATCGAGGTGGCTAAGAATGAGGATGCGGCCGATGCCAAGACTGTTGCGCCTAATCTGGAGGACCTCGAGCCCTACGATCCCAAGCGTGACCTCGAGAACTACCACTATCCGACACTCGACCTCCTGAAGAAATACGACAATGACGGCAAGCCTTTCATCGATATGGCTGAGCAGACCGCCAACAAGAACCGCATCGTGGAGGTGCTCCGTACCTTTGGTGTCGAGATCTCCAGCATCAAGGCCACGGTCGGTCCTACCATCACGCTTTACGAGATCACGCTGGCGCCCGGTGTCCGTATTTCCAAGGTGCGCTCCCTCGAGGATGATATCGCCCTGAGCCTCTCTGCCCTTGGCATCCGTATCATCGCCCCGATTCCTGGCAAGGGCACCATCGGTATTGAGGTTCCTAATGCTAAACCGTCTATTGTGTCGATGGAATCGATACTTAACTCGAAGAAATTCCAAGAGTCGCAGATGGAACTCCCCTGTGCCATCGGTAAGACGATTACCAACGAGGTGTTCATGTTCGACCTGGCCAAAGCACCTCACCTCCTCGTGGCTGGTGCCACAGGTCAGGGTAAGTCTGTCGGACTGAATGCCATCGTTACCTCTTTATTATATAAGAAGCACCCTGCTGAGCTGAAGATCGTACTTGTTGATCCGAAGAAGGTGGAGTTCTCAATCTACAATCCGCTGATCAACCATTTCCTGGCAAAGGTGCCCGATGATGATGCTGATCCCATCATTACCGACGTTACGAAGGTGGTGCGCACGCTCAACTCCCTCTGTAAGCTTATGGATACACGCTATGACCTGCTGAAAGAGGTCGGCGCCCGTAACATCAAGGAGTACAACAAGAAGTTTATCGACCGTAAGATTCCCCCACGCGGAGGTCACGGCTTCATGCCATACATCGTGGTGATCATCGATGAGTTCGGTGATCTGATTATGACGGCTGGTAAGGAGATTGAACTGCCTATCGCGCGTATTGCCCAGCTGGCGCGTGCCGTAGGTATCCACATGGTGATTGCTACTCAGCGTCCTACGACGACGATTATCACGGGTAATATCAAGGCCAACTTCCCGGCACGTATCGCCTTCAAGGTCTCTGCAGGTATCGACTCTAAGACCATCCTCGACCGCACAGGCGCCCAGCAGCTTATTGGTAAGGGTGACATGCTCTATCTGGGTGGCGCAGAGCCTATCCGTGTGCAGTGTGCCTTCGTCGATACCCCCGAGGTGGAGCGAATCAATGAATTCATCGCTGCCCAGCAGAGTTACAACATGCCGTTTGAATTGCCTGAGCCCGACACGCCAGAAAGCGACATGGGTGATAGCGGCAGTGCCGATGTCGATATGCAGCACCTCGACCCGCTGTTCGAGGATGCAGCCCGTCTCATCGTGCTCAACCAGAGTGGCAGCACCTCACTCATCCAGCGTAAGTTTGCCATCGGCTACAACCGTGCAGGCCGCCTGATGGACCAGCTCGAGAAGGCTGGCGTCGTCGGAGCCGCCATGGGCAGCAAGCCGCGTGAGGTGATGATACAGGACGAGATGAGCCTGAACAACCTCTTGAATAGTTTAAGATAAATATATTGATATGAAAAAGATTTGTTTTCTGATAGCAATGGCACTGATGAGTGCCGGATCCTTTGCACAGAGCGCCAAGAGCGTACTCGACAAGGCCGCATCCCACATCACCGTGAAAGATGGTGTCAAGGCCAACTTCAAGATGACGGGTTCTATGGGTAACACCAGCGGCACCATCCTCATCAAGGGACGCAAGTTCCAAGCTACGACGCCCGTCGCCACCGTATGGTTCGATGGTAAGACACAATGGACTTATGTAAAGAAGAACGACGAGGTCAACGTCAGTACCCCCACAGAGGCACAGCTGCAGGCCATCAACCCCTACAACTTCATCAACCTCTACAAGAAGGGTTATGACTGCACGCTCAACAAGTCGGGCAAGGACTACGTCGTGCATCTCACCTCAAACACTGGCAATAAGAACATCCGCGAGCTCTTTGTCACCATCAACAAGACTACGTATCAGCCGACGCAAGTCAAGTTGCTGCGCGATAAGAAATGGACTATCTTCGACATCACAGAACTCAAGAAGCAGAGTGTCGCCGACAGTCAGTTCCGTTTCAACGCCAAGGACTTCCCACAGGCAGAAATCATCGACTTGAGATAAGAATCCATGAACAAGTTCCGACTCTATTGCCTGCTCAATAAGAACACCAAGCTGAGCTACAAGCGCAGTCCTATGTTCGAGCAGAACAAGTGGGCCAAGGCACTCATCTATTTCGGCAGTGCCCTCTTCGGCCTATACCTTATATTATATGGCATCATCATCGCTATGACAGCCGACGGCGAGGCAGGCCGCATGTTCTCCTTGATGCCCTTCATCCTCATTGTCGACTATCTGCTGCGCTATGTCTTCCAGACTACGCCAGGCATGATGGTGAAGCCCTATATCCTGCAGCCCATCTCGCGCTACACCGCCATCGACTGTTTCTTGGTTTCATCACATCTCAACAGCTATAACTTCCTTTGGCTGATGATGTTCCTGCCCTATGCATACATCATTCTCATCGCCGGAGCTGGTTTCGGCCCCGTCAGCTGTGAACTCCTCGCCTGTGTGCTGATGATGATCCTCAACAGTCAGGTCTACCTCTTCTTCCGTACCCTCGTCAATCGCAACGTGCTTTGGTTTCTGAGTTCTGTCGTCGTCTATATGTTGCCATTCGCCCCTGTTCTGGTGAACTTCAGCGAGAAGGCTCTGGGCAAACTCATCGATACTTACGAGATAGCAGGGCGTAGCTGGTTCATCCTGCCTGCCATCCTGGTTGTGCTGGTGATCCTCTTCTTTATCAACCGCCACTTCCAGTTCAAGTATGTCTATGAAGAGATCTCCAAGAAATCCGAGAAGGCGCTGAAGCATATCTCGCAGTTCTCCTTCCTCAACCGCTTCGGACTCGTCGGCGAATACTTGAAGATAGAGGCCAAGTCGAACATGCGCAACAAGACGATGCGCTCTCGCTGCATCATGAGTCTCTCGCTGATTGTCGTGTTCTCCCTGCTCATCTCCTATACATCCATCTATGACAATGATATGATGCTCAACTTCTGGTGCATCTACTGTTTTGCCATCTATGGCGTCACCGCACTGATCAAGATCATGGGACAGGAAGGCAACTACATCGACCTGTTGATGATGCACCGCGAGAATATCATCGCCCTGCTCAAGGCCAAGTTTTGGTTCTACAGTGCTGTACTCGTTATTCCCTATCTCATCATGCTTCCTGCCGTCTTCAATGGTAAGTTTACCCTCCTGATGCTGACGGCCTATATGCTGCTGACAGCTGGATTCCTCCATTTCGTCATCTTCCAGCTCGCCGTCTATAACAAGCAGACGCTGCCCCTGCAGCAGAAGATGACAGCCAAGGGCAACTTCGAGAACGGCATGCAGCTCGCCATCGAGATGGTGGCCCTCTTCGGCCCCGTCATCATTGTGGCTGTTGGCTATATCCTGGTAGGTTTTGAGAAGACCTACATCTTCATGTGCCTGCTCGGGCTGGCCTTCGTCCTCACTCACCCTCTGTGGATCAGAAACATCTACAAGCGCATGATGGAACGCCGTTATGAGAACCTCGAGGGATTCCATAGCAGCCGTCAATAACTTTTTAGTAAGAAAATCGCCAAAAAGTTTGGTGGTATGAAAAAAAGTTAGTACCTTTGCACCCGCAAAACGAAAGGATGCACCCGTAGCTCAGTTGGTAGAGCACCTGACTCTTAATCAGGGTGTCCAGGGTTCGAGCCCCTGCGGGTGTACTAAAAAGGAGGAAAGTGACCTCCTTTATTTTTGAAATGATGATGCACCCGTAGCTCAGTTGGTAGAGCACCTGACTCTTAATCAGGGTGTCCAGGGTTCGAGCCCCTGCGGGTGTACACGACACAAGAGGTTGCCGATATGGCTCAGTTGGTAGAGCAACGCATTCGTAATGCGTAGGTCCCCGGTTCGAGTCCGGGTATCGGCTCATAACAAAGGAAATCAGGAATTTTATTTTTAAGCGGAATTAGCACATCGGTAGTGCACGGGCTTCCCAAGCCTGGGAGGCGGGTTCGATTCCCGTATTCCGCTCACCAAAGAAAAGATGCAGACGCCCTTAGGTGCCTGCATCCATTTTTTTGTCGCTCCGCTTATCTCAGTCTGAGAGGCTCTCCCACCCTGATCTGATAGTCAGCCTTCAGATGGTTCATCTTATAGAGGTTCTTCAGCCGGATACCATATTTCTGGGCGATAGAGTACATCGACTCACCTTGGCGCACGTAGTGCAGCCGCTCTTCATAGTCCTTTGGGGCCTTCTTCTGCTTCTTCTTCAGCCAGATGATCTCACCCTCCTCTAGCTGGTCCCGCCTGTCGCGCTCGTTGTATTTGGCCAGTTTCTTGTAGCTGATACCGATTTCCTCAGCCAGCGTCTTGAAGGTGTCGCCGCGACGAGCGATGACATAGTAGTTCTTGTTGAAGATCTTGATCAGATGCAGAGGCGCCTGGTTCACAGGCTTGTCCTTCGAGTGCTCCGCCATGAACTTGTCGTAGCTCTTCTGTGTGTCATACTGATAGAGTTTGTAGAGCTGGATGATCTCTATCAGTTTGTTGGCATACTGCGGATTCGTCGCATAACCAGCCGCCTTCAGGCCGCGCGCCCACCCCTTGTAGTCTGTGATGTCGAGACTGAAGAGCTGGCGGTAGCGCTGGCTGCCGGAGAGGAACCTCGAGTGATCCTCATACGACTCATAAGCCGAATTGTAGGCTCTGAAGCACTCGTTACGCGCGTCGTCATCGTGATACACCTTGCGCCCAGTCCAGCCGTTACACTTGATGCCGAAGTGGGCATTGCCCTTCGTGGCTAGTTCGCTGCGCCCTGCGGCACTCTCAAACACACCCTGCGCCAGCGTGATCGAGGCTGGGATGTGGTATTTCTTCATCTGCTCGATGGCGATGTCCTTATATTGATTGAAATATTCCTGATAAGTCTGATTCCATCGTATCTGGGCTGAGGCCGCCAACGACAGGAAAAAGGCTATGGAAACAAAAATCTTTCTCATATTCTGCGATTAATGCTGCAAAATTACTGATATTTCCCGAATTATTCTTATTTTTGCAGAAAAATTATACAATTATATGGAAGAACTTGAACTAAAAACCGTAATTAACGTCTGCCAGCCGCAGGAACTCACCCCCGAAGAACAGCATCTGCTCTCGCTGGCCGTCGAGGCTACCGGCCGCAGCTATGCCCCCTATTCCCACTTCCACGTAGGCGCCGCTGTCCGTCTGGAGAATGGTGCCGAGGTCATCGGCTGCAATCAGGAGAACGCTGCCTATCCCTCAGGCCTCTGTGCTGAGCGCACTGCCCTCTTTGCCGCTGGTGCCCAGTATCCTGATGTTCCCGTGTCTGTGTTGGCTATTGCCGCCCGAGGTACAGATGGTGAACTGCTCGAAGAACCTGTCGCTCCTTGTGGCAGTTGCCGCCAGGTCATTATCGAGACGGAGACGCGTGCCAAGCGCCCCATCCGTATCTTGCTCTATGGGCGCCGTTGCGTCTATGTCATTGACGGCATCCGTCAGCTCATGCCCCTGATGTTCTCAGCTTTTTAGTAACAGCCCAGACCTTGCGCGGGCGAGGTTTCCACAAGGTGGAAATCGTAGATGAAGTTCGTTTCATCGATGGTGACGAAGTGTTTCTTGCCACCAGCTTCGTCTTTGGGTGTCTCCCAGAGGATATCGATGAAATCGGGCGAATCCTTCACCTCCTTCGTGCGCAACAGACAATGGTTGAAACGATAGATAAATGCGGTTTCATCGGCTAGCATCTCACCGTTCAGCACGTCGTCGGCATAGCCTGTCGCGATGCTTCCCTCGCAGTAGAGTGTCATCGGTAGACTCTTCTGTCCCCAGCGGTTCGTGAAATAGAGGGCGTCACCGCGCTGGGCTGAATAAGGATAGAACTGTGCCAGCGTACAGTAGCTCATCGTCATGTCACCACCAAACAGCGCCACGCAATCTCCACCCGCATTCGAGAGCTGACAATGGTCAAGTAATAGACGAGTATTTACGGCAGATATATTGGCGTTCAGACTGTTATGAACTACGCATTCTTTCATCGCCAGACGATAGATGTCAGCCTCAATGGCTGCCGAGTCGCACACGATACCCTCCCTGGCATTCCGTATCTCCGTATCCTCCAGCAGGTTCGCCGTTGAACTTTCGTAGAAGTGTACCCCATCCCACTGTCCGCTCACGCGGTCGTAAGGCAGGTAGTCGAATAGATGGTCCAGTCGGTCACCCCGCAGTAGACAGTTCTCTGCGACGAGTCTGCCATACACCTGCACCCCAGCTCCGTCGTGGAAGTAGAGTTCCGTGTTCCTCAGCGTCAGCGTCGCCCCCTCCTTCACCGTCAGGTCGCCATAGATCACCAGAGGCGTTGCTGTCTCGATCTCCGTGTCAGTGTCGATCACGGGGTCATAGAGCTTCTTGGCATCCCAGGCCCAGGCCCGCAGGTTCACCTGCTGCTCACGTCCGCTCTCCAGACAGAAGAGCAGGTCGTCTTCCACCAGCTTCGGAGCCTGTTGCTGTGTAGTTGCAGCCGTCAGTTCCACAAACACCAGGATGCTGTCCTTGCGCCGGATCTCTACATTTGAGGTCTGTGAACCGTTCGAATTGTCCAGATACACGCCATCGACATTCACGCGGAAACCCGTCTGGTTTCCCCGCTTCAGCCTTACCGTCTGCAGTTTCAGGCCCGCATCGTTATTGTTGTGCACCCAGAAGGCATACGTCGAGGTGGGCACATTGCTGAATGTCGTGTCCATCTTCAGCGTATCTACGGAGAACGAAAGTTTCAGCCCCGTACTCGTCGAGAACGAGTCATCATTCTCGCAGGCAGCGCAGATCATGATCAGTAGAAAATAAAAAATCCGTTTCATCGTATTGATAAAACGGATTCTTTTTCGATTTATTGTATGCTTACTTGCCGAAATAGCGCTTCAGCAGTCCGGCGAAGCCAGCACCATGACGAGCCTCGTCCTTGGCCATCTCGTGCACTGTGTCGTGAATAGCGTCGAAGCCAGCCACTTTGGCGTTCTTGGCGATACGGAACTTGTCCTCGCAGGCACCTGCCTCTGCGGCAGCGCGCTTCTCCAGGTTGGTCTTCGTATCCCATACGCACTCGCCCAGCAACTCGGCAAACTTGGCAGCGTGCTCAGCCTCCTCGAAGGCATAGCGCTTGAAGGCCTCTGCAATCTCAGGATAGCCCTCACGATCGGCCTGACGGCTCATGGCCAGATACATACCAACCTCGCCGCACTCACCATTGAAGTGGTTACGCAGGTCGTCAATCATCTCCTGGCTGACACCCTCGGGCTTGCCGTCACCAATCTTGTGAACGGTAGCATAGGTCGTTTCACCATCGTCCTTCAGTTCAGAGAACTTAGAAGCAGGAGCCTTACAGATGGGGCACTTCTCGGGAGCAGCATCGCCTTCATAGATATATCCACAAACGGCGCAAATGAACTTTTTCTTCATAAATTGTTATTTGTTTAGTTATTAAAAGAATTTCAAATATTCCGTTTGCAAATATACGACAAAATTCTGAACCGACCAAACTTTTTTCTCATCCATTTATCAATTTATACAACGTCTAAACTTTCATGAAATTGATTCCTCGAGTTCTTTTGACTCTATGTTGATTTGGTCAAAATTTTGAAAAAGTATCACTATTTAAATTAATTTTCTTATAATCAATAAGATAACATGAGTGATAGATTTAAATTATCTATCACTATTTTAGGTAAAAATGCAAGATTTCTTGTAAAATACTTGCATTTGACCTTAAAATTTAGTAACTTTGTAGTCAAATACTAATCAATAATAGCAATGAAAATAACAATTATCAACTCAGAAAGAAATGAAAAGAGGTACACGCGTGAGGAACTCGAGGAGTTTGTTGCGCAGTTGAGGGATGGCACCTATCGACAGCAGTATGCACGGGACTTTAACAAGGAGGTGTGTTTTGCGGCAGAATGGGTGAAACTGAATGGTGAGTTGAAAGCTAAAAGCTACAACAGTCTGATACTGCTCTCGCTAGAGAACCTACGCGATCTGAGTACCGTTGAGGAATATAAACGACTGGCCACCCTGCAGCCCTATACCCAACTCTGCTTTATGGGACACGACGGCCATTCGCTCCACATCGTATGTCCATACACAGTTTCGGATGGCAATCCCACGGAAACAGCTTTGCTCAATGCCTTCCGCAAGCTGCATTACATCTATTCGTCGCAGTTGGGTACGCCTTTAGCTGAACACGAACCAACCTTCGAAACCAGTTGCAAGGCGAGCTACGATCCGCAGCCATTCTATAATCCATCGGCAATAGCTGTAACCGTTTCATCAGAACCGGAAACGACACCCGAATTCCGACCTATACAGGAGAGCATCAGCGACTATAATTATCCAGAGGAGATACCTGGTCTTAGCCTGCGCGACAGTCGTATGCGCCGCTTCCATGATTGTCTGGACGCTGTTATCGAGAAATACAACAACCTACGTGACGACGAGGAGTTTGCCATCATCGTGCTTGAACAGTTAGCTGATGGTTGCCGCATCATGGGCCTTCCCCAGGCATGGTGCGCACGTGTGGCTTCGTTCATACCCATACTCTCCGATAGTCTTAGCCATGAAACGATAGAGACGGCATTTAAGACAGCCTACCTGCGTGAGACCCTCAAGACCGTTCCAACAAAATACACCCGTCCTTCTGCTCTACTGGCCTTTAAAACCGAGGCCTATATGAAGGAGCACTACACCCTGCGTCTCAATGTGATGACAGGCACACCCGAATATCGCATGAACGCCGTAGGCTATGGTTTCCAACCCTTGGATCAGGCCGTCCGCAACACGATGGCTATTAAGGCGCTGAAGGCGGGGGTGGAATCGTGGGATAAGGACCTGAACCGCTATATCGACTCGAATCTCATCCCCAAATATTACCCCATGGAGGATTATATGCGCCACCTGCCAAAATGGAACGGTAAACACGACTATGTAGGCGAACTCGCCCGGCGGGTAAAGACTGATAACAAGTACTGGGAAAACGACTTCCACACCTGGATGCTCTCGATGGTGGCTCAGTGGCTCGGCAAGGACCGCCAGCACGGTAATGCCATCGTCCCACTACTCATCGGTCCGCAGGGCTCAGGCAAAACCACCTTCTGCCGCCGTCTGCTGCCTGAATACTTGCAGACCTACTACAACGACCGACTGTCGATGAAGAACGACAACGACATCTTCCTCGCCATGTCGGGCTATGCTCTCATCAACATCGACGAGTTTGACGCCATGTCGAAGTCGCAGCAGCCAATACTGAAGTACCTCATATCAAAGAACGACGTCAAGTTCCGTCCGCCATACGGTAAGGTGATGGAGGAACGTCAGCGTTTTGCTTCGTTCATTGCCACCACCAACAACCGCCGTCCTCTCGTTGACCCCACCGGCTCGCGCCGTTTCGTTTGTATCTATGCCGATGAGATTGACAATTCGGGGCTGATTAATTACGACATGCTGTACGCTCAGCTTTACACTGAGTTGCAGCAGGGCCGCCACTATTGGTTTGAGGACGAAGACAACGCTCGTATCATGCTGCAGAACGAGCAGTTCCAGCAGGTAAACAACTACGAGCAGATGATATCCCTCACCTATTTATCACCAGAGGAAACATCTGAGGATGCTGCGTTCGTATCTCTCCAACTGATCATGAAGAGGCTAGAGAAACTGTTCCCTACCTTTACGATTACGAAAGGAACGGACGTTGAACTCGGAAGAAGGTTGACTAAAATGGGTTATGAACACAAACGGTTGAACAAAGGATCAGTATTCAGAGTTGAAGAGATATAGTCTCTAAAAGTAAAACAAGTTGTTTTACCTTGTCGCAGATAGTCTTTACAATGGGAAAAGTGGCACTTTAGAAAGTAAAACAACTTGTTTTACTATGAGTGATGGTAGTGATAGATAGAAAATATCTATCACCAAGCATAGCAAACTGATAATAAATAAGTTATAACAAATAGTGATAGATAATTAAAAAAATAGCACAATCAAATGGCAGTACATATCAAACTTATCAAGAACAATATCAAGAGCAGTAGCTCTTATGGGAAATATTTTGCAAAAGCAGTCAGTCAGGGTGAGGTAACGCTTGATGAGATTGCTGCTGAGGCTTGCCGTAACAGCGGTTTCTCAGAAGGTGCCGTTGTGGGTGTAGTAACCGAACTACAAGATATTTTAAAGCAGCCTTAATTCCGCAACACTATAATTTAACTTTATTTATAAGTTCCTGAGCAACAAAAAGTTGCCCAGGATTTTGCCATGTCAGAATTTTCACTTATCTTAGTGTTGCAATTAGAAAACAAGCGAAAAT